>Ga0207651_10000133_pt1 | contig 32216 bp, 28 predicted proteins | sample KBSM23metaG_FD_184328 | JGI IMG/M metagenome (GOLD analysis project Ga0207651, IMG submission 184328) | Miscanthus rhizosphere microbial communities from Kellogg Biological Station, Michigan, USA - KBS M2-3 metaG (SPAdes) (version 2) | ecosystem: Host-associated > Plants > Roots > Rhizosphere >... | reverse complement strand
GTAGTCAAGATCCCAAGCTACTTCACCTATATCCTTCACACCGTGATCGACTATAGTAGCGGAGAGCAGCCTATTTATCAATTCCAAACTAACCGGGACGACCGGAGACTGGCCAAGACGCCTGAGAAGATGTTTCCCCTATTTATCGATAACGACTATGCTTTGGTTCTGGACAGGATCCACAAGTATAATGCAGGGGAGATAGATTTCGAGGCAGAAGAGGCCGCAAAAACAAAATAGCCTAAGTTTGCCCGGCTTGATAGGGTAGATGTAAATGATTCAATAACTTAAATTTCAAACTGATGAAAGGATTAGATTTCCTGAAGAAGGCAAGCTTAGCTGCCAATGAAGTTGTTAAACCTGCTACAGCCAGGACTACTACGGCTAAAGCCCGTACTCCTGAAACAGCAGATATCCGTGTATTCAAAGACGGATCCGTGTTCCCGTCTGTAGCCCTGATCAAGGAGTTTGATCTCCAGTATCGCGCTAAGGATGTAGAACCTAAAGGTAATGGCTTCGATGTGTTCAAGTCAACTGACTTTCCTAATACTCAGCACTGGCCAAAAGATAACCGTATTATCTTTATCGCTGCTGTAGATAAAGCAGAAGGTAAGCTGGACCTGTTTGGCCGTACTACTTATGATGAGACTGGTGCTGCTTCTGACGTACTGACCCAGGGTGCGACTACTTTTGGTAAGGTTCTGTTGGAGCACATCAAAGAAGTGTATGGGGAGGAGCCAAACGAAGATGGCTTTATCGACCTGGTAATCGCCCGTGACAACAGCTTTAATACCGATAACGGGAAATATTACATCCCTAAGGTAGTGAGCCGTGGTGAGAGCAAAGGAGAGTCTACTGTAGTGACCAGGGAGAACCTGACCTTATTCCCTTTAATTCCGGTAAGCTGGGTTAATGAGGAAGAAGTTGCTTCAGAACCGGAGGAAGAGGCTACATCTGCTGCTCCTGCAGAGGAAGATGATGCAACTACCCGTGGCTCTGTTACAGTAGCTCCCGGAGCTGCAAAATAAGCACACACATCAACCATCTATATAACCAGGATATCCCTTTCGGGGGATATCCTTATTCCGTAAACAGAAAATTATAAAAACCATGATAAAAGTAGGTGTTAATGAACCGGTATTTATTGAAAAAGCCGAGAAGAATGAAAAAGGTACGCTGGCTGTAACCTTCAAGGAAGCAGGTGGTGAGACTAAAAAGAAGCTTTCTTTACTGGAGCAGATGAATGAGAGTTCAGATGCTTCAGGCAGTTCTGCAGGTGCTACTACTTTTCTGATGTTTCCTCCAAGCAGGGAGTACCAGAATGAGCTACAGGCTCCTGAGAAGCTATTGTCTAACCTGATGAACTTCAAGAACCAGCTACACCATATCCTGAAACGTTTCGTTACCTCTAACCAGATCCGCTGGGATGTGTTGAAAGGTATTGGAATGATCAAGACAGATGAGGATGTGCTGAAAGCTGTTGAGGATGAAACCAAGTACAGCCAGATCTATGCTAATATCGTAGATCAGTTCCTGACTATGGGAGCCCAGTTTAAGATCACTGATCCTGCCAAATTATCCCGTTTGCTGCTGGTTCGCCAGAGCAAGGAGAAACACTTTGGCCGCTTCCGTGATAAGTTCCTGGAAGAGCAACCATTCCTGGAGGATGTAATGATCCCTAAGGATAAATCCAAACTGTACATTAAAGCCGGCACTAAAGGTGCTACCACGCTGTTCGAGGCAGATGCTGATGGCTATGTGCCAAAGTTCACTGATTATGAGATCAGCAAAGGTCTGGATAATCCTATCCAGTCTGCTACTGCATCAGATGATTCTGCTCCTGCTCCTGAAGAAGTAGCAAAAGTAGAAGGTTTATTTGGCCAGCAGCCTGAGGCTCCGGTAGATTTCTCAGCTCCTGCTGTAGAAGTTACCCCAGAACCAGAGAAAAGTGAGGAGGCTGCTCCGTCAGCTACCGATCTTTCACAATTTGCAGAACCGGAAGGAGAATAAGTATGGCCTCACTCGAAGATGCAGCCAGGAGATTCATCCTGAGTGATGAAGCCATCCTGGAACGGGTCAGCGAGTATACGTTATACTGCAAGTACTTAGGCTTCGAGCCAGAACTCAGGACTAAGTACAGGTCGAGAATACGGACAGGGAACTCTGATGAGTTCCCATCCTTCTCGATATTTGAGTCCCACTATTCCCACCGGGAGTATATGTGGAAGGACTCAGGAGGCAGAGGCCTATCAGGAGATATCTTCCAGCTCATTAAGAAACTGATGGGCTACCAGGGAGCTGATGCTTACCAGAAGGTACTACAGAAAATTGACTTCGACTTTCAGCTGGGCTTTGGTTCTAAGGAACCGCCTAAAGAAAAGATCGTTAACTATGTAGCCCCTATTGCTATTCCAGCTGAGATCAGGATCAAGTCCAGGCCTTTTAAACAGGTAGAACTGGATTACTGGTTACAGTTCGGAGTAGATCAGGAATTACTACAAAGGTTCAACACTAAAGCTGTAGAACTCTACTGGTTAAGAAAAGATCAGCCTGGAGGAAGTACTCCCCGGCACGGCTTATGCTTCGCCTATCAAATACTGAACCGTTATCAAATTTATCAACCTTTTGCACCACCGGATAAGAAGTTCCGCCAGAGCCTGACTGATAAAGACCTGCATGGGTTTCACCAGTTGGAGTATTCAGACCGAAAGCTGATCATTACCAAGGCCCGTAAGGATGTAATGTGCCTTACTGCCCATGGGTTTAATGCCGTAGCTCCCAGGTCGGAGAACACACCTATTGTACCGGAATATCTCAGGTACCTGGAAGGAAAGTATGACCAGATCTTTGTCCTGTTTGACAATGACGGGAAGCACCGGGCTGACTTCTATCCCTATGATCAGCGAGAGATCCCCCAGTCTACAGGCTGTAAAGATCCAGCTGAGTTCCGGGCCAGGTATGGAGCAAGAGAATTTATTAATCTTATACAAACACTGACAACATGAAGTTTCATGAGAAATTTATAGAAATTACTACGGGTAGATTTGAGAAGGATTATTGTTTGTTAAAGTTAGCTGAAGAATGCTCAGAACTATCTGTAGCTATCACTCAACTCTTTACCAAAGGTCTAGATCCAGAACTCTATAATGAGTTTCTGGCGGAGATAGCTGATGTAGAGATGATGCTGACCCGTGTGAAGCAGAAACTACAAATATCTGACTTAGTTCTAGATAGTATAAAGGAGATAAAGTGTGAGAAAGTTCAAGGCTATATCGAAACTATACCAAATTTTGGGAGGCTACAGAGATGATTATCGGGCTATCAGGCTATATAGGTGCCGGAAAAGACACGGTAGCCAAGATGATACAGTATCACATGCTGGGTAGAACTGATCCTGATGGTTACAGGAATAACAGCTCCAGAGATTACTCTGGTTCTGGATGGCATATTAAGAAGTTCGCCTACAAGCTAAAGCAGATGGTTTCTCTACTCACTGGCATTCCAGTTGAAGACTTGGAGAAGCAAGAAGTGAAGAGTAGAGAACTTGGGCCTGAGTGGAACTGGTACGATTATGCTATTCATACTGGAAGCTATAAGTCTCCAGGTACTCCCAGAGATAGAACCGGAGAAAGAAACCGACTTTCATTAGGATCTTATGAAAGAGCCAGTTTAGAAGAGAGGGAATACCATGATATGCAAGTACATGCTATGACTGTCCGAGAACTCCTCCAGAAGCTGGGTACAGATGCAGTCCGGGATAAGGTACATCCTAACGCATGGGTAAATGCCCTGATGTCAGAATATACTCCTAGAGTATCTGGAAGAACTGTACTAGTAGATTTCTCTAATGATGGCCCAGTACAAGAGGTGACTACACCTATATATGGTGAGTATCCTAATTGGATCATTTCAGACTGTAGATTTGGTAATGAGGCTCAGGCTATTAAGGATAGAGGTGGAGTAGTGTGGAGAGTAGATAGGGATATTATCCATCAAGGAGAGGTACCTAGAAGTCTTCACTCTTCTGAGACGAGCTTGGATAATTGGAAGTTCGATTACCAAATACAGAATGATGGTAGTCTAGAAGAGCTTCTCTCTAAGGTTCTGGAAGCACTCAAGGAAGATAACTTATTAAAAACTTAAACTATGACGGACGTCAAGATAATTTGCGATAGCAAAAATGAATTTGGGCAGCGTTGCATCTCAGCAATCTGCACCTTCCCTCGCTATTTATTAGCCGAGATCAACACTCACAGGATGCTCTCCAGGAACTCAGCTTCTAGTAGAGCTATCCGGTTCGAGAGGATGGTAGAGTCGGTTCAGAAGAACCCATTTATACCTAAAAAGTGGCAAAGAGACCATACCGGAATGCAGGGAACTGAGTATTTTACTCAGGAAGAAATTAATATAAAGAACTTAGTTCATCATTGGCTATCTGCTAGAGATAATGCCATAGCTGAGGCTACTAGGCTTAATAAATTAGGAGTAACTAAGCAACTTTGTAATCGATATTTAGAGCCTTTTATGTACCACACAGCTCTTATCACAGCTACAGAACTGGAGAATTTCTTTGCTCTCCGGGCTGAGGATATGGCCGAGGTACATCTACAGGAGCTGGCTTATAAGTATTTGGATGCCTGTAATGCCTCAGAGCCGAAGCTACTGAAAGCTGGAGAATGGCATATACCATTTGGGGATCAATTTGACAATGAACAGTTAATTTCTATAGCTCATTATCAATTGACAAAGTTTAAGCCTGACTTCGCTCCCTCTATACATGATCTTCAGCCAGTACTTGATGATCTTCAGGTTAAGCTCGCTACAGTTCGTTGTGCCCGTATCTCCTACGTTACTCCAGGTTCTGAACAGAAGATCAACTATACAGCTGACCTAGAACTACATGATAGGTTGGCTTCCTCAGGTCACTGGTCAGCATTTGAGCATTGTACTAGAGCTATGTCTCAAACAGATTTTGAAGGATCAGAAACCAGATTTAATTTTAATACTCAACAAATGGAGCTCGGCTGGTATGGTAACTTCCGGGGGTTTATCCAGTACCGGAAGATGTTCGAGAATGAAAACCGAAGAGATCCACGACTATTAAAGAAGTAAAGCTATGGCAGAATTAACTAAGCTAAAATGGGAAAAGATATTCTCTGAACACTCTAATTATCTTAATAGAGCTGCAGTATTCGGTGGTTGGTTAGTTATGTCTACTGATGATGTGATAGAATACCAGGGAGATCAATCTCATAAAACTGGACAAGAAGGCTATCAGTGGAGAACCTCAATTTGTTTTATACCAGATCCCAGTCACAGCTGGGACTTAACTAAAGACTATGGCAATACTTGAACAACCAAAAACAGAAGGGGAATCAGGCTTCAAGTTATGACTTTATACAAGTAACTTTTTTGTATATTACAGTATGAAATCAAATCTAACCGGTGTATACATGATTATAAACCTGGTAAATCATAAGGTTTATATTGGATCCTCTGCCAGATGTTTAAAGGATAGAGGATTCTACCATCAGAAGTTGCTTAGGAAGAACAAGCATCACTCAATTTATCTACAAAGGGCCTTTAATAAGTATGGAGAAGATAACTTCGAGTTCTTTATTCTGGACTGTGTAGAACCTGAGTTCTGTGTTAGTACAGAGCAATGGTGGATTAATATGATGCAGTCGGCTGATAAAAGGTATGGTTACAATATGTGCCCTAAAGCAGGGTCTTCCTTAGGCCGTAAACTAGAAAGACCCCAAAAGCCTAAAGCTCCAATGAGTGACTATACACGTAAGCTGCTCTCTGACTCACAGAAAGGAGTCCCTAAGTCTAAGGAACATGCTGCCAAGGTTGGTAGAAAGCAATGGATGGCTATTTCTCAATATGATCTAGAAGGTAACTTCATACGTCATTGGGACTCGGTTACAGAAGCTCAAAGGGTTCCAGGAATTAGTAACATCACCAAGTCCCTTCATAATATAAGGCCACATGCTAGTGGCTACATTTGGAAATTTAAAACATAAGAAGTATGGCAATATTAGAAGTCCCAGCCATCGAAGGTACTGGGGGGATTAAAAAGACTTTTGCTGAAGGGTCTGAGTCCATCTTATTCGATTTTATTCAGCAGTATCAGTATCAATACCCGATCCCATCAGCTATCCGGGAGCTTGTCTCCAATTGCAGGGATAGTATTAATGAGAAGCAGCGCTTCTTCCTGATCAACTCAGGTAAGGCCAAAGTGGAAGATTTCTATATTGACCGGGACGGAGAGCTATTCAAGGATAGCAAGTATGATCCATCCTACTATAACGAGAAGTGGCTTAGCAAGACCAGGAACGAGATCCAGCTAATCTACAAGGTAAATAATAATGCCCAGCGGGATACTTTCCATATTATTGACACCGGTGTAGGTCTGGGAGGGCTGAGATTAGAAAAGCACTTTAACCCACTCTATTCTACCAAGCGGAATTCCAAGGATGACCTGGGTAAATTTGGAGTGGGGAGCAAAGCAGGACTGGCACTGGATATTCCGTACTATGGCCTGATTACCCGGTATAACGGGATGGAGTTTCACTTCAATGTTTATGGCTACAAGGTGGATTCTATTGTTCCCCGGTTTAACCTGACTACCGGAGAGGAAAACCCTTTCTATGAGATGGTTACCCAGGAGAACCTGAAGGTCCATTACTATCCTACCACAGAACCAAATGGAGTAGAGGTCATATTGCAGGCCAAGAAGGGCTTGAAGAAGGACTTCATTGAGGCTGTAAAGAGCCAGCTGCTTTACCTGGATGGGATCAAATTCGAGATCCATGAAGATGGTCAGGTTCTGGAACAGGAAGTAAAGGCTAAGATCGAGTATGAAGATGACATCTTCGTGATGCCTACTAAGGAAAGTACTTACTACTCCAAACCACACCTGATCCTAAACGGGATCTGTTATGGGTACGTAAATTTCCTGATGCTGGAAGAGGAAGAGCGGGTAGGTAATATCGGGATGAAGATCAATCCATCCCTGGTAGATATCACCATGAACCGGGAGTCCGTGAGATGGACTGAGAAGACCAGGGAAGCTATCCATTCCACTTTTAAAGAAGGGGAGCATATAGCTGAGAAACTACTGAATGCTGCCCTGGTATCGGATGACCTGATCGACTGGGCGCTTAAATCAGCTACTGCCGTAGGCGGGATGGATAAAGGTTCAGTGATCGGTAGGTTCAGCAATATCGTAGAGCTGAAGTCCATCAAGCCAAAGTTCAAGCCACTGCCTAAGATTAAGTTCTCCCAGAACCCAAGTGAGCTGTTTACGGGATACGACGTGGTAGAGGTAACTAAGACTGTCAAGTATTCCAAGGCCAAGGGAGTGAATATTAATTCCCTATCCAGGAACATGGTGCATAACTGGGGACAGGTTAATGGCAAGCAGATCTTCTACCAGGAAGGGGATACTTATTTCCGCCAGGAAATGTTTATGCTCACTGTCTATCCACATGGCTTTATCAAGGTTATCCCTAAGGGAAGAGCCGTATTCAAGGATCCGGAAAAGCTAAGCAAAGAAGAGCTGGAACTGGTAGAAATGAGCTATGATGAATGGAAGAAGCTTGACCAGGAAGGCAGGGATAAGGTACTGGATCTGCAGTTTAAGAAGTTCAAACAGGACCAGGAATTAGTAGATCAGCTTCTCCGGGACAGCAAGTTCACTGAGTTCTATGAGAGTATCGTAGTGCCAGAGGACTTCCGTGCTAATGAGAAAGAAGAGGACGAGGATACAGAAGCTGCCATCGAGGAAGTAAAGTCTAACTTGACTCCTGCTGAGCTAAGAGCACTGGAGAACCGGATGGTTTGTAATAGTTTTTATGGGCTTTACTACCAGAATAGAGGGTATCCGATATATCGTAGGAAAAGAGAACCAAAGATTAAGGAGATCTTACAGGACAAAGGGCTAATCATTTATGGCTTTCAGGAAGATGAAGCTAATCTAAGTCTGGCTGCTGAATTACTTGGCAAGTGGGTAGCTGATAATGATACACTAAAGCACATGGATGAAGATTCTCTCTGGAATGATGAGCTGAAGATCATGATGGTTTCCCAGTCCAATGCCAAGTATCTGAAGCCTCACCTGTTTATCGATGATTTCTTCATGAGTTTTAATCCTGAAACAAAGACTATATCTATGCACAACAAATTAGTAAAATGGCAGACTGCCCGAAAGATCCAGCAGCGCCGCCCTTCACTCCAGTTCTTGAAGAACTTCGGAATATTTGACCCGATAGCTAGTAATACCTGGCAAGAACTGGTTGAGTACGTCCGGGTAAACTATAAAGACCTGAAGGGGGAAATGGCCAACCATAAAGATGGTAGCGGAATAGAGCTGATCCAGAACCTGGAGCTATTTGCAGATAAAGTAACTGAGCTTCAGCTATTCGTTACCAAGAACCCTGGTAACTTACAGGCTATTGCAGCTAAGAGTAAGGCCCTGTTCGAGACCAATGAGGAAAACTCTTTCGAGGATGCCTTAGGTGTGGAACTGGAGATCTATGAAAAACTACAAATGCTCCTGGAAGTTACCGAACATGTACAGCCATTACTAAACCAGGTGAACTGCCTGGTAGAAAAGCGTGAAATAACCCATGCTGTGGAACAGGAAATACGTGAGTACCTGGACCTTAAAGGTTATATTTGTATACCAGCTCAGCAGCCAGTGCCTCAGGTAGCTGATCCTGGAGTAATAATTGAGGCGTAACCCTTTAAATCAAAATGATGATTACAGTAAATCGCATTGACAATGCAATCACCGGCTCTGTAAACGGTAAGAGCTTTGGAGTGAACTACTCTGAGGAGAAGTATAAGGAGATGAAACGCCTGGAAGCTGAGGCTAACCAGGCTGTCTCTATGACTGCTCTCCAGGCTATAGTAGACCAGTTCCTGTTACTTACCGAAGAAGGCTATAAGGACATAGTGGAAACAGCCTGTCCTAACCTGGTAGTTAACGAGGCTACCGGGAAGTTCTACCTGAAAACTACTGATGGGGTAACGATCTCTTCTCGTCCTGTACCACAACCCTTGGTTGACCGTATCCTGACCTCGGTAGAGAAAGGGATAGACTTCCTTCCAATCGTTAAGTTCTGGACCCGTTTCCTGCGTAATCCGCATTATTCAGATGCCAAAGCACGGCGCTTGGCCAACTATGTCAATAAGACTACTATTGACTGGGGTCTGAAAGCCGAGTTGGAAACCAAGAAAGGTGTAACTTCAGAAGTAGCTATACAACGAGCTACCGTATTCCAGACCCCGATCACGATGGAGGGATTACTTTGTACCTATAAAGTATCTAAGGAACTCCTGAAGAAGTTTGATAAGGAAACCGGTAAAGAGGCAGACCGTTATGGCGCCGGCTTCGATGAGGATACTGGTGAAAAGCTTCCTGCAGCTTTGCCTGAGCATGTAGAGGACCGTATCTTCTATCCTGCAGTACAAGGTTTGAATGGTGGAGATCCATTCTACTGCTATGAGCTAACCAAGCTAAAGAAGGGCGAGGAACTAAAGAAAGGTGAACTGAAGCACTTTATCAAAGTTGGCCGGGTAATAGAACTGGAGAAATGGGAGCAGGTGAATACCGACGACCGTATCTCTTGTGTACCGGGACTCCATGCAGGTAACAGAGATTATGTTAAAGGTTATCAAACTGCAGGTACTGTTACTCATAATATCTTTATTGACCCCTCTGACATAGGTGCCATTACTGATGATGGTTCAGGTGCCCTGCGTGTACGCAGGTACTATGTGCATAGTTCAAATGCTGGTATTAACCGCAGTATCTACCATTCCAGTCACTTCTCTTCAATGACTGATGCTGAATGGACAGAGTTCCGTAAGGCAGCTATTGAAGCAGCCGAGGAGAAAGCCAAAGAAGCTCAATCACTGGTTGAAGAGCAGAATGCGCTGTAACTGATTATCTACCAAAAGAGTATCTCCGAGAAGGGATACTCTTTTTATATTTGGACTATGGACAGATTAAAAAATACACCAGAGTTAAAGCCCAATAAGCCAGCAAGCAAAACTAACGGAGTAAGAAATCGAGTAGCAGGTCATAGTTTTGAACGGGAAGTAGTAAAGATCCTTAAGGATATAGGCTTTGCCTTCGCAGCTACCTCCAGGGCAGAGAGCCGGTCAAGGGATGGAAAGAAGGTAGATATTATGAACTCCGAGGAGCATAAGAATGGCAGGTTGCCTTATAACTTTCAGTGCAAGAACCTGACAGCCAAGACCAAGCTGGAGTACTACAAACTACTGGACGAAATGCCCTCTGGTTCTGAAATCAATATCGTACTCCATAACCGGACAGTAAAGACGGCAGGTAACCGGTTCCTGACTAAGGGACAGTATGCAGTAATGAAGATGGAAGATCTCTTCAGGATGATACAGCAGATCCAGAACCTGAAGAAGGGATTTGAGCTGCTAAACAACTATTTCGATTCCCTGCCTGAGGAGGATAAAGCTAAGGTGGCACAACAATTAACAGCATTAGGATTATGACAGATATCAAACATATCCCCTTCAATGAGGGGCACTTTTTAGGCACCAGAACAGCTATCATTGATGGAGATGGGATTGCCTATGCCATTGGCTGGAACCATAAGGACGACTTCCTGAATGAGCCGGTACTGCGAGAAGTAGATCAGTTCATGCATGACACGCTCCAGGGGGTCGGAGCCAGACATTACGTAGGAATACTAAGCCCTGCTCCCAGGATAGAAAGAGATATATGGGCAGAAGGCCCTGACGCTTATGATCTGGAGCCAGAGGAGTATAAGTACCATGACCTCGCTAAGCCAAACTTCCGGATTGCTATTGCAGTATCCAGGCCTTATAAAGGGCAGCGAAAGGAAAAGCCGGAGTGGTACGAGCGGTTATGCCCGATTATCGAGCAGTACCTGATGGATGCCTGGGGATTTATCCGGACACCGGAAGGGTATGAAGCGGATGATCTCTGTGCGACGATGGCAACTCATATCCAGAACCGGATTATAGTGCATACGGATAAGGATCTGAAGCAGATCCCCGGAGATCACTTTAATCCTAAGACCAAGATGCTCTATACCATGTCTCAGCACCAAGCTTGGGCATTCTTATACAAACAGATTATCGAAGGTGATAGCACAGACAACGTGGAAGGTATTCCCGGATTTGGGCCTGTAGCTGCAGCTAAGGAGATTGATCCTATTCTGCCAGGGTCCTGGGAACGTAGTTTTATGCTCCGCTGTATGGCTGCTTATGCCCAGGCCTATGAAAAGCATGGCATGACCACCGCTATCTCCAAGTTCTGGGAGAATTACCAGCTCTGTAAACTCGTTACTGACTTATCACTGGATGAGGTCGATGAAGATGCTATCCGGGGCTACGATCTGGAAGCTTATGCAGATTACAATAAAGCAGCCGACCAGGCTCCTGAGGATGTCCCTGACTTCTCGGTATAATTCTTGTCTCCTACTAAATTACAAGGTATGGAGAAACAACAATTCCACTTACGCAGCGTCTCTGATAAGGAGAACTATGCAAACTACCTTATCTTACCCCTGCTGGGGCTGAGCAGGTTTAGTTATGGAGACAAGGATAACCTGGTCAATGCCTATGTTACTGTCAATGGAAAAATAGCGGTAGTAGTTCAGAATAGGGACTTCGGAATAGATTACTGGAAACATCCCAACTACCTCACCGATCTGGATGCAGGGGAAGGGACTTGTATCCTGTATAATTGCCCGGCCCGGTTCCAGGACGATATCGCATTATTCCTTGATAGTAAGTTTTCAAGAATGTCAGATGAAGCTAAACAGTTGATATACCAGTTCTCTGGTTTGCACAGGAATTTCCCAAGGAAAGACAAGACTTTCTTTACATCCAGGTTAGTCCTGGTACTTGAACGGGATGAACAGCTGAGAGAGCAGCTCAACGAAGTTCTGGGAGAGAAGCTTGGTCCTGAGGATGAACTGGAGCCTAAGCTAAGAGAGCAGGATATCCTGTTAAATGTAGACTCCGACATTAGTTTTATTGCTGAGAGTAAGGGTTAACTACCCTTACTCTTTTTAAAGAAAGGAGTATAATGTATCAGTTAGAAAACGAGTTAGTAGCCTTCGAGAGAGTTGATTGTGCTAATTGTGGAGTACCATTTATGATCTATAAGCCTCAGCTTAATAAGCTTCGAGAGACCAAAGATACTTTTTACTGCCCTAACGGCCATGCACAAAGCTATAGGAAATCTACTCTACAGATTAAGATTGAAGAGATTAAGAAAGAATTAGATACTACTAAGAAGCGACTTGATAATGAGATATCCTGGGCTACGCAGCTTCAGTATGAGAATAGAGAACTTAAAAAAGTTCTATGCCCCTACTGTGGTAAGAAGTTATTAGGATTACCAGCTCATCTTAAGAGAAAACATAAAGAAGAAACTGCACATGGCAATACCTAAGAGAAAAGATGGTAACCAGTTCGAAGTGTATGCTGTGGGGTTTGATCGGGATTCAAGAGAAAGGATGGGGTTGATACTAGAACTCAGGTATGGGCAGGGACTAAGCCCAACCCAGATCATAAAGTTATATGGGGTACCTAAGGTTACCCTGTTCAGGGCCTTAAGAATGTATGCGCCAAAGAAGGGCAAACGGGATATCAGTATATCAATTATGTCTGCTGTATAACAAAGAAGCCAGGCTTTTATACCTGGCTTCATTTGCCCTTTAAATTTCCTAATGATGTGTGTGAATGCTAATATACATCATTCTAATAATATCAGCAAATTTCATGCCTATTTTTTGCAAGGGGAGACTAGATACGGATAGCTCCAACGAAGTGAGGATCGGATATTCTGCGCTGTCTACGGAAGACACCGATACCATCTGCTGAGCCGTCATCATTGGTATTGCCCTCTATGGTATGGATCAGATCCTGTTCGGGCCAGGCCCCTGTTATAAAGAAGGTATGGCCGTGCCCGCTACCCAGATCCAGGATACCAATATCTCCAGCCTGTATGGAATGTTTCTCGATATGCTGGCCTCTGCCTGAGTTCCATTCTTCCAGTACGCCGCCAGTCTGCTCCAGTGGGTTGGGAATTCCAGCCGCGAGTGCTGCTTGTTTCACACACCAGTATACAAATGCCATACACCAGGAGTAGCCTTTACCCAGGCCTACTGATGCTAAATAACCTTCAACTGCAGTACCATCGTTATGGCCTGTTGCTTCCCGTACACCTACTTGGGTGCCGGCAATATTCATTGCTGCTCTACCTATCATAATCCAAAGAATTTACGAAATTTCCAAAATAAACCACCCAGAATAAGAAGCCCAGCCAGGAGGATCAGGACCCATTTCCAGGGGAAGTTAGCTGCCACCGTACTATCTGACTTAATCTGTTTAGAGCTGGTATCTCTGACGAGATGGGTATGCCCAGAGTCCAGAACTGTAGTGTGGGATTGCTGAGTACTGATAGAGTCCTTGCCCGCTCGCTGCTGTTCATTCTTCTCTCTGGTTCTGGAAGAATGATCCACCTTATGGGTAGTGATCGATTTAATCTTACCGGAGACAGACCCGTTCTTATCGATTACTACTGTACTCCCTGAGTCCGGGATGATCGTGGTAGTCGTTTCAGAACTATCTTTATCTACTGTTTTTATAGTAACCGACTTCTTAGAAGTATCAATAGTGTGGACAGTCTTTGCTCCGCTGGAGTCCTTCACTATGGTTCTGGAGGAATCTTTGACCAGGTGAGAGGAAGTTTTTGCCACCTGCCTTACTTTGCAGCTAAAACAGAGTAGAGCCAGTATAATAATCAGGAACGTTCTCATGGCTGTGGGTTTACAGGTGGTGCGTTTTCTGCAGGAATGCCACCTGTGGCTGGCTTCACTTCTATAGGCTCGGAGGTCTTATTCTCAATGCTCTCTCCTGGCTGTATGATAATCCCGGCTGTAGTAACTACAAACTGGCATATTGCGCCGCCAAAGGTACCTGCACCAAATATTACTCCGCCTACGATTGCTAGCCAGGATAACTTAGCCGGATAACTGACTCCCATTGTAGTAGCCCCTAATGCAACCAGGGCGCCACAGATCTTCTGGGTCTTTTCGAACCAAGGCGGAGTACCTTGTCTCCACCTTAGCTTTGCTTCTTTAAAGTAGTTCATGTGATAATTCCTTCTGAACAGAGATCCAGATAAGCAACTAACGTATCTATCTCTGTATTGTTGATAGTCTTCTTTGGGAACTTAGACTCGTCAGCAAGGTGTGGCTCAAAGACACTGTTAGGTACAGTGTACAGATGTATAGAATATTCTCTTACCCCATACTCTTTATTGGCCTTCTTGAACTCTTTGGTTCTGGCAGCAAGTTCCTCAGGAGAAAGTTTACTGGCTTCAGGGCCGTAAATAATGGTATGAAGATCACGAAGTACTTCTTCTTCATCTGATACTTCCTCCAGAGCTGTAGCTAGCAGCTTATTATTGGCGTGGAACTTACGCATAGTATCAATACCACAATGACGGAAGTCTCTCAAGGCCTGGCAAGCTTGTTTAATATTTACCAGTTCAGATGCACGGAAAGAAAATTCTACTTTACCCTCTGCAGGCATAGCCAGAGGTGCTTCTTTTTTGTTCAGGTTTTTGCTCATATTAGTTTGTTAAAATTGTTACAAGGATACTTTTACAACGATAGGTATATGGAAAATAATGGTATTGTTCGTGATGATATTAATTGAACCATCGGTGTAAATAAAGTTGTAATTTGCTGATACGCCTCCTGATGCTGTTACCGGGTAGCTTCCTACAGGAGAGCTTGAGGTAGCCGTAGTAGTAGCAGTAGGCTGCGTAGTTAAATTAGAAATACTCTCTGTACCTACAAAACCAGAATAACTGATTGTAAGCGGTGGAATATCTGCGCCCAGGATGATTACATGATTATCCGGAGTAACAGACAGGTTAGCCTTAGATACAGTTAACGGCTGTGAGGAAGTAATAGAACCATTATTGGCTGTAATGTTACAGCTCCCGGCACCTACGATATGAACCAGGTTACTAACGATAGTTGCTACCGCAGGGTTATCACTAGAATAAGTGATAGTATTCCCAGCAGAAGTAGCACCAGGATCAAAATCTGCACTCCCGTAAGTCTTTGGTAGGATACTGGGAAAGACGATAGCATTAGAAGATATAGTCAGTATCCCGGGAACCTGTGTGATGGTATAGTTGGCAGAACTGGCTCCTGTTATCGTGATAGGATAATTCCCCGGGAGAGACCCAGTGACTGCTGTAGTAGCCAGAGTTGGTGCCGTCCCAAAAGTAGTAGGTGTATCTCCGTTTACCAGGCCAGCATAGCTGGCTGTTAAAGCAGGGTTGGCGGTATTCTGTGCCTTGGTTTTATTGTCGGCTGTAATTGTAAGGGGAGCCTGGCTCACTGTAAGTGATCCTGCAGTATAACTGAAAGAGTAGTTAGAAGCTACTCCTCCACTTACGGTAATCGGGTAACTGCCGGCAGCTGAACTATTGGTTGCTGTGGTAGCAGGTACAGGTTGTGTTGTTAAACTGGCTGGCGTGTCCCCGTTGGTAAGCCCGGAATAAGTAATAGTTAGCGTAGGTAAAGCTGCCCCGTACACCTTAGTTTTATTATCGGCTGTTACGATCAGTAAAGCCTTAGTTACTGTCAGGGTTCCGTTTATATAGTTGAAGCTATAGTTAACTGCAGTTGCGCCTGAAGGCGTGATCGGATAGGTACCTACTACCGAGCCGGTATTGGCCGTAGTAGACAAGCTTGGCTGAGAGGTCAGAACTGAGGAGGATTCTCCCAGGACGAAGCCGCTGAAGCTAGCTGTTAATGAAGGATTAGCCCGGCCATAAGGCTTGGATTGCGGATCTGCTGTTACAGTCAGTACTGCTTTATTGATAGTCAGGCTCTGAGAAATAGTGGTCGTCCCATCTGTAGCTGTGATAGTACAGGTACCAGACTTCACGATATGTACTTTACCGGATACAATAGTTGCTATCGAAATATCAGAAGAACTATAAGTAATCGGGTTAGGTCCTGTTGCTCCCGGATCGAAGTCAGCAGCCCCATAGGTTCTGGGAGCCAGGCTACCGAAAGTAAGCCCGGTGGTGTTCCAGGGACTACCAGTCCATAAAGGGTTTGGTAATAATGCACTGGTAATCGTAGTATCATAACCAAACTGTGGTGTATTGGTAGACATACTTACCGGTGGTGTCCCTGCAATTGGGGAGACAAACCAGCTATACTTATTATTGTTATGGTTGGTAAAGTTGACCTTATTGTTCGTACAGGTCCAGTTAGCAGGTGTAGTGCCTCCTCCAAAGTACCCTACCGTGATCCCCTGAGCTGCTATTGCACTGTAACTTCCGAATATCTGGTTGTTATCTGCAATGATATTGCTACCACCAACCAGCTGTATACCAGCATTCCCAGCATTTACAATCTTATTATTATAAACCCGCTGGTACCCTCCGCCTACGTCTCCCAGGGTGATACCGCAGTATCCACTGGTATTCAGGGAGCCACCTAACAGGTTATTATCATGTACCAGCATATAGCTGGAAGCAGTACCAAAACTTTGGTACAAAGAGATCAGGTCACCTACACCCAACGTATTCTGGCTCATATCCGTATAGATATTGTTATAGGCTACCTCCTGGCCACTGCCAACTGAATTATTAAACTGTATCGGGGATCCGCCACCATTACTATGGCTATCATTATCGTGTATGTTAGCAAAGTAATTATGAAGTATTTTGATATTGGCAACGCCTCCAGAGCCACAGTGCCATACATTGACGCCCCGTATACCCGTATTGATATAGCAGTTATTGATAGTAATGTCGTGTATACCAGAACCTAAGTAGATGATGCCGTTAGGACTAGTGTTATTCTGTAGTATCAGATTATTGATAGTAATGTAGCTGCCACTGATCTGGAGCACGGGAGCATTGGCCCCTCCTCCGTTCAGTACAGCGTTATTACCGGTACCGTATAAGTCGAATGTTATGGGATTTCCAACAGCCCCGGAGGCAGAATAGTTGATCGTACCTGTATAAGTACTTCCTTTTTTAAACAGAAGCCTGTCTCCTGCGGCACCTACTGTAGATACCCTGCTCATTGGCCAGGGGCTTACCTGGGTTCCAGATCCACCACTGACTACTGCAGGGTCAAAGTAGTAATCCATAACTTACTGATTTTACAGTAAAGCTATAAATAATTTTGTATTAACAAGGGTCGTGCAGGTTATTTTTGCTTATCGGGGATAAATATGATCTTACCGGGTTCTCCCTTGGGATTAGAATAAGGTTCTAACTTTAAGTTAATAGTATTGAACTTAATATCATTCAGGTGCTGCACACTATCTATCTTCCTGTTTAGCATCGTAGCTACAGACGTGATCTGTTCTTTTGATTCAATACGACTATCTTTAATATCTCCCTTTAGCCCGTAGTAACATCCGATAATGGCTATCAGTATGGAAACTACTGCCGGTACTACCTGGAATAGCATAGTAGACCATTTTACATTCTTCATGTACTGTGATAGGTCTTGCTGTTGTTGATGTGTCATGACTGTTTCGGCTGATGGTTCTCTTCGCATTCAAGTAATCTCAACTTTAGCTCTTTATTCTGTCTTCTCAATTCTTGTACTTCTTTGAAGGTACTGGTAAATAAATATAAGTTTAATGCTGCAAAAATCGCACCACCTACTAGTATCACTGCAAATAATAAATTAGATAGGTCATGTGCGCTCACGGTGTTTATAGATATAAAGTATTAAGGTAATAAGTAAAAACGCTGCTACTTGCCAATTCCTGTCATAAACCCATGGCGCCGATTTTTCCGAGACAAATATGCAGAGTTCGTAGTATCCGGATATAAATATAATATTTCCGATTAAATACCGGATACAAAACTGCTCAAATTTACTTAGTTTCTGGACACTCTCTGACCAGATATAAAATAAGCTGCCAAATACTACTATAGGAACTACATTAAATACTACCTGACACATTCTGCACCAATCTCCAAAGTATAGGTGACTTGCCAGAAAAAGTGGATAAAAATGTGTCAGGAATAATATTTTAGCCTGTCTACTCATGGTTTAGGATGGGTAGGGTCAGGAGGTACCGGATCTCCGGTAGTATCTGCCAACAGCTCTGGCTGAGCCCTCAGATTCTCCAGTTCTTGTTTCCAGGCTGCTAATTTCTGTTCCGTATCTGCAATAATAACCTCTAAGATCTCGATTGCCTTTTCTTTTATTGTCATGATTTTTAGTAAAGTTTATACCATTTTGAATTTGATGCTCTATATTGAAAACATGTAGAAGTTCCCGCATTCGCACCCGTTAGTAAAGTCCCTAATAATGCTTGTCCGGTATTTGGGCTTAGCGTCAATGTTGTTACTACTGCACTAGTTCCGGTGATCGTCCCGCCAAACTGAATACTCACAATATCCTGATCCTGGGGATTAGCCGGGAACTTTAATGTCAGGGTTGAAGCCGTGGTAGCGGGATTAATATAAACAATGCCAGTAGCATCATTTATTGTCTGTGTGCCACTTGTAGCTGTGATCTCTTGTATTCCGTGTCGTTGCATAATCTTATTGTGCTATCTGAGCATAAAATAAATAAGTTGTACTAGCAGTAAGCCCTCCTGATCCAACTTTTATAACGTATACAGTTGTAGTGGTACTTGCGTCATCAACATATATCTGAGCAGTTCCATTTAGCGCAGCAGCAGCAGAGTTTACGGGAGTCAGTATAATTTTAGGGGCTACTCCGTAGGCTACGTTAAACGTTATTGTTGCTACTGTTGCCGAAGCTGTAGGTGATGTTCCGGTTGTGATTGTTACCTTATGTATTAGATCGTTTCCGCTAATCGATACCGTAGGAGACGTGCCAGCGCCAGTACCAGCTGCTATTGTTGGAGCAGAAGACGAGCCAATGATATGTTTTACAGATATGGTGTTTAGTAATGCCAGGTTTGACGAGTTATCCAAGCTCATTATATCCGTGTAAGAACCGCTATTATTGGTACTTGTTCTTTCAGCCCAGAATAATTTAGATACAGGAGGAGACCCAGCAGTGTTTCTTACACCGTTAGTCCACTCTGTCCAGTTGTTTGCTGAACCTGTCCATGCAGCCCCCATCCACCTGGTAGCATATGAATTTTGCACCTGGGCACCAGATGTTGCCGCTGTAAAGTTTATTTGGGTTAGGCCATCTGTAGTAGTAGAAGTCCCTACACTGAAGCCGTGAACGCCCCAGCTACCACTTGTAAATCCGTTACCGAAATTATCTACCTGGAAAACGTTTGTTCCTGAACCGCCCCCTATATAAGAAGATATCGTAAAATATCCGAAATTGTTAGACTGATTAGACTGAGACGTTAACCTAAATTCCATGTTTGAGGATGCGCTTCCGGTGTATACAGGTGATAATAATGATATTGCAGGCGAATAATAAGTGGTACCAGATGAAGCTAATCCAGTTGTATTATTTGCCACCTTAATGTAAGGTGTTAATGTACTACTTGCCGAATTGTTCTGCCAGATATGCTGTCCTGTCCAAGTTGGTGCAAATGCCTGATCTACAGTTGTTAAAAGTGCTTGCCAAGCCGATCCATTATAAAATACCGGAGTTTTTACACTACCACCGCCAGTTAATGTTCCTAAATAGGTCGGTGTTGTTGCGTCGGTTACATATGTCTGATCTCCTAAATTACCAGCAGGTAGTGTACTGACTGTATACCCGGCAAAGCCATTGGGAGAACTATATACTTTCGCTTGCTGTGCATAGTCGGATATTACCGTAGCTATGTTCTGGTACAACCTTATATAGCTAATTGCATTCGGTGACGGGTTTATAACAGAATTACCAATAAATACTACCCCAGGCATCGTTAATGTACGCCCTCCAGTAGCATCCTGTACCACTGACAGATAGGCCATGTCCCCCGATACATTATTAACTTGGTTTACCGTAGTATTGCCCGTTAAGGTAATAGTCGCATAAGTGCTTTTACTATAATCCCAATTTGCTACCCCCGCTGAAATTGATAAAGTCTGCTGTCCCTGATTTCTATTTAAATTTACTTTTGTAGTTCCATTTGGGGCAAAACTCCCTGTAAAGTCTGTTAATATAGTGCTTACTCCAAAGTTAATATCTCCAACTCTAACTACATTACAATTTCTTACTGTTAAGGCGGCTTTAGTTGTATCAGTTGTATTAAGGAAGTTAGTACCGATTGATATATTTCCCATCGAACCACCACCTATTGACGGGTCTATATAGATAGGATAACCTGCACCACCAGAAAACTCATTGTTGGATATATTAACATTATTAAAGGAAACTCCTGATGCTGCAGTTATTTTCAATCCGTATTGACCGTAGTTCTCTACCGAACAATTCGACATTTGAAATAGAACCGTAGAGGCTTGCATATTTACATCTATTGCAACATTTGGAATACCGGCTCCACCAGCATTAAATTTAACATTATTAAGTTTTAAGCCCCCACCGCTCTCATACCTTAATGATGTAGCCGAGGTGCTGTTGCAATAGAACCAGGAACTTGTTATAGACTGGTCACCGGCATCCGGTAATGCCACATCTTGTATCCTCATATTATAACGAACCGGGAAGGAGAAATGACAGCCATCTATTTTCCAATCCCACCCATTGACAAAGTTGATATTATCGTAAAAGTAAAGGACAGAGGCATCATTCATCCTGAACCCTATTGACTTATTCAGAACTATTCCTGCCCCTGATGATGGGAATGTACCAGATGTATTTGAATTTCTGATACAAATATTATCTACAGAACAGTTATCAGCGCCAATAGTAAAGGCGTTTGCCGTTAATGAATTTGAAGTGACAGTAGATATCGCTATATTAAAGCTTGTTCCCCCTGATTGCATACCCGCAATACCACCTGCTCCTAATATTTGAGTACTATTTGAAATGGATATGGCAGAGGATATAAGATAGTTTCCTGGTGGAAAATATAATACACCACCTGTTGACGAGATTGCATTAGCGGCATTTTGTATGGACGTAGTATCGTTTGTGGTACCATTTCCAGTTGCGCCATAGTCTAAGACATTTACCCATTTTAAACTTGATTGTTTATTATTAAACGTATTCCAATCCGTACTTGAAATAAATCCATTTGTTGATGTAGTTGCTTGCGTTATGCCTATTGCACCGGTCGAGCTATTATATGTAATAGGAGCTGTATTCGATAATGAAGAAAGCGTAATAAAGCCGGACGGATTGCCAGTTAACGGATAAGCATCGGTGATACCATATCCAGATAATGTCGTTGGTTTACCGGTGATTGATGACCACGCTGGTGTAGCACTGGTTATGTCTGAAAGCAATGCAATCGTACCACCTACATTTCTGAATGTAACAGATGTTGTACCTGTTAATAAAGTAGTTGGGTAGTTAATATAAAAAGCGTTCGTACCATCAGTAACAGTTATTTGAGATTTGAGATATGACGTGTAATTATTAGCTCCGTTATGCAGTTCAAAGCTGTTATAAGTTGCAGCAGTATACAAATTAGGATTGGTTGTTGATTTAACTCCTATATTAGCCAAATCACTATTTACTGTGATACTTGCCCCACCATTGAAAATCAAGTTACCACTCATAGTTCCACCTGTTAACAACAGGTACCGTGCATCATTTGCATCTCTGGAATAATAAGGCGAAGTGTCATTAGCAAAGATATTCCCGGTCATGTAAATGTTTCCTTGGGCATTAATATCGTTGCTGAATGTTTTAACCCCACTCACCGTTTGTGTACTTGTGGAATTGACTGCATCAGTAATACCGTAACCGCCTAAGGTTGTGGGCTTGCCGGTAATGGATGCCCAAGCTACAGAACCAGAGCTACTACCTCCTACTACAATCCACTGAGTGCCATTCCATCTCCCCAATACGGAATTACTTCCTCCACCAGTTATAACTGCGCTATAAGCGGCTGTAGTACTATCAGAAAAATTGTGAAGTTGACCTATGAAATTACCTCCGGCATAACTACTTACTGTAGTTTGTAAGGCAGGCAAATTACCGTATTGAGCATATTGGTATTGATTCATTGTAGGATGCACCGTATATAACCAATATGAGCCGCTACCAGTTCCTACAATAGATGTGTGGCCTATAAGTCCTATATTACTTATTCTATCAGCTACTAATATTCCATTCTCTGCGGATTTCTGGCCCATACCAATACCCCTAGCTAAAGTCGCTCCTGTATTAGTAACATAAAGCTGAACTCTAACATTATCTGGTCCATAGTCATTTCCAACTTCCACCATTGCGGTGGGATAATTTGTTAGTGTAGTATCAGATGTGTAGTACATCCTACCTCCTGAAGCCCCTACTACAAGTGCTCCTTGCTCATTTGGGAGTACATAATTTCCTCCAAGGATTACTTCAAAACCACTTGAACCGCTTAAAGAACTATCTGTAAGCTGTAGAACATGATTTTGTGTATTAATAGTAGTATTTCCTGTTAATGGTCCTCCCAGAACTATTCCAGAACCATCGGAGATGCTCAGGCCGTTCGTAGCATTTGGTGCCCAGGGGTTATCGATAGTTCCTCCGGGATCTGAAAAGGTAGGGCCTCGTCCAACTAACGTACCAGGAGCAAAGTACATGGTAGCTGTAGAAGTAGCTTCTGCGATTGCATCAGTTACCGCTCCCCAATCAGGTATCCACCTGGAGTCCAGTTTACCAAGAGATGAATAGTCATCTGTATAAACCAGTCCCTTAGAGAAGATTGCATCGGATACTCTCATTCCCAGAGTGTAGTCCATAATCAATCCTGTGGTAGATGCTCCGGAATTAATCTGCATCAATGCCTGGTCTTTACCGGCAATAAGAGAAGTAAAATTAGATCCACTACTATAGGTAGCACTAAAACCTGTACTATTAATTCCCACACTAGAACCTGAAGAAAGTTCTGTAAAAGAGAGTGGGGTTGTACTGGAGAAGCTAACAGTAGTAGGCTGTATTAAAGGCCCTCCCAGTTCCAGGTAACTCCCGTTAGATGTAATCCCGTTTCTGCCTCCGGTAATCGCACTAAGTGGTTCTACAAATAGTTCCTGCAGGTTCTGGTACTGGGTAACTCCATCGCCATTCTTATGGGAGATGACCTGTGCAGGGCTACTAGTATCTGTCCCGTAGATTGTCCTGCCCAGTTCAAATATTTGGGTAGGATCTATCTGGGAAACAGGTATCCTTAGGAGCTGTATCTTTAGCCCCTTAATGCCTATTCCTCCTGGCGAATATGTATCTCCCTGGCTCATTTATTTATTCTAATATGGGGTCTTGACTATCCTGTATAAAATCCAGGTCTACCAACTGGCAGCCTCCTGTCGTATTATTCCTGGCTACCAGGGTAAAGCCTCCTGTAACATAGGGTGTAGTGGGGCATGCTCCAGAACCAGGTTGAGAGTTCCCGCCCTGTGAAGCATCCTTACAGCCACAATCTTCCTGCTCTACGGGCTTTTGTACCGGGGCAGGGTCTGGTAATTTACGGGTAAGCGGGTCCATTGAGTATTCCTGATAAAGTCCTGATCTGTGTAAATATGAATTCTACTTGCTGCTGGCTAAGAAAGTTGGTTTCCGAAGCCGGGTCAAACCGGCTTAGTGCCCGGATATACAACCAGAGCAAGGTAGAAGCTTTATATACCGGGCCAGTTCTCATCCCCCAGCGACTCCCGGTAACTCTTCTTAACCTGTAGGAAGAGAAAGCATCCTGTGCGTCAGCATACTGCTGGTTAAAGCTATCTACTGTTACCATACTCTGGATTGTTTAAGGCACCTGCTCTGTACAGAGAGTGCCAGATCATTAGCGCCAGCTATATCCCCGGCATTAAACCGGGCGGTAGCAGCCAGCTCATCCATAGTCAGCTCAACTAAATTCTCAAGTTCTGTATCAGTTATGGAATCTACGGTGTAACGGGTAAGCCTATCATCAATCCGGTTCTGGCCCATAGTCTGGATAAGCACATCGAGTACGACCTGGTACCACTGGTTACAGTGCTCAGTCGTGTTTGAACCCCCGTAGGGGGTATCGAGTGTAATAATTCCCCCTGAGATACTCTTTACCAGATACAGTACTGTCGGCTGGGACTGGAAGGAGATATACATCCCTGACTGTAAGGTAGAGATATCCAGGTCCATTACTGTAACTGTAGACTCTCCTGGTATCGTAGTTACCGTACCAGACATCGCATAGCCAGAAAGGAATTGTATTTCTTCTACCCCGTCTGGTAGCAGGTTCAGAACCGTAGAAAGGCCTATATTGATGGTCGTGATGGCATAACCTGCCTCTATATCTGACTGCTGGTAGCTTCCTGAGATCAGAAGCCAGTTACAATCTCTATAGAGTTTCCAGCGGAGCTGTACCAGGGTAGTAGCTCTCACCGGGTTAGGCGTACCATAGCCTCCGGGATTGGTAGTACTGTTGTAATTTCCTGTCGTATCCTGTACGATAAGGGTGGTTCCGTCTGCACTCAGACTAACCTTACTAAGTTTAAGTTGCAATCCCATAGCCAAATATAATTAAATTATTGATCTATCAAATTAAAAGGGATTTACCTCATCCCAGAAGGTATCCTTGTCCGCGTTCTCTCTATCCTTGTTAATCTCATACAGGCTGGAGGAGAATGGCAGGTTCTTCTCTATCAGGGAAGCTCCTTTACGGTCACCTTTATTCGTGTAGGTTTGCTCGTCCGGACCGCCTACCGCTTCGTTTATTCCCCCTGCAAGCAAAGCATAGAAGCCTTTACCTATCTCCAGGCTCTTTTTGACTACAGCCGGAGGTTGCAGGGCAGAGTCTGCCATTACTGGTACTGCCCATTGTTCGAATAGCCTGCCGGTCATTTCCGTAGTGAACTCTTTTAAGGTATCCTTTTCATTCCGTTTACCCAGTAAAGCTGCACTCATCGTGAGCATAGAAGCCCAGGTTCCCAGTGCTACACTAAAGTCGATTACAGATTTACGCTGTTCGGTAGAAAGATCCCCCCAGTTATAACCGGAGTTCTTAGCCATGCCCATATAGTTCATGATCAGTCTGCCCATTACCTTGGCTCTGCCTTCTACTACCCGTGCCCGCCACTCGTAGACATCTTCCCCGTCACGCTGTTTCAGCTGGCCGGCGCTGTCCATTACCTTCTCAAACTGACCTATAGACGGGTCCTCGTATTTGCTCTTAAACTGGTTTACCAGCATTCCCGGGATCCAGCGTTTGAACATCATTAGGGCATCTCCCAGGATGGTAGCCTGCACAGCAGTCTTTTCATCCGAACGGTACCCGCCTTGTAGCTTGGCTATTCCCCTGTGGATCTTCTGTACTTCCATCGGGTGCAGACCGGATAAGGTATCGAAGGTACCATCCGGCAGCTGGATCTTACCCCGGGTAAAGTCGGCAGGAAGCTTGAACTCTCCTGTAGTTTTATCAAAGGAGTTTTTGTACATCTCGTACATAGATTTTCCTGCATACTTCCCCCCTTCCACCTTCAGGTTCTTGAGGAAACTTAAAGCATACTGTACGTTCACTACCTCTTCCGGCATCTGGTACAGGTAGGCAAAGTTATGGGTAGATAATAGCCTTGCTCCCCTGGTCATCGAATCTGACGGGGAGATTCCCATCTCATTCATCGCAGGATATAACCTTAGCTTTTTAGCCAGTTGGTGTATAAAGTCCGTATCCGTATTACCGGTTAACTGGGTGAACTGGCTACCCATAGCCTCTTTGTAGTTAGCTACCATGCTCTTTGGAGAAAGGTCCAGTTCCTTGGTATTGGTACCTTTAATGCCTCTCAGGATCCCGTTTACCAGTTCCTCTTTCCCCTGCATATACTCTAGCTGGATCGCATTCTTCAGGCTCCGTGCAGGTTGTAACCATAGAGTAGAAGCAGCAAAGCCTGACTTCAGGGAACGGTAGATCTTTACCGGGGAGATATTATAGTTCTCCCCATCCTTACGGTATACAGCCATTCCCTGACGAGTTAATTTTCCAGAACCACGAAGAAGTCTGTCACCTATCAGGATATTATTAATCTGGAAGTCCAGGAAACCGGCTGCATTCTTGAATGCTGGTTGGCCGTTCATGTCGTTCCGGGTTTCCAGGTAACCCTTCAGGGCCTGTCCTGCTACCCAGCTATGATCCAGGTGTTTTTTATTGATCATCTGTTCCATGTACTTCTCAAAGGCTAACTGTAAATCCATCGAGTAGCTGTCCGGAGAAGCATAAGTATTGGCATTCCCCAGGAAACGTACTGGTAAGCCATAGTCTTTCTGGTTATACCCTTCTATATTATTCTCGAAGTAGTCTGTTACATGCCGTAGGAATAGATCCTTTCCATAAGCAGCTATACCAGACAGGCCGTTACGGGTAGCCCGTTGTAATACTTCCTCATGAGTAATCGCTACCCGGGGAACGAAGTTATCCTTATACTCAAAGGCAGCACCTCTTCTGGATTTATTATATAAGCCCAGCTTGGTTATAGGGTTACCCCTGGTATCTTCTCCTACGATAGCATTCTTACCTGTTACCATTACGTCATGGAAGATATCTTTCATCTCCTTAGCCATATAATCAGAGAGTGCCTTTTCTGCGGTGGAAAGCTTATTGTATTTCTCATCTCCCTTTACAGTCAAGCCGCGTTCCAGGTACTTGGTACCGGTATCCGGATCTATAGTCTCCTTCTCGTTCCATAGGTTCTGGAAGACCTTCTCCTTATTTACCCAGGCCACAGATCTTTCTAGTAAGTTCTGGTTCATGCCCTTTTCTTTCAGAACTGCACCAAGGAGTCTCTTAAACTCCCTCTGCTTAGTATCAAACTCTGCACGTGCAGCCTCCTTACCAGCATTTAGCATAGAAGCATAAGTCTGTATATAGGGATTATGGGTATCATTCAGGTTAGCCAGGTACCGGGTCATTGTAGAGATCTCGTACTTGGAATCCAGTTCCCCGGAGAAATCTACCGGGATTAGGCTGCTACCCTGCAGGATCTTCTTCATCAGGCGATCCCTGGTCAGCCTTTCTTCCCGGGTCCATTCTTCAGAACTGTCTTCTGCTTTACGGAGCTCTACTGTAGTTACCAGTTTCTGCAGTTGCAGTCTTAAGCTCTGCATGGTTTCTGCTTCGGAAGCTCCATTGGAATTCAGTACATCTTGGGTATAGTCTGCATCTCTTGGGGCATTGTACTCCCTCGGGTCAAACAGCTTAGGAGACTTGGATAGTAAGGATTTATACTTAGCTGGCTCTTCGTTCCTGTAGTACTGCTCAATCATCCGCAAGTAATCGCTTGTTTCTACGTTTAGTGCATTCCTGCCTTGGGTAGCTTCATACTCATTCGGGATATGCATTACAGTTAATCCGTCAAACTTCGCTTCCGGGTGTTCTGCTTTAACCATTAAGGCATATAGCGTTACCTGCAACTTGGCACGGTCTAGCGGATTATCCGTGATCTGGTGTTCTTGCAAGCCATACTTCATGATATTAGAAGTATACTTATCTTTCAGTCTTGCACCGGTTTTCCAGTCTACGATTTTTAACCTGTTGTCAGGTCTTACTACTAACTGGTCGATCTTACCTGCCCCAATCTCTGGTGACGCTACCTTAAGCTCGGAGTAAATCCGGTCTCGCTGGTTCTCAGGAACATTATCCCCTACATGAATACCCGCATTGTCCAGAACCTTGGAAAGGACTTTCTTGTCGGTAATCCAATTATAAGCATCTGCCCTGGTTTCGCTTTGTGCAGCCAGGGTTTCTATCTTCTTGGTAAGCTCCAGTTTGGTAGCCGGATCCATAGTAAAGAACCGCTGTAACTGGGCATGGATGATATCCCCTTTAAGCTGCCCCTGTAACTGCAGTTTCTTCTTCTGTTCCTGGTAAGTAGCTTTATCCATTTCTACTCCGTCAATGATCAGCTTCCCACCTGGAGGCGTATTCCGGAACATCCGGTCAGCGTCCCGCTTGGCGATCGCATCTTCAGAACTCATGGTAGAGCCGTCCGGGTTGGTATACTCCTGTTTCTTACGGAAGGTGAAGTTGTCCATTACCCTGGAAATACGGGGCAGAATATCTCCGTTTACCTTATAGGTATCTCCCTGCTTGCCATTGATATCGATTTCCGGATCCTTGATATTATCCTGGTTAGCCAGTAATTTCTCTATGATACCATCTGGTTTATCCAGGTCCTTGGAGTACTGCACGTCATCCTGGACACTGCTCAGGTCCAGCTTTACTTTGGTATTAGCCAGGATATCAGCAATATCCCCAATCCTTAGCTTAACCATATCTTCATTGGCCAGGTCCTTAATAGTCAGTGGTTCTCCTCCTTTGAGTTTGGTCAGAACCTGACGAACCAGGTTACCTACAGACCTCATCAACCTTCTCACTAAGGTTCTGAAACTACCCTCCTTTAGTTTACCAGCAGCTTCCTGGCCTATAGCAGTTACCAGGGCTTCTCGCTCCTGTGCAACACTGGTCAGCTCAGGATAGGCTGCCTGTACCCTACGTAGGAGTATCCTGCCTTCAGGGCTTTCTTTAAGTTCTGTGCTTAAACTTTGATACCAGCCCGGGTTATTCTGCTGGATAGCTGCCACCAATGGGTGCGCTATCTCATGGAAGGGCGTGTCCCTGGTCATCAGTCTTGGATCCAGGTTGATCCGGTCTCCATAGATCGAGCCTTTCTTACCACCCGCAGCACCTTCGGCAATGTGCAGATCCAGGTTAAACCTACTAGCCACATCTGTCGCAATGGCTGTAATAGCTGCTACCTCGTCCGGTGTATTAGGTTTATCCACAGTGTTAGGAACTAGTGTAAAACTTTTCTTGGTTTTATCTACTAGCCCTTCTGTTACCTTATCTACTATTCCAGAGATCCCCTGTTCCCGGGTTTCATTAGAGTATGGGTAAATGATCACATGCTGGCCTGGTTTGATATGCTCGTTATAAGTCTCATACTTCCCGGTACGGATATCTGCAACAGGTACCGGGATAGTTCCTTTGCCAAAGTAATCCTCTATAGCATAGTTACCATCGATGGCCCTGTCTGCGCCGTCATAGCCCCCGGCAAAGTTCTTGTAGCCCAGCTTCTGGTAGTATACCTTATCACTGTCTACATCATTTACCCGGATATAGGCAACATCTCTCCCTCGTTCGATACCACCTTCTCTCCTGCGGATAAACTGTGGCAGGTCATCTTCGGAGTATTTACGGTCCCCGTTCTCTTTTACTACCGGGTTCTCATAGGCCTGGTTCCAGTAGTACTCCCCGTCATAACCGGAATGTACTGCTACCGCTTCGTTACCAATACTGGTGTATTTAGGCTGTCCGTTCTCGTCCAGGGTATGGATAGGCTGTATCTTCTTCGAGGAAATATATGGCAACCGGTCAATATTGTTTACCGCCAGCTTGATAGCCAGGTTATCTGCCAGGTGCTTTAACGGGCCAGAGATCAGCGTGCCTTCTTCATCCAGCTTGGAGGCCTGTACCTTATCCCTCAGGTCACGGTTAATAAAATCTGAAAGCGGCCTCAGGTACTCTGAAGGAATAAACATGGAGTAGTTCCTTACGCCAAAGCTCATCCCATAGTTCAAGGCGGCATACTTTACCAGGTCCTGTTTCAGGCTTTCACCCTTAATAGCAGAGAAGCCATCCTGCATCTCCACAGATTCTTCCGCGGTAGGATTGGAAGTATTGGCAAACTCCAGGGTCTTAATTCCATAGCCCCTGTCTTTTACTGCAATACGTTTCAGGAACGGGTTCTGGTCATTATCTGCTAACTTCTTATCTTCTGCCAGAACCTGGGAGATGTGGTCTGCGAATTGCTGGCCCCAGGCGACTTTCCCGGTTACTATCCGCTCGTTCTTGGATTTCTTTCCCGATACGGTTACCGGCTCCTGGTTCTGTAGTTCTGAACTGTAGTAAGAAGAGACCAGATAACTCATTACCTCATTCTTCAGTAGCTCCACATTCTTATTCTGGTCTCCGGCCAGCTTGATCTTCATGGATCTATCCAACTGTTTAGCCAGGGACTGCACTTCAGGGAAGTGTTTGATCAGGGAAGTATCTATCCCTTTCTTCATCCACTGGAAAGTATCGTAGGCTGCAGCGATATTCGGCTGTGCCTCGAACAGTCTATCCAGGTTAAAGCTAAACTGATCCGAAGTATAGAACTTACCATCTGTTACTGTACCGATCTTGTTCCAGGTATCCTGCTTGGTAGCAATATCCTGGTAGAATACCGGCATATCCTGTACAATAGAGATTGCCCGGGAGAAGTCTGTAATATCATCTCCGATCTTTACTAACCGCTCGAACTGTTTCAATACATGGAACTGGTGGTTAAATTCCTCTATCGTTTCCCCGAAGCTGTTAGCCTTCAGGTATTTGTCCAGAACCTTAGGGGAGAGGGATTCTGCTTTAGGTAGTTCCCTGCCCTGTAGTTCCATCTCGATATCCGAATATTTGGCATTTTCCAGCAGACCAAGCTTTACCGCATGCTCTGCCATCTCTGCCTTCAGGTTATTTAGCACGGTAGATCTGCCACCATCTATAGTAGAATAGCGTTTAATCACCGGTTGGAGCATTAGGCGCATCGCATCGGTTAGTGGCATACCTATTGCTTTGGCTGCGATATATACGCCCCCGGTGCGGTCAGTAGCATTCATCAGGTAAAGCTTCTGGTCCTTCACGTTATCTACGGAGGTATTCACCAGTGCGTCCAGCTCACTCCACATATTCCCGCCTGTATGGTCCAGTTCTGTGAACTTATCGTAGGTCTTGTCCCCTAGAGTAATGCCCGGATTTTCTCCCTGTAACTGTGGGTATTCATCTCCTGCTTCGGACTTACCGGCACGGGACATATAACTTAGCGCTTTCATGCCATTAGCAAATACACCTACTAAGCTTGCCCCCTGGAAGTTGGAATTGAACATCTTCATATTATCCAGGATCCTGGAAGTATTCAGGTTCAGTTCCGGCTTGATTCCCAGCTCCTTAAAGCTGTTATCGATCACGTCGGTAGAGATCGGGGTCAGCATACGCTGCCGGTTACTCTCATGAGATATGGTATCCAGGAAGGACTCGGTAACAATATTGTTCAGTAGCTGATCGTGAAGCTTTTCCACGTCTGCCAGTACGCCTTTATCTCCTGCATACTCAATCCGGTGACGGTCCAGTTCTGCACGGAACCTGTCCGGGTTGAACTTCAGACTGTCATCCGCTTCCCTGTAGTAACCTACCGGGTGCCCCTTATCGATTACTTCCGTACCATCCTGGCGCCATAGTCGCTTGGAGGACTGCTCCCTGGATATGGTATACAAGCTATCCACGTCAAAGTCAGAACCATGCTGGGCCACTAGCTCGGCAGGTGCGATCACTACGTTAGAGCCTTTATCATCGTAGAAGCCAGCTATCTTCAGGGGTACTGAGCTATGCAGTTCTGTCGATGGGATACGGAAACCCATCATATCCCCGGTCAGGAAGTCCCCCGGGTTTGCTTTATCCGCATAAATCTTTGGCAGGATCACTTCTGCATGCCACCTGCCGGTAGCAGGATCCTGTTTATACTCCAGTCTTCTTGGATGATCCAGGGCACTGCTTACATCCTGGCCATACCTGCTCCAGAATTCGTCCTGTCCCCTAGGGATCTCAGATGGGATATCTGCGCCATAACTACTCTGCAATACCATCTTACCTCCAGGGAACTTGATCTTCACGGTTCCTTTGGAAGTAATATTGGCCATCTGGATGAGGGCCTTGTCTGCTATATTCGGGAAGTTATAGTTAATCCCTGACTTGAGCATCTCCTGGATACGCTCGTTACCTACCCCGGAAAGGGTACGGATGATCGAACCAGCTGTAAACTTACCCTGCTTATCCAGTGAGTTCTGGGAGAGCCGGGCTATGCCCCGGGTTACTTTTTCTGCAATGGCGGAATATACCTGGTTAGCTGCTTCGATATTAGGTGCCCCTGCATCTGTCAGCTTATGCATCACATTCAGGAAGTATCCTAACTGTGTCGGGTTAGCCACCTTATCATAAGCATCATGGTTAGGATTAAGCTGTAGCCTATAGTTGTCGTTGCTTAAAGACAGTACTGACTCTGACGGGATCTTTACTGCTCCTTCGTCTGTAGGCAG
>Ga0207651_10000127_pt1 | contig 32622 bp, 30 predicted proteins | sample KBSM23metaG_FD_184328 | JGI IMG/M metagenome (GOLD analysis project Ga0207651, IMG submission 184328) | Miscanthus rhizosphere microbial communities from Kellogg Biological Station, Michigan, USA - KBS M2-3 metaG (SPAdes) (version 2) | ecosystem: Host-associated > Plants > Roots > Rhizosphere >... | reverse complement strand
CGGGATCGTCGTCGATCCGTCGCGCCGCTATCTGCTGGGAAAGACCACGGCAAAGCCGCCGGGCGAATAGATCGCGAGGGGTTCCAAAGAAAATTGACGGGGGCGGCGGCGCGCCTGATCCTCGCTGCATCCACATGCGTCCCCGTCGACGAGGCGCCCCGTCGAGCCCGCGGTCGCGGGCCGTCCCGGCGCGCTCGCGGGTGACCGTCCGGCGGGATCCGTCGCTGCCCCGGCTGGCGACTGCGTTGCAGCAGAGCCGCGAGGCGCTCGGCACGCTGCAGGACGAGCTGGATGCGCTGCTGAAGGCGCTTCGCAATGCCGACGCCGACCCGGCGGCCGCCGATCGCCTGCGCAGCGCCGCCCGGGCCGCCACCCTGGCCTTCGCGGGCCTCACCCGCTAGCGCCGCGCTGACGTGCGCCTCCGCGTCGGCGTAGACGGCTAGAATGTCGTCCGTGAAGCCCACCGCGCGACCCGGCCTACGCGAGCCCCTGCTCGCGTTCGCGATGACGACGGCGGTGGCCGCGTTCTTCGCCTTGCTGGGCGCGCTCATCCCCCTGGTCCGCAAGAACCTCTCGCTGCTGGTCGCGGTCGTGTTCTTCCTGGCGCCGCTGGCGGTCGCGAAGCGCGCGGGGCGCGCCGCCGATTTCGACTACCGCGACGTGGGCCTGCGCGCCGATCCGGTCGTCCTCAATCTGCGCGTGCTCGGCGCCATGCTGCTGCTGGCCTTTCCGGCCTTCATCATCGCGTTCTTTCCTTTCTACGAGCACGTGTGCGCGAACCTGGCCGAGCCGCTGTTCCGCGGGTTCACGCCGATGTGCCAGAGGTGGCTGGGCTTTTCGCACGGGCACCTGCGCGTGCCCGCCGACTTCGCGGTGCTCTCGGCGTCGTACCTGATCGTCGTGGCGATACCCGAGGAGGTGTTCTTCCGCGGCTATCTGATGGAACGGCTGGAGCGCGTGTGGCCGCCGAAGCTGAACGTATTCGGGGCGAAGGTGGGCTGGGCGCTGATCATCTCCAGCGTGCTGTTCGCGATCAGCCACATCGCGGTGATCCCCAATCCGCAACGCCTGGCCGTGTTCTTCCCGGCGCTGCTCTTCGGCTGGATGCGCGCGCGCACCGGGTCGATCGCGCCGGGCGCCGTGTTTCACGCGCTGTGCAACATCCTCTCGGACGTCATGCACACGTCGTTCTTCGTATAGTCGCTCCGCGCCGCAGGCGCGGTTTGCGACTATTGCTTTTTCTGATAGCCGCGCTTCGCGCGGCGGCGGCTATGAGCGGCGACTACTTCTTCTGGGCTTCGACGAAGCGCAGCCGCAGGTCGTAAAGCAGGCTGGAGATCAGCTTCTCCTCGCCGGGGCTGAGGTTGCCCTTGGTCTTCTCCTCGAGCATGACGAGGATGTCGATGGTGTGCTTGGCCAGCGGCAGATCCTTCTGCGGCGCGCCCACCTCTGGATGCTCCAGCTCACCCAGGTGAAGCAGCGCCGAGCTGCCCAGCGAGAGCACGAAGGTATGGAAGTCGACCGCCGGCAGGTTCGGCGCGCCGCCCGCGGGGGCAGGCGCGGCCGCATCCTTCGCTGGCGGCGGTTGCTCGGGAGCGCGCGGTTCGCCGCCCTCGCTGAAGCTGCGCCGGTCGGTGACGGTGAACCCGCCCTTGCCTGTCGTTTCGCCCATGGCCGGGAAGGTTACGCATGCCCCCGGCGGGTTTCAATGACCCCCTAGTTTCGAGGGTTCCCGACTTGTTAGTTCGAGGGGGGAGCCTCGGGCTCGGGGGCGTCGTCGTCGTCGGGCTCGTCGGCGTCGGTCCCGCCGTAGACGCCCTTGTCCGCGACGTCGTCGAGGGCCTTGAGGTGCTTCTCGTAGTCCTTGCGGGACAGGAGGCCTTTCTTGATGCTGCGCTCGACCGTACGGCGGTCGAACAAGCGGGAGGTCTTGGGGTCCTGGTCGCGAGCCATGGCGGGTTTAGCTAGCACACGCCGTGGAAATATCCTAGCGGACGCGTCGGTTGTAAGCTGCCGCCGCCATGGATGTCCGCGTCATCAACGAGCTCGTACACAAACAGTCCGCCTTCATCGAGAAGCTGAACGCCGAGGTCGGCAAGGTCATCGTCGGCCAGAAGGCGATGGTCGAACGGATCATGATCGGCCTGCTCACCGGCGGGCACGTGCTGCTGGAAGGCGTGCCCGGTCTGGCCAAGACCCTCACGGTCCGCACGCTGGCCGACGTTCTGGCGATGAAGTTCCAGCGCATCCAGTTCACGCCCGATCTACTGCCCGCGGACATCGTGGGCACCGTCATCTACAACCAGGCGCGCGCCGAGTTCATATCCAAGCAGGGCCCGATCTTCGCGAACCTGGTGCTGGCCGACGAGATCAACCGCGCGCCCGCGAAGGTGCAGTCGGCGCTGCTGGAGGCGATGCAGGAGCGCCAGGTGACGATCGGCGACACCACCCACAAGCTGCCCGATCCGTTCCTGGTGATGGCGACGCAGAACCCGATCGAACAGGAAGGGACCTACGCGCTGCCCGAGGCGCAGCTGGATCGCTTCATGCTGATGATCAAGGTCGGCTACCCGACACGCGAGGAAGAGCGCGCGATCATGGACCGCATGACGTCGCCCATGAAGATCGGCGCGGAGAAGGTCGCGACGCCGCAGGAGATCGCCGAGGCGCGCAGCGTGGTCGGCGAGATCTACATCGACGAGAAGATCCGCGACTACATCGTCAGCATCGTGCACGCCACGCGCGACCCGAAGGCGCACGGCCTGAGCGACCTGGCCGACTTCATCGCCTTCGGCGCCAGCCCGCGCGCTTCGATCTACCTGAACATGGCGGCGCGCGCGCACGCGTTCCTGCGCCACCGCGGCTACGTCACGCCCGAGGACATCAAGGCGATCGGCGTGGACGTGCTGCGCCACCGCGTGATCCTGACGTACGAGGCGGAGGCGGAGGACGTCACGGCCGAGACCGTCGTCCGCAAGCTGTTCGAGCGGGTCGAGGTCCCGTAGCCGGCGCATCCGCGCCGGCGGTCGCCCCCATTCGTCATGTTGCCCCGCGAGCTGCTCAAGCGGATCCGCAAGATCGAGATCGTCACCGAGCGCCTGGTGCGCGATCGGATGGCGGGCCAGTACCACTCTGTGTTCAAGGGCCGCGGCATCGCCTTCGAGGAGGTGCGTCCGTACATTCCCGGCGACGACATCCGGTTCATCGACTGGAACGTCACCGCGCGCATGAACGAGGCGTACGTGAAGCTGTTCAGCGAGGAACGCGAGATGACCGTGCTGCTGGTGGTCGACATGTCGGCCTCGGGGCGTTTCGGATCGCGGCAGCGCGAGAAGCGCGATCTGGCCGCCGAGATCGCGGCGGTGCTGGCGTTCTCGGCCATCCGCAACAACGATCGCGTCGGGCTGATCATCTTCACCGACGAGGTCGAGAAATTCGTGCCGCCCAAGAAGGGCAAACGACACGTGCTGCGCGTGGTCAGCGAGATCCTGCAATTCAAGGAGAAGAGCCGGCGCACCGCGCTGGACGTCGGGCTGGATTTTCTCGGCCACGTGATGCGCCGGAAGGCGGTCGCCTTTCTGATCTCGGATTTTCTGGCGCCCGTCGCCAGCTACGAGCGCGCCCTGCGCATCACCGCGCGGCGCCACGATCTGATCCCGGTGACCGTCAGCGATCCCCTGGAAGAGGCGCTGCCCGACGTCGGTCTGCTGGAGATGGTCGACCCCGAGACGGGCGGCATCGTCGTGTTCGACACGGGCGGGCCCGAGGCGGCCGCGTTCGCGAAGGCGTCGCGGGCGGCGGTGGCGGCGCGCGCCGCGCTGTTCAAGCGGCTGTCGATGGATCCGATCGAGGTCCGCACCGACAAGAACTACCTGCCGGCGCTGACCACGTTCTTCGAGGCGCGTTCGCGGAGGCTGCGGCATTGACCTTCCGTCGACGGCCCCGCCTGATTTCGGGCCGTTCCCGCACGTCCGCGGGGCGCCATCGCTTGGAGGCGTCGCAAGACCACGGGGGCCGTTCCCGCACGTCCGCGGGGCGCCATCGCGCGGACGTTGGCAGTGGTTCGAGCCGCGCCGTTCGAGCCCGCGCGAAATCGGTGCCGGCGTCCGTAGAAGACGCGTCCGGGGCGATCGACCATCTGCTACCGCGCGGCTTGAACGCGAGCTCTCGAACCAGGTTACCCGTCGCTTGCTTGGCGCCCCGCGGACGTGCGGGAACGGCCTTCGCTGTCACGTGTGCGGTGGCGCTGGTGTTGGTCGGCGGCGGATCAGCGTGGGCCGCCGACGGCGGCGCGGCGGTCGAAGCGGCCGACGCCGGGGCCGGCGTGGTTGCGCCGGTGGATCCGGACGCGCCCACCGTGGCCGCGCACGTCGATCGCGCGGATGCCCACGTCGGCGATCCGATCCGTCTCGGCGTCGTCGCCGTCGCCAAGACCGGCGTGCCCGTGAATTTGCCCGGAACGTTCGACCTGGGCCCGTTCTCGCTGCTGGGCCGCGAGGAGACCAGCGAGCAGAACCTGGGCGACGGGCGCATCCGGCGCGAGTTCGTCCTGAAGATCGCCGCGTACGAACCGGGCGAGCTGCAGCTGCCGCCCATCGACGTCACTTACCTGGGCCCGCAGGGCGAGGTGAAGACCGTCCGCACCGGCGCGGTGGCGATCAAGATCGCCAGCCTGATCGCCAACGAGCCCGAACCGGCGCTGAAGGACGCCGCGACGCCCGTGTCGGTGATGGAGGAGAACCGGCTGCCGCTCTACATCGGCGGCGCGGTGCTGGCCGCCGGGCTGGGCGCGCTGCTGACCTTCTTCATCGTCCGCAAGCTGCGCGGGCGCCCGGCCCACCGTCCCGGACCGCCGCCACGGCCGGCCCACGAGATCGCGCTGGAACGGCTGGATCGGCTGGGCGCGCTGGGGTTCCTCGAGAACGCCGACAACCGGCCGTTCTACTTCGCGGTGTCCGAGGTGATCCGCGACTATCTGGGGGGGCGCTACGGCTTCGATTCCCTGGAGATGACCACCGACGAGCTGATCGGCGAGCTTGCACGCCACACGGGCCGGGACCTTGCCAGTTTCACATTGGGCGAGATCCAGGGCTGGCTGTCCGCGTGCGATCTGGTCAAGTTCGCGAAGATCTCGCCGACCGCGGCCGAGGCGCGCGGCGCGCTGGAGAGCGCGATCCGGATCGTGACCGCGACCCGGCCCGCGCCGGTGGCGACGGTGGCGGCGCCCGGCGGCACCGCGGAGGCGCGCCATGCCTGACATTCAAAAAGGCAGCCGCACTCTCGCGCCAAGCGCGAGAGCGGCTGGGCGCGCGCGCATCCCCTACCTTCTGATCGGCGTGGTGTTCGCGCCGCTGGCGGGCGCGTACGTGGGGATGCTGCGCAACGTGGAGGGCTTCCGCTTCGCCCACCCCTGGTTCCTGCTGTTGATCCCGGCGGTGGTGGCTTTGGTGCTGTGGCTGGGCCTGGGGCGCAGCGCGGGACGGCGGGCTCTGTTCCTGCATTCGCGCGCGGAGGAGCTGGCGGCGCATCGTCCCGGGATGGTCGCCCGCCTGCGCGACCTGCCGACGGTGCTGCGCCTGGCAGCGGCGGTGCTGCTGATCGTCGCGCTGGCGCGCCCGCAGAGCACGCGGGCCAGCGACGATCTGGAGGTCGAAGGCATCGACATCGTGATCGCGCTGGACCTTTCGGGATCGATGCAGGAGACGGATCTCGTTCCCAACCGGCTGGAGGCGGCCAAGTCGGTCATCCAGGACTTCGTGCGCCGGCGCCCGACCGATCGCATCGGCCTGGTGGTGTTCGGCCGCGAGGCCTACACCTACGCGCCGATGACGCTGGATCACGGCGCGCTGCTGCGCATGGTCGGCGAGCTGCGCCTGGGGATCGTCGACGGCAACGGCACCGCGATCGGTGACGGCGTGGCGGTCGCGCTCAACCGCCTGTGCGGCGAGGAGCTGCGCCGGATGACCGAGGCGGCCCAGGCGGCCCAAGCCGCCGCGCAGGCGCCGGCGGCGGGCGCCAAGCCGGCGGCGGCGAAGACGCCGGAGCCCGACGGGCGCTCCAAGGTGCTGATCGTGCTCACCGACGGCGAGGACAACGCCAGCAAGCTGTCGCCCCAGGACGCGGCGCGCCTGGCCCAGACGCTGAAGGTCAAGGTCTACACGATCCTCGCGGGCAACAACGACGCGGAGGCCCCCGGCGGGCGCCACACCGCCAACCCGAAGCTGCTCGAGGAGATCGCGTCGATGACGGGCGGGACGCCCTACCTCGCCACCGACAGCCGCGCGCTGCGCGATCGGTTCCAGAAGATCCTGGCCGAGCTGAAGCGCGCGCCGATTCACGATCGCGCCCTGCTGTACACCGAGCTCTACCGCAGCTTCGTCTGGGTGGCGTTCCTGCTGCTCGCGGCGGAGATCGCCCTGCGCCTCACCCGCTTCTCGAGGATTCCGTAGATGCGTTTCGTCAGCCCGCACGCGCTCTGGCTGCTGCTGTCGGTCCCGGCGGCGGTGATCGCGTACGGCGTGTACTTCGGCGTGCGGCGCCGGCGCCTGGCGCGCCTGGGCGACGAGGCGCTCGTCGCGCGCATGACCGCGGGGGTGTCGATGGCACGCAAGCTGCTGCGCGCGGCGCTGGTCGTCGCCGCCCTGGGGCTGACGGCGGTCGCGCTCGCGCGGCCGCAGGTTCCCGGCAAGTCGCGCCCCGCCAGGCAGCGCGGGCTGGATCTGGTGGTCGCGCTCGATTTCTCCCGGTCGATGCTGGCGACCGACGTGTATCCGTCGCGCCTGGAACGGTCGAAGCGCGAGCTGGGCGAGCTGCTGGGAACGCTGGCCAGCGATCGCGTCGGCGTGGTGGCGTTCGCGGGCGAGACGCTGACCTATCCACCGACGACCGACTACGCGGCGATCAAGCTGTTCTGGCTGGACCTGCACCCGTGGGACATGCCGGTCGGCGGCACCGCGATCGGACGCGCCATCCGCGCTTCGCTGGATCAGCTTGTCGCGCTGCGCGGCAAGGCGGGCGCGTCGGAGGCGACGCGGGGGCAGGCGATCCTGCTGCTCACCGACGGCGAGGACACCGACAGCGAACCGCTGGAGGCCGCCGCGGAGGCGTCGAAGCTGGGCGTGAAGATCTTCACCGTCGGCGTCGGATCACGGTCCGGCGAGCTGATCCCGGAATACGACCAGCACGGCAAGGTGACCGGCTACGTGAAGGATCCGGACGGGAAGTACGTGACCTCGCGGCTGGGTGAGCAGACGCTGGTCGAGATCGCGCGCCGCACGGGCGGCGAGGTGTTCTTCGCCGATTCGAAGCGCTTCGGCGTGGAGGACGTCACGCGCGCGCTGTCGTCGCTGAAACGGACCGAGAACGAGGGCCGTCCGGTGCCGCAATACCACGAGGCGTTTCAGCCGCTGCTGCTGCTGGTCCTGCTGGCGCTGTGCGCCGAGGTGGCGATCGGCGAGCGGCGGCGGCGCCGGCCGGAGGGCGCGTCATGAAGTCGCGCGCCGTCGCGTTGATCGCGGCCCTACCGCTGCTGTTCGGCTTCAAGATGTTCGAGAGCCGCAACAGCGAGGTGGAGCAGGGGAACGCGGCCATGCAGGCGGGCAAGGCGGAGGAGGCGCTGGCCCACTACGACAAGGCCGTCGCCAAGCTGCCCGCCGAGCCGGGCGTGCACCTGGATCGTGGCAGCGCCCTCTACGCGCTGTCGCGGTTCGATGAGGCGCGCCAGGAGTTCCTGCGCGCGACCGAGGGCGGCCAGGATCCGGCGGTCAAGGGGGCGGCGTTTCGCAACCTCGGCAACGCGCTGTCCAAGCTGGACAAGCACAAGGAGGCCGTCGAGGCGTACAAGCGCGCGCTCGCGCTGCGGCCCGACGACAAGGCCGCGAAGTGGAACCTGGAGATCGCGCTGCGCAAGCAGAAGGAAGAAGAGAAGAAGCAGCAGGACGACAAGGACAAGAACAAGGACGACAAGAAAGACGACAAGGACAAGAAGGACGACAAGAAAGACGATAAAGACAAGAAAGACGACAAGGACAAGAAGGACGACAAGAAGGACAAGGACAAGGACGAGAAGAAGGATCAGAACAAGGAAGACCAGAAGAAGCAGGAAAAGCAGCCGCAGCCGGAGAAAGCGCCGGAGAATCAGCCCGAGCGCATCCAGGAAATGCTGAAGAACCTCGAAGCGAACCCGAAGGACCTCGAGCGCGAGCGCGCCCGCCTGCGCGCCGTGCGCCGCGGGCCCCCGGCGCGGGACTGGTGATGGCCGCGACGAGGACAGGGACGGCGTGGCTGGCCGCGGTGCTCGCGACGCTGGCGGCGCCCGGAGCGTGGGCCGCGTCGTCGGCGTTCAACGCGTCGATCGATCGCGCCGCGGTGGCGCCCGACCAGCCGTTCGTCTACCGCGTGTCGCTGACGACCTCGCAGCAGGAGCCCGAAGGCTTCAAACCGCCCGATTTCCACGGCCTGCGCGTGATCGGCGGTCCGTTCACGCAGACCGGGATGAGCATGGTGATGGGCGGCGGCGGCACCAAGGTCGAGAACACCGTGACCTGGAGCTACCAGCTTGCGGTGCCGGCGGGGACGAAGGGACCGATCCCGATCGGCGCCGCGCACGTGCGCGTGGGCGGCCAGGACCTGACCTCGAACCCGGTCACGGTGCGCATCGGCGCGGCCGCGCCGGCGCCAGCGCCCCAGCGCGGGCCCGGCCTGTTCCCGCGTGGTTTTTTCGGCGACGAGCCCGAGGCCGAGGAGCAGCCGATCTCATCGCCCGCCGGCGCGGCGTTCCTGCGCGCCGTCGCTGACAAGAAGCGCGCCTACGTCGGCGAGCAGGTGACGGTGAGCTGGTACCTGTACCTGGCCGAGCCGCAGAGCAACTTCCAGCCCATCACCCAGCCCAAGTCCGACGGCTTCTGGTCGGAGGAGATCCCGTCGACGAATCCCCAGGGCCGGCTGGCGTTCACCGACAAGGAAGAGGGCGGGCAGCGCTATCAGGTCGCGGTCGTCCTGCAGCGCGCGCTGTTTCCGCTCGCGCCTGGCAAGCTGACCGTCACGCCCATGGAGGCGGAGGTCTCGCGCGCCGACTTCTTCGGGCGCCCGGTCCGGGCCCGCCGGCTCAAGTCGGAGCCGCTGCAGGTCGAGGCGGTGGCGCTGCCCCGTGAAGGCCAGCCGCAGAACTTTCCGGCCGCGAACGTCGGTCGTTTCACGCTGGATGTCGCCGTCGATCGCGCGGCGGTCGCGGTGGGCGACGCGGTGACGCTGACCGTGACGGTGCGCGGCGACGGCAACGTTCGCAACGTCGCGCTGCCGGCGCTGCCGACGTTGCCTGGCTGGAAGGGGTACGAACCGAAGACCAGCGTCGCGGTCGAGTCCGGCGCGACCGTGCAGGGGACGAAGACGCTGGAGTGGCTGATCCGGCCCGAACAGCCCGGCAACACGACCATCCCGGCGCTGACGCTGGTCAGCTTCGATCCGTCGGCGAAGGGTTACGTCGAGACGCAGAGCAAGCCGATCGAGCTGGTCGTCAGCGGCGAGGCGACCGGGGCGGTGATCGGTCCGCCCACGGCGGCGGGCGCGCCGGGCGCCGGCGCGGCGAACGTCATCACCGCGGAGATCCGGCCCATCCGCGTGCGCACGACGCCGTCACATTCGGCCGGCGCGTCGTTCCTGCGCGGCGCGGGATTCAAGGCCACGCTGGTGACGCCGCCGCTCGCGTTCGTGGCGTTTGTGTTCGCCGGCCGGCTGCGCGACCGCCTGTCGCGCGACGACAAGCGCACCAGCCGGCGCCGCCTGCGCTCCATCGCGCGCCGGCGGCTGCACGCGGCCGCGGCCCATCGCGACGCGGGCCGCGCGCCCGCGTTTTACGTCGAGATCGAACGGGTGCTGCGCGAGACGCTGTCGGAGAAGCTGCGCGTTCCAGTCGGCGGCCTGCGGCTCGACGAGCTGGCGGCGCTGCTCGGCGCGCGCGGCCTGCCGGCCCCGGACGTCGCGCACGTGCAGGCGACGCTGGAGGCGTGCGACGAGGCGCGCTTCTCCCCGGGCGGCGAGGCGGCGAGCAAGCCCGCGCAGGACGCGATGCTGGAACGCGCCGCCGCGCTCATCGACACCATCGAGAAGGCGCCGCTCGCGCCGCCCGGAGGGCAAGCGTGAATCTCCGCGCAAGCGTGAATCAGCGGGCAGGCGTCAGGCGGGCGGTGCGCGCGGTCGCGCTGGCGGCGGTGCTGCTGGCGATCGGGCAGGGCCGCGCGCGCGCCGACCGCGTCGACGAGGCGTGGCGCCGCGGCAACGAGGCGTACCTGCACGGCGACTACGCCGGCGCCGTCGCCGCGTACCAGGAGGTCAACCGGCAGGGGCCCGCCTCCGCCGACGTCGCCTTCAACCTCGGCGACGCGTATTTCCACAAGGGCGCGCTGGGTCCGTCGATCTGGGCGTTCGAGCGCGCGCTCGCCCTCGATCCGAGCGACGACGACGCCCGCTACAACCTGGACAAGGCGCGCAAGCTGGCGGCCCGTCGGGCACACGATCGTATCGAGGGGGACGACAAGGATCCGGCCTGGATGCGCCTGGTCGCGGGCGTGGCGGCCTCGACGACGACCTGGCTGTTCGTCGCGCTTTATCTCGGCTTCTTCGCCGTGCTGATCGGGCGCCGCTGGGCGCGCGGCGAGTGGCGCCCGGCGCTGACGGCGGCCGCGGCCGTGCTGGCCGCGGGCGCGCTGCTGGCCGGCGTGCTGCTGGCCGGGCGCGTGCACCTGGATCGGATTCCGTTCGGCGTGCTGCTGCCCGACGAGATCGCGGTCAAGGAAGGCGCCGACACGAACTACCGCACCAGCTTCGACGCGCACGCCGGCCTGCGCGTGCGTATCGTCGACCAGGATCAAGACTGGTTCCGCGTCCGCCTCGCCAACGGCCTCGAAGGCTGGGTCCGCTCCCAGGACGTCGGCCGCATATAAGGCCTCGGACCTCAGGCTCAAGCCAGGCCTGACCCAAAGCATCGCTTCATGCGTCGCTCTCGCAGGCGGGGTATAAACGCGGCGTGGGCGAGCCGCATTACGACAAGCACGTGTTCATCTGCACGAACCGGCGCGATCCCAGCAACCCGAAGGGAAGCTGCGCCGCCAAGGGAAGCGAGGCGGTGCGGGACGAGTTCAAGCGCCTGCTTCACGAGAAGGGGTTGAAGGGGCGCATGCGCGCCAACGCGGCCGGCTGCCTCGACCAGTGCTCGCGCGGCATCACCGTCGTCGTCTATCCGGAACAGGTCTGGTACGGGGGCGTCAAGGTCGACGACGTGCGCGAGATCGTCGAGGATCATCTTGTCGGCGGCGTTCCGGTCGAACGCCTGCGAATGAAGTGAGGCCCGAGATAGAATCGCGCGCAGCTTTGCCCGCTCCGCCCTCCACGCCGTCGCTGCCCGCGACCTGGACCGTGCTCGACGTCGTGCGCTGGACGACCGCCCGGTTCGCCGAGCGCGGGCTGGGAACGCCGCGCCTGGACGCCGAGCTGCTGGTGGCGCACGTGCTGGCGCTGCCGCGTGTACAGCTCTACGTGCAGTTCGAGCGCGTGCTGTCGCCCGATGAGCTGGCCGCCCTGCGCGCGCTGATCAAGCGGCGCCAGGCGGGCGAATCGGTCGCCTACCTGACCGGGCGCAAGGAGTTCTGGAAGCTCGAGTTCACGGTCGACGCGCGCGTGCTGGTGCCCCGGCCCGACACGGAGACGCTGGTGGAGGAAGCGACCGCTCGCCTGGGCGCGCCCGCCGAGGGCGTGGCGCCGCGCATCGCCGACGTCGGCACTGGCTCGGGCGCGCTGGCGATCACCCTCGCCAAGCTGCGCGCCGACGCCGCCGTGTTCGCCGGCGACGTGTCGGCGGCGGCGCTGGAGGTGGCGCGCGCGAACGCCGAGCGGCTGGGCGCGGCCGTCACCTTCGTCGAGGGCGATCTGGCCGCGCCGCTGGCGGCGCACGCGCCGTTCACCCTGATCCTGGCCAACCTTCCGTACGTTCCGAGCGGCGAGCTCGCGGCGCTGCCGCCCGACGTCCGGACCGAGCCCGCGCTGGCGCTGGACGGCGGCGCGGACGGATTGGATCTGGTGCGCCGCCTCGTCGCGGACGCGCCGTCCCTGCTCGCGTCGGGCGGCGTGCTGGCGCTGGAGATCGGCGCCGGCCAGGCGGAGGCGACGCGTGCGTTGCTGCAGGCCGCCGGCTTCACCGACGTCCAGACCCGCAAAGATCTGGGCGGCATCGAACGCGTCGTCTCGGGGGTCCGGCCGTGACCACCGCCGTCGAGGCACCGAAGCCGCCCGCCGAATCCGCCGCCAAGACCGTCGGTCGCGGCGTGATGTTCATCGGCTTCGCCAAGGTCTACTTCATGTTGACCGGCACGGTGCAGCGGCTGGCGCTCATGCACTTGATCAGCCCCGCGGACATGGGCGACTTCAGCGCGGTCAACAACCTGCTCAACGTCCCCAACAACACCATCGTGCAGGGGACGATCCAGGCCGTGTCCAAGCCCACCTCCGAGGACGACACGCGCGCGGGGGCCGTCCAGCGCGCGGGCGTCCGGCTCGGGGCGGTCCTCGGGCTGCTGATCGCGCTCGGGTTGTTCGCCGCCGCGCCCATCGTCGCCGGCGTTTATCGGACGCCGCGCCTGACGACATTCACCCGGATCGCCGCGCTGATTCCCTTCTGCTACGCGATCTATTCGGTGTTCATCGGATCGGCGAACGGCCTGCGCCGCTTCCGCACCCAGGCGAGCTTCGACGTCGGCTTCTCGACGATGAAGACGGTGTTGCTGCTGGGCCTGGCGTTCGCGTTTGGCGTGGGCGGCGCCTTCGCGGGCTTTGTTGCGGCCGCGGCGGCGATCGTCGTGATCGCCTCGCGCGTGATGCGCCTGCCGGCGACGGGCGAGCGCTTTTCGGTGCGCCAGCTTGCCGGGTTCATGGGGGCGATCGTCGCCTACACCGCGCTGCTCAACTGCACCCTCAACTTCGACGGCCACCTGCTGCGCTTTTTCGCGCTGCAGGTCCCGGGCATCGATCCGGTCACCGCCGCCGCGCTGGCCGGAAACTACGAGGCGCTGCGCACGGTCGCGCTGCTGCCCTACCAGGCCCTGCTGGTGGTGACGTTCGTGATCTTCCCGCTGGTGTCGCGCGCGACGTTCGCCGCGGATCGCGAGGCGACGCGCGCGTACGTGTCGCAGACGATGCGCTACGCCCTCATCCTCGCCGGGGCGATGGGAATCGTGCTCGCGGCCCGGCCGTCGGCGCTGTTCGACACCATCTACAAGCCCGAGTATCGCGTCGGTGCTCCGGCGCTGCCGATCCTCGCCGCCGCGGAGTGCTGCCTGGCGCTGCTGTCGGTCTCCTGCTCGATCCTGAACGCGTCGGGGCGGGCGAAGGCGTCGCTGGCGATCATGGGCGTGACCACGGCGTTGATGACGGCCGGGATCGCGGTTCTGGTGCCGCGCGCGGGCACCGGGGCGCCGATGCTGGTCGCGGCCGCGACGGCGACCGCGGTCGCGGCGGGCACGGGCCTGGTGGCGGCGCTGGTCGTGCTGCGCGCGCGGCTGGGCGGCTTGCCGCCGGTGGCGACCGTCGCGCGTGTCGCGCTGGCCCTGGCGGTGGCGCTGCTCGCCGCCCGCGTCGTGCCGGGCCACGGCAAGATCGTCGGCTTCGCGGTGATGGCGCTGACCGGGATCGCCTACGTCGCGGTCCTGGTCGTCACGCGCGAGTTCGGCGCCGAGGACCGCGCCAAGTTCGCGAAGGTGTTCAAGCGCTGAGGTGATCGCGGAAGCGATCGGCCAGCGCCAGCACGAACCGCCCCAGCCAGGTGCTGGGCCCCAGGCGCTCCTCGATCAGCGGGCGCGTGACGATTTTGACCGTCACCTCGTCGATCGCCGCCACGGTGGCGGTGCGCGCCGTCCGCGACAGGATCGCCGTTTCGCCGAACACTTCACCCGGGCCCAGCCGCCGGACTTCTCGCTGCTCGCCCCGTTCCAGCTTGCGCACGCTGCAATGCCCGGCCGTGATGATGAACGCCTCCTCGCCCGGATCGCCCTCGCGCACGATCACCGCGCCGGGCGGAAACACGCGTGATGGGAAGTGCAGGCCGACGTTGAGGAAGCCGCGCACCTCCTCCGCCAGCGCCCGCGCGCTCGGGTGGCGGTCGTCGGGTGACGCGGCCATCGCCTTGCGGACGATGCGGCACAGCGCCGGCGCTTCGCGGCCGCGTTCGGTCTGCTCGGGATCGCGGTAGAGGCCGGCGCGGGCGCGCGTCAAGATCTCGCTGGTGGTCGCGCCCTCGAACGGCGGATGACCGGCGAGGACGAAGTAGAGCAGGGCGCCCAGCCCGAACACGTCGGTGCGCTCGCCGATCTCGCTGAGCACGCCCTTGGCCTGCTCGGGCGCCATGAACGCCGGCGTGCCGCGCACCCCCGATCGGGTGTGCCGCTCGCTGGAAACCGAGACCGGCTCCTCGCCCTCGGGCGCCGGGATCAGCGAGGCGACGCCCCAGTCGACCAGGTAGACCTCGCCGAACGATCCGACCATGACGTTGTCGGGCTTGATGTCGCCGTGAACGACGCCGCGGCTGTGCGCGAACGCGACCGCGTCGCAGACGTGCTGGAAGACGTTGAGGACCCGGTAGAGGGCGTCGGCCGCGTCGGGCAGCTGCGCCCAGCTCGCCAGCGCCTCGCTCAGCGTCTGTCCGCGAATGAGCCGCATGGAAAAGCTGGCGCGGCCGTCCACCATCGCCAGCTCGTGGATCGGGATGATGTTGGGATGATCGAGCTGCGCCGTTATCTCGGCTTCCTGCACGAAGTCGCGGTGCGCGCGCGGGTTGCTCGCCAGCTGGGGCGACAGGGTCTTCAGCGCGACCCGCCGCCGCAGGCTCGGGTCGTACATCTTGCGGACCGTCGCGGTGCCGCCCGCGCCGATCTCCCCTTCGTCCACCAGTGACATGCGGCGTCTACGGTGTTTGCGTGGGGGCGGGTGCGGGCGCAGGCGCCGGCGAGCCGGCGATGTTCTTCCACGCCAGCCCCACGATGGCACCCAGCAGAACGAGCCCGATCGTCGCGCCGATGACGAAGCTCTTGACCTTCTTCGGGCGAGCGCGCTGCGACTTGATGGCGACCGACCGGGTCGGCGGCGGCTCCAGCGTCGCCGACAGCGCCTCGGGCGGCAGCGCCTCCGGGCTGGGCGTCGGCTCCAGCACGGACACCAGCGCCTCCGGTCCCGGGGTCTGATCCATCGGATCGGGCGGGCGAACTTGCTGCGCGGGCGTCGGGACGCGGTGCGCGCCGGCGCGGCGCTGCTGGGTCGCCTGCGGCGCAACCGCCGGAAGGATGTCCCGGCTGGTCTTGCGCGCCTCCATCTCGTCGAACTGGGCGATCCCCACCACCGGCGTCAGCCGTTCCTCGGCCCACGCGCGCGGATCGACGAAGTCGCCGTCATCGGGCGGGGAGATGGTGCCCGCGCGCGGCGAGAGCTCGTCCGCGGACAGCGGCCGCGCGCCCGCGTCCGCCTCCTCGTCGTCCACCGACGTGAACTTCGCGATCTCGTCCTGCAGCAGGTGATCGATGATGCTGGTGGTCTTCGGCTTGCCCTCGCCCGACTGCATGCGCCGGTCTTCCAGGCACTGGCGCACCAGCTCGGCGATGTCGCGCGCGATGACCTTCAGCCCGCGCGAGTACGCGTACTGCGCCAGCGCGTCCTGGATGTCGGTCGCGTTCTGGTAGCGATCCTCTTTCCGCTTGGCGAGCGCCTTCCGCACGATGTCCTCGAGTTCGGGCTCGACCTGCGGGTTCTGGGGCTTGATGGGCGGGATCTTCGCGTTGCGGACCAGCTCGACGGTCTGGTAGTCCGTCTCGCCGTAAAACAGGCGCTTCCCCGTCAGCAGCTCGTAAAGCAGGATGCCGACCGCGAAGATGTCGGCGCGGGCGTCGACCTCCTCGCCGCGCGCCGCCTCCGGCGACAGGTAGCTCATCTTGCCTTTGACCACGCCCGGGTCGGTGATCTCGACCTGGCTGGTCGCCTTCGCCAGACCGAAGTCCACCACCTTCACCTCGCCCTGCTTCGAGATCAGCACGTTGGGCGGCGAGATGTCGCGGTGGACGATCCCCATCAGCCCGCCGGTCTCGGGATTGTGCACGTCGTGCGCGTACGCGAGGCCCTTGCACATCTCCAGGATGATGTAGAGGCCGTGCGCGATGGGGACGCGGCGGTTGATGCGGCGCCGCCACTCGAGCAGCGCCTTCAGGTCGACGCCGTCGACGTACTCCATGACGATGAAGTACGTCTCTTCGGTGTGGCCGATGTCGAACACCTGCACGATGTTCGCGTGTTGAAGCGCCAGCGACAGCCGGGCCTCGTCCAGGAACATCGCCACGAACTTCTTGTTCTTGGTGAGCGACGGCAGGATGCGCTTGATGGCGATGTTCTTCTTGAACCCGCGCATCGATTCCGCGACGCCGCGGAAGACCTCTGCCATGCCTCCGGCCGCAACGCGCTCGGTGATGCGATATCGACTATCGGCCATCGTTCACCGGTACCGGCCGGGACGCTATAACGAAAGCGCCAACGCGGCAATGAATACGGCCGCGGCCACGACGGGCCGCGGCTCGACCGGACCCCGCGCGGGCTCCCGTCAGGAAGCGGTCACTCCTCGGCCGGGGCCTTGATCTCCGCGTCGCCGCCTTCGCCGAGGTCGCCGAAACCGCCGGCCCTGCCGGCCTGCTCGGTCGCCTGCTCTTCCCGTTCGCTCTGCTCCTTGCACTCGATGCACAGCGTCGTCACCGGCCGCGCCAGCAGCCGGCGGAACGAGATCGCCTCGCCGCAGTCCTCGCAGATGTCGATCTCGTCGGCTTCCAGCCGGGCGATCTGCTTGTTGATCTTGCCGAGCAGGAACTTCTCCCGGTCGTGCAGGCGCATCTCGGTCGAGAACAGCTCTTCCTCCATCGACTCATCGATCGAGTCGCGCCCGATGTTGCGCTCGTGGTTCATCGAGTACGACAGCGCGCTCTCCGCCTTCTTCGACAGCCGGCGCAGCTCCTCCGCGAGCACCGCGCGAATCTGGCCTTTTTCTTTCTGATTCAGCATCAAACGTCCTCGTTGACTTCGGGTAACTCTAACGACGGATCCGCAATGGTAAAGAGAGGCGGCGCCTGAGTCGAGAGGACATTACTCAACCGTCGAAGAAAATGGTTGAGGCGCCCGGGTCCGTTCGGGCTACGACGCCTTCTTCTCGCGCACGAGCTGCGGGCGGCTCCGCGACACCACGACGTCCCGGGTCACCACGCACTCGCTGACGCCACTCAGCGACGGAATCTCATACATCACGTCGAGCATCACCTCTTCGAGGATCGCGCGCAGGCCGCGCGCGCCCGACTTCCGGCGCGTCGCCTCTTCGGCGACACCCTGGAGGGCGTCCTCGGTGAAGCGCAGCTTGACGCCTTCCATCTCGAACAGCCGCTCGTACTGCTTGGCGAGCGCGTTCTTCGGCTTCCACAGGATCTCGACCAGCATGTCGACGTCGAGATCGTCGGCCGCCACGATGATCGGGAGGCGCCCCATGAACTCCGGGATCATGCCGAATTTGATCATGTCCTCGGTGCGGGCGAGGGCGCGCAGCGCGTTCTTCGACTCGTCACCCTTGCCGATGTGCGCGCCGAAGCCGAGGCCGCGCTCACCGACGCGGCGGCGGACGATCTCCTCGACGCCGTTGAACGCGCCCGTGCACACGAAGAGGATGTCGGTCGTATCGACCTGGATCAGCTCCTGCTGCGGGCGGTTGCGCGCGCCGTCGGGCGTGATCGACGCCTGCTTGCCTTCGAGGATCTTGAGCAGCGCCTGCTGCACGCCTTCGCCGGACACGTCGCGGGTGACGGACGGTCCGCCGCCCTTGCGCGCGATCTTGTCGATCTCGTCGATGCAGACGATGCCGCGGCTGGCCTTCTCGGGATCGTTGCCGGCGTTCCGGTACAGCGCCTTGATGACGCTGTCGACGTCCTCGCCAACGTAACCGGCTTCGGTCAGCGTCGTCGCGTCCGCCATCGCGAACGGCACGTCCAGCTTCTTGGCGAGGGTCTGCACCAGCAAGGTCTTCCCGCAGCCGGTCGGTCCGAGCAGCAGGATGTTGCCCTTCTGGATCTCGACCTCGCCCGCCTTGCCGTGCTGCCCGATGCGCTTGTAGTGGTTGTGCACCGCGACCGAGAGCGCCTTCTTGGCGCGGTCCTGGCCGATGACGTACTTGTTCAGCTCGTCGTAGATCTCGCGGGGGCGCGGATACTTCGGGCGCTCCGCCGCCTCTTCCTTGGCGATGATGTCGTTGCACAGCGCAACGCATTCGTCACAGATGAACACGCGCGGCCCCGAGATCAGCTTGCGCACCTCGCGGCGTCGCTTCCCACAGAACGAGCAGTGGAAATCGTCCATCAAGGAAGAGTATTGCACCCGAAGCGCGCCGCGCCAAGCTCCCTCGCGCGGAATCTCGACGTCGACATCTTGACTCGGGAACCCCGAGCAGGTTTCACGACAACGACGGGGAACCCCGAGCGGATTCTTGACCCGAAACATCATCTTGATAATCGCGGGGATCGATCGCGACCTTGCGCGACCTTGCGCGACCTTGCGCGACCTTGCGCGACCTTGCGCGACCTTGCGCGACCTTATTGCGCGACCTTATTGCGCGACCTTATTGCTGCCGCCGGGCGGGGCGGGATAGTGTACGCGGCACATGCGGGCCCTCGTGGTGACCTCGAACCCCGCGACGGCCTCTTCCGAACCGGAAACACCGGCCGCCGCGCTGAGCGATCTGGGATGCGAGGTCGTCGCGGTCGGGTACGACGTCGATCAGCTTCCGGAGGACATCGAGCTGCAGCGTCCGTCGGTCGTGGTGGTAGACGCCGGCGCGCACCTCGAGGTGGGCCGCGCCGCCATCCGGCGCGTGCGCGAGGTCGGTTCGCTGGCGGACGTGCCGGTTCTGCTGTGCGTCGAGGTGTCCCGCCTGGCCGGCCTGGACCCCGAGGCGGGCGCGGATGATTTCGTGCTGTCGCCGGTCGTCGCCCCCGAGCTGTACGCGCGCATCCGCCAGCTGGATTGGCGGATGTCGTCGTTTCGCGCCGCCGGGCGCATCAAGATCGGGGATCTGGTGATCGATGCGGTGGCGGTCGAAGCCGCCTACCGCGGCCGCGCGCTGAAGCTGCCCCGCCAGGAATTCCAGCTCCTCAAGTTTCTCGCCGAGCGCCCGGGGCGCGTGTTCAGCCGCGAGCAGCTTCTCTCGCGCGTCTGGGGCTATCGCTACGCGGGCGGGACGCGCACGGTCGACATCCACGTCCGCCGCCTGCGCGCGAAGCTGGGACCGGGCAGCGCGATGATCGAGACCGTGCGCCACGTGGGCTACAAGCTGCGCGCCCCCGGCGGCACCCCGGCCTGAGCGCGCATTCAGACGGTCAGCCTCGACTTGCCAGCGGCCGCGGAATACGGTAGTCCGCCAGCCCGAGAGGCCAACGCATGCCGGAGATGAACCTCTGCCAGGCCGTGAACGACGCGCTGAAGGTCGAGATGCGCCGCGACCCGCGCGTCGTCGTGCTGGGCGAGGACGTCGGCCGTTTCGGCGGCGTGTTCCGCGCCACCGTGGACCTGCAAGAAGAGTTCGGTCCTGACCGCTGCATCGACACGCCGCTCGCCGAATCCGGGATCGTCGGCACCGCGATCGGGATGGCGCTGTACGGGCTGCGCCCGGTCCCCGAGATCCAGTTCGGCGACTACGTGTATCCGGCCTTCGATCAGATCGTCAACGAGCTGGCCAAGTTCCGCTACCGGTCAGGCGGCGAGTACACCGCGCCGCTGGTGGTGCGCATGCCGATCGGCGGCGGCATCAGGGGCGGGCACTACCACTCGCAGTCGCCCGAGGCGTTCTTCACGCACATCCCGGGCGTGAAGGTGGTCTGCCCGTCGAACGCGATCGATGCCAAGGGCTTGCTGGCCAGCGCCATCCGCGACGATGACCCCGTCATCTTCATGGAGCCGAAGTTCTATTACAAGAAGCCGAAGCTGGACGTGCCGGCCGGCGAGTACACGATCCCGCTCGGCGAGGCCAAGGTGGTGCGCGCAAGTACCAGTGGATCGGCCGGCCAGGTCACGGTCATCGCCTGGAGCGCGATGGTGCAGACGGCGCTGGCGGCGGCGGAGAAGGGCGCCGCGCGCGGGTTCGACCTGGAGGTCGTCGATCTGCGGACGCTGATCCCGTGGGATCAGGACCGCGTGCTCGCTTCGGTGAAGAAGACGGGGCGGGTCGTGATCGTGCACGAGGCGCCCAAGACGTCGGGCTTCGGCGCGGAGGTGGCGGCGACCATCCAGGAGAAGGCGATCCTGCACCTGGAGGCGCCGATCCTGCGCGTCACCGGCTTCGACACGCCCTTCCCGTACACCCTGGAACAAGAGTACCTGCCCGACGCGGACCGCATCCTGGACGCCGTCGAGCGCGTGGTGAAGTTCTGATGCTGTACGAGTTCCGGCTGCCGGATATCGGCGAAGGCGTGGCCGAGGGCGAGGTCGTGCGCTGGCTGGTCAAGGAGGGCGACGAGCTGCAGGAAGACCAGCCGATGGTCGAGATCATGACCGACAAGGCGACGGTCGAGATCCCGACGCCGCGGGCCGGCCGCGTCGCCAAGCTGCTGTACGCCGAGGGGCAGATCTGCCCGGTCGGCAAGGTGCTGATCGCCATCGAGGTGGCGGACGCGCCGGGCGCGGCCGCCGCGCCGCCCGAGCCCGCGCGCGTGGACGTGGCGCCGTCGGCTTCGACGGGCGAGCGCGCGCCGCGCAACAACGGCGTCAACGCGCGCGACGCGGGCGTGCTCGCGACGCCGGCCACGCGTAAGCTGGCGCGCGATGCGGGCGTCGACATTCGCGACGTCACCGGTTCGGGCCCGGCCGGGCGCGTGACGTCGGACGACGTGCGCGCGCACGCGGGATCGCCGGCGCCGGCGCGGCCGTCGTCGGCGGAGGACGGCGACACGCGCATCCCGTTCCGGGGCGTGCGCCGGAAGATCGCCGAGCACCTGGTGTTCTCGAAGCACACCGCGGCGCACTTCACCTACGTCGAGGAGATCGACTGCACCGATCTGGTGGCGCTGCGCGAGCGCGCCAACGCGCGGCTGGCGGCTCAAGGCACTAAGCTCTCGTTCCTGCCGTTCATCGTGAAAGCGACGGCTGCCGCGCTGGTGAAGTTCCCGCAGCTGAACGCGACCCTGGACGACGCGGCCGGTGAGATCATCCAGCGCGGGCACCGGCACATCGGCCTCGCCACCGCGACCGACGTCGGGTTGATCGTCCCGGTCGTGCGCGACGCGGACCGCCTGTCGATCGCGCAGCTGGCGAGCGAGATCGAACGGCTGGCGGGGCTCACCCGCGCGGGCAAGGCGGCGCGCGAGGATCTGTCCGGGTCCACGTTCACCATCACCAGCCTGGGCGCCCTGGGCGGGTTGCTGGCGACGCCGATCATCAATCACCCCGAGGTGGCGATTCTCGGCGTGCACAAGATCGCGCCGCGGCCGGCCGTCCGGGGCGACAGCATCGTCATCCGCAACCTGATGAACCTGTCGATCTCGGTGGATCATCGGGTCGTCGACGGCCACGAAGCGGCCCGGTTCATCGCCGAGATCAAGGCGACGCTGGAGTCGCCCGGCCCTCTCTTTCCGGAAGCGGCCTGAGCCCGACGGCTGACATGGCGGCGAAAGGGTTGCCGAAGATCAGGGCCGGCATGGGAGACGTCGAGTCTCCGGCGGTCGAGGCCTGGAGCGACGACGAATACCGGCGCGCGACCGGGCTGGGCACGATCCTGTCGCCCGACGGCAAGGCGGAGCGCGCGGGCGTGCCCGCGCTGGCGCCCGAGGCGTTGCGCGAGTGCTACCGGACGATGCTGCGCATGCGCGCGCTCGACGAACGGATGCGCGCCCGCGCGGGTGAGGACGCCGCCGAGGCGCCGCCCGGGACGCGCGGCTACGAGGCCGCGATCGTCGGCGCGGTCGCGGCGCTGGAGGCGGATGACGTCGTGGTCCCGGGCCGGCGCGAGGCGGCGGCGGCGCTGTGGCGCGGTCATTCGGTGGCGGCGCTGGCGGCGGGTCAGCCCATTCCGCGGGCGCTGGGCGTGCTCCCCGGCTCGCCCTATCGCGCGACGCAGCTGCCGCACGCGACCGGGATCGCGTGGGCGATGAAGATGCAGGCGAAGGCGGGCAGCGCGAATCACGTCGCGCTGGCTTTTCTCGACCGCGAGTCGACCAGCGCCGAGGATTTCCACACCGGGTTGAACTTCGCGGGCGTGTTCCGGGTGCCGGCGGTGTTCGTCTGCATCGACGCCGCCGGCGCGGCGGCCGCGTCCGTGGAGACGGTTTCGGACACGCTGGCCGTCAAGGCGCTGGCCTACGGGCTGGATGGCGTGCGCGTCGACGGCAACGATCTGTTCGCCGTGTTCGCGGCGACGCGCGCGGCGGCGGCCCGGGCGCGTCGCGGCGAAGGCGCGGCGATGATCGAAGCGGTGGTGGCCGAGAACGGCGATCCGCTGGACCGGGTCCGCACCTGGCTGGGCGGCCAGAAGATCCTCGAGACGGCGGCGGAGAGCGCGCTGCGACGCGAAGTCGAGGCCGAGGTCGACGCCGCGTTCAGCCCGCTCTGAGCCGCCGAAAGCCCGGAAACTGGAGATCGGCCCGATCGTGGCCGACACTGCCGGCAGGTCGTTGCGACGAGGAGGTCATTGATGAAGAGGCTGAGGCCCGTTCTCGCGCTCGCAGCGTCGACGACGTTGCTCGCGGCCACCGCGTTCGCGCAGGAGGACTATCCGCAGGATTACCCGCCGCCCGGTTCGCAGCCCCCGCAAGGCGCGCCGCCGCCGAGCGTGGCGCCGCAACCCGGCGAAGCGCCGCCGCCCGGGTACGCGCCGCCGCCGGAAAATGTGCCTCCGCCTCCGCCGGCCACGTCGGCGGGCGGGTTCGGCGCCGTCAGTCAGATCGCGATCAGCAATGATTTGCAGATGGTCGCGCTGCGCCACAGCGAGAGCCTGGTGGGAGCGAGCATGAAAAGGACGGTGGTCACCGTTGCGCCGGCGATCGACTACTTCGTGGCGTCCGGCCTTTCGGTCGGCGGTCAGGTGCTGATCGGTTTCGTTTCCGACGACGCGCAGGACGCCACGACGATCGGGCTGGCGCCGCGCATCGGCTACAACATCCCGATCGGGCCGACGGCCTCGATCTGGCCGCGGGCCGGCATCGCATACACGCACACCAGCGAAAGTCCGACCGGCGGCGGTACCAGCATCCCCAGCTACAAAGTGACGTTGTTCGCGTTCGTTCCGGTGATCTTTCAACCGGCGCCGCACTTCTTCATCGGCGGTGGGCCGTTCCTGAGCACGGACCTCGTTTCCCAGCGCAACATGGCCGACTACTACAAGTCCTCGGAGTTTGGATTGCAGGCGACGCTCGGAGGCTATTTCGGCGGCATGTGACGCCAGCGCGCCGCCGACATCAGAGCCAGATGCGCCGCCCAGCCCGGCGCGATGAACAGCAGGAAGATCCGCGCGAAGGCCAGACAGATCGCCGCGGCGACGACACCGGCGCCGCGGTGTTCGAGCAGCGCCGCGATCGGATCGCCTGACGCCAGCGTGCGGCCCCCGACGGCGTGGAGCATGCCGGCGACGGTGACGGCGGCAGCCAGGAACAGCGCGCGGCGCTTCATCGTGCGCTCGCCCCCGTCGCGTCGGAGACGCGGTTCGCGGTCAGCATCGCCAGCAGCAGCGCGTTGCCCAGCGTGCCGCCCGCCGCGAAGCGCGTCTTCCCGTTGCGGGCCACCGGCACGCCGGCGAGGTGGGTGCTGCGATAGAGCTCGCGGTAAAGGTCCGCGTCGCCGTGCGCGCGCGCCGCGCCCAGCGCGAAGCCGGTCGCGCCGACCGACACACCCATCATCATCGGTCCGGCGTCCACGTCGCCCTTGCCGGTGAACCCGCGGGCGTACTCGCGGATGCCACAGAACCCGAGCGCGCAGACGCGCCCCTCGCCGCGGACGGCGTCGAACAGGCGGCGCGACAGCGACGGATCGGCGAACGACAGGAAGTACGACGCGATCGCCGTCCCCGATCCGCGCGGGGCATCGACCGGCTTGCAACCGCCGCTCTTCACGCGCTGGACGAGATAGCCTGACCGGTGCAGCGCGCACGCCTCGAACCGCCGCGCCCAGCGTTCGAGCAGCGCGCGGCGATCGACACCGGTCACCTCCGCGTGTAATCCGATCGATCCGGCGACGGCGGCGACGTCGGGCGGCCAGGTCTCTCCCGGATACGTCTCGATCAGACCTGTCGGCGAGCGGTCCAGCCGGTCGGCGAGGGCGGCGGTGAGGCGATCGTGCAGGGCCGCGTAGGGCGTCTCCGGATCCACGGCGCGCAGCATGCCCAGCGCCAGGTTGATGTAGCCGAGGTACGCGTGACCCTCGCCGGGCGCCATCGTCGTCAGGCCGTTGTGTCCCCAGGCGCGGGTGGCCGTGGGCAGCGTACGCGGATCGGTCAGCTTCGCGGCGGCGGCGCGCATCGCGGGCAGGTATTCGTCGCGCCGCTCGGGGTGCTCGCGGATGATCTGGCCCATGCCCAGGATCGCCATCTGGTAGATGGCGACGGCGGACTGGCCGTCGAAGCGCGACGACCCGCTGCGGTACACCTGCCGGCCCGGCACCGCGGTGATTTCGCGGGCGACCTCACGCGCGAGCGCGTCCTGCGCCGCCAGCTCGCCCTCGAACAGGGGCTGGGCCGGGCGTCCACACAGCGCGCGCGGCACGACGGCGACGGTGACGAGGAACGACGCCGCCAGCGACGTGAACCGGATCCAGGCCGGGCGCTCCTTCATGTGCCCATGGTGCCGCTTCTCGCGCCGGCCGTGGACGCGGGCCGGGCGAACGGTCCGACGGGCAGCGCGAGCGGCCGATACGCGAGGGTTACCGGAGCCGGGGCGAGAACGGGCCCGTGGGCGGCGACTCGAGCGGGACCAGGCGCGGCACCATCGTGATGTTGGCCAGCGCGACGCGGGCGTGCTGGCCGCGCAGCGTGAAGGGCAGACGGTGGCGTGTCCCCACCACCGTCACCGTCAGCTCGCCGTGGACGATCTCGCCGTCGTCCTCGCCGCCGGCGCGCCCGATCTCGATGGCGTACTCGCCCGCACCGGCGCCGCGCAGCGCGATCGCCTCGCGGCCGACGCTGACGGCGTCCCGCGCGCTGACCGTCGCGCGCGTCGGGCCGCCGAACCAGGAGACGCGCTGGCCGCGCGGATCGACGATGGCGAGGTCGAGATCGCTGTCGCCCGACCAGGTGGCTACGACCTGCATATCGCCGCGCAGGCCGCCGTCGTCCGGATCGGGCCGCTGGAGCAGCGCGTGGATGGCGGCGGCCGCCTTCGGTTCCGCCGCCGCCAGCAGATCATCGGCCAGCGCCTGCTCACCGGCGCGGGCCGCGCACCGAACGGCCTCGACCACGCGCGCGGCGTCGCCGGGGTGCTGCTCGGCCAGCGCCTGCAGCGGCCGGCACGCGAGCGCCGGCTGTCCGGCCCAGCGCCACAGGCGCGCCAGCCGTCCCTGCGCCTTGGCGTCGTCGGGGCGGACCTCGACGACGCTGCCCAGCATGCGGATGGCGCCGTCGCGATCGCCGCGGCGGGCGGCGACGTCGGCGCGCGCGCGCAGCGCCTCCGGGTCCAGCGGCGCCTTGCCGGTCCAGCGCTCGGCGGCGTCGGCCGCGGCGTCGACGTCGTCGGCCAGCATGTGCAGCGTGTAGAGCCGCTTGACCAGATCGCGCCGGTTCTCGTCGGCGGACAGGCGCGACTCCAGGCTGGCGATCGATGTGCGGCCCGCGGCGCGCGGCTCGAGGCGATCGACCACGACCGCGCCGACGCGCTCCCAGATCCGCCGCATCGGGATCATCTGGCGACGGTTCACGAACACGTTGTTCCGCACGTTGTTCATCTCCATCACCGGAGGCGCGGGTCTGATCGGCGCCTTGTGCCTCGGGGGCATCCGCGCGGGCGGTGCCGGAGCGGCCGGCGGCGTTGCTTCCGGAGGCGTCGCGGCGGCCGGAGCCGGCGGCGCTACGGCGGGCGCGGGCGCTGCGGCCGGCGCGCTCGGCGCGGGTTTCTCGTCTCGCTGTAGCGCTTCCGCGGGCGCGGCCCTGCGCTCGAAATTTCCCAGAGATTTGTCGGCAAAGTCTGCCTTCTTGGAGGCCTTCGCATACCCGCCTTCGACGCGTCCACCCATCGCTCCCATCGTCCCCATCGGCCCCAGGCCGCTCCCGCCGCCGCCGATGCCCCTGCCGGCGCCGATGCCGAACCCGTCCGCCTCCGCCTTCGCCTTCCCCATCTTTCCTTCGTCGCCGCCGGTCGCGATCTCGCCGTCGGAGCTCGTGCCCTCGCTCGCCTCCTCGCCGGTCCACTCCGGCGTGGTGCGCGCGTTGTCCAGGCCGAAGGCGCGGAACATCGCCTGGCTCTCCAGCACCAGCAGCGACGTGTAGCGGCTGGCGACGTTGAAGCGGCGCGACAGGTCCAGCGTGCGCTGCTTCGCCTCGGGCGCGTCGTCGCGTTCGAGATCAGCGATGCGCACGGCGGCGAACAGCCGCGGCACGAACGCGTTGCCCGCGCCCGACGACGCCACGATCTTGACCGGGTAGCGCTGCTCGAAGTCGCGCACGCCCAGCTTGCCGCGGAGCACGACGGTGCCGGCCGCCTCCGCGCCCGCCAGGCGCGCCACCACGAACGCCTCGCTGCCCGCCGCGATGGTGTCCAGCTTGCGCGGCGCGACCTCGTGCAGCGCTTCGGGCAGGGTCAGCGTCACGTCGCGCAGCGCGCTGCCGTAGGCCGCCCCCAGCACGGCGAACGCCGCCTCGATGGTCGTCTGGCCCGGCACGTGCGGCAGCACCACGCCGCCCCCGCCGCGCGCGACCGCGCCCAGCATCTGCAGGTCCGATTCGGCGCCGATCGCGACGGCCGTGACCGTGCCGCGTCCGGCCGGCATCGCCTGCGCGACGGCGCGCGTGACCGAAGCGGGGCGCACGGGGCCCATCGTCGGCGCGCCGTCGCCGAAGTAGACGACGCGCAACGCGCCGCCGTCCTTGCCCGCGGCGGCCGCGGCGGCCGCGACGGCGCCCGCGAGGTCCGATGCGCCGTCGGGCGTGATGCCGGCGAGGAACTTGTTGATGCGCGCGGTGGTGTCCTGTCCCGGCGCCGCGAGACCGCCCGGCAGCGCGCGGCACTGGCTGTCGCACGCCAGCGCCGTCACGCGGTCGGCCGGATCCAGCTCGGCGGCGAACCGGGTCGCCAGGCGGATCGCGCGCTGGTAGGTCTCGCCGAACATCGACCGGCTGGAATCGACGACCAGCGCGAAGTCGCGGCGCGCGTTCTCCTCGATCCGGGGCAACTTCGGGCGCAGCGCGATCGCGACGTAGCTGCCGTCGGACGACATCGCCGGCGACTGGTCACTCGCGCCCGCGCGGTAGGCCCAGGCGGACAGCTCCGCGTCGCGATCGGCGGGCGGGAACATGATCTGGAGATCGCCGCTGGGCACGAAGGCGCTCGCCGACCAGCCGAGCACCGCCGCGCCGTCGTTGCTGTCCTTGTCGCGCCGGAGCGGATAGCCGTACGCGCGCACGCCCAGCTTCGGATCGTACCCGCGCACCTGCACGTCGATGTCGAAGCGATCGACGCGCGTCGACCCGGCCGGATCGTGCGCCAGGGGGTACGCGTACCGGCGCATCCCGCCCGTCGGGCTCAGCGTCTGCGTGTACGCCAGCACGATCCGCCGCGACCCGTGCCGTGGAATCGGATAGATGCGCAGCTCGAAGCGGCCGCCGCGCTGCCATTCCAGCAGCGCCGGATCGCGCCAGGGGCCCGGCACCCAGATGATCTCCTCCTTGGGCTTCGGCGCCTGCGGCGCGGCGTGCACGATGGCGCCGCGCCAGATCGCCGCCGCGCGATCGCGATCGACGAACGCGCCTTCCACCATGCGGCCGTCGACCTCCAGCGCCAGCCGCTCGATCTGGGCGTCGGGGGGCAGCGGGAACCGGTAGATCCCTTCCAGCACGTCGCCGGTGTCGTTGCTGAAGACCTCGTCGATCTCGGTGCGCGCGACGGCGCCCGCGATCCGCACCTTCACCGAGTGCGCGCTCAGACGGACGGCGCGATCCAGCTCGCGCTGCGTGCCCGGTTTCTTGGCGCGCAGCTCGCCCAGGCCGCGCGCCGACGTCTCTTCCTGCGGCTGGCCCGTGGCTTCGCCCCACACCAGCGTGCCGCCCAGATCGGGCGCCGCGCCGACGTCGGGCGGCAGCTCCGTGAAGATCCGGCCCTCCTCGCCCGCGCGCACGGTGACGCTGCGCGCGCGCCCGTCCTCCAGGCGGACCGCGCCGCGGCTGACGTCGACCGACGTCCATTCGTCGTCGGCGCGCAGCGCGAACTTCGTGCCCAGCACCTCGGCGCGGCCCTGGGGCAGATCGATCCGCGCGGTGCCGGAGGACGCCAGGTGCGCGACGTCCGCGGCGATCGCGCCGCGCACCAGCTGGGCCCGCCGCCCGCCTGCACCGAACACGATCTCCGTCGATCGATCCAGGGCCAGCCGCGATCCATCGCTGAGATCCAGGAACGCGCGCGTCAGCTCGTCGGTCCGCAGGCGTACGCCCGGCGCGATCGTCGCGCCCTTGTCGATCGGCATGCACGACTGGCTCGCGGCGTCGCAGAACGACAGACCGCCGGTCCCGCCGCCGGCGCGCGACACGCGCGCGACGTGACCATGCCAGGCCTCGCGGCCGACCTCGCCGCCGCCGCTGCTGCCCGCCGGCTTGTGGTTCACGCGCCAGGCCAGCGCGATCGCCGCCGCGAACGCCAGCGACAGGCCCGCGGCCCGTCCCACCCACCGCGAGGCGCCTCGGGTCGTGCGCGGGGCTGCCGCAGGCGCGGGCGCGGATGCCGGCGCGGGCGCGGATGCCGGCGCGGGCGCGGATGCCGGCGCGGGCTTGCGCCGCTCGAGCGCGGTGGCCAGCCGTGCCTCCAGATCGGCGGAGACCACGAAGTCCGCGCCGGCGCGCGTGACCAGCGCCCGCCCGCGCTCGGCGTCGTGGCGCGCGTCGCGGCAGGCATCGCAATCGGCGATGTGGTCCAGCAGGCGCCGGTCGGCGGAGCCGTCCAGCACGTCGGCCATGTTTTCGGTCACCTCGGCGCACAGCTCGTTGCTCATCGATCGCTCCTGACATCGGGACCGGCGGTGCTATCGAGCTGCTCGCGCAGGCGCGCGTGAGCCCGTGACACCCGTTTCCGCGCCGCCGCCTCGTCTATGCCGCACGCGGCGGCGACCTCGCGAAAGCTGAGGCCCCCGGCGTAGCGCAGGATCAGCGCCTCCCGCTCGCTGGGCTTGACCTGCGCCAGGGCGGCGCGCGCGCGCGCCGCGAGCTGCCGCTCGGATGCGGCGTCGGCCGGGTCAGGCGAGGGCGCGTCCTCGCGCAGCAGCTCCAACCTGGCGCGGCCGGCGGTGCGGCCCTCCAGATGGCGTGCGCATTTGCGCCGCGCGATCCCGAACAGCCAGGCCCGGATCGAACCTTCGCCGCGCCAGCTGTCGAATGCGTCGTGCGCGGCGAGCAGCGTCTCCTGCGTCAGATCCTCGGCGTCGGCCTGCGAGCCGACCAGCGCCATGCATAGCCGCCCGATCGCCGCGCCGTGTTGGCGCGCGCACAGGGTCAGCGCCGCGCCATGTTCCTGGCGCTGCAACGCTCCCTCGATCGACGCCGCTGCGTCGCCGCCGGCCTCCACGATCACGATGGTCGCTCCCTCCGATGCCATGTATCGGCTCCTCGTCAGCCGAACTCATGTGACGTTCAGGGGGTGTTTCGTGACCTAAGAAATCGCCGGCCTGCGTTTTTTTTGTCGGGGGCGGCGCGTAGGTGCGCCGGCTGACCACCTGGATCTGGTCGAGGCGAAGGCCGTGCGAGCGCGACACCCGCGTGCATCACGCCGGCTCTGCTTCGGTGCAAGCCGGCCGGAGCGGACTATATTTTCGTTGTGACCCTTCAGACGGTGAACGAGAGCCCGCCGCCGCGGCCGCCCCGCCGGCCGCTCGGCGAGGTGCTGCGCGAAGCCCCCGCGACATCGGTGCTGTTCGCGTTGTGTATCGTGGTGTTCCTGATCGAGTTGTCGATCGGAAACACGCAGGCGAATGCCACCTTGATCCGGGTCGGAGCGGTCGGGCGCCGCTGGGTGTGGACGGGCGACTACTGGCGGCTTGCGACGGCGATGTTCGTGCACATCGGGCCGATTCACTTGATCGCCAACCTGTGGTTCGGCTACCGCCTCTGCGCGATGGCCGAGAAGGCGATCGGTCCATGGCGATTCCTCATTCTTTATCTGGGCAGCGGGCTCGTCGGCAACGCGGTCAGCGTCGTCGGACGGGATGCCCTCAGCGCGGGCGCGTCGGGCGCGCTGTTCGGTGTCGTCGGCTGGATGCTGGTCGCGTTGCGCGCGCAGTTCGGCAGCTGGGGTGCGTTCGTCCGGCATCCCGCCATCCGCCAGCAGCTGCTCTGGATCGGGGGCTGGTTCGTCCTGGGCGCGTTCATGGGCTTCGACAACTACGCGCACGGCGGCGGCTTGCTGTTCGGCGCGCTCTACACCTGGGCGCTGCTCGGCTACGCGCGGGCGCGCAAGACGGGCCGTCTCCGGATGGCGGTGGCGCTGGGCGTGGGCGCCGTGTTGATCGCCGCGTCGCTGCATCCGCTGCCCTTCCAGCACCAGCCGTCGCCCGACATCTACGACGGCGACTGACGCCGCCAACTGACGGCGACTGACGCCGCGCGATCGTTTGTGGTATGAGCCGCCGCATGGCGGACGCGATTCATGTCGAGGCGCTGGTGATCGGCGCAGGCCCGGGCGGTTACGTCGCCGGGATCCGGCTGGGACAGCTCAAGAAGAAGGCGATGGTGGTCGAGCGCGACAAGCCCGGCGGCATCTGCCTGAACGTCGGGTGCATCCCGTCGAAGGCGCTGATCACGGCGTCGAAGTACTACGACAAGCTCCGGCACGGCGCCGACATCGGCATCCTCGCCGACAACTTCCGCGTCGACATGCCCAAGATGCAGACCTGGAAGGGCGAGGTGGTCAGCAAGCTGACGGGCGGCGTGAAGATCCTGCTCAAGTCGAACGGCTGCGACTACCGCACGGGCGTCGCGCGCCTGGTTTCGCGCAACACCGTCGAGCTGACCGAGGCGACCGGCAAGGTGACGATCCAGGCCGACAACATCGTGATCGCGACCGGCTCGCGCCCGATCGAGATCCCCGGGTTCAAGTTCGACGGCAACCGCGTCGTCGATTCGACCGGCGCGCTGGCGTTCGACGCCGTCCCCGACCGGTTCGTCGTCATCGGCGGCGGCTACATCGGCATCGAGATCGGCACGCTGTACGCCAAGCTGGGATCGAAGGTCACCGTGGTCGAGGCGCTGCCCGCGATCCTGCCCGGCAACGATCCCGACATCGTGCAGGTGGTGGCGCGCAAGCTGAAGAAGCTGGGCGTCGAGGTGATGACGGGCGCGAAGGCGAAGTCGTGGAGCGAGGTGGGCGGGCACGCGGCGGTCGTGCTGGACGTCGGCGGCAAGGACGTCACGGTGGACGCCGACAAGGTGCTGGTGGCGGTGGGCCGTCGCCCGAACGCGGAGGGTCTGGGCCTGGAGGAGGTGGGCGTGAAGGTGGAACGCGGCTTCGTCACCGTCGACAAGCGCATGCGCACCAACGTCCCCGGCATCTACGCGATCGGCGACGTCGCCGGCCAGCCGATGCTGGCCCACAAGGCGTCGAAGGAGGCGGAGGTGGTCGCGGAGGTGATCGCCGGGCACAAGGCCGAGTTCGACGTGCGCTGCATCCCGGCCGTCATCTTCAGCGATCCGGAGGTCGCGTCGGCCGGCATCACCGCCGACGAGGCCAAGCAGCGCGGCCGCGACGTCAAGGTCGGCAAGTTCCCGTTCAGCGTCCTCGGGCGCGCCATCGCCAACGCCGACACCGACGGGTTCGTGAAGGTCGTGATCGACGCCGGCACCAAGGAGGTGCTGGGCATCCACGTCGTCGGAAACGGCGCGTCGGACGTCATCGCCGAGGCGGCGCTGGCGATCGAGATGGGCGCGCTGGCCGACGACATCAGCCTGACCATCCACGCCCACCCCACGCTGCCGGAGGCCATCCACGAGGCCGCCAAGGCAAGCCTGGGCGAAGCGATCCATATTCAGAACCGGTGAAGGAGACCGCCCGCCTCGTCGATCTCGGCACCCGCGAATACGCGGACGTGTGGGCGATGCAGCTGGACCTGGTCAAGCAGCGGCAGCGCGACGAGATTCCCGACACGCTGCTGTTCGTCGAGCACCCGCACGTGATCACGGCCGGGCGCAGCGCGAAGCGCGACAACTTGATCGACGTCGGCGACACGCCGCTGTTCGAGATCGAGCGCGGCGGTGACGTCACCTATCACGGGCCCGGCCAGCTGGTCGGCTATCCGATCTTCCTGCTGCGCGAGCCGGAGCGCGATCTCCACGTCTACCTGCGCAACCTCGAGGAAGCGATCATCCGTGCGCTGTCGGGCTTCGGCCTGGAGACGGCGCGCAAGCCC
>Ga0207651_10000124_pt1 | contig 32935 bp, 41 predicted proteins | sample KBSM23metaG_FD_184328 | JGI IMG/M metagenome (GOLD analysis project Ga0207651, IMG submission 184328) | Miscanthus rhizosphere microbial communities from Kellogg Biological Station, Michigan, USA - KBS M2-3 metaG (SPAdes) (version 2) | ecosystem: Host-associated > Plants > Roots > Rhizosphere >... | reverse complement strand
TTCTGTCGTCTGGCGTGGCCGGTACCATGGCCGCCAATCAGTCGGGGCTCCAGTGGCAGACGGTGCGCAATATTCTTCTGGCGTGGGTCTTGACGCTCCCGATGTCGATTGCCATTGCGGGGAGCTTGTTCTGGCTTCTTCGGCACCTGGTGTAGTCATCACCGCCGATAATCGAGACATCTATGGCACTCGCTACAGCGTCCCACTACTGATAGCGTGTACCGTCGGCCCATGAAAAGTCGCCGAACCTACAACGCTCAGATCACTTCGAGTTGTCTTACGTCATCAATACAGTTACTCTAGCCGACATACGTTCGGAGACCTATGCCATGAAAGCACACACCCTGTATTGGACAACCGTAACGATAGGCCTCGCCGGAAGTGTATCTGTAATAGGATGCACGGCCTCGTCCGGACAGCACCATAATTTGGCGCGACAAGCTATGATCGGCGCAACAAAAGATTCTGTAGTCGCGTGCGCTGGCACCCCTGTGCAAGAAATCCAGACGAACGAGGGAAACGTGCTCCGCTATTACAAGGAAGCCCCTATGTTTGAAGAGTCCACTGTGTTTTCAAAAGGCAGCCGCCCTGGCGTTCACCATGGTTGCTGGGCCAACCTCTTAGTCGCTGATGACCGTATCGTGGGAGCCGAATATAGGTCCGCACCGGAATCGTTGGAAGACTTCAGCCTCTGTGAGCAGATATTTGAGCCCTGTGCCCAGTAGTCGATCGCGGTTCATAGGGCATTTCGTTTCGACACACCTTTATATTTACCACTGAATACCACAATGCCGTCCGAATCGTGGCTCCGCCGGCACTCTATTTCTTATATCGGTGCCTTCCTAGACACACTCTTACCTCCAAAGACCGTCATTCTTCCAATCTCCATCGTCCTGCTCTTTTCGCTGTGGGGCTTGGCGCCGACCTTTGCATTGGAGAAGTACGGTCGTCCGTTACCGTCCATGGAGCAACCCGACAAGACGGACCAAGCGACCGAAGAAACCTTATTAGGAGGCTACTTCTTGAGCGCGGTATTTTTTAAAAATCCTTCTTTTGCTGCTCGCCCGGACAACACGGGTTTGGTTGGCCTGCGGCATATGCTCCATCTCGAGACAGATCTCTACAAACAGTATCTGACCTTTTACACCGATCAAAATTTCTTCTCGGATCGAACGAAGGGATGGATTGAGCTGAGCGAATGGGATGGAACTTACGCGTTCACCGGTATCGTGAACCGGTTCGGCTGGCGTGTGCAATATGAACGGGATGCCCCTCTCGATAAAAGTGGCCTGAAGCAGATCTATGCCGATGTGCTCGCGACCGCGCGCTTCCAGGCCGCCGAGGATGTGTCCTGGTGGCACCGGCGCTTTCCCAATCAAAATCTGAATGCGTACGCCGGAGCCGGGTGGCTCTTCCATAACAGCAATTACTTTGCGCGGCCGGACAATACTGGGCGCGCCCTGTTTCGGTATGTGGCGCACGCGGATCTCGATCTATATCAGAATAAGGTGGTCCTCTATGGCGACATGAATTTCTTCACGGACCGTGAGGCGTCGAACCAGGCCAATCCTACTGAAATGGATTGGATCGTTGGCCTAGCCTTTCGCTGGCAGGACTTTGAATTGAGTGTCTACCGCGAGCAAGATCAATCACTCGACCGTCCGGGACTCGTTCAACAATATTGGGCGCTGCAATTACGGTATGCCTTTGATGTCAACCGACGTTCCAAACATTAGTCTGTTCTTATAAGAGATGACGGATGGATCAGGGCGAGCGGTGGAGTCAATTCATCAATCAGGAGGTGGACATGGTCGTCCTGACGTTGGGGATGGTCACGGTGGGTGCAATGATTGCCATCAGCATGCAGCGGCATGTTTAGTCCGCATATGATGCCATCTCCAAAACCACCATCCTGACAGAAGCACAAGGCCGGCGATGCCTAGGACATACGCCCAGGCCCCAAGGTAGAGAGCTAAGAGAACAGTGGTCTCGTTCTGCTGAGTAAGAGGGAAGTGTGCGAAGGCCGCCAAGCCGCCGGCACTGATGAGCAATATAAGGGGAATGCTCACGCTCAATTTGATCCACCTGCAGGTCGTGCAGTCCATCATCATCTGAGCACCAGAGTTAAGAGACTAGCTCCATTTGCAGCATGTGATCGTCAGAATTGCCATGTTCTTCCCTCTTATATGTCACTAAATCGCCTCTTTTGCCAACGCGGTGAATGTCGCCGCATTCTTCCTGACAAACTCCTGCACGCTCAGCGGCCTTTGCCCCGTTAGCATAAGCACGTCGTTCGACATCCGGTCGTAGCGTCCCGCGCGGTGCAGATCGGCCATCGTCGCGAGGTGGTTCACCAAGTGAATCGGCAAGCCGAGCTTGAGCAGGCCGTCCCGCCACGGCTCGACCGGAATGTCTTGAAAAGTGATCGTACGGCCAAGCGCCTTCGAATACTCGTGTGCATAGAAATGCATGTTCTCGGACTGCGGACCGGTCAGATGATAGATCTTGCCGATGTGCGGCTGCGGGTTGGCGAGCAGCGCGGCGACCACACGTGCAACGTCTTCCGCGGCGACCGGCGAAGTCTTGCCCTCGCCGAACGGTAGTCTGATCTGATTTGATTTCCTGACCGAATCCGAAGTGAACATCAGGAAGAAGCCTTCGAGAAACACTGTCGGCCGCTCGTGCACGACCGGCAGACCGGACCAGTTCAGCGCCTGCTCGGCGAGCCAGTGCAGCTTGTGCTGCGGGCTCGCGGTAGTTTCGGTAATGCTCATCTGTGAGAGCGTCATCTGCGACATATTGATGAACGCCTTCACGCCGTGATGCTTCGCCACCGCCGCCGCATTAACCGTCGCGGCCAGATAGGCATCCGAAACAGACATGCCGAAGTATATCCTCTCGCAGCCGGCAATCACCCTATGCATCGAATCGAGATCGAGCAGGTCGCCGACCATGACCTCCGCACCCATGTCGCGCAACGCCTGCGCGCGTTCGTCTTCATTTCGCACCATCGCACGCACCGCTTTGCCTTGCTTCAACACCAGTTCGGTGACCGTGCGCCCTACCGCGCCGACCTGTCCCGCCGCGCCAGTGACGAGAATGGGATTTGCCATGTTTTTTCCTTCACCTAAATTTAAAATCAGATTGGTTGAATGGAGCGTCAACCAGATGAAAAGTTCCGTCCGTGTCGTTAGCGTCGGCCGCTGATTACTGCTGCCTATACAAAGGGTTCCAGTTTGGACAAGACGGTGGGGAGAAATTCCGCAACCGTCGGATGAATATGCATGGCGCGCTGGACGACCGTATACGGCGCCTTCGCATACATGACGTCCAGCAACACGTGAATGACTTCGTCACCTCCGATCCCAAGAATCGCCGCACCTAGAATCTGTTTGGTTTCCGCATCAACAGTGATTTTGATAAAACCTTGTGTCTCACCTTTCTCAACGGCCCGGCTCACTCGGCTCATCGGATGTTTCGTCACGAGTGCAGCACGCCCAGACTTCCGAATTTCGGCGTCCGTCATGCCGCATCGGCCTAGCGGCGGATCTGAAAACAACGCGTACGTCTGGATTCGGTCTGACACGCTGCGATGGTCTGCGTTGAGGAGATTGTCCGCAACGATCTCATAGTCGTTGTATGACGTATGCGTAAAGGCGCCACGGCCGTTGCAGTCACCCAAGGCCCAGATGCCGGGTACGTTTGTTTGCAGTTGATCATCAACGATGATGTAACCGCGCTGATCGGTCGCAACCCCGGCCCGGTCGAGACCCAGATCGTTCGTGTTGGGAGTACGTCCTACCGCGAGAAGAACGTGCGTGCCTAATACTTCCGGCGGGCCTTCCTCACACTCGATGCCGACCGCGATACGGCTGTCGTGCTTCGCCAATGATATGCATTTCGCATTTGCCAGAACCCGTATCTCCTCCATCTCCAAAATTTTGCGCACCTCTTCGGACACATCTTCGTCTTCACGTCCAATCAGGCGCGGTGTCTTCTCTACGATCGTGACGTCGCTCCCGAAACGGCGATACATCTGGCCGAATTCTAACCCAATGTAACTTCCCCCGACGATGATCAGATGTTTCGGCACGAAGTCCACATCCATCATTGAGGAGTTTGTTAAGAACGGCACATCATTGATCCCGGGCATTGCCGGAATAGAAGCGCGCCCACCCACGTTGATGAATAGGTTGTCGGCTTGCAGGACTTCATCATTGACCACGACAGTGCGGGACGACTGAAAGCGGGCATGGCCTTGGATGACCGTACAATTTTTGAGCCCTCGCAACCATTCCTCCACACCCCTGTTCGACCGTCCGGCAACTTCATCCTTGCGGTCTTTGACACGTTTCATATCGACGTGCACATCGCCATTGACAACAAACCCATATTCGGCGCCTCTGCGAGCAACATGGGCCGCGTACGCGCTGGCCACGAGCGTCTTTGTCGGGATACATCCCGTATTCACACAGGTGCCACCAAACTTGTGGCGTTCAATAATGGCGACCGTCATGCCCGCAGCCGCACACCGCGCAGCCAGGGACGGGCCTGCCTGGCCGGTCCCAATGATGATGGCATCGAAATGCCGCGACACAGGGCACCTCCTTTAAGGAAGATCGCAGGCCGCCTTAGGCCAGCGCACTGATGCAGTGCCCGCCGGGCGCGCCGCCGCCGAGGATGGTCACATCGTAATCGTTCATTGTGGCAGTTCTGTGCCGGTCTGCTCCGCCACCATGTAGGCCGCGTACCAGTCGGGCCAGTTCGCGTCGCGCTGTCCACCAGTGCGTTTCTCGTGCTCGCCGTGGGCGGCCTCCGCACGCCGAAGCGTGCTCGCCAGGTCATTCGCCGATGCGTAGGTCGTCGTCGCGGCGTCGATGCGACCGGGCAGTCGCGTCGTGACCTCCTGCAGCAGCCAGCCGTTGCCGTCCGGGTCACTAAACGAGGCGAAGGAACGGTAGCTGCGATGCTCGGGATCCCGACCGCTGACCCGTCGCCGCCCGAACAGGTAGGGTTCGTCCGGGCCAGCGTACACGCCGCCGGCGTCGCGGAACACCTCGCTGATCTTGACGCCGCGACCGAGCAGTTCGTTGCGGGCGGCCTCGATGTCGGAGACAATCAGGTACAGGCCCTGGGCGGAGCCGGGTGCCGCCGCGGTGACGTTCTTGCCCAAGATGACCGAGCACCCGGATCCAGGCGGCGTGAACTGCATCACGCGGAAGTCGTCGCCGCCGGCGAAGTCGGCGTCGAGCCGCCACCCGAGCCTCCCGTAGAACTCCTTCGCGCGGTCGACATCCGAGACGGGGATGACGACGATCTCGAGCTTCATGTCGAATCTTCCGACGCGCGCGACGCTGGTCGCATCGTCAGTACGGACTTCGGTGGTGCTCATGGCTGCCTCCTGGTTGTGTTATCTCTTGATCTCTTTTGTGATCGAGCAGAGTCCCGTAATGATTACTGTTTTCTTGCCTGACATACTCGCTCCCTCGTTCAAAAGTTCGGATCAGGTCAGCCGCTGTGTCAGAAGCCCCGGTAATCGGGCGTGACAGGGTGATAACGGTCGGAAAGCCGGGGAAGAGATCCTCGAACATCGGCCTGAAGACGCAAGTCCATTGCAACACGAGAACCGTTAGCGCGTTTTTCGGGCCGGCCTCTCTGTAAAAGATGGAGAGCCTGTCTAGCTGTATCCTGCGATAAAAAGTCGGGCGTTCCATGGGACGTTCTCTTCCTTGAACTTGGGCGAGCAATTGAAATGATGCGAGCATCACAGAACTCACCAATCCGATGCACGAGCCCTACGAGCACAGTTTCCGACGAGGCAATGTGTAAAGACGTATCGTCTAACTTCGCTTATGCGAGGCTCGTAGACCAGTGCTCGCATTGTTTTTCGATTACGTTCTCGACTGACTTCACATCGTCAGAACGACGCGAAACTGTGCCTTGCCACTTATCATACGCGCATAACCCTCGGCCGCCTTTTCAAGCGGATAGGTTTCAATCATGGGACGCACACCGCTTAGTTCCGCGAAGCGCACGGTGTCTTCCTCATCCGCTGATGTTCCCGAAGCCCAGCCTTGAATGGTTCGACTTCCAGACACGAGCTGTATCGGTGTGACCTCAATGGGATCGGCAGCCACACCGATCACCATGAGCTTGCCGTTCGGGCCGAGGCCCTCGAATAGCTCGGACATGGCTTTCGAGCTTGGAGCTGTCGCGAGAATGACCTCTGCGCCACCCAGTTTTTGCAATGCCTCTGCTGCATTTGTCGTTGTGCTATCGATATACACGCTCGCTCCGAGTTTCTTTGCGAGCGCCGCGTTTTCAGACCCGCGCCCGATCGCCGCGACCTTATAGCCAAACTTGTTCGCGAATTGAATGCCCAGATGACCCAGACCGCCGATACCCAGCACCGCCACAAGGTCGCCAGGCATGGCGCCGCTGTGCCGCAACGCGTTGTAAACAGTATTTCCAGCGCACAGCAGGGGTGCCGCTTCGGCGGCGCCAAGCGTTTCCGGCATCGCCACCAAGGCCTCCACAGGGGTCACCATGTATTGCTGGTATCCGCCGTCGTAGCTGATGCCCGGAATTTTTAGGTTCCGGCAATTGCGAAAATCTCCGCGCCGGCACGCACGACACGTGCCGTCATGGCCGCCGTGCCAGCCGACGCCGACGTACTGTCCCTTCCGCCACTCGGACACACCGTCACCCAGTTCGTCGATGATGCCGACGACTTCGTGTCCTGGAACCCGGGGATACTGAATTCCGGGCCACTGGCCTTCCTTTGTGAACATGTCGCTGTGGCAAATGCCACATGCCTGCACTTTGATGCGCACCTGACCTGCACCCGGCTTAGGAATCTCGCGCTCAACGATCTGGAACTCTGCTCCGGGACTGGAAACGTGCACCACCTTCATCGTTGTTGTTGAAATGGCTGTCGTTGCCATACATCCTCCCATGAATCAGGTGTCCTATAGCCACCGACTATTCTCCGCCGCCACCAAGGTTGGTATCGACAGGGCTACTTACACTTGGGTGTCGAGGGCTGGGGCACATCCTGCACGGTGCCCGGTTTGTAGTGCAGGTTTCCTCCATGTGCCGCATGTTCCCCCTTGGGTTCAAAGTCAAATTCGCGTACTGCCACATGCTTCAGCCAATAGCCTTCCTCCCCTTTCGGGCCGTGCATCGACATATCTCCAGTCGCAGGTGTATTGATCCGATGAAAATGATTAAAGCCTGTCTTGCCACCATCAGGCTGGGATTCGGCACAAAATCGACCTTTGATGCCTTGACCGACAAAGAGCAATATGGCTGTGGGATCGCTCACTGACTTATCGAACATCATGAATTGGACCCAGCCATTGCCTTCGTCCAACCACAGATGGTCGGGCGGGTTAGGGTGTACGGGTTCAAACGTATAGACTTTTACAAGCACCGGGCCGATGTTCTTGGCAGCTTCTGGGGAGGGAGCCGTTCCTTCGCCAGCATCACTGCTGCTGAACCATACGCTCCCGAGCATACCTACCAAAATGACACCCATCGCCCAGACCTTGATATTCATCGCACACCTCCATCGTATTTGTACTGTCTGAATGATTTGACTATTCACCATGCGAGCCGATTGAACGCGGCGGTCTGGACCCCACTGAGTCGAAGTTCGGCAGCACGAGACAAAAACACCTTCCGCGTCGCGAAAGACTGAGTCGCTGCACCGCGGGCATCGAAGGAGGCTCATCTTCATCCCTGCTTTTTCACACAACGAGCGTCTGCCCTCTGAAGCTCCCCGATCTTCTGATCGTCGATCGGGAGCGGAGCACAACCGTGCCCCTTTTCACACACGAAATCGAACTTCGCCGCAGGTTGATGACAACTCAGACACGTCACGCCTTGCAAAAGATTGACGACGTTGTCTCCCCGATCCCTGATCTTCGTGCCTGACTCGGAAATATCCAACGCGAAGAATTCCCAGCCGTTCGTTTTGGGAAATTTCTCGCGTTCATGCTTCACCATGGCTTCGAAAGGTACGAGCTGCAGGATCGTCCCAACGGGATACTCTTTGTCCGGTATGCTATCTCGAAGGATATGCATGGCCTCCTTGAGCTTCTGCGGATCCTCGTGCTTGAAGCGCGTATTTCTGACCTTAGGCCAGTCAAGGATGCACCCAAAGGTTTGTTCAGAGACGGCAATATCATCAGCCGACACTCTGGACACCATCAACAGCCCAAGCAGCGCCATAAGCACAATCCGCATCAACACTGAGAGGGAGAATTGGCACAAAGACGCGATGAGACAAGACATGTTGGCTTTCCTCCTTCCTATAGGCCTTGAAAAGCGCCAGCAATCCGCATTGGAAGATCTTGAAGGGCAACCCGTCGGGTACTCAGCCGACTGACAGACCGAGCAAGTGCCACAGGGGCGATAAATATCGGAATGGATGTCACTCCGATCAGGACATAGTTCAACACCCCTGAGCGACTGCGCGCCGCTGACTTTCCCTTATTGTGGAGCTGCCTTCGTGAGTTGCCTGACGGTTCTATTTATAGAAACGTACGCCGAAGGTGGGTACTGTCAAAACTTACAGGTTTTAAGGCACACCTTACCGCCCAGGTGATCGAAGGCGACGACGCGGCCAATACACGGGTCGCGATTGTGACAACCACTCAATCAGTGCCGAGCGATCTCAGCCGGAATGTCGAAGCCGGATTGTCGTGGTAAGCGTTCGTGCGCCGATTCAGCAACACCTATCCGAGATAGCGAATAGTTAGAATAAAGAGGAGGGGAAATGACCTCAAAGATCTTGGAAGGGCGGGCTCCACGTGTACGTTGTCATGACAGACCCGGCCCAGCGATGCTGCCACGGTCAGGCGAGGTCTCTGCAGCGATCAACCACCTTGACGCCAATACCGTCGTATTTTGTCCCATACTCGGTAGCTTGAAACAATAGGTGGAACTCTTGTCGGACCTGTTCTACAGGAGCGGAATAATCCGCATGCACAAACACTGTGGTCATGAGATCCTCTTTGTCCCTGGTCCAATTTTTAAACGGCTTTTCTATAAGACAGGGGAATCATTAGGCGTCTCAAATCCCAGATGCGCACGATTACATACGCGGTATAGATTTCTTCAATACGTCCCCATCCCCTTCGACAATGACCACGTCTTCAAGACGAAGTGGCTACATTGCGGCCGAAAAGAGTACTTACATCAGTCAAACGTCGTGCTTTCGCAACTCCGACCGTGGATGCTCTCGAAAGCGGTTCTCGCGATATCTATTTGGCCGATAAACGAACGAGTGTGATGATCTTGCTTTTCTCACGACCACGACGGCGCACTTTCTTTCTGGCTTTTTTGAGGGCTCGAACCGGACCACCTATTGGGATATTGATGGTTTCTTCTTTCGCAGTATTGGCATTGAAGGTCACCGCCCATCCTTTGGTCTTCACTTTTGCCATGATCTACCTCCGTTATCAATATCAATGCATGGCGGCATGAGCATTCGAAGTCTGGAACACCCCTGTTCGACGTGCAGAAGGCACCAGATGTTTCATTTACCAGTATCATATTGCCCGCGCATCGAGGTACACAGGAAGTTATACCTGAGTTACGGCTCGGTAAAATTCGGTTTGGGTAAGAGGGTCAAGTGACTCAAAAACAATTGGCGTTATAGAGGGATCTGAGTTCGATCAGCGGATTTTTTAATGGTCGCATACACATTCACTTCATAACGACAAGCGGGGTCTAACGCAATGCAATAACTCATCATCGATGGGTTCTTTCTTGTGTCCGGAGTGGTCTTACATGCGTGATAGCGCAAATCGACCCGGCGCACTTTTGTTACGCAGTCAGCGCCGGTTCGGAGAACGTGTCGCTGGTTGTGCTCGGTTGCCGGCGTTGTTGCAACACATGGTGAATGATCTGCTGCGTACTGGATAAGTTCATCTTTCCAAGCAGACGGGTACGATGAGTGCTCACCGTCTTGTCACTCACGCCGAGCAATCCGGCAATCTCGCGGCTTCGCTTTCCCTTGACGATAAGATGGAGCACCTCGGATTCCCGTGGGGATAAGGTTTGCTGTTCCATGATGGTATTTTCCCACGGTTCATCGACTGAGTGATTCCGTACGGTCGAGTCGACGTATTTTTTTCCCAATACGGCCTGACGAATCGCTGTCATGAGCTCATCAGTCGACGCAGCCTTGCTGACATAGGCCATGGCGCCTCCCCTAAGGCTCTCGACGACATACGAGGCATCCACATACCGGCTGAAGACGACAATGGGGGTATACGGGCGTCGCTGCTTGATTCGTTGCAACGTTTCAAACGTTCTTCTTTTGAACAGTGCGGTTTCACAGATCAAGACGTCTACTCTTGGGCTCCCAATGTTCTCCCAGAGCCCCTCCATCGTGTCGACTTCTGCAATGATGCTGAAGCCACCCGTCGCGCCGAGTGTCCGGTTAAGACCGTGTCGCACGACGGGATGACTTTCAGCGACCATGATGTTAATCATTGTGGCCCTCCTTTCAAGCTACTGTGTTAGATCGTGAGGAATGAGTAGGGTTCTGCATAAAGAGCGCAGCAGGTGCTTTACGCTTGCCATACCTTCTTTGATCGGGAGGATGCATGGCACGCCGTTTTTCAGCAGCGGCCCGATAGGTAAGGTGGCCGGCCACGGCCAGGCACACGATAAATGCTGCAATCAGAAGAGGAAGCATTGTCGAGCCCCCTAAAACCTCGATGAGGGTAAGGAGCACATGATGTCCCATCGTGAGTCGCATAGGACAGCCGATGTGCAGCCACAAAGCTGATGAGCCAACCTATCGCGTAGACATTGAGTGGGCGTTAGCCAGGTGTAAACTATTTGTAAAATGTTTGGTTAAAGACTGCTTAAATGCAATGTTTGGACGGAGAGATTTGTATAGATGGGATGATGAAGATCGGCCACAAGCGCACAAGCATTCTCGTGGCGTGTATTACATCGGTGGTTAATGCTTTGGAAAACCGGGGAGCAGTGAAATGATGATCGAAATCGCGAAGAGCACGATGATGATCCATTCGAGCACTTCCATGCGTCGCGTGGCGGCACGGTCAGCCATCTTTCCGTAGATGCTATCCAAGGTCTCCAACTTTCGAATGATCCCCGCATCCCATGCGGCGAGATGAAAGCGCTCCGAGGCCAGCCGGTACACGCGCGCCAGGTACTGATCACCGATCAGTTTGAGCGTGTTGGTCACACGCTCAAATAGAATAGCGCTGTCCACTTGCAGCTGCGCGACCTGTCGCAGATCCGTCTCGAACGAGCCGGGTCGCCTGAAACGACTGCCGATTCGCTTCGACAGCGCGTTATACGCATGGTCCAAGGCGTCGTCCAATTGTTGATCGAGCGCGCGCATTTCAAGTAACTCCACATTGGCAAACTCCAGCACGGCCTGCACATCTTCCATCGCGTCCCCAAACAAGAGCGACGCATTCCAATCGATGATGGCCACATCCTCTTTGCCGAAGGAGAGCCAATGGGATGTGGCTTCACGGACCTCCTGTTCCGAAAGGACCGCTTCTTCGGAGCGAAGAATTCGGGCCAGGTCTTGTGCGTGACTCAAGACATCTGCCGGCGCGGCAGTATTCACTTGAAAGATCACATAGTCTTCCACGTAATTTGAAATCTTCGGCCGCTCTACCATCCCTTCAATTGTTTTTTGGAGATCCTCGACACGCTGACGCGAGTCGGCAAGGAGCAGCACATTTTCATAGAGCTCTTGGCTTAAGTTCAGTAAACGCAGGGACGGGTCCGCCAGTGGAATACTATAGATGACCGAGACGGCGCCAAAATCGTAGACCACTAAATCGACACTCGTCGCCGAGCGAAACTCCCCAAGGGTGAGCGGCTCGACTCCTTGTGTCACGCGCAGGGGCGCAGGCCGATAATCAAAATACTGCGGCGCGCGGCGCTTGTGTCGAATGCGGCTACGCTGCTTGATGGCCGTGATATGCCTCTCCGCCTCATTCAAATTGATCGAGAGTCCGATATCGTAGGTAAATAACACGTAACACGTTCCTGACGAAACATTGAAACCCATGTCTTCCATCACATCACTCGCTTTCGATTGCGCTCAGCACTCGATACTTTTCCAACTGGACTGTATCAATTACCATCTTTCTGGCTTCTGTAATCCGCTTTGGAGACGAGTGTCTTCCCTTCTAGAGGGAACTTTTCGTGTTGCACGAATGTTAAATCGACGTTACATTGGTGTTACATACATCACCGAGGAGGACGCGATGAGGATGATTGCATTAGTATTGGCCTCTCTTTCAACTCTACTAACTGCCTGCGCAACTCCCACGCTTTTCCCCAGTAGCGTCACTTCGGATATGCAGTTGAACCCTGACTTCGGCGTGATGGTAGCAGACCCCGACGTGTTCAGGGGAAGTGCTGTGCAGCTTGCCGGGCGCATTATCGATGTGCAGACATCCACCAATGGAACATTGATCGTCGCGCAGCAACTATCGGTTCAGAAGTATCCCGCCTATGGACCGGTCGAAGCGAGTGAGCCCACGACTCAATTTGCCGTATTTTATCCGGGAACCATCGACCCTGCAGGATTATGGACCGGAAACAAATTCATGGTCGCCGCGGATATGAAAGGGTCGCAAATGGTGAATGTAGATGGCGCAATAAAAAAAGAACCGTATGCCGTCGCACGCTGCATGCACGTATGGAAAACGGGCCAATACTACGACATCGCTGACTTTCCCCACAGTACGGATGGGTACTATCCACTGGAAGAACAAACCTATTGCCGTAAGTAATCAACTCTCGGATTGTGTTGGAGCACCCGTGTGCTCCAACAGCGCCCTACAGCTTTTTAGCAGAACGAAATTCTCTCACCACCGCCGCGACATCCCGCCGCTTACCGTCCACTTCATAATTCAGCCGTCGCATCTCGTCGTCCGAAACCATTCCGCCCAAGCGAGACACCGTACGCTCTAGGTCCGGGAATCGCGCGAGGCTCTGCCGCGAGACGACCGGAGCGGCTTGATAGGGCGGGAAATACTGTTTGTCGTCTTCCAACACGGTCAAGTCCAGCGCGGCGACCAAGCCATTCGTCGAATCGCCGGCGATCACATCCACCTTATGATCGGAGAGAGCTTGATAGGTCAACGCGAGATCCATAACTCGCGGGGAATCCGCAAATCGCAATCCATAGGCTTTTGCCAATCCTGGAAATCCATCGGCGCGCTCAAGAAACTCATAGCCGAACGCCGCGTGCCATTGAGGGGCATGTTCAACCAGTTGTGTCAGCGTCCGGATCCCGAGCCGATTCGCATCTTCTGCACGGATCATGATGGCAAAGGTATTCGTAAATCCGAGCGGCGAGAGCCAAAGAAGGTTGAACCGGCGGCTATAGGCATCTTGAACCGTGCGATAGACTTCTTCCGAATTGCTGGAAGGCGGCTCGCGGAGAATGGCCGTCAACGCCGTACCGGTGTATTCCACATAGGCGTCGATGGTCCCTGCGACAAGCGCCTGATGGCAGACGAACGTCCCGCCGAGATTGAACAGCCGCTTGACCTGGTAGTGCGTAGTGCCTTCGATCTGTTGAGCCAAGAGTTCACCAAGAAGAATCTGTTCGGTAAAGTTCTTCGATCCGATGATGATCGTATTCTCGGAGCGGCCACAGGCCCATGAAACAGCGGCGAGGAGTACCAAGAGAAGTCCGAGGAAAGCACTGCGCCCCCCGCCCTTCATGTCGATCGCTCAGTCGGCGCATATCGACCACGAATACGTCGTTCAATCAGACTTAACCCGTAGTTCGCAAGCAGCGCCATCGCCGCGGCCGGAAGAGCGCCGGCTAAGATCAAGCGCGTGTCCAGCATCGCCAGTCCGCGAAAAATAAACATGCCGAGGCCTCCCGCGCCGATAGCGGCTGCAATCGTCGCCAATCCAACGCTCATCACCGTCGCGATCCGGATGCCTGTAAACACCACGCCGAGGGCGAGTGGAAATTCAACTTTCCACAGCACTTGTCGATCAGACATGCCGATGGCAACGGCAGCTTCACGAACGGACGGAGTAACGCCGCTCAGTCCAGCCACGGTATTCGCTACGATCGGCAGCAGCGAATAGAGCACAAGGGCAATAAGGGCGCTGCGCGCTCCGATTCCGCCGATCACCGGTAATGGAATCAGCACCGCAAAGAGTGCGAGGCTCGGGATCGTTTGGAATACGTTCACAAACCCCATGACGAACGTCCGCCATTGAGGCTTTTGGTGCACGGCAATTCCCAAGGGCACACCAATGACAATGGCGCCGAGGATTGAAAGCCCGACGAGCATGAGGTGCTCGGCCGATAATTGGATGAGTTCACGGGAATGGTCCGCCAGAAAATTATCCATCATCGCCTAGGCTCATGAACGAGTATGCACGCTCAAACTGGCGACCACCGCCTGCACTTCAGGATGAGCGGATCGGAGAAATTGCTCGGGGGGAAGCCGTTCAACCAACCGACCGTCTTGAATCAGTCCGATCGAGGACCCCAGAACGCAGGCTTCAGGAATATCGTGTGTCACGATGACCAGCGTTTTTTTCAGCGCGACGAGCAACCGCTTCAGCTCTTGCTGGAGTTCAGCGCGGGTGATGGGATCGAGCGCTCCGAACGGTTCGTCCATTAGTAAGACGGGTGGATCAGCTGCGAGCGCGCGAGCGACGCCCACGCGCTGACGCTGTCCACCGGACAATTCGTGTGGATAGCGGGCCATGAAGTCATCCGGCGGCAACCCAACCATGAGCAAGACCTCTTTTACACGCGCCTCGATGCGCGACGGCGTCCATCCCTCTAATGAGGGCACGATACCCACGTTGGCCGTGATCGTCATATGCGGGAAGAGGCCGACCTCTTGGAGGACATATCCGATTCGACGACGGAGCTGAATCGCATCCCAATTGCGTGTCGATCGGCCGTCCACCAACACGTCGCCGCCGCTGGGCTGTAACAATCGATTGATGAGTTTGAGAATGGTGGTCTTGCCGGAACCGCTTCGACCGATAAGCGCAAACGATTCGCCTTCGGCCACTGTGAACGAGACGTTGGAGAGAATCGCTCGTCCCGACTCGCGCCAAAACGAGACGTCGCGAAATTCCACAGCCGAGACAGGCGCAGCCATCGTTATGGACGAGGCTTCGCGTTGACCATCATAAACCGTCCATCGTCGCTGATCTGCTCACTGTGCAATGACAATCCGGCTTCGGCAAGCAGCGTACAGAAGGTCTCTCGCTCGAACTTCCCGGAATGGTTCATATGAATGGACTCACCCGCCTTGAAATCGAGCCGTTCCCCTGCCACCATCACCGATCGGTCCGTATGAAAGCGGAAATATTTTTCGAGTCGATGCACGCCGGGCAGAACATGATTGGACGATTGAAAGACGAGTGTGCCGTCGTGTTCCGTGAGCCCGATACTTCGCAAAGGGGCCAAGGCGAACGCCTGGTTGGCAGGATGTTCGTATCCTGAGCGTGTCGCCTCATCGTTCCCGAGTTCGGCATCAATCACCAGGCGATCCTCCTCTCGAACAAGAGTCCGCAAACGGCCCAGCATGACGGCAGGATCAAAGGCCCCGAGGGTATTGCCCAGCAACGTGATGATGCGCGGCGGATCGTCGCCCCTCGGCTTGAGCCAGGCCAGATGCGCCGGATCGGCGAGATCGGCTTTTAGTCCCCGGACCGACACGCCCAATTCCCTCCCCTGCTCGCACGCCATCTCCAAGAGCATGTTGCCGGCATCCACGGGGCGATACGTGACCTGTCGTCTGCTCTCGACCAGTGCCGCGAGCAGATGCCGATCCTTCGTGCCCTGTCCGGCCCCCAAACTGATCACTTCGACCCTACGATCCGTTAGAGAATCGGCCAAAGTCTTGGCCGTCGCCTTGAGGAGGGTTTCAGAACGAAGATAATTTCGATAGCGGCTGTCCCGGCACAGCGCCACCCACGCACGAACCGATAAGGGAAACCAATAGAAAAATAACTCGGGAAGAATCCGTTGGCCGAGGCTCTGCAAAAATCGGTCGGCGATCATCGACTCCGTCAAGAGAACTTCTAGCTCCAAGGGTGTTTGCGGCATGGTCAAAAGTCCTTGAGGAATTATCGGGACGAGTGTAGAAACGTCGGTGTAACGTGTCAATCGTCCATTTTCTGCAAGTGAAGCACCGACAGCAATCTTCTAATGCACCCACTAACGAAGCGTGGAAGAGTCTGGTTAAGTAAGCGGAGGAAGCGGGTGACCACTTAATTGTAAGGAGGACACATGGAAAGCTCGACCGTCATTCTAGAAGTCGTGGAGACCGTGGATTTGCAGCCAAATTGCCATCAGATGGACGTGGTGGACATCGAGGCTCTCGCCCCTAGCTGTCATCAGTAACCACGACCGTCACGCCAAGGCCCAGCCGAAAGGTTGGGCCTTTTTAATATGACGCGACTCAGCGTCGGAGCTTTTTATCAGCCGCATCTAGCCGAATCGATTCTCGCGTCCGCTGATCGCATCGATCATCTCGCGCTGGCCGATCCTCCTCGTCATGAGGATCTCTCCTGGCCGAATATCCAGCAGCGCTTTACGTTATTGCTCCATGACTTCCTTGGTCAGTTAAGCGAACCGTTCACGTCCACCCAACTGACACGCGCACGCGACTTGGTACAGCGCTATCGATCTCCCTGGGCGGCGGAACATCTGCAGCGAATTCATCCGACGGGCAATAAAGACAATGGCCGCCCGGACTTTTCTTTTGATTATGTATTTCCACCCCTCTATACCGATGACCTCCTGCACGACTACGTGCACAATATTCGTGTGCTTCAAGAGTATGTCGGTGTCCCTGTTGCGATCGAACCGATTCCTACGGTGCTACAACTTGACGTTCCGCAATTCACTGAAGCGGAATTTCTTCATCGGCTCTGCGACGAATCCGGCTGCTGCTTAATCTTGGATATTCCTCATACCGTTCTCTCTGCGGCGACCTATCGACGCGATGTCCGGTCCTTCCTCCTCGATCTTCCCTTGCATCGAGTCATAGAAATTCATGTCGCCGGACTGGCATTCAACGCCGATCTTCAGCGACCGTGGATTGCGCCCGTTCTTCCCGACAAAGATATATTGGGTGTGACCGATTTCGCGGTGGCTCGGACGCCGGCCCTTCGCGCGATCACATTCGATGCCTTTGGTCCCACGCTCCAGGCCGAGACATTTTTCGAGGGTGTACGACTACTACGGGAACGGTTCGGATGCCCTGCTCACGGTTTCTGAGCAACCCATGACCGGACGATCGTTGCATGACACGTTGCTGCGTGTGCTGCGCGACAGCGCATTTCGCGAGCAGGTTCTCGACCAATGTGACGACGCGGCCGCCTGTGCCCACCATCCAGAATGGCACGTCATCCGACGCGTTTCGAAGGATGACCTGACGAACATGGCGCGCTTCTTGGCCCGCCATTATTACACAGAGAGAATTGTCCGTCTCTTTCGACATATCCGTCGCCTCAGTCCTCGGACCGGCCGCGATCCGCGTCACGTCTTGGAATCACCACGGGCACAAGTGATCCTCGGCCATGCCGTGGTGGGATCGCGTCAGACTGCTGAGGACCTGGTGTCTTGTATCGAGGAATATCTGTTGGAGAATGATTCGGCTATTCGCTTGCAGTTGCCCTACTGGCGAGATCTCGTCCATTATCAGGTGACGATGTTCCGGCTGGAAGCATGCCGCGAAGATCAACGCCCCGTGCATCTCCCTTGTCGTTCGGCTTCTGCGCGCATTGCAGAGTTCGAGTGGGATCTCCCAGCAATCATTGCCGCTCTGCATTCGTCTCAAGAATTACTTATCGAAGATAAGAAGGTTGCCTCGAAGCTCCTTATTTCGGCATGTGCGGATCAGCAGGTGATCACGCACCGCTGCTCATCAAGCGTCCAACTACTTTTCGAAGCCGCCGATGGAACCAAAACAGTGGAGCAATTGAGACAACACGCGGGACTATCGAAGCAGCATACGGAGGAAATGTTAGGGCAGATGAAAGCGATCGGGGCAATTCAGTGGAAGGACTACCGATAACAAACCGCTATTCAGGCTTCTCGCGCAAGACCCAACCCTTTTTCCCAAGACAGCGCTCGGTAGCTTGCAGCGCAAAGTAACTATTCCCCTGCTGGTTCTTGGGATCGAGCATCGATTCACTTTGGCATTTATTGTAATCGAGAGTGAAATTGTCCTTCGATTTGTTGGGGTGCACCCATTCCGCATTACTGCAGGCTGTTATACACAGTAGGCTAAGCGCAATCCACGGCACGACTTTCATACATGCTCCCTCACAGTGATCGAGCGCGGCGAGAATAACCGAAGAGCCGGAGGAGGTCAAGGCAACGGACCATGTACTTGCAAGGGAAATTTCGGTCGTGTACCCTCTGCCACTGGCGCTGGCGTAGCTCAATCGGCAGAGCAGTGGTTTTGTAAACCACCGGTTGGAGGTTCGATTCCTCTCGCCAGCTCCATAACTTAGAAGGCTCTCCCCCACTGGTTGCTACCATTTTGCTACCACTTTGATCCGCTGCTACTTCGTCGAGGCGATCCACCGCCCCCTTGCTCCCCATTGGCAACCATTTGCCGTACGTCTACCGTCAATTGAATGCTCGCATGCCCAAGCTGTCGCTGCACGTAAGCGGGCGACTCGCCTTGCTGTAACATCAGACTTGCATAGGTATGGCGCAGGCAATGCGGCGTAAAATGTACCGGCAGTTTGGCTCTCTTCAGGACCCGCGTCATCACCTTACGGACATTGCTATCATCCAAGGGCGTGCCCGCGTCTGAATAGTACAACCACCGCGGCATCTCGGCCCATCCCCGACGGAGCTTTTCCGTTTTGCGTTCAAGGTCCCATCGACTGAGAACTTCGCTCAGTTTCCTGGATATGTCGATGGTCCGCCCGTGGCCAGGTTTCGGCGTCGTGACTTCGCCATCCAACCAGGCGCGTGCGACACGGATCTGCTGCGTGCCCTGATGTATATCTTCCGGTTCTAACCCAAGACACTCCCCTAACCGCATCCCCGTTCCGGCCAGAGTGAATAGCAAGGCATGGTAGCGAAGCGGTTCTTGTGCGGCCGCGTCCAGGAACGCACGACGCTGTTCGCGAGTCATGGCCTTAATTTCTTCCTGTCTCGTCGCTTTCGATGCGACCAATCGCAACTGACGGCCCAATTTCTCGGCTGGATTTGAGAGCAGCACCCCATCGTCCACGGCTGCCCTGAGCATCGCTCGCAAGGCTGCATGAATGTTTCTCACGGTATTTCGAGCAAGCGTCTGCGGCCCTTTTTGTGGCGGTGTTACGACTCCGACCTTGGGTGTCGTATTCGGGGGGGCCCGCTTCAAGTCGGACAGCTTCGAGGCGAGGAAACCTTTAATGCGGCCACGGTGCAGTTCTCGAACCTTCACATCACCTAAGCTAGGGGCAATATGGACCTTCAAAATGATCTCATACCGCCTATGGGTTCCCGGTTTGATGGTCGGCTCTATGATGTCCAGCCAGTGCTCACCGTACCTGCTGACTGTGATGTTTGCATCAACTGCTGCCTTACTCCATTGCCGCGTCTTGGGACGTTCCTGATCAAGGAAATCATCCGCTTACCGCTTCGTCCTGAAGGTCTTCCAACGACGGACCCCCGCGCCGTCTCGAAAATCCGCCACCCACTTCCCTCGACGTTTGCGACTACAAGCCATAATTATGGCCTCCCCCGTCCGTTGGCTCTTGCAGTATAACAGCTGCCCGAACGAGAGCTCGTTCTCCGATGATCTTCATATCCTCGCCATACGTAGCGGGGACTGTCAGAGACCACACAAAATGTTGCGCGCGAGTCTTTGTATCTTGCGCTGCCGCTCGCGGTCCCACTTCTAGATGGGCATGGGCTGACTTCGCATACCGTAATGCATCGTGAGCCCATCGTATCGGCCAGTCGGTGACGTAGGCTGACCCTGTTTCGTCGTCGGGATAGGCCTGTAACAGATCGGTCGCAAGTTCCTGCGGGGTCGTCGCGTGCGCATGATGCATGACCCGTTCAACCACGGCCGTATCCCACCACCCGTGAAGCGATTGACTCTTATTCATCAGGAGATAATTGCCACCTCGTGTCGAGTGGATTTCTTGCGAATCCAACTGTTTTTGGGAACGCGAGACGGTCATGTGATCGTCTTTGTTGACGTACGCGTTCCCCACATGTAACGGCTGGTGAACATCTCCAACGAAATGCGCAAGCAACAGCAACGCGATGCGGGGAGTAAAATGATGCGGATTCGTTGGAGGGGTATCCTCCCCGCGCAGGACGTTGATACATTGTCTTAGGATTTGAACCACATCGTTGCGATCAGTCCCGATGGCACCGGTTTCATACTCCATTTTCTGAAACGGAATATCCGTATAGTGATACTCGTGACGATGCGGGTTCTCTTTTACAAAAGTCTGCATCTCCTCGCTCAGGGGAGCATGGCAATATCCTTTTGCACAATCTGCCCAGATGGATACTTTCTCTAGCGTCTCGCCGGTATGCAACAACTTACGCACTTGCTGTTCAGCGTGACTCCCAGCAAGGAGTTGATCGACAATCGCCCCTACCGTTTGATGGCCAGCTGCACCCCAAGCATATACAAGTCCTGGAAGGGGTACGGACGACATCATCCCGATTAATATCAACAATCGAAAGGGGTTTATTAAGCTCATTCCTATTCGAACGCCCTTCATAACGATTTGCATTGATCTCTTTAATCGCTACGAAGCATCAACTTGTGCCTGTTACTGAAACAGGCGCGACTCAGTGTGGTTGCTTGATTTAATATTAAGTCTTAGGAGAATCTTATCCCTAGGGGCTGTCAGATTTGACAGTTGTGCTTGTTGGCTGGCACGCGCTTTACTAGCCCCTTCTTTACCTATAAAAATCCAGCCCGCGCCCTGATCTTCGCGTTCGATAATTTAGACGGAAATCACCAGATGTTGCAATGGACAGGTGCTGGGCTAGGAGCGCGTTTTCATGGGTCTCGTCCAGCACACCGATGCCGGACGCGAATGAGTCTACGACCGTGATTGGAAACGAGTGTTCGCATTCGAGTAGGCTCGAGAGGACATGGTCCCCCCCTCTGCAAACGCCGCTGCAGCAGGCATATCGCGACGCGTGCGGCAAAGATTCATGAATGTCTCAAGCGCGGCAGTTCCTTTCCGACGATTATCGGCTCGCTGTCTTGAGTGGGCTTTTGTCTGTGCGCTCCTGTTAGCCTGTTCGGTACCCAAAGAGCGACAGCCCCTTCCATCCCCATCGCCAGGACCGCTTGGATGGGAAGTTCCTCCTCTCTTCTCTGCAGCGGGACTGCTCACACCAGACTGGCTCAAAGGGCCACACCACTCACTTCAACACGAAGTGGTGAACGATGGCGCCCAGCACCATTTTGTGGTGAGCTCTGAATTCGGGACATTTCCTGCCGTCGGTCTGCCTATGCTTCGAACTCGAGTCATAGAAACCGAAGCCATTGCGGCACTGAAGGATGTGCGCCAATCGGAGGTGTTTGTCGATGCGCTCAAGTTTCAACTTCTCCACCCTCTGCACGGGTTGAAGATAATGCTCACGGACCCTGGCCGTCTCGGGACGAGTGTCGGGGGTGGACTCTTGGAGTTTCTCGCCATGCCCGGACAATTGAGCAAGTTTGAGGGGAGCGACCGGGAAGATTCCATGACGAAATCGGCAATCGGCTTTTCTTATCTCAAGCGAAAAATAGCCTTTCAGTTCGGGGTAGATCCCTATTCATCCAATCCTACCTTGCAGGACGAACTGAATGAATTGACCTGGATCGCCTTCACGGCTGATCTAGCCCCTCAGATCGGGTATCTTTTTATGCCAGCCAGCGCCATTATGTGGATGACCTTTAGTGCGACGCGCTGGACGTCATACCTCGATGAACAAGTCCGCGACCATTCAGCGAGCGATCTGCGGGCCATGGACCGGGCCAAATTGTTAAAGATGGGAATCAGTGAGCAGGAGATCCATCAGTTCTTCCTCAACGGTCTCTATTCACCAAGGCACTTGACGATCATTACCACCGCGCTCGACGAACTCACCGGGGTTGATGGCCGGGAGGCCTTTTTGGCCATAGCCGAGGAGGCAAATTCTGAGGAACTGGTCTTATTCTATCAGCACGTGGTGGAAATGATGCGCGGCTATCATGTGCACATAGGCGCCGTTGATCGGCTGCTGGTACTGCCCCGTGTTCCGGTTCTCTATACCAAAAATAAAACGCTCGTCGTGATGCTGCCCGTCGATTATTTGTTTTGGACCTCCCGGGTCGCGTCGGTCGCTCAGGCCCTGACGACGCATGTGCCCAGTCTACTACCTATCACCGAGCGAGAACTCTGGATCGCCGGTAATGTCTCGCCGCGCGCCAGGCAGGAACTTGAATCGCTTGGCTGGACCGTGTACGAGCAAGTCTCAGCAAAGCTTAATCCAGAGTCGTGACGCTGTCCCATCTCCCTAACACCTATTTAACATCTGATAAAGGATGAAGTAATCGGTAACCGTCTTGCCGCAGTCGCACGCCGTCTATCCATTCCACAGAAGAAGGATCTCCGAGGCTCGATGTTGCTCCACGTTTCTAATGGCTGAAGTGCGCTTCGTCTTTCTTGAGCACGAACGAACAGAGGAGCAAGGTGAGGATAAACGGGGCAAGGAATAGCAGGGCGAGGCCTAAGCCGACACACCGTACGAGTGACCACAGAAGCGATCCCATCGCAGCACCTCCTGCTATCCGATCATAGGGCGCCACCTCCTCTCCCACTATTAGACAGAAGTCGTGCTACCTCTGAGGAATTGGTTCAGCATCCCAGTCCGGCTACACTGCCGCGCATGGTGCTTTGTCGAAGTGAAATCTATTCGAAAACGATCTATCACGAGGGTTGTGATTGGATCATCGAGAAGTGGGGCGAACGGTATTGGTCGTTGCGACTCGATGGGGAGGAATGGACGCAGGGGTTACCACCAGGCCTTGCTATCGAAGATGTGGGCCTGATGTTTCCGTAACTTGCTTTGCAAATGCGATGAGTGACTGAAGGAAAGGAACCTGGATGGACAGTGAAGACCTGGATGCCCTAGACGAACATGAATTTCATATTGCAGAGGTCTCAGACGATGGCCAGAGGATCGAGCTCGATCTTGATTCGCTTTGGGACATGAGCCTGTGATGCGCCGCTTTTCCGGGTGATCTAAAGATCTTTCAATTATCTACGGCCCGAACTTCCGCCCATTGGACTTTTTCAACCTGCACGACAAGTACCCCTTCCTTCTCCGGTCCGGATATGCAGTGTCAGATTCGCCCCGTCGAGCGGCACGTCGGTTTGCACGCGCACTCCCTGCATGCCGCGCTCAATGAAGACCCTTTCAGCTTTCGGTAAAGTTCTTGAGAGTGACAGATGAGCTGATAGTACGCTGATCGGGGCAGAGTCGCTTGGAAGGATGGCGTAATACGCTCCCACCTGAACTTTCAATTTATCTGGCTGTGTCTGCTTTTAGTTGTTGAGCTGCGACGGGAACCATAACGGAAATCGCTCCTCCTATATCGCCTTCCTTAAAGCCTTCTTTTTCATACCCTGAGATGTCCACCTGCCCCTTTGGCTGACCATGACACGCGAGGCATGCCTTGGTGTAGAAGAGTGGCAATAAGACACGCATCCCCCGGTCTTCAATCTGTTGCTCAACGATGTGATCTCCAACTCGGGGATGACTCTTCTGCATAACAAATAATGCCGCTTGCTCCCTCTCGTCGGGCATATTGCCAGGGTTCCGAGGCGCAGTGTTCGGTGGACCGATCTGCCGCAACGTTAAGCCGGTATCCTTGGAAAATTTCTCGGCCACCCGCGTGGCAAAAGTCGCAGGAATGAATCCTTTGAATCCAATGCCTTTTCGATTAATGAGTGGCTCGGCTTCGTGTACGGATTTTTGCATGAAGTACGCGAGTCGAACTAACAAGACTTTTGCTCGCTCGGGCATCTGCGCAGGTGCAAGACTGCGTAGATCATGGCCAGTCCGTGTGAGAAACTCCTTTCGCAGTCGCTCTTCAAACACCGCTAACGAAAAGCCTTTGTCCTCCAGTCTGGGATTGTTGATAGCAGATTGAGCTTTGCCAACGACCACTCTTCCAGAATCTAGAAGGACCGCCAACAGTCTAGCCGTCTCAGTTAATTCTGCTTTCTCCTCTGCGGCAATGTCTCGATTCGAGAATGAAGTGCCTTCGCTATCAGGTCTGGGCTTCGGGCCAACAGGGGCACGAACGTCTGGACGGGGGACTATATCTTCGCGGGTGGCCGCATTAGGATGGATTTCTGAACCATTGTCATTTGAGTTTTCGGTGGGTAAGGCAAGCGGCTGATCACTCAGCGGGGCTGGTTCTTGTTGATCTAATGCACCTGCAATTCGCAATATAGATAAGGGCCAAAAACCGTGCACAAAGGCAAAGGTTATTATGATGATAAGTAAGCGAGGCGCTTTGGCGGAGTACACCTTTTTCCAACCGCTCAGATGCCCATTCATAAGCAAGCTATGGTCATTAATTGAGTGATTGTAAACCGGTTGAAAGGAAGTGAATCGTAGGACATAGCGAATGTTGGGAGTCCTAATTTCCGAAGGGCCTTGCATTGAAGCATCCCGCATGTCGTATTGGACCAATGCGGAGTGAAGGTTTCCCAGAATGGCAATCCTTATTCCTCGGGGTGTCAACCTCCTCCGAAGTAATAACCTAGCGAGGCGAAATCGAGACAAGCGCTTTCAATTCGCTCAAAAGGTTGTTAATCAGTATCTCCTCGTCGCGGACACTGAATCGCTCCTTCTCTTCCTGAAACAAGTCCTTTCTGCACGCTGAGCATTTTTGACCAGCCTCAAGCATCGAATGCGTCTAGTGTGGACGACAGTCCTAACGTACGTGAGCCTGTCGTGCATCCGCTTGGACTCCATCAGATGACTTCGGATTTGTTTTCCAACTGAGTAAGGCCTAACGTCCTAGAGCTATCTTGTGGGAACTTCGTTAATCGGAGGAGCACATGGGACCCAATAAAGCCGTCGTAAAGGGAGATGCCATCTATGATGCCCGGACCGGAAAGCTGATCCAAGATGGACTGAGCAATGAGCACGTTCTCGCCGACTATGCCAGCCATCATTACTTGGCGTTACCAGAAGTGGACAAGGCAGGCCAGCCATGGACACTCAATGGTCAGCCCGTGTACTGCATACGCGGTTGTCAGTACGAAACGTTGGACGATCATCACCCTCATCTGCGTCGTTGCGCCGATTGTGGTGGCATGGCCATTCGCACTGAGGAGTTAACCATTGAACGCGATTGTATTCGGTGTACTCAATGCGGACATGAATTTGATGCTCGATTGGAAATGATGGAAAGTTAGGTAGAGAGGTCAACGTGCACGATTTATAGGGAGGCCCTCCTCGGTGGAAGAAGGCCCTCCCAGCCGCGCGTGAGCGCGTTATGGGGCGGTATTCATTCTGCAACCCCATCAGGCTTTCGACGACGCTTTACTTCCGACGTCGTGCGAGGGGCCCTGCTTGCGATGAGAGGACGAATCCTTGTGTGCCAACGGCACCGGCAAGAGGCCCATCCGTCGAAGGGCGGCGAACGAAAGTTAGCCGATGAGGGAAACACTATTTGGTGGAATCAGGTTGCTCATCACATCCCCTCCTGGCTACAGCTACGCCTGAGAAAAACCCTCGGATAGACGAAACTGCTCGCACGGTGCGAGGTGAATATAAGACCTGGGCTCAAAGTCCTAAATAGACCCTTTTAATATAAAGATCAATCTGCGGAAGTACCTAAGCTTTCCGACCAGCGAATATATACGTTATGAGACGTTGGTCATTGATAGAACATGCTCACCGTGACGGAGTACTGCTCATCCAAACCACGCCTGAATCAAGGCAAGAAGTTTCCACCTTATTCATCTCGCGAACGCTCAACAGGAATTTTTCAAGCCGTGATAAGGAGAATCGATTAGACCGGACGGGCGATTGCCGATGCGTTCGTTGAGATGGCTACGACGGAAGAGGCTGAACGAGCCTGTCAGGCGCTGAACCGGACAAAAATCGATCATCAGTTGATCTTGGTGTTTACATCGGGGAGTAGCTACACGAAGCAGCAGTTTCAAACTGAGGCGCTGCCCTTTGCAAGCAAATCTCCGAGGCTATGTGTCGGTCTCGCCCGTCACCTCAAATCGCGCCAATGCATCGGCAAGTTGTTGAGTTCCACTGCGGCAGGATGGATTTTCTGCATTCGCGCATTGACGAGTGTCGGTTGCTAATACCCATACGCCAGATTCGCCAACTCATCAGCCTGCTGGTTCTGCTCGCGTCGTACAACTGCCGCCGTCTCGCTCCAATTGTGAAGTCCTTACATAAGAGGAATACTTCTCGATTCAGCACTATTCGTCAGATTATACGGACTCCTGTTTTGCCATATTGTCTCACCGGCAATTCCCCTATACCGTGAAAAAACTCAACTGTCGCCTCATCCCCTACCAATGGCTGTGTACACTGCATGCGCAATAACCATCAGATTAACTCAAAGATGATTTACTATGATCGTCGGGATTGGATCATCGAGCAGATCGGCCAGGGCTATTGGTCCATACCACTGGACGGTGACGAATGGATGCCGGGACTTCCGGCAGAGTTGAAGCCTCGGGATGTGGACTGGATGTTTTGAGTTGGCGCTGTTTCCACGTGGGTAGGACAGAAGGCAAGTCAGTGTTCCCTTCGCTACAGCCGGCGAACAACTGAAGGAATAATGGTGAATACGGCCCGACACGAAGACTAGCTAGGGTCGGCGAACTCTTCCCACTTACGATGATTGATTTCCATCTGTTTAATAGCTGAAACACCAATCCTGTCACGCCCACACTGATGTTCTCACGTACCAGCGCGCCCCGCTGGTTACCGTCTTTAGGTAGATACACTATGCGTATTCAAATGATGACGACTAGCTTGCTAGTCGACGGCTTCCCGCCCTCGTATGAGGCTGAAGACCTCGCACGGCTTTTTACAGCATACAGCACTGTTAGAAGTGTGTTGATTGTTCGGAGCCCGACAGGGGCTTCATTGGGATTTGGTTACGTCACGTTGGGAAGTGAAGCTGAGGTGAACGCAGCAATCGCCGCCCTCAATGGAAAGCGATTTCATGGACGTCCCTTATTCCTCATCCGTGCCGGACCGCCTGTCAGTTCCACCGCTTCAAGGCATTGATTGTAAAGTTCGGCGGCTGATCGCTCAGCGTGATCTGCCCTGGGCGCACCTTCATCCCTTGTCCTGCTCGCTTTACGCCAATGACATGGGGGACACCAGTCGAAAAGCCGCCAACGTCATGCAAGGCCATGGGCACCGAATTCAGTTCATGCTTGTCGATGTCGTGTTAGCGTCGCCAGCGTTTCGGGCGGCTCAATATCGTACGGAGGAAGAGGGAGATGGAGCCCAACTGCTTGCCGTGTGACGCACTTCTGTAGGCAGGCAGTCGCCGTCCAAATGTCCGCGTACTCACGACGAGAGCTTACTGCGGGTAATGGGGACTCCTCATCTCTCGAATGGGTAGATCTTTGTATAGTCGTCTTCAAAACCACATTGGTTACAACGGGCTTGCATGGGCTTCATTTTCGGAGAGTAAATGAGAGGGTTGGCGGGCACGACCATCTTCATTTCGCCCTGCCCACATTTCGGACACTGCTTATTCTGTGGGGTGTGTTCCATTGTATCTGCCCAAGGGCAAGGTCAATGGTCTAGAGACTTTATCAGGAAGGGCTTTCGGCCAGCAAGTCGCCTAATGATTGTGCTGGTCTCGCCCACCTTCTCAACCCCAACTGCTGCATGTATGGCGCGAGCTGTTGACGTTCCAAGACAGCCGGATGAATCTTTCGCTTGCGCGTGATGTCCTCTGCCGTCATCTGATTAGGGCTTTGAAACGGACAGAGGTAGCTGCGCGTGAGTAAGCGACTCAAGGAGTGCTTGGCGATCAGCGGCTAGGCGATGCTGCTTGGGCGCTTTATTAACGAAACGTTCGGCAGTGGCGACCAGTTCACGTAAGACATGATCCCGATCAAGAGGCCGGTCAATCGCTTTTAGTTTTGCCTTTGCCATAGGGGTAGGAGAATGGCCAGGCATTGCAGATTCATAGGCCAGGGGAGTACGTAGAGTCCGTCTTAGAAGGTATTGCAGCAGGGAAGGGCTAAGGAACGGGGATGACGATAACAGTATTAGGCTGTCGCCAACCGTCAAACCCCTTTCCACGCATCACCCCCACAGGAGCAATGCGGCCTCACGGACAATCCTACCATAATCAAAATGGCGGGTGCTTGACTATCGGCAGCGTCGCCAAATTTGCCGCCCCTCGCTCGCAATGCGGGCCAACCATGCACCATCTTTGAAGAGGGTCCCCCGGACATTTTTTGGCTGCTTGGCCATCGCTATTTCCCCTTGCTGGCTGCCCGTGATTGGCACTGACGGGAGCAGTACTGCGCATGGCTTCTCTGTTGAATGAAGATCCTTGAGCAAAGCGGGCATCGGCGAACCAGCGTTCGATTCTGTTCCAGCCATCGTTCGAGGAGCCAGCCAAAGTGGCCGATTAAGCCATCAAGCCCGCGCGTAATGCTTTTATGGAATGCGATCGGTCCTGTCCCTTTGGCCTCTAGGACTACGTATCCCTCGGGCTGCGAGAAGACGGTCCTGCCCTCGTCGGCCAACTCTCTGAGCCTACGGAGCACCTCCTGCTGAAAGTCCGGCAGCTCACCACCACGAGCGATGGGCTTCGGATTTTCTTCATGGTTGATCAGGGCACAGAGGCGGGTAATTTCCTCCTGAATCGATAGCCAGTCACCCTCGCTCAGCCGATTCAGATCCTTCTGGGAGGTCTCACAAAACCAAGTGAGTATTTCCCGTGACCACCGGCTAGTCGCATGGTTCCACGCCTTCAACCCGATCCTTGCCAGCACCGGATCATCGCTCACGTCGACAATCCGTGCCGGCTTCGCGGCCTCCGGCGGATCGACCTTTCTCACCCGGTGATCTTTTCCGGCGTTGAACGCCTGTTTCTTCATTATCTCATCCTGCGGTATTGACAATACTTGCGGATATGTTTAGAAAGTGCGTTTCACCTTGAGTTGGCAGTACGTATACTAATGCGGTATCGAAACAAAAACAAGGAGGTCGAATCGCAAAGCAGAGGCAGGTCATGAAGAAGGTGCTGGTGATCGGGAGCTCCGAGTCCATGAATTTGCGGCGCTCAGGTCTGCAGCACCAGGCTGACCTGGAAGCTCTCCTGCGAAGCCCTGAGTCGCTCTCCACATAACAGTTAATCCACCACAAAATGCGACGTCGGCCTCCTATTTGCTTAGGATTGGGCCTTTTCTTTTATCCGTTGCCCACGGACAGTTTGGCGGGCCTGGCGTTGGACCCGTCAGCGACAGCTAAATACTCCCACTGACTGCGCGAATATTAAGGCAGGGGACGGCAGACAAGAACGCTGAAGCGGCCGCGCAGAAGGACTGCCAAAGTTCGAGAGACCGTGGGACGGGACTTGCGCTGACATGAGGCGGACAGGACCGTCAGGCCTTGCAGGGCAGCAAGTTCCACCGGCGTCTCCGTCGCCTGCCCTACTAGAAAGTTTAACGAATTTAATGTAAGGTTTTGCATCGTCTACTAACGCGGTAAGGCCTCGTGCATTTTTCGCACTATTCCGCCTAGGGGGGCCTCATCAAGAGCGTGCTTCTTCGGTACATCCTTGCCGCCATGAGCGTCGTGATGGCGCTGCTCATCTTCCACTGGATTGATCCACTCTACAATCGGGCACTCCTCTTTCCACTTCTCGCCCTTGTCATTTTCAACACCTGGTATGTGGGCTTGGGCCCCGGCCTGACCGCATGGCTTTTCAGTCTCGTGGGGTCACTGTACGTTCTCCTGCCACCAACCTTTTCGCTTCGACTAGCGGAGCGCGAAGACCTGATCCGGGTGGTCCTTTTTTTCTGCAATTTCCATGATCGTCATGCTGATCACCCAAAGCCGGCGTCGGCTGCTTGATGCGATCGTAGCTCGAACGACCGACCTGCAACGAGAGGTCGAGAAGCGACAACGCGACTGCAATTCATTAAGGCATTACCGTCTACGGCGGCAGTAGAGGATTCATTTTTGAAGACAATTGCCATCATCCCCACCTATAACGAGCGCGACAATATCGCACCGCTAGTCGAGCGTTTATTGGCACTCCCTCTCGATCTCGATCTCTTTTTCGTCGACGATGGATCTCCGGACCAGACTGGTGAATTGCTCGAATCGATGCAGGCAACGCAGCCACGGGTGCGTGTTTCCCACCGTCCTGAGAAGATGGGAATCGGGACAGCCTATCGCCAGGCGTTTCGTATGCTCTTGCGTGAACCCTACGACTGGTAAATCGCCATGGATGCTGATCTATCACATCCGCCTGAGTCCATTCCAAATCTACTCGACGCGACAAACCATGTGGATCTCGTCATAGGAAGCCGATATGTCGAAGAGGGTGGAGCGGTCAATTGTGCTGCACACCGAAAGCTCTTAAGCCAGACAGCCAACCAACTCGCCCGTCTGGCGCTAGGGATCACCGTGCGTGACGCGACGGCCGGGTTCCGATGCTATCGGCGGGAGTTGCTGTCGACACTGGATCAATTAGCGATTCGCTCGAATGGCTACTCATTTCAGCTCGAAGTGACGTACATCACCCAGACCCTGGGGTACGATGTTCGCGAGGTACCGATCATTTTTCGTAATCGCGTTCACGCCAAGAGCAAGATGGGGATGGGCGAGATACTGGGCGCAGCTCAAACCCTGTTCAGGCTTGGGGTACATCACGCAATCGGTAAGGCGTATCCCAGCCGAGCAAGGAAGTTCGATCCTAGCTCGGAGGGGGTGGAGAGCGCTCCCGCTCACCACAAATGACCCCACGCTGTCACGCAAATCATCTCAGCCCTCACCAGGAGACCTGCGCCAACAAATCGGCCTGTGCGTTTCTCCCACGTGATCATCACGGCCACACATTTGAACATGGTCAGTCATGACTGGTGATCTTCGAAAAGAAACACCGCTCATGAAGCACATCATTCTTTTCCGACGTCACCCTATGACGGTCCTGTTGCTGATAGGGGTGGCCCTGTACTATTTCAGGTTCAGTCTTCACCCTGACGGGATGACCCTCTATCCAAAAGCGGCGGCCTGTATGCTCAACGGTCAACCGATGGGAAGTTGCAGCCCGGGCTTCACCTATCCCCCACTTTTCGGCTTTGCCATGATTCCCTTCGTGTTTTTGCCTATGTGGTTGAGAAATGTGCTGTGGTATGCGGTATTAATAGGGTGTACCTATGACAGTTTTCGACTTGCGGAATCTCTCGTATCTCAATCGCTAGATATCCAGTTCAACCAGCAGGAACTCATCCGTTTCCGTCTGGTTTCCCTCGCACTTGTGCTCAATTTTGTCTTGGCGGACCTGGAAAATCAGGCCTATGACGTGCTGGTCTTGTTCTTCCTACTTATAGGTCTGATTGGGTTGACGAGAGAACAACCACTCTGGTCAATAATTGGTTTTGGCCTCGGAGCTGCCCTCAAAGCCACACCCCTGTTATTTTTCCCTTATCTCCTATTCCGATACGGATGGAAACTCTTCACTCTCTGTGTGCTGTGCTATCTCACGCTCTCTCTACTGCCAGACCTTTTCTTGAGCGTGGAGGATGGTCTGACGACCTATTATGGAAATTGGGTTCGACAGGTGGCACTGCAGCCTTTTTTCGCAGAAGACTCTGGAGGAATGCCGCGGTTTTGGGAAGGAGAGAATAATTTAAATCAGTCATTGCGAGCATTCGTGTACCGCATCACACTTAGAATGCATATTCAACAATCTTTCATTCCGGTCTTATATGGAGTCTATGGTCTGTGCTTGGTATACATGCTATGGGTGTTCTCTCGCTCCAGCAAGCTCCAAAACTATGTTGTATTGGATGGATCACTTCTCGTCATTGGAATGTTGCTCCTTTCGCCAATGAGCAGCAAATCCCATTTTGTGGTCCTCATGTTGCCGTTCATGGTCATCACGGCATACATGATGACAGACCAGCGATTGCGTACGGGGCTGATTTTCGCTTCAGCCCTGAGCTGTGCCCTCAACAATCTCACGTCGCAAGATGTGGTCGGCCGTCCGCTGGCAGTCATGGCGGGCTACTGGGGAAGCGTCACACTCGGGACGATTACTCTAGCCCTGGCCATTGGTTACCTGCGAATCTTAGGCAGAAACAACAGAATGGATTGGAGCTAACCGTGGAGTCGTTCACCTCGACTGAAAGCGGGTAGTCGATGTTCATGTAAACTCTTTTTTGAGGACCCTACTGCGTGGTCGCTTTGTGCCTGTCGATGACGTGAAGAAAGCTGCCTTCGGCACGGCGTGCCGCGTGCGCGATTCGACCCTCAATATTCCGGATCGCGTCGCGCCGATCCTCGCGGCCGAGATGGACGCCGGCAAGCTACACGCCGTGCTCCTGGACGAGTTCCGGCAGGCGCTCGAACACCTCGCCGGCTAGATCCCATCCGTGTCTTATCTGTTTTACTTTTCATACGCGACTTCATCCACGAAGATTTCTTTCAGTCGGGCAGATATGGAGAGGCAGATCATGGGTGAGCAGGCAGAAACATAGCCCAACCGAATCCCTCCGTTTCCGAACGCCGGCGTTGTGGACACGCTGAGGGCCGCTTAGCCGTGATGCTGGACGCGATAAACGTCGAGGGATTTGGTGAGCCGGGAGGCAGTACCATACTACTCCGTGAGAGAGCTGACGTGGCATTTTGTGGTGGATTGCCAGCCCTTCAATGAAGGCCGCAAGCTGG
>Ga0207651_10000120_pt1 | contig 33356 bp, 32 predicted proteins | sample KBSM23metaG_FD_184328 | JGI IMG/M metagenome (GOLD analysis project Ga0207651, IMG submission 184328) | Miscanthus rhizosphere microbial communities from Kellogg Biological Station, Michigan, USA - KBS M2-3 metaG (SPAdes) (version 2) | ecosystem: Host-associated > Plants > Roots > Rhizosphere >... | reverse complement strand
CATCGTCTCGCGTTCGGCGCTGTGGCCTTTAGTGAAATAGAGGGTTGCCGTCTTGCCTGGATCGAGGTGGAACGATCGGAGCCCTTTGGCCTTCACCTCGCTTGCGTCGCCTTCTTTGCGGACCTGTAGGTCTTTAAATAGGTTGGAGCTGAATCCGTGGGTGACCGTATCGTTGTTCTTGAGCACAATCGCAGTCAGGGTTCCTGGCATCGTATGGCCTTTCACCTGATACTCCTTATTGGTCATGGTGACCTCGATCTTCATATCAGGATCGGCCGCAAGCCCACTGGAATGGAGTCCAATCCCTGGCCATGCCACAGATGCCGTCGCCAGAATGAAAAGCGCTTTGATTCCCTGTCTGTTCATGATTTCCTCCCTGCTTGAGTATTGACCAAAAGATTTCCTACTTCGAAAATCGGTGCGGTAGTTGTGCTGTGGCCGGCACCTTCGGCCATAATTCATCCTCTGGACCGACGACGGTGTCACTCATAGCCGCCAAGAGCCGGTGGAGGCACTACGACAGTGGCATGTTCTCCCTTGTTCCCTGGCGCCGCGTTAAAAAGGACTTGCGTCCCGTCACTCAGATCCCGAAAATTCAATTCGCGTAACGCATTCTTATGAAAATAGACTTCACCGCCGCCCTCTTGGAGAATGAACCCATAGCCTTGTTCTGGAAAGAGCTTACTGATGACGCCGCGCAATGGAGGGATCGGCTCGGTCCTCACGTCTGTGGCGCCACGCTTGTCTCGATACTTCTGCAGTTCGATTTCGACGGCCGAGAAGGCTGACCGAATTGCTTCTTCGAAGGTCTTTTCTTCTTTTCGAGCCGTGATCGTGTGCCGACCGGGCATGGTGACCAGGACCAAGGCCTCCGCCACGCGTGCATCCTTCTTATGGTGCTTGTTCTTCGTCAAAGTCACTCGTCCGTGAATCACATCGTCATGACCGACCTGCAGAGTTTCCATTCGCTGCTCAATTTCCATTTTCCATCGGGGGGTCATGTCGACGTTCCGGCTTTCAATCTGAAGATCCATGTTCCTCCTCGCGTGCGTTGGGTTCTGATCCTGAAGTCCGCAAGAGCCATGCCAGTGCTTCCCTAATAAACAATGCGAATAAGGGACTAAAAGGTTCCGTTCTTAAAGAGATGGGAATGGTCATGCTTCCTGCCCCATACGTAGCTCAATCGAAGTGGCGCATTTTTCCTCAGTGACGGATGGCGCAGTGGAGAAGAATGCGGCAGTGATTATGAAACAAGACGAAGAGTAGGCAGGAGGGAACGTCGTTTGCTTAAATCAGCCCAGTGGCCACATTGAAAAGAAAGCAGCTCCAGACGTACGTGCAGGGCCGATTCGGGCCGACGGCTAAACTGCTCACGTTTGGCCCGATCGGGGAGGAGACGTCAGCTTCGTCCGTGAAAGGATATGGCTATGGGTCTCCCGTTCGGCTGACCATTCAGGTCGGTCGGCACATCCACCGCGTCGTTTTGGTCACCATGAAGCCGGGGCCGTTCGGCCATGAGCATGTTGCCGATCGAGCGCAAGCACTGCTCTGGGATTACGAATCTTATGGCAGACTACCTCGGCATGTTCCTGCTCTTGATGTGGGGGCCTTTACCGCAGATGGCGCGTTGTTTTCGGTGGCGCCGGCGCATGAGTTTTTTGTCCTCACGCAGTGGGTCGACGGCCGCAGCTATTACGATGACTTGGCCCGCATGAGCCGCACCAGCCGATTGTCCACGCAGGATCGACAGCGCGCCAACGCGCTTGTCCACTATCTCGCAGGGATTCATCAGAAGAAAAAGCGACACCCGGAACTCTACCGGCGGCGCTTGAGAGAATTGATCGGCCATGGCGAGTGCATCATGGGGCTGACCGACAGTTATCCCCCGCGCTTCCACTTCATTACAGAGGAACGACTGAGGTCCATCGAGGATGCCTGCAACCGCCGGCGCTGGGTACTCCGCCGTCGAGCCGATCGCCTGGCGCAGGTCCATGGTGATTTTCATCCATGGAATGTGCTGTTCCGTCAGGGAATCGACTTTAGCGTCCTGGACCGGTCGCGAGGCGAATGGGGCGAACCCGCCGACGATGTGACCTCAATGACGATCAATTATCTGTTTGCCTCGCTTCAGAGGTGGGGAGATCTTCGCGGCCCATTCGAAATACTGTTTCGGGAATTTTGGGATCGATACATGTCGGAAACCAAGGATCATATGATTCTTGAGGCCGCTGCTCCTTTCTTTGCATTTCGTGGGCTCGTCATCGCCAGTCCAGTGTGGTATCCGGATCTGGCGATATCGGTGCGGCGGAGTATTTTCAATTTTGTCGAGCAGGTCCTCGCGACAGAGCGGTTCGATCCACACGACGTGAATCGGTACGTGAAAGGCTAAGGGACGCAAGGGGAGCAGGGGTGCTGGCCCCAGGCTGAATATGATGAGTTTCGCCATCTGGGTTACCGGCCTGCCGGCTTCTGGGAAAAGCACGATCACGGAGGCCTTACAATCCGGATTGGAAGCGGCGGGGCTGCAGGTGGAAGTGCTGGAATCCGATACGCTGCGCCGCCTCTTGACGCCGTCCCCTTCCTACTCTGATGCTGAGCGGAGCCTCTTCTATCGAGCCATGGCGTTTGCGGGCAGCCGATTGGTGGCTCATGGAGTGACAGTTGTGTTCGATGCGACGGCCACCAAACAGGGGTATCGCGCCTTTGCGAGGGACCTCATCGATCGCTTCGTCGAAGTGGCGGTGGAGTGTCCGCTCGACGTCTGCATGGCGCGCGATACGAAAGGCACGTATCGGAAAGGCCTCGCAGGCGAATCGAAGACGGTGCCTGGTCTTCAGACGCCCTATGAGGCGCCGGAAAATCCTGACGTTCGTATCGATAGCGTCCACATGTCTACGCAGGCGGCCGTTGAACGTATTCTGGCGGTGCTTCGCGACCGGCAGCTGATTTCTTAACGAACGCTATCGAAGCGTCAAAACCGGGCGATGGCTTGTGTGGAGAATCTTATGCGAGACGCTTCCCAGTAGAAAACGCGCGATTGGTTGTTGTGTTTGTGATCCCACTACAATCAGATCAGGCTGAAGTTCCTCGGCATATTGTAGGATGGTGGCCGCCGGCGGGCCGATCTTCGTGATTGGGATGGCGCAACACTGGAGAGTCGAGAGGCGACCGGCAATATCTTCGGCGAATCGTTGTGCGCTCTTGAGTGCCGTGTCCCGCATCGGTTCAAATGCAGCCGTGTATTTCACTTGTCCGACCGGCAACGGAAGTACGGTGAGCACATGCGCGTTAACCGGCTGGTTGAACGGCTTGTGCATAAAAAATCGGATCACCGTCCCGGCATCCTGCAGCCCCGCCACCGCAATGAGAATATTCCGTAACGCCGGCATAGGAGCCGGCACAGTGAGAACCGCGCCGGGCGCATGAGTGACGACCCCATGAGATACACTTCCAAAGACAAACTCTTTTGTCGGCGTGAGCCCTCGGGCACCCATAATGATCAAGTCGATTCGCTCCCGTTGGGCCATTGAGACAATGACCTCAGCCGGCGAGCCGAGCTCAAGACGACTCTCCACCGGACCCACGCCGTCGGACAAGAGGGTAACCGCTCGTTGTAGCAGACGTTTACCCTCTTCGCGCATGTCCAGCTCAAGGCTTCGATAAAGCTCGTGCGCGGCTTCGGGGTCCAGCATTGGATAGGATGCTTTCGGGACGTCCACGGCATGGAGCAGGATTGTATGTTCGCACGGGGAGAGATGCGTTAAGACACGCACGGCGTCAAAGGCCTGATCCGAACTGTCAATCGCCAGTAAGTAACGCATAGATACGACTTCAGCATTCACAAGTAACCATGCAAACGGTTCTCACCGTTGCATGTACATACTTGACTGTTTCAGTGGCATTCCGTCGGGCAGAAAAAAACCAAGTACACTATCGTCACTATTCCTAGGACGACTGCGCCGATAATGAACCAGCGATGCCTTATTACCATCTCATTCAACGCAACCCCTCCGTTTGGTGCATTCCCCTCACCTGAAGCGAGCAAGCCATGTGCCCAATGACGGAAGTCCTTCTCGTGGGCCGATTCTCTTTGAATAGGTTGCCTCGATAAGAAGATTGTAGCCTTACGCTACATGCAGGTACTGGAGCCTGTAGCAGGACTCCCCTGCAGGTTTAGTCGAATTCATACTTCAGCAGGCAGAGCCAATAATTCGAGCCGATTGTGCACTTTTCCTTTTACATTTTGAATCTTGGCGATGGCATTACCCTTGCTCACATCCTGTAGGCAGTGGCTGAGCCCAAAAAGATGACGGATGAAAATAATCAGTCTCGGCAGGAAAGATCCATTCGATGTGGTACGTCGATCCATTCAGATCCGCTCAGGCTGGCTCAAGCCTCAATGGCCTTCATAAATAATTGCACGACGCTCTTCGATGTAGTGACACCCGCTAGTTGGCCGCATAGTGGTTGATGGAGGACACATGGCGGATCGGTTGTTCAAAAAAATTCTCGTCCCGGTTGACTTCTCACCCTGTTCCGAAGAGGCGTTTTGTGTGGCGATGTCAATGGCGCGGGTGTTTCAGTCGGAAGTCATTGTTCTCCATGTGGTCGACACCAAAAATTTAGGGGCATTAAACTCGCTTGGTTTGGCTCTTCCCTCGGAAGAGGCGCAACAAAAGAAACGATTGCGCCATTATGCCCGATTGAATGCGCGGCGCTTACTCGCCCTCGATGCGGCGAAGGGCGTGTCGATTCGTCGTCTTCTTATAGAGGGTTCCCCCTTCGTCGAAATCGCCCGTACCGTTCGGTCTGAAAAAGTCGCGTTGGTCGTCATGGGTACCTACGGCGGGGCAGGGGATGTGGATAGAATTTTCTTCGGCAGCACGGCGGAGAAGGTTGTGCGGACAGCGGGGTGTCCTGTATTGACGGTCCCGCTTGTTCAGTCCCTGCCGTCACCACGAAACACGGCCGCATCGCGGCGGAAGGAGAATGGATGATGCCCTTTAAATATAAATCGATAGAGAGAGTCTTCGCGATCATTATACTGGGCAGCTTCGTCGCCCTGTCCTCACACGCCGGTGCCCAAAGTGTACAACGCATTGAAGTCAAGATTAAAGACTATACCTTTATGACGACCCAGGCCCTCCCCCTCATGCCGAACGCCCCAACCGTCATCGAGATTCGGAACGACGATGACGTCCGACACGATTTCGGGTCCATGCTCTTTGAGCGCTCCACCACTGAAATAGAAAGCAGCGGCGTTACGGCATACGGTCGGGGCGTTGCAGGACTGTATCTAGATCCAGGCAAGCAAGCGTCCGTGCGATTCACCACCGAACGGCCAGGACGCTATGAATTTCGCTGCTCCATCCATCCCGAAATGCGGGGAGAGCTGCTCATGTTGTACATCGAGGCCGTTTAAAAGACGGTGGATGTTCCAGAGACGGCACATAAGGAGGATATATCCATGACGGCCCTCATCAACCGGCTCCTCTTCGCAACGGATTTTTCGGACTCTGCCAACAAGGCTGAAGAATATGCCGTCCTAATGGCGAGGCTCGAGGGTGCAGCAGTCGATGTGTTTCACGTCATGGAATTGTATCCGGGTTTGGATCCCGAATATCCGGTTACGCAAGTCTATGTCGACCAGCTGCATCGAGAGACAGATGCCGAACTGGCAAAGACCGTGCGCCGCTTGCAAGATCAACAGATCCCTGCAAGCGGACGGTCGGTTTTCGGCGTTCCGAGTGCGCAGATCTGTGCCGCGGCGGAAGAGTCTCATGCCGACCTGGTTGTGCTAGGTACACGAGGGAAGACTGGATTGGAACATTTACTTCTCGGCAGCACGGCCGAACGAGTGGTGGTCAATGCACCCTGCCCCGTGTTGACCGTCCGTGTCCCTGTATCACGGGACGGCGCTGGGGCATCGGTCACACCGCCTCGCGGAGTTCACCACATTCTCGCTCCGGTGGACTTCTCGGATTGCTCGTTGGATGCCCTAGAATATGCCGTACAGGTCGCCAAACGATTGAAGGTTCCTGTGACCATTCTTCATGTGTTGGAGCCCATCTCTTATGGCATCGATTTGACGCTGATCCATCTGTCCGAGCGGGAGCGAACCCGTGTCGTGGTAGAGGAAAGGCTCAATCGACTCGTGGCTGCCCTCGTCTCAGAAGGGATCACCGCTGATCATGCGATCCGAGGAGGATTGCCCGGTGATTCGCTCGTCCATTTCATTGAGGACAATCAATGCGACCTTGTCGTAATGGGCACGCACGGTCGCCGTGGACTGTCCCATCTCATGAACGGAAGTGTGGCGGAAGCCGTCTTGCGCCGCGCCTCGTGCCCCGTGTTGACAGTGAAAAGTCCGAAGTTCGCGCCCGGTCACCGGCGAGTCGTATCGAAAGCGCCGGCCGACGATAATAGAACCTCGCATCGCAATGTCTAGCGACTACAAAGAGGACAGATGGCAAAGAGTGTTGAGATGAAGCGGCACCCCAGCCGGCGTTCGTCCTTGGCGGTATCCATGTCGGCCCGGAATCCGCCGGCTGACCTCATCGAACTGCCGGACGAGATGTGGCAGCGGATCGCGAAAAAGGCCTATGAGCTGTACGAACAGCGGGATGCGGGAGGGGCACGCACTCGAGGATTGGTTCGAAGCTGAGTCCGTCGTCATGGACGAGATTCATGAAGCAAGGGAGTGAACTATGTGTCCAGAGCAAGAATCGTTCACCATCGACCCCGGACTCGAAGCGCTCTTGGCGCGACTGGACGCAATTTCCCGACATCCCATGTTCCAGGCGCAGCGGGATCGTGCAATCGGCCTGGTTTTAAGGCCGTATACCGACGACAGTGGCCAGCTTCGATGGATGCCCCTGACCGAGGAGATGGATTTGGCTGTGCTCTATCTCTTCACTGATTACTTTCCCGACGACGGCCAGCTTTCCTTGATCGAGCAGGTTCGCGACACGATCGATGCGCATGTGTCGGAGGAAGAGCGGGCCTGGCTCGATCCGCTCAAGCATTCATCGATGGACCTGCTGGAGATCGTGGATATCAACCCCTCATTGGAAGACGGCTTGGTGTTGCGATCGCTGGGGGATCAGCAGACGTTCCGGATACCGACTCGCGCGCTGGGAAGGCCGGTGCGGCCTGGGCAGGTACTGTTGACCCGAGTGATTGTCTCAGCCCATGCTCAGACCAATACGGTGTTACCGGGGACCGCGATCCTATTGTCCGCCACCCATGCTGCAGCCATTCTGGAAGCGACGCACCGGCAGCAGCGGGAGATGGAGGCGGAATCGGGTTCGTTTGCACTCGGTGAGTGGCGGGAATTCGCCAAGCGCTTCGGGTACGTCCTGCTGTGGTCCTTTGCCCAAGACAAATTGCGTACCATACTTGCGGCGGATGCGGCGATACAGTATCGGTGCCCGGACGGGCAGCCATTCCTCTATGCCATTGCGCTCTATGAGCATGCGGAGTTCCGCCGGCTTGCGGAGGGCATGGCGGAGATCGGCGTCGCACAGATCGCGGCACTCGAGAGCTCCGGGGATCTTCGCGTCTGGGTGTTGGACAAATCGATCGGCGGCGACGCGAAGCATGGCCATGTCGCCCGCCTGACGCTTACTCCGACGCAACTGACGATCGAATGCGATTCGTCCGATCGTTTGAACACCCTCAAGCATCGACTGGCCTCAGCATTCGGGTTCTCTCTTCATTTCCGTGGCGAGATCTCCAGCGTTCCGGCGCATGACATGCCAGCCGTCGACCTTCACGAAGATGAGGTCGCTACAACTACAGTTGTCGTGACCCGGGACGAGGAAGCTCGTCGGTTGAGCACATTCTTGGAGACACGGTATTTAGAGTGGTCGGATCTGCCTTGTCCCGCCCTCGACCAGCTGACACCACGCCACGCCGCGGCCATGCCGGCTTACCGTGATCGCGTGGGGCATCTCATTGACGATATGGAACGCGATGATCTGGGATGTCTCCGGACCGGCACGCACGGATATGATTACAACATTCTCCGCGCCCATGTCGGCGTGCCGGAGGCGACCGTATGATTCAGACACTCACTGAGATCCGAGCGGTACTCGCCGATGTCCTGAAGCGGGTCGAGCAACAGCCTCCGAACATTCTCCGATCGCTGCTGGCAGTGCAGGAAGCGATCGGGTATGTGCCGCTGGAAACGATCGGTGAGATTGCTCAGCATATGGGCGTCACAGATGCCGATGTGACAGGTGTGCTCTCGTTTTACCCCGATCTTCGTACCCGGCCCTACGGCCGACACCTCATCCGCATCTGCATGGGGGAATCTTGCCTCGCCAATCACTGCACGCGCGTGCTGTCGGCACTGGGCGATGAGCTGAGAATCGGTCTCAATGCGACCACCTCCGATGGGCGCTTTACGCTTGAACGGGTGTACTGCGTGGGAAATTGCGCCGTCTCCCCATCCGTCATGGTGGACGACGAGGTCCATGGGAGGGTGACGCCGTCCGATGTGGCGGCGTTGTTGGCGGAATATCTCTAAGAAGAACTGGATGGGGTAATGATGCGATGGAATGAAATACGGTTCAGGTTGGTCCGCGATTCGATCGTCGGATCTCGATAGAGCGACGGGTAGCCATGACTCGTTTGTATCTCTCTAATGATACGTCGTCGCGGGCCGCCGGCACCGGAGCGCTGGTGCGGGCCTGGGCGGAACGCGCTGATGTTGATCTTATCCGCACGTCTGCCAGAGGGGCATTCTTTCTCGAGCCGCTCGTCGAACGCGATACGCCGGATGGGCGACTGCTCTGGAGCCACGTTCGTCCCGGTGATTTACCACGGATTCTTTCGGGCGAAGGGGGAACGCCGATCAATCGACTCTCCTTCCTTGCGGACCAGACCCGGATTGCCTATGCCGATTTCGGGATCACTCAGCCGCTCTCGATGGCCGACTATGTGGCGCAGATGGGGCTGAAAGGTCTGGACCGAGCAAGACAACTATCCCCGGCAGACATTGTGAAGGAGCTGCACATATCGGGCCTCCGTGGTCGCGGTGGAGCGGCCTATTCCGTCTGGAAGAAGTGGGACGTAGCCCGACGTATCGACGCCGATTGTAAATATGTCGTCGCCAATGCCGACGAAGGGGACGCCGGAACGTATTGCGATCGCATGATGATGGAAGGAGAACCGTTCCGACTGATTGAGGGCATGGCTATCTGCGCACAGGCCATTGGCGCCGACCAGGGCTACATCTATTGTAGGCAAGAATATCCGACCGCCCAGAAAGTCTTGCAACAGGCCATTACGATCGCTGAGCAAGCCGGGATGCTCGATCTGGAAGGGAGGCGATTCCACATTGAGGTCTTTGGCGGCGCAGGCGCGTATGTATGCGGCGAAGAGACGGCCTTGCTGGAATCATTGGAAGGGCGGCGGGGAGTCGTTCGGCCGAAACCGCCTTATCCGGCAGCAGTTGGTCTTTATGGGCGACCCACCGTCGTCAGCAATGTCCTAACCTTCGCCACCGTGCCGAGCATCCTTGCCTGCGGAGGATCGTGGTATGCCTCAATGGGCACGGAGCAGTCGAGCGGGACCATCGCCTTGCAGATCGGTGGGCGGGTCAAACAGCCGGGGCTTGTTGAAATTCCTTTTGGCGCCACGTTGGAAGAGGTGTTGGATCGGTTTGGCGGTGGAATGGCGCCCGGCGCTCGATTCAAGGCGGTGCAGGTGGGCGGCCCGCTCGGCAGTCTGTTTCCGGTTGAAAAACTCGATATCCGGATCTGTTATGACGAGTTCGCCAAAGCCGACGCCATCCTCGGTCATGGCGGAATTGTCGTGTTCGATGACGAAACGGACATGGTCGAAATGGCTCGTCATTTTATGGCGTTCACCGCCGATGAATCGTGCGGGAAATGTACGCCGTGTCGCATCGGCTCGGTGCGAGCGCGGGAGATTCTTGAACGGATCGAGCGTGGTCAGGGCCGGCTCGGTGATCTGGAAGTCTTGGCCGATCTCGGTGAGACGATGAAGACGGCCAGCTTGTGCGCACTTGGCGGGAGGGCGCCTTATCCGGTGCTGACGGCCATCGAGCATTTCGGGCATGAATTCATGGCGCGCCACTATCCGGCAATGTTTCAGAAAGAGAACGACCATGCTGATTGATGTCACACAAGGGCATGCGGTTCAGCGGGAGACGGTCCATCTGACCATCGATGGTCTTGCTATCACCGCCAATACGGACGACACAGTGTTTATCACGGCCAAAAAAGCCGGGGTGACCATTCCGAGTCTGTGCGCCTCTCGTCACCTGGCTCCATTCGGATCGTGTCGCCTGTGTCTCTGTGAAGTGGAAGGTCAGCAGGGCACTCCAGCTGCCTGTACCATGCCGGTGCAAGACGGGATGATCGTACGGACCGACACGGAGCGGCTGACACGAGTGCGGCGAAATATTCTCGAGCTGTATCTTTCAGAGGTGCCGACGGGGAACGAGCCTTCAGACGTCTTGCAGACACTCGCGCGTTCCGCCGGACTCACAAAAGTTCGATATGGCGTGGGATCGCAGCGTGCCCCATTACGTGATGAGTCCAATCCTTTTATTACCTTTGACAATGCCCGTTGTATTTCCTGTGCGCGGTGTGTGCGCGCCTGCGACGAAATACAAGGCACCTTTGCCTTGACCATGATCGAGCGCGGATTCCAAGCGAGGCCAGTTGCGGGCAGCGGGGGAGGGTATGCTTCCTCCAACTGCGTGTCGTGCGGGGCGTGCGTCAAGGAATGTCCGACCGGCGCGTTAGTGGAGACGTCCATCATCCGATCCGGTCCGCCGACGCAGACAGTGCGAACGACCTGCGCATACTGTGGCGTAGGCTGTGCGTTTGATGCCGGCGTGCGGGACGGTCGGGTTGTCACTATGATTCCCTCCGATGACGGGCCGTCCAATCTCGGTCACTCCTGTATGAAAGGGCGGTTCGGCTGGGATTACGTCTATGCGCCGGACCGGCTTCGCACGCCTGTTCTGCGAAAGGGCGATCAGTGGGAGGCCATTTCCTGGGAGGCCGCAATCGATCACATCGCTCAAGAGTTTGCGAGGATCACGACGACATACGGTCCCAATGCCCTCGCGACCATTTCTTCGAGCCGAGGGACAAATGAAGAAAACTATCTCTTTGCCAAATTCATGCGGTGCGTCATCGGCACCAACCATATCGACAATTGCGCCCGTGTGTGTCATAGCGCGACGGTGACCGGCATGATGGAGACGCTCGGCGCGTCTGCGGCGACCAACTCGATTGCCGATCTCGACCAAGCCAAGCTCATCATGGTCGTGGGCGCGAATCCGACTGAATCGCATCCGGTCATTGGCGCACGGATCAAGCAGGCAGTCCGGCGGGGAGTGCCGCTTATTGTGATCGATCCACGGCGAACAGAATTGGCTCGTCTAGCGGATATGCACCTGCAGTTGCGCCCAGGAACAAATGTCGCGCTCTTGAACGGAATGGGCCACTCGATCGTGAACGAGGGGTTGCTGGATACGGACTTTATTCACGCGCGAACCGACGGCTTGGACGAGTGGCGCGACGCCCTTGGGCCGTTCACGCTGGACGCGACGGAGCGGGTCACGGGCGTGCCGGCGGCCCTCATTCGGGAGGCGGCAGGTCGCTATGCGACAAGCGGCGCGTCCTTCTGCATGCATGGTCTGGGCGTGACCGAGCACCGCTGGGGGAGCCACGGTGTCATGGCGCTCTGCAATCTCGCGTTGGCAACGGGCAACATCGGACGACCCGGCACCGGCATTAACCCACTCCGTGGTCAGAACAATGTGCAGGGCGCTTCCGACGCCGGCTGTTTGCCCACTTATTTTGCAGGGTATCAATCGTTCAGCGATCCTGAGCTTTCGCAGAAGCATGAGGCGATTACGGGGCGGCCGCTTCCCCATGCGCGAGGCATGAAGATTCCAGAGATGTGGGATGCTGCCCTGGAGGGACGATTGAAGGGTCTGTGGATCATTGGGTACGATGTCGCGCAGACCGATCCGAATCTCAAGAAAGTGCAAGAGGCGCTGGGCCGATTGGAATTTCTGGTCGTGCAGGACCTATTCATGAGCGAGACGGCCAAATTGGCGCATCTCGTCATTCCAGGTGCCTCCTTCTTGGAGAAAGACGGCACCTTTACCAATCTGGAGCGGCGCATTCAGCGGATACGCAAGGCGATCGAACCGCCGGATAGCGTATTACCCGATTGGCAGGTCGTGAGCCGGGTGTCGACACAAATGGGATATCCGATGCAGTATGGCCATCCATCCGAGATCATGGATGAGATGAGCCAACTCACGCCGATGCTCGCCGGCGTGTCGTATGCGCGCCTTGAACAATCTGGAGGACTGCAGTGGCCGGTGCCAAGCGCGCAACATCCCGGCACGCCCCTGATGCATACCGATCGATTTCCGAGACAGAAAGCTCGTTTCGTGCCCGTCGACTACTTACCTCCCGGCGAATCGTCCAGCGACGCTTATCCGTTTATTCTCATCACAGGCCGGGTTCTTCAGCATTATAATTGTGGGGCACAGACGCGGCGGACAAAGATCGTGCGGATGGTCAGTACGGACGTGTTGGAAATGCATCGCGACGACGCCGAACGATTGCATATTCAGGAAGGCGAGATGGTGCGATTGGTAAGCGGACGGGGTGAAGCTTTTCTGCCCGCCGTCCTGAGCGAACGTGTCCAGACCGGTGAATTGTTTACTAGCTTTCATTTTCCGTCCACGAATGTCAATGCGCTCTTGTCATCGAGCGCCGACGAGAGCTCAAAGTGTCCCGAATACAAAGTGTCGGCCGTGCGGGTGGAGAAATACAGTGCTTCTGTGAAAAGCATGACGGATGATCTCAGCGGTGCGCATTGGAAACTCATCACATAAGCCCGGTGAAGAGGGACGAGAAACTCGGGACGATCGGCATCCTGGTAGGCGGAGGTCCTGCGCCCGGCATCAACAGCGTGATCGGGGCAGCAGCCATCCAATGCATTGTCGGAGGCCATACGGTGCTGGGCATACGAGACGGCTTCCGGTGGATTATGGAAGGCGACACGACCCGTGTAAAGCCTCTCTCCGGCTATCTTGTGACGGAGACCTGATGGCTATGTCGATCGTTCGCTGTTCAATGAACGCTTGCTGCGCCATGGGCTTTGTGTGACCGCCGCCTGATTGAAGAGGAGCAGGCACAGATGAAGATTGTCTTGGCCGTCGACGGTTCGAAGCATGGGCGCTGGTCCATGGGATGGGTGCCGCACGTTCCGTTAGTGACGCTGCCTAAAGTCGTAGCCGTCCATGCGCTCGATCTGGCGGCGCTCAAAGCTCCGTTCATGATGCAGCCGGTCGTGATCGGGAACCAACCGTACATTCGCGCGGAAGTCACTCGGCTCGAGCAACAGGCTAAAAGAGTGTCCATGGAAACCAAGGACTTTCTCGCTTCCGCGCAACTCGCCGGCAAGGTCATCGTTGAAAGGAGTGCGCCGGCGCCGGCGATCTTGAAGCATGCGCGACATGGAGATGTCATCATGCTGGGCAGACGTGGCCTGACCGGACTCGATCGGTTCCTGCTGGGCAGCGTCTCTCAGCGGATCACGCTTCATGCCCATTCTTCCGTCTTCATTGTTAAGCAACCGCCTCGCGTGGTTCGCCGCATCCTCTTAGCGACGGATGGATCGAAAAGTTCGAGCAAGGCCATTCGGTTTGTCATGGAGGAGATGCGGTCTGAGAACATTGAAATCGAACTGGTCCATATCATACCGTTCATGCGACATCCGGAGTTGAAAGAAGCCGGACTGGCGCTCCTGGACCGAGACGCGTCCCGTCTCCTGAAGGCCGGATACACTGTCAATGAAACGCTGAAGATCGGACAGCCCGCCGAGGAGATCATCAAGATCGCAGATCGATACAAGGTCGATGTCATTGTCCTTGGCGCCAAGGGCCTCGGCGCGATCGCCCGGTTTTTCCTCGGCAGCGTCTCCATGCAGGTTGTTCAACACAGCACGTGTTCGGTGCTCGTCGTGCGGTGATTCACCCGCCTCTTGTGATATCCCGTACAGGGGCACTCAAGAGCGACACTGACAGGCCATCAGACTCCTGCTCTTCTTTGAGACACGTCGTATGGTCGTCATGCGCGAAGAATTTGTTATGAGGTCGATGAATTGCCACACCGTCACAACCTCCGTAGGCGAATAGCATCGAATCAACTGAGGTACCTCTCTACTTATAAGCCGTGCGAACGGTTAACTCATGAAGGCTGGTGGAGAGTTTCGGAAGCGGAGATCGCGCCTCATACGCAGCCGAATTGAAAATCATTGTATGCCCGTATGGCATGCTTTATCGTCGGAAGCCGTCACGGCTGAGTTGAAGACCGACCCAGTGTGTGGGCTTCGGTCGGACGAAGCTTTCCGCCGTCTCGCCGAAGTCGGGCCTAATGAACTTCCGGCCGCGCCCGACGTTTCTATCTCTACACTAGTGCGGTCGCAGTTCTCCAACATCATCATTTGGATCCTCATCGGGGCCGCCGTCCTGTCCGGCCTGCTCGGGGAATGGATCGATACGGCAGCGATCCTCGCGATCGTCCTGTTGAACGCGCTGCTGGGAGTGCTCCAGGAATATAAGGCGGAACGATCGCTGGCCGCGCTCAAACAACTCTCGGTCGCGGGCGCCCGAGTTGTCCGCGAAGGCGTATCGCAGTCCATTCCGGCTCGCGACCTTGCTCCGGGCGATCTGATTGAGGTAGAGGCGGGCGACCATGTGCCTGCGGATGCCCGTCTCATCTATGCCACCGCCATGCGTGCCCAAGAAGCCGCGCTCACCGGCGAATCGACACCAGTTGACAAGTCCTCGCAGTCATCGATGACAGATACGGCGCCGCTAGCGGACCGGCACAACATGGTGTTCTTCGGCACAAGCGTGACTGCAGGCAAAGGCCGCGGTGTGGTCGTCGCCACCGGCCTTCGCACGGAATTGGGACATATCGCCACGCTCATGCAAACGGCAGGCGAGCAGGAGACGCCGCTCCAAGAACGCTTGGATCAACTAGGACGTCTGCTGCTGTATCTTTCGTTGGCCATCGTCGCGGTCGTGTTTTTCCTGGGACTCATGCGTGGAGAGCCGCTCGTAACGATGTTCATGACGGCCGTTAGTCTAGCGGTGGCGGCCATCCCTGAAGGACTGCCGGCGATCGTCACGATCACGCTCGCGCTTGGTGTCACCAGGATGGTGGCCCGCCAGGCGCTGATCCGTCGGCTTCCGGCCGTCGAAACGCTCGGGGCGGCGACGGTGATCTGTACCGACAAGACCGGCACGCTGACCAAAAACGAAATGACCGTGACAACTCTGTACATGGGCGGAAGACGGTACGCGATTTCGGGCGAGGGCTATGCGCCGGTCGGGGCGATACTTGACAGTGGTGGATCGCTGCCGCCGGGTCATCCCGTAGATGAGCTGCTGATGGCCTCGATCCTTTGTAACGATGCGGCTCTCCGTCAGCAGCATGGTTCGTGGGCGATCGTTGGGGATCCAACCGAAGCTGCCTTACTGGTGGCGGGGGCCAAGCGGCATCTCTGGAAAGATGATCTGGAAGCTCGACAACCGTTCGTAACTGAAATTCCCTTCGACCCGGAGCGGAAGATGATGACGGTCGTGCGGAAGGTCGAAAACGGCTTCATGGCCTATAGCAAAGGCGCTCCGGACCTCTTACTGCAACAATGCACAGCCCATTTGACCCCCGAAGGGGGCGTCAAACCTATGACGGAAGAAGACCGGCTCAAGATCCTGATGGCCAACGAGGGCTTGGCGCACGAGGCGCTTCGCGTGTTGGGGATTGCCAGGCGCCCGCTCGCGCAGATGCCGACCGACAGTGGCGCGGCCGTGCTGGAGCAGAACCTCGTGTTTCTCGGACTGGCCGCCATGAAAGACCCGCTGCGTCCGGAAGCGATACAGGCTGTGCGGGTGTGCCGCGGCGCAGGGATTCGAACTGTCATGATCACCGGCGATCATAAGGACACGGCCATCTCCATCGCTCGCGAGTTGGGCCTTCTCGATGGTTTGCAGGATGGTCGGAATGCCGCAATGTCCGGCGCGGAGATTGACCGGCTCAATGATGACGATCTCGAGGCGCGGGTGGGTCACATTGCGGTGTATGCGCGAGTCTCGGCCGAACACAAGCTACGCATCGTGAAGGCCTTGAGACAGAAGGGCGCCATTGTGGCCATGACCGGTGATGGGGTCAATGATGCGCCGGCGATCAAGGAGGCCGATATCGGCATTGCCATGGGACTGAGCGGCACGGACGTGACCAAAGAAGCGTCCGACATGGTCATCACGGATGATAACTTCGCATCCATCGCCGCCGCCGTCGAGGAAGGCCGAGGGGTCTATGAAAACATCAGGAAGGCCGTTCATTTTTTGCTGTCCTGCAATTTGAGCGAGGTGCTCGTGATGCTGATCGCAGCCGTCATCTGGCTTCCACTTCCCCTTCTTCCTGTTCAGATTCTCTGGATCAACCTCATTACGGACAGCCTGCCGGCGCTGGCCCTGGCCGTCGATCCAGGTGATCCGGATATTCTCCGTCGCCCTCCCCGACATCCTGAGGCGCAGTTCCTGGATCGTCAGCGAATCATCACCATGACCGCGCAAGGTGGCTTTATGGCGCTACTCACCATTGGGGCCTTCGCGTATTGTCTCTATGTTATGCAGGATGGCTTGACGCAAGCCAGAACCGTCGCCTTTACGGTCCTTGTCGTGGCGCAACTGTTTCATGCGTTCAATTGCCGTAGCGATCGGCAGTCCATCTTCTCGCTCGGGGTCTTCACGAATCGGTCGTTAGTATGGGGGGTGGCGGGGTCGATGGCTCTGCAGGCCGCCATTCTACTCACGCCCTGGAGCCGTGCCGTATTCGACGTGGCCGCTCTGGACTCACTGCACTGGCTGCTTGCGTTAGGGTTAGGGCTTATGCCCCTTGTGGCGATGGAGACATGGAAGGCGATGCGGTGAGTGACCGATACTCGCTGTAGCATATCGCGCCATCGCTGTCCCTCCAATGTGGAGTTCCTCACCATTCGCTTGTCTAATACTTCATGAATCCTATTCTAAGATTGGCATGAGCATTGCGTCGAAGAAGAATTGATGGTCAACAAGTCGCACGCGCCAACTGATCTCCCATAGAGGACTGTGGCACACCGCTCAACCTTGTCAGTACTTGTTGTCGAAGATGACCAGGCGATGCGAAGTCTGCTCTGCGAAGAACTGTCGGAACTGGGCTATCGCATCATCGAAGCGAGGGACGGCGACGAGGCCCTCCGGCAAATCGCCAAGTGTTACCCCGCGCTCATTCTGACCGATCTTCGAATGCCTGCAGGAGGGCTAGACTATGTGCGTCGTCTTCTATCGCTCGTGCCGAGATGTCCCATTATTCTCATGACGGCGTTTGGTGAGGCCACCACCAGAACAGAGGCGATGCAATGGGGTGTGGCTGCCTATTTTGATAAGCCGGTACGAATGGCGGAGGTGAAGGGGGCCGTTCAACGATGCTTGCAAGGCAATGGAACGACCTCTCCTTTAGACCCAACCGACGCGTAGCCCCTGGAGCGGCGGCATGACGACTCAGAGATCCCGAACCCACGAACTCCTGTTAGATCATTCGAGTATTGGTCCTCTCTTGGCTGCTACAGAGACCTGCAGTCCGCTCCTGGGTCCACGGGCGCAGGGAGTTATGCTACTCGGTCATGATATGCATGTGTTATACGCGAATGAATTGGTTTGGGCTCGGCCCAGAAGCGACTTCCAGAGTAAATGTTACGAGATCTTCTCGAATCAGTCTTCCCCCTGCCGTGCCTGCCCGGCAGAGCGCGCCCTTCAGGCTCGGCCTGACGGTCCGCCAGTGAGTTTTAGCACTGATGCGGGTACACCGCTGTGCGGCATCCAACACGTGGTGGTGCTCAGGGACGCGGACGGGAAGATCGAATGCGCATTGGTAATGTTAGAAATGAATCATACGGAACGCCCGGCCGTAACTTCCCCGCTGGATCGAAACGGAGGCGGAGGACAGCTGGCAGGCGACCCTCACCTGATCGGCCAAAGTGTCGAGATGCAGCGGCTCGTAAACACCATTCACCAGGTCGCGGCTAGTCAGGCCGCCGTGCTATTGCAGGGTGAAAGCGGGACCGGCAAGGAGTTAGCCGCCAAGACTATTCACCGGCTGAGCGATCGACGTGAGCGTCCGTTCATCGTGGTGGACTGCGGTTCGTTGACGGAGACGCTATTGGAAAGCGAGTTGTTCGGTCACGTGAAAGGCGCGTTTACGGGAGCGTCGTCGTCCAAGAAAGGCCTGTTCGAAGAAGCCGACGGAGGCACGCTCTTTTTGGACGAGATCGCCGACACGACCCTACATTTCCAGGCGAAACTCCTGCGCGTGATTCAAGAAGGGGAGATCAAACCGGTCGGAAGCGCTCGGGCCGTCAAGATAGATGTCCGGATTATTTCTGCCACTAATAAGGATTTACTCGGCTTGATCAAAAGGCGAACGTTTCGGGAAGATCTCTATTATCGGCTCGCGGTATTGCCGCTGACGATTCCCGCGCTGCGAGAACGCCGCGATGATATCCCGCTCTTAGCCGCGCATTTTGTCGAACTTTCGTGCCGACGCCATCGGCGACCTGTGCGGACCATTTCTGCCGGCGCCATGCGCGCGCTGACACAGTTACCCTGGCTCGGCAACGTGCGCCAGCTCCAGCATGCCGTCGAACGCGCCGTGCTGACGGGAGCCGGTTCCTATTTGACTGAAAAGGACTTCGAAGGCTTGCTGTCCGCGCCGGTCCACACGATAGACGCAACGTTCGATCTGGCCAGTGTGACGAAGCAGGCGGTGCGAACAGCCGAATGTGCCCGCATTCATGAAGCATTGCGCCACGCGAAAGGGAGCAAGGCGGCTGCGGCACGTTTGCTGAACATCAGTCGTGCAAGTCTCTACATCAAACTTCGAGAGTATAGAATCCCTCACCCACTCGATTAGTCGCTCTCCTCTCTCCCGTTATCACAGCCGTCCCGTCGCACTGAACGATGTTATGTTGCCCGTTCTTGCCACACTTGCACTTTGATCTGTCCAAATATCTAGACACTGCAACTCTTTGATTTTAAGCCGCTCAAGGTTGTGGCTTGTGTGGCCGTCTAGCTCTGTAGAATTTTGCCCGAACATTTCCAGACCTCAATCCGATGTGACGCTTGGAACTCATTGAGTCTGCACGTATTACCCCGACACACCAGATTCATAGCTGCGGCATGCATGTTGCGGATGCTGAGGTGAGCTGGTGAAGGGGTTGGGTCCATAGGACCGGCCTCCATATGAGCCCACCCATTATTGGGAGCCCCTCTCCAGCTCTTAAGATCAATGCCTAGCGATCACCAACGGGGGCATGACGAGGCCGACCCATGAGACTGCCCATTCACGTCATACAACTGTGTTCAGCACTCGGCTCGGTTTTAATAATAAAGGAGGCCTTTGATGAGTAGTCGACATTCACTACACAGACGCAGCGCCGTTATGGCGATGGGTCTGCACGCCATCTTGCTAGCCAGCGGTGTGATCGGGCTGCCGATCGTCTACGCGGCCGAGCTCGATGCGAACGAGCATCACGCGCATGAGGGTCATGCATCGCACGTCTCCATGCCCGGTTGGATGCAAGCCCTCAAAGGACAAACCGTCGTTGAAGAAGCTCTCGAAGGGCGCGGAGGCCGCTCCGAAAAGGTCGAACTGCAACATCATCGTCTCATGCGGCAGATGGAGCAGCAGATGACCGAGGAGGCGAACGCCCAGCGGACGTCCGGCGGCTACAACGACATGTCCATGATGCACCAATACATGGGACAGGACGGCTCCAGTTTCTTGCTCATGTCCGACAACAAGACAGAGCCGGTCGGATCGGCGGGCGGGAAGTGCCCAGCCGGTGTATCCGTGAAGCACTACGATGTGTCGATGATCAACATCGAGATCACGTTGAACCGGTGGCAAGATTATTATCCCGGCTACATGTACGTCCTGACCGAAAATATCGAGAAGGTCCGGGCGGAGGAAGCCAAAAACAAAGCCGCGAGGGAACAGGAGTGGGATCCGGGCGCCGTCAGTACCGGCTTGCAGGGCGACATGATCCAACCGCTAGTCATTCGTGGCAATCAAGGCGATTGCGTGCGGATTACCCTCCGTAATCAAATGATGGATGAGGCGGGAAGTCTGCACATCCATGGTTCCAGCATGGTCATCAGCGCGAGCGGCAAAGCTGCGACGACCACCAATTCGGACTCGGTCGTGGAGCCCGGTAAGACCAACGAGATGGAATGGTATCTCTATCCCGGGATTCAAGAAGGGGTGCGCCAATTTCATTCCTATAGCAACGATCGTGAACTGACCGTCATGGGTCTTTTCGGCGCGTTTGTCGTAGAACCGAAAGGATCGCGATATCTGGACCCGATCGGCGCGGGAACGCCGACCGATACCACGAGCGGATGGCAGGTCATTATTGACAATGGCTCGGGTCCGGACTTCCGTGAACACGTCATTTTCTATCATGAGATCGGCGACGAGGCGTTCCGTCCGTTGAACAAAAAAGGCGACTTTTTGCCGCAACGCGATCCGCTGACCGATGCGTACCGTCCCGGCGGCCGTGCCTTGAACTATCGGAGCGAACCGTTCGGCATCGACGAAATGCACCTCCAGCACGAATATTTCGGCTTCGAAGACGAATCGCTTGCGTATAGCGCGTATACATTTGGTGATCCACCGACGACAATTCCGCGCGCCTATCTCGGCGATCCGGTCAAGTGGCGGATCGTGCACGGCGGATCGGAAGTGTTTCACTCCCACCATCCGCACGGCGGCACCATTCGTTGGCCTCGAAGCCCACGCGCCGTCGATCAGGAATTGTGGGCCACCGCGAAAGACGGTCCCGTGAAGTATCCGGTCATCCGAACGAAGACGGACCGGGTCGATGTGGAAGTGATCGGACCATCGGAGGCGTTGGATTTGGAGAATGAATGCGGATCGGGTCTCTGCCAGCAATTGGCGGGGGATTTCCTGTTTCATTGCCACGTCGCGCACCACTATGTGGCGGGGATGTGGGGCTATGGCCGCACCTATAACACGCTGCAAGTGGGCCAGTACCACACCGATACGATGCCCGATCTCCGGGAGCTGCCGGATCGTTCGGGCCGCATTCAGGTTGGCGTGACCTCAGACAAGCTGGTTGGAAAGACGCTGGACTGGTTTGGGAAGACATTCCAGATCGTCGATAAGGGCCAGAAGACCAACTGGAAAACCGGCATCGTCAACATTAAGGACTGGGTGGAGATGCAGGTACCAACCATGGGCAAACCCGGCCACAAGGATGACGAGAAAGGCCAGGTTTTGGCCTACGATGCCACCGTATGGGATTGGAAGTGGGATGGCAATAAGGCGCTCGGAGAACGGGAAAGCACCGCGCCGAATCCGAAGTATCCGGCAGCCGCGAAGTGGGATGACAGCACCCGGCCGGCCATGCTCTTCGAGGCGAAGACCGGGAAGGTGTCCTTTCCCTTGGTGAAGCCGCACTTCGGAAAGCGGATCATGTTCCCTCCGAACCACAACGGCGCACCCTGGTTGGAACAGATTCACCAAGATGAACAGGGCGAGCGGACTGCCGAGCCGGCAAAGCCCGGCGAACAGGGGCGCTGGAGCCTCTGTCCTGACAATGCCAATCGGAAGTTCTACAACCTGCACTTCGTCCGCATGCCCATCACGCTTTCGAAGGCGCAGGGCAAAGAGCCGGCCATGACCGACAAGGACGGCTTGATCTACGTCCTTCATGAAGAGGAGACCGCCATTCGGGCGAACGACGACCTCAAATATCCGGCCGTCATTCGCGCCAACGTCTATGACTGCGTGGATGTGCTTCTCACCAGCGAGTGGGATGACGACGACTACACCAATTTTCAGTCGTCGAAAATCAATATCCATCCTCACTTCATGCAGTTCGATAATCAGGCATCGGACGGCGTGATTAGCGGACTGTCCTATGAGCAGTCCATGCGGCCCTTCACGATGTTGGAGAAAAAAACGAAGCACGGGTTGCCGGCTCCGATGAATACCGTGCTGACCGCCGCAGTGAAGAAGGGCGTGAAGTCCATCACCGTGAAGAATGCCGCGCAGTTCCACTTGAACACGGAATTGCTGGTCGGTGCAGACTGCCTGCAGCCGAGCAAGGATACGTCCAGCTCAATTAAGCGGGATATCAGTTGCTCGGAAGTCGGGCGTATCAAGGAGATCAAGGGCAACACCATCAATCTTTATCAGCCGTTGAAGTTCGATCACCCCAAGCATGACATTACCACCGTAGAATTTGTTCGCTACCGCTGGTGGGTGGACGTGGATCTGGGGACGGTGTTCTGGCATGACCATGCCTTTGGCGCGACGACGTGGCCGCATGGAGGTTTCGGCAGCGTGATCATCGAACCGTATGGCTCGACCTATCACGATCCGAAGAACGGAAAGCAGCTCTATAGCGGTCCGATCGCCGATATTCATACCACGGAACCGATCGGATACGGCGTGAACGGCAGCTTCCGTGAACTCATGGTCTCGATTCATGACACGGTCCCTCATACGGTCAATACCATTACGGCCGGCAATCCTCCTGGCCAGCCGATCGAGGTGGCGTTGGAGGCAGGCAAGACCGTGTCGTTCGCGATGCCGGAGAAGATTCTGGCGGCGCCAAATCCCTATATCAATGGCGGGACGCATACAACGGGGAGCGGGTTGAACTTCAGAGCCGCGCCCTTTGCCCAACGCCTATCCAACAATCCGGATACGTCGAAGCTGTTCAGCAGCGGCATTCATGGTGACCCCGGTACGCCCCTCCTGCGGGCGTACGTGGGCGACACCATCGTATTTCGCCTCCTGCATCAGCTCATGAACGAGTCGCACGTGTGGACCGTCTCCGGTCATACGTTTCTCACGGAACGCTATGCCGGCGATGCCAATCGGAAGAACTCGATTCACGTGGGAATCGCCGAGCGATATGACCTCGTCACCAAGGCGGGCGGCTTTCAAGGGATGCCGGGCGACTATATCCACTTTAACGGGAGAAGTTCGCACTTTGCCGAAGGGGGATGGGGCATCGTACGGGTGCTCGATACGGTGGTTCCGGACCTGAGACCGTTGCCGTCGGGCACGAAGTCCGCGGAGATCCCAATGGTTCCGAAGTCGGTGTGTCCAGCCGATGCGCCTGTGAAGACCTTTAACGTGGTGGCCATGGATCGCCCGTTGAAGTTGAATCCGAAGGCACCGGAAGCCATCGAAGTGGATTTCGAACGGAAGATCGAACTGACGGTGCCGGAAGGTAAGATCTTCGCGCTCGAAGAGGAAGTCACCAGGGTCGCTGCGGCCGTGATGCCCAATCCACTCACGTTGCGTGTGAACCTTGGTGATTGCATCAAGGTCAATCTGAAAAACAAGATGAAGGCGAGCCGCGCATCCTTCTTCGCGCCGGGCTTGGCCTTCGATCCAAAAGACAGCCTGGGGCTGAACGTCGGGAACAACCCCGGCGACCAGACCATCGCTCCGAGTGAGAGCCGCACCTATACCTACTATGCGCATCCTGAGAACAAGGAGACGACATCGTTGGTGTGGGACGGAGGCAACATCGTCGTGAATCCACGCAACGGGCTGTTCGGGGCGGTTGTGGTCGGTCCGACGGGGTCTCGGTATCGTGATCCCATCACCGGAGAAGATCTCTCGAACAAAAACGCGTGGCGCGCGGACGTGCTGGTCGACCGCAGTTTACCTGAAAACGCCGGGAAGGCGAATTACCGTGACGTCGCCCTCTTTTTCCAAGACGAGGACAACATCATCGGCACCAGCTTCATGCCGTATGTGCAAAACGTCGCCGGGCTGACGGCTGTCAACTACCGCGCGGAACCGTACAAGTTCCGTGAGGAGCAAGGCTGCTCGCTCGGGAAGATGTTCCAACCGTGCGTGGTGGATAAGCCGCTGGATCCCGTGACGCCGATGATCGAGGCGCACGCGGGCGACGCGGTCCGTATCCACGTGATCGGCGCCAACAACGAGCAGAACGGCATGTTCGCGGTCGAGGGGCATGAGTGGCCGATCGAACCGTACATGACCGGTGCCGACATGATCAGCGTGGTGGAATTTTCCGGTTCTGAAGTCCTGGACGTCTTCCTGCGTCAGGGCGCGGGTGGACCGTTCCGGCTGGAAGGCGATTATCTGTGGTCCAATCAGCGGCTCCCGTATACGCAGTCGGGGCAATGGGGGTATTTCCGGGTGCTACCGACAGACGATCAACGGATTCTCCCGTTGTCGAACTCGCAGGCGGGGATCAAACGTGCGGAATCGGACCGGCATCCAGATGCCGCGATGGTGATTCCCACCGCGTTGAAGTAAGCACCGTGGACTAGCACGCGAGGCGGGGGAGCTGCAGACATTGTGGCTCCCCGCTTTGGTATGGACGTGTTGCTTCGAAGGCATAGGTATCACACATGAAGTCGCACTGGTGGCCTGTCATCATCGTCGGCATCCTGATCGTCATAGCCGTCGATGCGCACGGCAATCATGAAGAATCGGTGCGGGCGCCGTGGTCGTCTCAAATCAACGCGGAGCGCCTGGCTCTGATGGATGCGCCCGAAGGCATGGTGGCGATTCCGGCCGGATGGTTTGTCATGGGCAGCGATCCATCCGTCGATCGAGATGCCGGGCCGCAGGAACAGCCACAGCGCTGGATCTATCTCGACAGCTTTATGCTCGATCGCTATGAAGTCACCAACGTCCACTATTTGAGATTTGTATTGGGGACCGGGGCGGCCGTACCGCCGTATTGGAAGGATGATCCTTTTCCGGACAAGTTGGCGCGCCATCCAGTGATCGGAGTGAGCTGGCATGATGCCGATGCCTATTGTCGATGGGCCGGCAAACGGTTGCCGACGGAAGCCGAATGGGAAAAAGCGGCGCGCGGCACCGAGGGGCGTCTCTTCCCATGGGGCAAGCAACCGGCGGGGTGGGGACGAAGCAATATCGCCCATGCCGGCTCGAAGCGCGGCCGCATCTATCCGCCTCTGGCCAATGTGGATCGGTACGAGGAGGGGCGTAGCCTGTACGGCGTCTATCAAATGGCGGGGAACGTCGCAGAATGGACGGCGGATTGGTTCGATCCTGATTTCTATCACTATGGCACCTTCTACAATCCGGATGGACCCGTCGTGGGGCGGGAAAAAGTCTTTCGTGGAGGATCGTGGAATGAAGATCCGGAGGTGGCGCGATCGGCAGGACGGGGCGCGCGTCCCACAGACCACCGTTCGTACCTGATTGGATTTCGCTGTGCAGGGACCGACGCCTTCATGGTCCGGCACAAGAACAGATGACTCGCCACGATGAGTAAAGGCTATGATGAGATCTCAAAACAAGGATGGTTGGAAGACGCTCACCGTGTCGTGGACGTAGTGCTGGCGGGGGCGGCAGCCGTGGCTCTCGCAAACGCAGCCTGGAGATTGAATGTTGCGGATCTCGTGCCGGCATGGACACCGAAAGGAAAACAACTGGCAAGGGAGCGCGGCGCAAGTAGTGGCCAATACCAGGGTGAACGTTTCTGCCGGGACATTTCTGATGGGAAGCACGAAAGGGGTCGACCGCAATGAGTATCTCACCGAGATTCGATTGGCGATACGACGGAGGGGAATTATCAACCCGGCATGGCGGACCACCTCGTCATGCACGTCAACCACTGCCGAAAGACTCCTAATCTTTATTTGATTAAAATGTCATCTATTATTGTTCCCTGTGCGGGATTAGATAAGCGGGCTACACGTTTACAGTGGAATTCACACCATTCAGATAGGGAGAGTTCTATGCGCACGAATGATCCGGATCGTTGTCCATCCGGCCATGATGTATACGGGGATCAACTCAAAGTCGTGCAATGTCAGGGCGGCTTGCATCATGGCGGCGCCCACTATTTCCACGAGGATCATTATACCGTTCAGTGGCAGGACGACTTGGACACCGACGATTCGAAAGTCTGAGCAGAAAAGGACGCGGCAGGAGCCGTCCCAAAAGGGTGCTGGAGCCCAGCCCTCCGGATGACAAGGGGCTTTATTCATGCTGACTTTTAATTCAGGACAGTCGCCAGCCTCTGTCCCTTTATGGACAACCAAAATCTGATTGCGACGAATCAAACGATCACCCTAGGCGTGTGGAGCTAACGAGCTATCTCCTAGGTGAGCGTGTACTTCGTTCATCGTCTCTTCAGCCCACATAACTAAAAAGGAACGTACGCGACGGATATTACATGGTCCGTCCTCTCGTACCGTCACTGCGTCATCCACGGGATAATCATGCCATTAACATATGGAGCCGGATAATGGAAGAAATGCAAACAAGTAACCTAGCGTGGATCAGGCATGAGGTGTTCTGAAGTTGATTCATACTGAATATATGGGTGCAAAATGGTGTGGATCAGAGAATGGTGGAGGAACTCGACGGCAACAAGACGAGAGAGACTTGCCGGGGAAAAGCCCAAATGTAGAGGGAAGGAAAAAACAACCCTGGTTCGGACATCCTTATACCGCTAAAACCTAAGAAGCAACGACTCCGTCATGCCTCTCCAAGAATCTCGAAGCAGCAATGCCCCGCTGATTTTCGTGTTTCACCGGTCTCCATTCCTATATCTTCCAGTCAGTGCGTCCCTCTACCTTGCGTGACCCGCTCGCCGATTTCCATTGAGGTGATCTTTCCAAACCGTGCCTCACGTATTTTCTTGTAATCATAATCCTTCGGGAACTTGACCTTTCCTCTGAGTTTTCGGATTGCAACTTGACGCTGAATTTGGATGAAGAGTTTCAAGCCGGCCTCAACCACGGCTCGCTTCGTGGCAAACTCGAACCAGGCATCGCATCGTCCAGGAGTGATTCGCATGGGAATCCTTCGTCACCCGAATGAGATAGCCGTAAGAGTTGATTCATTCTGCGGTCGTCTGATTAGAAAAAAGATGCTGATATCCCACCACTGAAGGTGCTATCCGATATGCTTATTCAAAATGTGGACTACTCTCATCAATAAACGACTGTCTTTCACGATGCTGTCAAGGAGCAGATCGGGTTGTCAAGAAACAGAGACGCCTGTCTCTTCAGCGGCCGTGTCGTGAGCATTCATATGCAGTTGCATGTCCGTTGTGGCTACTGGTCTGCGCTCTCATCACTTGCCTGGAGTTTCGCAAACTCTTTGCGCAAGGTGGCGGTGACCCTTCGCCTCAGCGCCTGCGTCAGTTCGGGATGGTCCTGCAGCAGACTGTCCAAGGCCTGCGAGGTCATGGTGTGAACGTACCCGTTTAGCGCCTCGTCGACCCTTTTGTGGACAATGGGCGCGAGACGACGGTCGAGCCGTGATAACACGACGACCATGTTGTGCTGTTTCTTGCGATCATGATCAAGTTTCCACCACATGCCCAGTACCAACAGGAGGGCGCCGAGTCCTATGACCGTCGACTCCAAGGTCGCCGATCGGCGGGCCTATGCCTCGACCGATGTGCCGACGGCGACGATGGTCTGTGGCGACTTGTCGAACTTATTTTTGGGTCTATGGGGAGCGGGGTTTGTCATCGAGATCAATCCGTTCGATCCGAGCGGTTTCAAGGCCGGCATTATTCAGGCGCGCGTCATCGTGACTTGTGACGTTTGCGTGCTACATCCGAGCAGCTTCGTCGTCGCGAGCTCGATCACTTGATCCGGTGTCATGGGTAAGGAAACATATGGCTGCTGAATCGTTTGTGAACAATGGACCGTTACCGAAAAATGATGAGAAGCTTTTCCGGCCGACGTCGGTCAAAGTGCTTCGGGCCTTTTGCGTCAAAGGCGTGAGTCAGGAAGTGGGAAGCATTATCACGATACCCTATCACCTCGCGGTCGACATGCAGAGCATCAAGAAATGCGTTATTTCCATCTAGCGTAAGCGGCCGGAGCCGTTGGGCCGCGATGGGGCTCCGGCGAGCCTCCGAACCATCGCGGACCGCTCACGGTGGGGGGCCGATGCTCGAACATCGGTCCCTCGCTGAATTCAAGTGAGAAAAGCATGACTGAAAATTTTCTGTGCGAGAAGTGCGCAGAGGCCGCGCGCATGCTGACGCCGGGCAAGCGATTGAGATGTAAGCATCGATCGTGTTCAGTCACCGTGCGGTCGAACGGTGATCGCCTTTACCGGTGGGATCGTAACAAAGGCCCGCGCGGGCAGACAGCGCCGATGTCCGGCGACATGCGATGACAGCCGTCGGGTCCTCCCTAGGGATAAACGAGATGCGGGTGGCCAGGCCGCAGTTTTCATCTAGGTATAGGCGTTTAAATCAATTTCTTTCCTATGGCATGGTCCAGTAAACAGCTCGCCAGCGCGCTCGGCGTCACATCACGCCGAATCAATCAGCTTGTCGTCGACGGCATCGTCACGCGTCCTGGCAAAGCCGGTTTCGATCCCGAAACGGCCGTGCAACAATATCTCGCCTTTGTCGATCGCCGCGTCGCGTCAATCCCGTTGAAGGATGCGCGCGAACGCAAGCTCTCGGCCGATGCCGCGCTCAGCGAGCTCAAGCTCGAAGTCGAGCGTGGTCGCTTTGTCGCCGTCGATGACGTGAAAAAAGCCGCCTTCGGGACGGCGCGTCGCGTGCGCGATTCGATCTTGAACATTCCCGATCGCGTCGCGCCGATCCTCGCCGCCGAGATGGACGCCGGCAAGGTGCACGCCGTGCTGATGTATGAGCTCCGACAGGCGCTTGAACACCTCGCCGGCTAGATCCTATCGTGTCTTATCTGTTTTACTTTTCATGCGCGACTTCATCCACGAAGATTTCTTTCAGTCGGGCAGATATGGAGAGGCAGATCATCCAAACGGCGCACACAAAATCCCTCTATAGGGGAATGGAGCGTGCGAACCCCCCGCCCTTATAGTTTGGTGAGCAGGCAGAAACATAACCCAACCGAATCCCTCCGTTTCCGAACGCTGGCATTGTGGACGCGCTGAGGGCCGTTTAGAGGACATGATGCTGGACGCGATAAACGTCGAGGGATTTGGTGAGCCGGGAGGCAGTACCATACTACTCCGTGAGAGAGCTGACGTGGCATTTTGTGGTGGATTGCCAGCCCTTCAATGAAGGCCGCAAGCTGGGTATTGCGAGCGCACCCCATCACGCGAAAGGAAAATGGCACGTACCCCTCTCTCTTAAATGTTTCAATCCTCCCGGCTCACCGTCTGTCGCAATCAGAGGCGCAACCAGATCGTTTGATTACGCATTCTCCTACTCACGAATGTCGATCCGACGTTAGACGTTATATGCTGTTAGATTCGGGTGATCCCGCCTGAGATAGCGTGACCTGCGGACCGATGAGAGGACGTGCTGCTCGACGCGATGAACGTCGACGGGGATTTGGTGTGACCCTAGAGGATTAGAGAGAGCGAATTACGCTTTACAGTAAGAGGTTTCGAAGCGAGGAGCCGCATGAATTCGCGGACATTATGCATTATATTATTGGCTTTGCCTTCATCATATCTTTCTCGACCATGTGCTGAGTGATTACGCCAGGCGTCCTTAATAAATGCGAAATGCGCTGATGTTTCGGACAGGTACTTAACAGTCTGGTCCCGCCTTGTGGTTCGAGGCTGATTTTTTAAAAGCTTTAGTTTTGCATCTGCTTCTTGGAGAATAGTTTCCATGTTCGCTAGATCAAGCGGCGATTTGGTCTTACACCCATGTCTTTGGCCCATTTTCGCATAGCGATTTCGGTCGTCACCATCAAATGGTGAACAGCGGCATCCCATCGCTCAAGCGCAAAGCATCGGCTTGCTTCACCAATATCATGCGCTGCCTGCGGGAATTTACTTCTGATTTCCGAACCAAATAACCGATTCTCTTCTAGATAATATCTCTTCTTATCCGTTGTCAGTCTCAGGAACAGGCATGTTCTGAGTTTCTGTTCGATTGCCTTACTCAATTCGTCGAGCAAAACAGTCACTCGATTAAGATTGGCTGTGTCTAGTCTGGTAGGACCGGGGACTACTGAGACAGGCATCTTCGTTTTGCCGATGATGCGCTGTGCTTGTTCTGCAAGCGCATTGAAGCCAATGCGGTCGAATTCCTTTTTGAGCATGATTAAATCGTATTCAACTTCCGTTCTCCATTGTTCTGAAGAGTGGATTTGCCACTTCAGCCGCTCTAGGCGCTTGCATGCGCGGACAAAAGTGTCAGCATAGAAGATCTGCATGTCAGCTATAGAAGGGTGAAGTGGATCGGCCGGGAGTCTCCTAGGAGTCTCCTCTTTATTGGGGCCTTTCGCTTTAAGCTCCCAATGAATCTGTTTACTAGCATGTTTACTTGTCTGGCGTTATCAAACATCTAATTTATTAACTTATTGATTTACTGGTGCGCCCGGCAGGAATTGAACCTGCAACCCCCAGATCCGTAGTCTGATGCTCTATCCATTGAGCTACGGGCGCGTTGGGAAGGAATAACCGGCAGAGACTCTAGGCGATTGTGGAGTAATAACGCAAGAGGTCGGAGACGGATAAGACGCCGATGATCGTGCGATCTTCAGTGACGGCGAGGTGGCGCACGCCGTTCTCCTTCATCAACTGTCCTGCGGTATCCAATAGCTCGTCGTCTTCAATCGTCAGGACCGGTTTGCTCATGCAGGATTTTACGCTGGTCGTATTGGGGTCCAAGCCCCGCGCGACAGCTTTCCGGCTCAAATCGGTATCGGTGATGATGCCGATATAGCGGCGATCGTCATCAACCAGCAACGATCCTACTTTGAGTTTTTGCAAGAGCCGGCCAGCATCTTTTATGGTAGCGGTCGCGGCGATGCTGCGCACTTCGGGAGACATGTACTCCGCAACGCGCACGGTCGAGACTCCCTTCGCGTTTTTCCGAGAAGATTTCCCGGCGCTCTTGCGATGGCTGTCCAGCTCGGAGATCGCGCTTTCCAACACGCGTTTGCGTTGTTGCAAACTTTCGCGCTCAATGTCTTGTGCGCCGTTTTCCTGGGCCTCTTCAGGTAAATTCACTAACCCCGCGGCCTCGCCAACCTTGGCATATTCGTAGGCTTCGAGTAGATCGGAGGCCTCGCCGAAAATTTCGCCGAGGGTCTGTTCCGCCGCCGCATCGAAGTCGGTCAACTTCATCAGATTGGCTCGTCGCGAAAGAAATGGTTTAAACCGCGTCAATAGATCATTGATTCGATCGATGTTTCGATCGACGAACAGCCCTCGCTCCATTCGTGTCGTTGTGCGTTTAGGCATGGTTATTCCATTATGTTCCAGGATTGAGGTTCAGCAGATTGTTAAGCTGTTACTTTGGCTTTCACCGACTAGTTCCTTTATTCATACAGCTACTCAGAACTCAGAACTCAGAACTCAGCACTCGCAACTCAGCACTTCTACTTGAGGCACTTATCCGTCCGCCACTATAGAACAGGCGTACGGTACACGCCAAGCAAGGGATGGCGGAGAGGGCGGGCATTTGAAGTCGCGTTATGGTGCGTCCCGCACGCGCTCCTACGAAGGGGCCAGCCCCCCTCGTATACTCCCCATGAAAGGGGCTCACCCCCTTCAACACCCCCATTCAAATCCCGCCCTCTCAGGGCTTATCTCTTTCCCTCTGATACTCAGCACTTCTTATTGGCGGAGAGGGCGGGATTTGAACCCGCGACAAGGCTTTTGACCCTGTGACGGTTTAGCAAACCGTTGCCTTCGGCCACTCGGCCACCTCTCCGGCACGTCACATGATCGGCGGGCGTAGATTAGCCGACTTGCAGGCGCGAAGTCCAGGCCACGATACAGAGATATTTTATGGATATTTTATGGCATAGCCAATCGACGCTATGGTAATGTCATGTAGAATCATTCTGCCGGTAGTGCTTCCTATGGATACCACATGGATCCTCCTCATTGACGACGACCCAGCCCTCCTGGAAGCATTAACCGAAACCGTGAAATTATTTGTGCCCGACGCAAAGGTGCATACAGCCGCCAGCGCGCCTGCCGCGCTCGACATCCTTCAAGCTTCGAGATTCGCGGCGATTATCAGCGATATTTCAATGCCGGACATGAATGGATTGGCGCTGGTTCGAGAAATTAAAAAACATCATGTGGGCATCCCCATCATCCTCATCTCAGCGTCGCCGAGCATGATCGAGAAGAGCCGTGAGAGCGGAGCCTTCGCCGTCATCGCCAAGCCCTTCGATCGTCGCCATCTGAAGAGAGTGTTGAACTTGGCCATACGTTATGGCCCCCTGTTTGGACGGATTGAACGTGGTCTTGCCATGACCCATACGCGCATCGAGGAACTGCTCGCATTGCAGGCGCGAGTGCAGAAGCAAATCACCTTAAATCAATCGGTGTTACAACGTCACGCCACCAGGATGAGAGCTGGCCAGGACTCATGGCCTCCGCGCCCAGTTCGTTAAGAGTTTCCCTCCGCAATCCGTTCTTGTTATATTCAACTTCCTCGTATAAATGGCTCGGGTAACGTGACCATCCGGCAGTAACTTTCTGTTCTCAAGATAGGGCGGTTGCGGCAGTCGGCGGATAAGAACACAATGGTCCACCTTCCGAGGATCTGTACACTCATGATCCGAATTCACGGGAGGTGATCCCAGCAACGATGGCGACAAGGCGGTGCGGCCTGTGAAATCGGCGTTCAACATTGTGGCGGTCGCGACTTCAGCCGGAGGCTTGCACGCGCTGACCAATATCTTGACCACGCTGCCGGCAGATTTTCCGGTCCCTGTGGTGGTCGTCCAGCATTTGGACCCCCGACATCGCAGCTTAATGGCGGAGATCCTCGGCCGTGTCACCGCCCTGACCATCAGACAGGCGCAGGAGGGTGATCGGTTGGCTCCGGGCACCGTCTATATCGCTCCCCCTGACCGGCATCTCCTGGTCAATCCGGACAGAACCCTGTCGCTTTCGCAATCCGAACTGGTCCACTTCCTACGACCGTCTGCCGACCTCCTGTTTGAATCGGTCGCGGCGAGTCATCGAGAACGCGCTATCGCGGTAATCCTGACTGGGACAGGAAGCGATGGAACGATGGGCGTGCAGGCGATCAAGAAAATGGGAGGCACGGTGATCGTCCAAGATCCGGAAAGCGCCGAGTTCTCCGGAATGCCGGCCGCCGCTATTCACACCGGACTGGCGGATATGATCGTGCCCCTCAAGGACATGGCGGGGACCCTTTCGAAATTGGTGAGTAAGGAGTTGTGACATGACGCAACAGGACATGCCGAGCCAGGAGGAACTCGATCAATTCGAAAGCCTGGTGGTCTA
>Ga0207651_10000115_pt1 | contig 34038 bp, 32 predicted proteins | sample KBSM23metaG_FD_184328 | JGI IMG/M metagenome (GOLD analysis project Ga0207651, IMG submission 184328) | Miscanthus rhizosphere microbial communities from Kellogg Biological Station, Michigan, USA - KBS M2-3 metaG (SPAdes) (version 2) | ecosystem: Host-associated > Plants > Roots > Rhizosphere >... | reverse complement strand
GCGGCCAGGAGCGGTTCGCCTTCGAGAACGACTTCCAGCTGAAGCATCTGCGGCGCGTGCTCAACGAGAACTGGCGGCGGCTGCCCGAATCGGTCGCCACCGCCGACGCGATCGAGATCGAAGTGCAGTGGACCGAGAAGGCGGGTGCCAAGCGGGTGGTCACCGAGAACCCGGCCCAGATGATCATCGGCGGCGAGGAGTTCGATCTGCCGTACCACATCTGCCTGTCCGAGCTGCTGTACGGCGAGCCGCTCTATCGCCAGCGCCGCGTGCTGTGGGGGTTGCCGCTGCCCGCGATGCCGCCCGCCGCCCCGGACGGCGGGAGCGACGCGCGCGAGGCGGGACGCGACGGCGGCGCCGCGGAAGCGCCGGCGAGGTCGACTATCCTGCCAGCAGCGCGACCAGACGCGGCCCGATGAAGACGTACAGCATCGCGGCGGCGGCCAGGAACGGACCGAACGGGATCTCCGTGTAGCGCAGCGGCTCCGCGGGTTCGGTCGTGGGCTGCTTGCGGCGCGCCCACACGATGATCGGCAGGCTGATCAGCGATCCCATGAATCCGCCGACACCCAGCACGAACAGCAGCGATCGCCACCCGAGCAGCGCGCCGATGACCGCGAGCAGCTTGGCGTCGCCCAGACCCAGCGCTTCGCGTTTGAGCACGTAGTAGTAGAAGTCGGCGACGATGCGCAGGACCAGGTACCCGGCGGCGGCGCCGATCAAGCGATGCAGCCAGGGCACGTGGTGCGTGGCGAACCCCGACAGGAAGAAGATCGGGATGGCCGGCAACGTGATCGCGTCGGGCAGGCGCTTGGTCTGGAAGTCGATGAACGACAGCACCAGCAGCACGCCCGCAAAGGCGAAGTAGACGACGAAGCGCGCGACGCGGATGCCCGGCGCCTGACCCGGATCGCCGGACACGAACGTCAGCCAGAGGACCGTCGCGATCACCGCGGCCAGCGCCTCCACCACGGGATAGCGGACCGAGAAGGGCTGCTTGCACGCGCGGCACCTCCCGCGCAGCAGGAAGTACGACAGCAACGGGATGTTGTCGGCCGCGCGGATCGGCGTGCCGCAGCTGGCGCAGCGCGAACCCGGACGAACGATCGACAGACCGGCCGGGATGCGCGCGATGCAGACGTTGAAGAAGCTGCCCCACACGGCGCCGAACGCGGCGGCCACCCCCGTCATGACGGGCGACGATAGAAGTGCGGCGACCTGATCCATGGGACCTAGGAGAGACTATCCTAAAGGCAGCCGCACCCTCGCGCTCCGCGCGGGAGCGGCGAGAACTATCTAAAAAAGCAGCCGCACACCCGCGCTCCGCGCGGGAGCGGCTGATGCTAAGGTTACGCCCGCTTTGAAGCGAATTTGGCTGGTTGGTTTCGCGATGTCGGCCGCGCTCGCGGCCGCCGGCTGCAAGCGCGACCGAAACCAGGGGGCGGTTCCGGCGCAGAAGGTGGCGGTGCTCGCGGATGCGTTGCGGCCGGACGCCTTCGCCGCCGCGCTGAAGCGCATCGGGGGCGCGCACTTCCACGCCACGGCGCGCTTCACCGTGGGGCCGTCGGGGGGAACCCCCAGCGTCGTCACGACAACGACGGACGTGTGGGTCGACCGCTCGGGCAATTACCGTTTTCGCGAGCAGAACGATCGCGACGGCGGCCGCGAGGTGGTGCTGTACGGGCGCGAGCTCTCCGTTGCGCTACGCTATGGGAAGATGATCCGCCGCGTCGCCGAGGAGCCCGAGCCCAGCCGTTTGCTGGAAGAAGCGCTGGGCGCCCCGTTCGCGGTGTTCGATCTGGTGGCGCGCAAGGCGGTGGTCGCGCGCGGCGGCAACGAGCTGGTAGGCGGCTCGCGCGCGACGGTGTTCGAGCTGAAGCCGAGCGACCGCCGCGGGTCGGAGCGCGCGCCTCCGCACGCGGGGCTGCAAAAATGGCGCGACAACGCGTCCATCGACTCGCTGCAGGGGCGGGTGCTGGTGGACGACGCGACGGGCGCGCTGCTGCGCTCCGATCTGACCGCGAAGTTCACCACCCCCGCTGATCCGAAGCCCGTGCAGGGGACGGTCGAAGTGAACACGATGCTGACGGAGGTCGCCAGCACGGCGCCGATCGAACGACCGAACGCCGAGGATCTGGCGATGCGCCAGCGCACCCTTCCCGAGCAGAAGGAGCTGCTGCGCGGCCTCGGCCAAGCGCGCGCGGCCGCCGAGCCGCCGCGGCCCGGGGGACGTCCCAAGGCGGCGGTGCGTCAGGGCGCGCCCCCCGATCACACGACGCCGGCGCCGACCGGCAAGAAGGGGCCATGAACGACGGCGAGCGGCCGCGGCCCGAGCTGGTCACCACGACGCCGGTCGCGGCCGACAGCTCCGATGCCGGCGTCGGACATCTGACCGACAACCGTCGCTTGATCGTCAGGCGCGCGCTGCTCGCGACGGCGGTGGGCGGTGTCATCCCGATTCCCGTCCTGGACGACTACTTCGCCGGTCGCGTGCGCGCGGGGATGCTGATCAAGATCGCCGAGCGCCGCCACGTCGATCTGGCGCCCGGATCGGCGGACCTGCTGGGCGATCCGCGCGAGGGGAACACGGTGCGGAACGTGACGCTGTTCGCGGCGACCATGATCGCGTTCAAGCTGGCGTGGCGGAAGTTCTTCGCGCTGCTGGCGATCGGGCGGCGCGCGGACGACATGGCGACCAGCTACCAGCTGGGCATGGTGTTCGATCATTACTGCACCAAGCTGCACGTGGGCGGCGCCGTCGATCGCACGCAAGCGATGGCGCTGCGCGAGGCCATCTTCGCCGCGCTGTCGGACACGGAACGGCATGCGTTCGTGGCGGCGTTCCGCGAGGGCGGGCGCGTGCTCGGGCGGTCGTTCCTGGAGGCTCCCAACTGGTTGAGCGAGCGGATTCGCCTGTCGGCCGAGCGCTGGGCGGAGAGCGGCGGGACCAGCACCGATCCCGATGAGGTGTCCGAGATCGGCGACGCCGCTGAAGAGGTGCGCTGGCTCGATCGCGCGGCCGCGGCGGTGGAATCCCACATCGGACGCGCCGAACAGGGCTATCTGTCGGGACTTATCCAGGCATTCGAGCGTCGCTGGCGCGAGGTCCAGGCGCGCAAGAACAATGCGGCCGCGCCGCCGCCGGCCGCCGCGCCGTAACCTTGTTGAAACAGAAACAACAGGCCGACACAGCGAAGCTGTGCGGCGCGATCATAGAAATGGCCTGCCGCGGGCCGCTTTGCTAGATTGGAAGCAGGTGAAGAAACCTCGACGCGGGTCGGCCGGTAAACGAAAGGTCCAACGCAAGCAGGGCGGTTCACGGCCCGCGCACGGCAAGCACGGCTCGTCGGCAGGCGCCAGGATCCCGGTACGGGGCGCGCGGCGGTCGCAGGTCAAGTCGCGCGCGGCGGCCGATGCGGCGCCGCGGGCCGAGCGCAGCGAGGGCGAGCTGGCGCAGACGCGCGCGCTCGCGGTCGCGGCGATGGAAGCGGCGCTGGACAAGCGGGCGCTGGAACCGGTGCTGATCGACGTCTCGTCGATGGGCAGCTACACGGACTTCATCGGCATCGTCAGCGGGCGCAGCGATCGGCAGGTCGACGCGATCGCCGACGGCGTCTGCCAGGTGTTGAAGGCGCGCGGGCTGCGGCCGCTCGGTCAGGAAGGGACGGGCAGCGGGCGCTGGACGCTGCTCGATTTCGGCGCGTTCGTGATTCACATCTTCTATCACCCGGTGCGCGAGTTCTACGACCTCGAGAGCCTGTGGATTGAGGCGCCGCGCGTGAAGCTCGAGGTGCCGCCCGAGGCGACCTTGCAGCAGCCCGACGCGCTCTACGGCGCGCTGTAGGTTTTGAAGGTCGTCGTTCTGGCGGTCGGCAAGCTGCGCGATCGGAGCTTCGCCGCGCTGTGCGATGACTACGTGACGCGGGCGCGCCGCCATCTGAACGTCGAGGTCGTCGAGGTGGAGGACGACGCGGCGCTCACGCGCAAGTGGCCGGCGCAGGGCGAGACGATCGCGCTCGACGTCGGCGGTGAGGCGTGGACGACCGAGCGTTTCGCGCGCCACCTGGGCGACCGCATGCTGCACGGCGGCCGCGCGCTGACGTTCGCGATCGGCGGCGCCGACGGATTGCCGGCGGCGCTGGTGGCGCGCGCCGGCCTGCGGCTGTCGCTCTCGGCGCTGACGTTGCCGCACCGGATGGCCCGCCTGGTCCTGTTGGAACAAATCTACAGGGCGCTCACGATCATTCGCGGCGAGCCATATCACCACTAGCCGCCCGCGCGAAGCGCGGGATCGCCGCTACCTTTAAGATGACAGTCGCACACCGTGCCTGCGGCACGGAGCGATTGACCCCGTGATAAGTTAGCCGGCATGAGTAGCGCGCCCCGCGTCGTCCTCGTCGTGCTCGACGGTTTCGGCGAGCGTCCCGAAACCGACGGGAACGCCATTCGCCTCGCGCGCATGCCGACGTTCGCGCGGCTTTATGAACGATACCCGCACGTGCTGATCGGCGCGTCCGGGAACGACGTGGGGTTGCCCGACGGCCAGATGGGCAACAGCGAGGTCGGCCACCTCAACCTCGGGGCTGGGCGCATCGTCTATCAGGACATCGTTCGCATCGACAAGGCAGTCGCCGACGGGTCGTTCTATTCGAACGAGACGTTGATCGCGACGGTGGAGGCGGCGAAGGCGAGCGGGGGCACCCTGCACCTGTTCGGCCTCACCAGTCCGGGCAACGTGCACGCCTCGCTGGATCACGCCTACGCCGTGTGCGAGCTGGCGAAGCGGCGCGGACTGACGCGCGTCGCGTGGCACGCGTTCCTCGACGGCCGCGACACGCCGCCCGCGTCGGCCGCCGGTTACCTGCGCGACGTCGGCAAGCGGCTGGCGAAGATCGGCGTCGGCGAGCTGGCGTCGGCGGTCGGCCGCTACTACGCGATGGACCGCGACAAGCGCTGGGACCGGCTGGAGGTCGCGTGGAAGATGCTGACGCGCGGAGAGGGGACCCTGGTCGACGACCTGGCGGATGCCGTCGAGCGCGGCTACTCGGCCGCGAAGCCGCTCACCGACGAGTTCGTCACGCCGCTGCTCCGCAAGGGACCGGGGGGCGGCCCGCGCGCGGTCATCAAGGACGGCGACGCGTGCTTCTTCTACAACTTCCGCGCCGACCGCGCGCGCCAGTTGACGCTGGCGTTGCACGCGGCCGACGCCGACTTCCCGCACTTCGATCGCGCGCCGCGGCCGAAGCTGGCGGCGTTCGCGACCATGACCCGCTACGACGCGAAGATCGACGTGCCCGCCGCGTTCCCGCCCCAGAGCCTGGCGAAGATCCTGGGCGAGGTGCTGTCCGATCGCGGCGTGTCGCAGCTGCGCACCGCCGAGACCGAGAAGTACGCGCACGTCACCTACTTCTTCAACGGCGGGGTCGAGCAGGCGTTTCCCGGCGAAGAGCGCCGGCTCGTGCCGTCGAACCGCGACGTCGCGACCTACGACCTCGCGCCCGAGATGTCGGCGGCGCCGGTCACCGACGGCGTCGTCGAGGCGCTGAAGCCGGGCGGTCCCGGGTTCATCCTGGTCAACTACGCGAACCCCGACATGGTCGGCCACACCGGAAAGCTGACCCCGGCCGTGAGCGCGCTGGAGACCATCGACGCGTGCATCGGGCGGATCATCACGGCGGCCGCTGCCGCGAAGGCCACGGTGTTCATCACCGCCGATCACGGCAACTGCGAGACGATGATCGATCCCCAGACCGGTCAGCCCCACACGGCGCACACCACGAATCCGATTCCGTTCATCGCCGTGGCCGACGATCTGACGGGGCACATGCTGCGCACGGGCGGGCGGCTGGCGGATGTCGCGCCGACGATCCTCGATCGGATGGGGATCCCGCAGCCGTCCGACATGGACGGCCGGAGCTTGCTCGCATGAGCATCAGCAAGCGGCTGATCGATCTGGCTCGTTCCGAGCTGAACTCGTTGCTGGAGCGCGCCGGGCGCGAAGAAGACGAGGACGACCGCGAACGCGGGCGGTCCGCACGTGGCGGTGGTGGTGGCGGCGGAGCGGGCGGCGACATCTCGCAGATGTCGGACGAGGAGCTGATGGCGGAGATCGAGCGCCGCAAGCGCGCGCGCGACGAGGTGGAGGATGCGGTCCACGGCAGGCGGCGTCCGCAACAGCCGCCGCCCCGATCCGCGCCGCCGCCGCGCCCGCCGCCGCGCACGGCCGCCGGCGACGACGCGATCCGCAAGGCCTACGCCGCGCTCGAGGTGCCCGCCGGCTCCGACATGGAGACCGTCAAGAAGTCGTACCGGCGCCTGATGCGCAAGTACCATCCCGATCTGCACGTCGGGACGCCGGAGAAGGCCCGGGCCGCCACCGATCTCACGCAGCGGCTGACCCAGGCGTACAAGACGCTCGAGAAGCACCTGCGTCGGTAGGGCGCGCCGTCAGAACGCGCGCTTGTCACCGGCGCTCGGCCGCATGGGCTTGCCGTCCTGCCAGCGCTGCACGAGGCCGGGGAAGTCCTGCATCGTCACGCCCGGCGGACGCGGCGATACGCCGTCCCAGTTGGTGGGGCGCTGGCGATCGGCGGCGGTCGGCACCACCAGCGATCCGACGTAGTCCGCTTTCGCGTACACGTTCTTGATCTGACCGCGCAGGTTCTTCACGTCGGCGGCCGCGAGCACGCCGTTTGACGTCGCCTGGTAGAACTGCACGGTCACGCGCACCGGGAAGCGCGGGTCGCGTTCGATCGTCAGGCCGTCGAGCTCCGCGTACGGGCCCAGCTCCGGTCCGTGGCCGAGCACCGCGACCTCGACGTCCGACCTCTTGGCCTGCGCCTCCGCGGAACGAGCGGGCGCCGCGGCCGGCGCGCCGCCGCCGAACGCTTCGTAGGCGAGCGAGTCCATCGGCGCCATCATCTTGCGCGCGACGGGCGCCCGGTACTTGAGCGGCACCTGGACGATCATCAGCAGGTTCGCGTCGGCGCCCAGCGACTGCGCCGACTCCCCGTTCATGGTCACGCCCGACGTCTTGACGTCGGACAGCCGCTCGGCGGTGAGCGGCGCGCGCTGGCCGCTCTTGTTGAAGAACAGCCGCTGGCCCCACGTGTCGGCGCCCAGCGTGTCGCGCGTGTTGTCGACGATCGTCATGCTGGTTCCCTGGCGCGTCACCAGCAGCGTCAGCACCGCCGGGTTCTTGCGCGACGACTGGTAATTGAAGATCACCGGCCAGAACGTCGCCTTGCCCTGCTGCGGGATGGGCAGGAACGTCGCCTGCGCGCTGACCAGCGCGTGTCGATCGCGCGGCGCCAGCAGCGAGCCGCCCTTGATCCGACCTTTGCCGGGCAAGGTCATGAACTGCGTCGGCGCCGCCAGGAAATCGCGCAGGCTGACGGTGGCGAGGCCGCCGTCCTTCGCGTGATTGCCGACCGGGATCATCAGCTTCTCGAGCGCGATGTCGCCCGTCTTGTCGGTGAAGTTCTCGGTGCGCATGACCGGCATCAGCGCGGTCCGGGTTCCGCCGCGCGCGTCGTCCATCTGCACCTCGATGGTGACGTCGCTGATGTTGGGACCCACGGACGATCCCTCCCAGCGCCCGGTGTCCTCCCACAGAACGTTCAGCAGCTGGAGACCGGTGCGGTTCACGAGGTCGGTCGCGCGCGGGTTCTCCGGCATGGCGGCGACCGCTTGCACGACGCGCGCGTATTCGCTGCGCGCGCGGGCCGCGCGCGGGATGCTGCCGTCGACGAAACAGCGCGGTGGCAAGGTCCAGGCGGCCGCGGTCGACGCCTGCAACAGTCCGAGAAGCCCAAGTCCGCATCCGAGCTGCAGCGTGCGCGATCGGTTCGCCATGATTTCGTTCCTCCGGGCACGGTACGACGCACCTCCCGCGCGCCGGATCTGGCAGGGTTGGCTGGTGGTTGCTGAAAAACTGAGGCCGTCGGGCGGGAACCCGGCGCCGGACGCGGGTAACGTCCTGGAACCTTTGTTGCTTGCACGGGGCGGCATGAAAAGAGCGCTCGGATCCCTGGTGGTCGCGCTGGCGGTCGCGTTTGCGGCCTGCGGCGGCAAAGGTGCGAGCACGGACGGTGGCCCGGCCGGCGCTTCCGGCAACGCCGCCGGGGGACGTGGCGGCACGAGCGGCGCCGGAGGGGATGCGGGTTCGGGCACCGGCGGTTCGGCGGGCGGCGGCTCGACGGGCGCGGCGGGTAGCAACGCGGGGACTTCGGGAACAGCGGGTGACGGCGGTGGCGGCGCGGGCCGCGGCGGGACGACGGGCGCGGGTGGTGCCGGCGGCACCGCGGGCCGCGGCGGGACGACGGGCGCGGGTGGTGACACCGGTCGAGGCGGGACAACCGGCGTGGGTGGTGCGGGCGGCAACGCGGGGCGAGGCGGGACAACGGGAGCGGGCGGTAACGGGGGTCGCGGCGGGACGACGGGCGCGGCGGGCGCGGGCGGCGGCGCGGGGCGGGGCGGGACGACCGGAACGGGAGGCACGGGAACGGGCGGGGCCGGCGGCACGCTCGGCGGTCGCTGCACGTCGCCCTCCGATTGCGGCGGAACACTGCCGTCGGGGACGACGTTCTGCTCGCCGTTGTGGAGCTGCGTCGAGGGTAGCTGCATCGCGGAGTGCATGGGTGGACGGACCTGCATCGAGTCGCCCGATTCCGGTTGCCTGCGGTGCACGACGCCGTCGACACCGTCGATGTCGCAGGGGTGCGTGGGGTCGGCATGCGTGTTCACCGCCGCGCAGGTGATCAGCGTCGAGCGCAACAACGGCTGCCAGGCGTCGAACACGCCGAACTTCGACACCTGGCACTGCACCGGGCAGTGGGCGACGCTCGACGGGAGCCGCACTGTCTGCACGATCCAGACGGTCCCGACCGACGCCATACGGTGGAGCATTTCCTGCGGCACGTGCGTGACGGTCGTGACCGTCGGTCTCAATAATTAGCCGCTCGTCAGCAGGCAACCGCCGCGCGTCGCGGCCGAAAAGCCGGCATGACGCGTCCAATCCCGACGATCACGATAGCGATGATTCTTTCGGCGGCCGGCTGCGGGCCGGCGCCGCTCGACTTGCACGGGCCGGAGCGACGCTCCGACCCGGCCCGCCCCGACGCGCAAGAGCCGCTGCCTCCGGAGACCGCGGCCGACGCGGGCCCTTGGTCCGACAGCGACGCGCGTGCCACCCGGGAGCAGTTGCCGCCGCCCGACGCGCGAGGCGCCGAGGATGCGAGCGCCGACGACACGATCAGCGGCGACGCCGGCGCACCTTCTCCGCGGCCGCCCGCGGCGGGGGAGGTCGTCATCGTCGAAGCGCTGGCCAACCCCGGCGGAACCGACACCGGCCGCGAATGGATCGAGATCGCGAACCGATCGGCGGAGCCGCTCGCGCTTGCCGACCTGCACCTCGCGGACGCGTCGGGCGACGTCGCCGTCCCGGCCGGCATCCTCGTGCCCGGCGGGCGCGTCGTGCTGGGGCAGTCCGTCGACCCCGGCCGGAACGGCGGCGCGCCGGTCGCGGTCGCGTACGGCACGCGCCTGGCGCTCAACAACGACGCCGAAGAGATCTCGCTCTGCCTCGGGACCTGCGCGGACGGCACGGTCATCGATCGCGCCGGCTGGAAGGCGCTCGGCGGCGCCTACGACGGGCACGCGCTGGTGTTCGACCGCGACGCGAACCGGACCTGCGCCGCGACGGCGCCTTTCGGGACCGCCGGCGATTTCGGCACGCCCGGCGCGCCCGATGACGGCTGCGCCGATCCCGACGCCGGATTCTGAGGCAAACTGCGGGCGGCGCGCGCGCCGCTCATGTCCACCGCCTCACCAGATCCCGGAACCCCGCCCCAGCCGGCTCAGCCGCCGCCGCTGGCGGCGCTGTTGCCGCCGCCCGGCACCGGGCCCGACGAGATCCTGTCGCGGTTCATGTCGTTCGTCGCGGCATCGGGGCTCGAGCTGTACGCCGCGCAGGAAGAGGCGCTGCTGGAGCTGATGGCGGACAAGCACGTGGTGCTGAACACGCCGACCGGATCGGGCAAGTCGCTGGTGGCGACGGCGCTGCATTTCAAGGCGCTGGTCGAGGGGCGAACGTCGTTTTACACCTGCCCGGTCAAGGCGCTGGTGAACGAGAAGTTCTTCGATCTGTGCCGGCTGTTCGGCCCCGAGCGCGTCGGGATGCTGACCGGCGACGCCAGCATCAACCGCGACGCGCCCATCGTCTGCTGCACCGCCGAGATCCTGGCGAACATGGCGCTGCGCGACGCCGCCGCGCGCGCCGCCTACGTCGTCATGGACGAATTCCACTACTACGCCGATCGCGAACGCGGGATGGCGTGGCAGGTGCCGCTGCTGGCGCTCGACCGCACGACGTTCCTGTTGATGTCGGCGACGCTCGGCGATCTGCGCGTGATCACAGACGGGCTGCGCGCGACGACGGGACGCGAGGTCGCGGTCGTGCGCGGGCGGCAACGGCCGGTCCCGCTGGAGTTCGAATACCGCGAGACGCCGCTGCACGAGACCATCGACGAGCTCGTGAAGACGGGACGCGCGCCGATCTACCTGGTCAACTTCACGCAGCGAAGCGCGGCGGACCAGGCGCAGAACCTGATGAGCGTCGACGTGTCGTCAAAGGCGGACAAGGACGCGATTCGCGCCGCGCTGGACGGCGCCGCGTTCGATACGCCCTACGGGAAGGATTTTCAGCGCTTCCTGCGCCACGGCGTCGGCATCCACCACGCGGGCCTGCTGCCGAAGTACCGGCTGCTGGTCGAACGCCTGGCGCAGAAAGGATTGCTCAAGGTCGTCAGCGGCACGGACACGCTGGGCGTCGGCGTCAACATCCCGATCCGCACCGTGCTGTTCACGCAGCTGTGCAAGTTCGACGGCGAGAAGACCGGCATCCTGGGCGTGCGCGACTTCCAGCAGATCGCAGGGCGGGCCGGCCGCAAGGGCTTCGACGAACGCGGCTACGTCGTCGCGCAGGCGCCCGAGCACGTCGTCGAGAACCGCCGCCTCGCCACCAAGCAAGCGCAGGGCAAGAAGGTGGTGATGCACAAGCCGCCCACGAAGGGCTACGTGCACTTCGATCGCGGCACCTTCGACCGTCTGATCGGCGGCACGCCCGAGCCGCTGGAGTCGCGCTTCGAGATCACGCACGGCGTTCTGCTCTCGTGTCTGCAAGGGGGCCGCGACACCGAGGCCGGCGCGGGCAAGCCGCGCGCGGCGGGCTATCGCCGGCTGCTGTCGATCATCGCGCGCTCACACGGCGGCCCGCGCCAGCAGCGCGAGCAGAAGCGCCGCGCGGCCGCCTGCTTTCGAACGCTGCGCCAGCATGGAATCGTCGACGTCGTCCCCTTCGAAGCCGTGCGCGGGCGCGCCGTCGAGATCAACGCCGATCTGCAGATCGACTTCTCGCTGCACCACACGCTGTCGCTGTTTCTGGTCGAGGCGCTGGGCCGTCTGGATCGCCAGTCGCCCACGTACGCGCTGGACGTGCTGACGCTGGTCGAATCGATCGTCGAGGATCCCGACATCGTGCTGCGCAAGCAGCTGGATCGCATCAAGACCGAGAAGATGGCGGAGATGAAGGCGGCCGGTATCGAATACGACCAGCGCATCGCCGAGCTGGACGCGCTGGAGTGGCCCAAGCCCAACCGCGACGTCATCTACGAGACGTTCAACGACTTCGCCGATCGCCATCCCTGGGTGGGCCAGGAGAACGTCCGGCCCAAATCGGTCGCGCGCGAGCTGTACGAAGGCTTCGCCAGCTTCGACGACTACGTGCGCAGCTACGGCCTGGAACGCAGCGAGGGCGTGCTGCTGCGCTACCTGTCGCAGGCGTACAAGACGATGGCGGAGACGGTGCCGTTGCCCGCGCGCAGCGAGGAGGTGATGGACATCCTCGCGCACTTCCGCGCGCTGCTGCGCGACGTCGACACCAGCCTGATCGAGGAATGGGAATCGCTCGGGCGGCCGGGAAAACCGCGGCCCGGGCGGGCGGCCCGCCAGGCGGTCGATCCGGTGGCGGAGCGGCGCGCGTTCCACGCCGCGATCCGCGCCGAGCTTCACAAGCTCGTGCGCGCGCTGGCCCGGCGTGACTACGCGGCCGCCGCGCGCGTGGCCGGCGGGGGCGACGGCGAGCCGTGGACGGTCGAGCGGCTGACCGCGGCGATGGAGCCGTTCTGGGCCGCGCACACCCAGCTGCTGACCACGCCCGCCGCCCGCGCGCCGCAGCGCACGCGCATGGACGAGCTGGCGCCGGGCCGCCTGCGCGTTCAGCAGACGCTGGTCGACGCCGAGGGCGACGAGGACTGGTCGCTCGACTGTATCGTCGACCAAGACGCCACGCCCGGCCCCGTCATCCAGCTTCAGCGCATCGGCGTCTGATCGATTGGCGTTGCGACGTTGCGACGTTGCGACGCTCAGCGCTCGACGACGATCGCCGCGCCCACCCGCAGATCCGCCGGCGCGTCCACGATCACCTCGTCGCCGACGCGCAGGCCTTCGCTGACCAGCACGTCGTCGGAGGCGTCGGCGACGACGACGTCGCGCCGCTCGGCGGTGCCGCCCGCGGCGGCGATCCACAATGAACGTCGATCGCCGGCGCCGCTGACCGCGGCCGCCGGCACCGGGAACACGGCGTCGTAGCGCTGCCGCGCCAGACGCAGCGGTTGGCCCGGCACCAGCCCGAGGTTGTCGGGCAGCGCGACGTGGAGCCGCTTGCCCGCGGGGCCGTCCGACCGCTCGACCGTGCAGTCGATGAAGCGCGGCGCCGCCTGAGCGTCGGGCGAGCCGACGTCCGCCACCGCGCCTCCGCCGGCGTGCTCGTCCGAATTCGAAGCGCGCGGGCCCAGCCCGACGACCTCGACCCGGCAGAATCCCAGCTGGCTCACGTCGGCGATCTCCTCGGGGTCCAGCTCGAACTCGCCGTGCAGCAGCCGACCCTTCACCCGCAGCAACGGCGCGTTCGCCTTGACGGGCATGCCGACCTTCGCCAGCGTCTCGACCACCTCGCCCGGCTCGCTCGCCCGCACCACCAGCTTCGCCAGGCTGGCGCTCGTCTCGGTGATCAGGCGTTGCTTGTCGGCCAGCTTGATCTCCGCCTGGCGCAGCTCCGGCTGGTTGTTCGCCGCCCGCATGCTGTCGCGCATCTGCTCGTAGAACGCGAGGCGCGCCCGGTGCCGGGCCAGCATCGCCTCGACCGGCGGCGCGGCGCGCAGCCGCCCGAGAATGTCGCCCGCCGCGAACGCCGTCCCCGACGGCAACAGATCCGCCAGCGTGCCCGAGGTTTCGATCGCGAGCGTGCGCTTCTCGTGGTCGGTCACCGTCCCGCGCGCCGAGAACCAGCGGTAGACCGCGGCCGGCTTGGGCGACAGCACGCGCACGCGCACCGCCTGCGGCACGCGCGCCTGATCGCGCCGCCACGCGAAGTAGGCGACGCCCGCCACCACCAGCACCAGGAGGATGACGCCGATGATGCGGCCGGCGTTCGACTTCGGCTTCGCCGCCGCGGCGTCCTCGGCCGAGAACGCCGCCATCTGCACCGCGTCGGGCGCGGGCGGCTGCCGTCGCTCGGGCAAGCCGGGCACCGCGGACGGGGCGCCGGGACGCGGCGCCGGCGCGTCGGCGGGTGCTTTGAACAGCGGGGGTGGGGTCTTGGTGTCAGCGGCGCTGGTGGGCGCCGGCGGCGGGGTGAGGTTGGCCGCCCCGCCGGTGCCCTTCAGCGTCCCCTCGAGATCGAGCGCCCAGTTATGGGCGGGCGCCGCGGGCGGCGGCGACGCCGCCTTGAACGCCGGTAGCGACGGCGCCGTCGGCACGTCGTTCGGCGACGCGGGCGCCTTCGCGGCGGCCGCGGGCGACGGGATGTCGAACAGCCGTGGCGGCGGCGTGGGCGCGGCCGACGCCGCGACATCGGGCGACGGCGTCGTCTCGTCCACGGCCACGTCCGACGCTTCGTCCTCCAGCTGCGGAAGCGCGGGCGCGACCGGCGTCAGGTCGGGCGGCGAATCGAGCATCGCGGCGTCGGGCGTGAACGTCGCGGTCTTCGCGCCCTCGGGCGCGTTCCATTCGTCCTCCGCGTTGTCGAGCTCGGGCACCTTCGTGCCGATGAGAGGCGTCGCTTCGGCGGGGACCGGCGCGGGGACGGCCGTGGGCGCGCTCGGCGCCGTCTCCAGGAAGCCCAGCTCGGCCAGCCGCCCCGCGAACTCGTTGATACCGTCGGCCGTCAGATCGACGCCGTAGGCCGCCGTCGCCCATTCGATCACGGCTTGCACCGGCTGCCCGTTGAACTGCAGCGCCAGCTGGTACTCGAAGTCGTAGAAGCGGAAATTCGTGCCCGTCTTCGGATCGGTCACGTCGATGCAGGCAACACCGTCGGCTTCCGTGGGGGCTGCTTCCAGATCCTTGCGGAATCGGGGGCTGGCGTCGTCCATCCGGGTGGGAGCTTACATTTAACTGAGGAACCCTGGAAGGGTTCGAGGTGGGCAACCTATAGTGCGCTGCCTATGGAAGGGCGGAAGACACCGGCGCGCGCCTTCGTTCATCGCGGCGGCGGCGTGCGCATCGCCGGAACGGTGATCGCGTGCGACGCCGCGGCGAGCACCGATCTGGTGTTCCTGTCGCACGCCCCGGCGTTCGGTCTACACGCGCGCCGCGCTCTGCCGCGCCTGGGTAGCGGGCGCCGTCAGCTGCTGGCCACCGATCTGACGCTGGCGCTGCTCGGCGCCGTGGGCCAGCGCCTCAAGGCGCACGTGCTGCCCGCGGGTTACGGCCGTCCGTTCAGCCTCGGCGACCTGCGGCTGGAGATGTTTCCGTCGGGGTTCATGCCCGGCGCCGCCTCGCTGCTGTGCGAGCAGGGCGGACGCCGGATCGTCTACGCCGGGCCCGTCGGCGCGGCGGCGGCGGGGGTCGACGTCCGGGCGGCCGACGCGCTGTGCATCGACGCCACCTACGGCAGCCGCGCGGCGGTTTTTCCCGCGCGCGAGCAGGCACTGGCCGACGTGGGACGGGCCGTGCGCGACGTGCTGGCGCGCGGCGGCGCGCCCGTCGTGCTGATCGATCCCGTGTCGGTCGCCATCGATGTCGGCGCGGCGCTCGCCGCCGATCGGATCGGCCTCGCCGCGCACCGCGCGATCGTGCAGGCGGCGATCGCCTTTCGCGGCGCGGGCCTGCCGACGCCGACGCTGCAGCGGTTCTCGGGCAAGGTGCCGCCGGGCGAGGCGCTGCTGTGGCCCGCCGGGGTGCGCGTGCCGGCGCGTCGGGCCGGCGGTCGCGAACCCGGGATCATCGTGGTCTCGGCCGACGCCGCGGTGGGGCCCACGCCTGACGCGGGCGGCGTGCGCGTGGTATTTCCGACCTCCGCGGACTTCGCCGGCCTCGAGCGCTACGTCGCCGCGACCGGCGCCTCCGAGGTCGCGCTGATCAACGCGCCCGGCGACGAGCTGGCGGACGCCTTGAGGGGGCGCGGAATCGATGCCTACGTCCTGGGCCCGCCGCGCCAGATCGAGCTTTTCGCCGCCTGAGCTGCCGCCCGCCCTCCGTCGCCGTTTGGGGCCTCCCCGGCGGATGTGTGTGTTAAGTTTCCGGTCCGATGTTCAACCTCGGAATGGGCGAAATCACCGTGATTTTGGTGCTCGCCCTGCTCTTCATCGGCCCGTCGAAGCTGCCCGAGCTGGCTTCGGGGTTGGGGAAGTTCATCCGCCAGATCCGCAAGACCACCGCGGACGTGAAGAACGAGATCGTCCTCGACGACAGTTTCCGCAAGCCGTTCGAGGAGTTGCGTGATGCGGTCACGCTGGCCCCCGAGGAATTGAAGCGGCGCGATCAGATCAAGCAGGCGCTGGAGGACGCGCGCCGTCAGGCCGAGGAGCTGGCGAGCGCGAACGCCGTTCCCGACGAGGGGGCCAAGACGCCGCCGCCGGAGCCGGCCAGCGACGCGCCTACCGTGGTCGACTCGGCGACGGTTGCCGCCGCGGGGCAGCCCCCGACGACCGACGCCCCCTGGCCGCCGCCCCTGCCACCCAACCCGCTTGCGGGGCCGCCGGCCGGCACGTTCCCGCGCTCGCCGACGCCGACGCCGTTTCCGCCCGGACGCCTCGGCGGTCCCCAGCGCGTCACCCCGCCGATCTCCAGCCTGTCGAGCGACCGCGCCAACATCACCCAGGTGCTGACCGAGGAGGATCTGCAGCCGGCTAAGAAGGGTGGCCCTCCGCCGTTGCCGCCGCCGCTTCCGGGCGTGCCACCGCCCCCACCCGGGACCAAGAAGAGCTGACCCGTGGCAACAGCTGACAATCCGGGGCAGGAAGCGGAGAACCCGCCGGGCGATCCCGACCGCAGAGCGGTCGACGACGCGCGGATGTCGTTCCTCGAGCACCTCTACGACCTGCGCAAGCGGCTGCGCAACGCCGCGGGGATCTTCATCGTGGTGACGATTGGCTCGTTCTTCTTCGCCGAGAAGTACTTCGAGCTCTTGACCCGCCCGGCGCGCATCGCCTACACGGCGGCGCTGAAGCGCGAGCCGGTCTTCATCATCACGAACCCGACCGAGGCGTTCTGGGTGTACACGAAGCTCGCGATGTACGCCGCGATCCTGATCGCGAGCCCGTTCATCATCTGGGAGCTGTGGAAGTTCGTGGCGCCCGGGCTCTATCGCAAGGAAAAGCGGATGGCGCTGACGGTCACGATGGCGACCGCGATTTGCTTCATAGGCGGCGCCGTCTTCGGCTACGTGCTGATCAGCAAGCCGGCTCTGACCTTTCTGTACAGTCTGGCCGAAACGTTCGCCGGCCCGATGCCGTTCAAGATCGAGCCGATGGTGAAGATGGAGGAGATCGTCGGCTTCATGCTGGCGATGCTGCTGGGCACCGGTGTCGCGTTCGAGCTGCCCGTCGTGCTGGCGGTGCTCGGGTGGCTGGGGCTGGTGACCGCGCGAGGCCTCTGGAAGTTCAACAAGTACGCGCTGATCCTGTCGGCGGTGGTTGGCGGGATCCTGACGCCGGGTCCGGACATCCTGTCGCAGCTCCTGATGGCGGGGCCGCTGTTCGGGCTGTTCAATATCTCGATCATGGTGGTGTGGATGATCGAGCGGGCCCGGCGCAAGAAGCTGGAGGCCCTCGGCAAGGAGACCGGCGCCGATCTGGTCCCGTCGGGCTGATTCGATCGATCTCGATAGCGATCGATCGAAAAATTTGACGCCGTCGTCGGTCTGCCCAAGATGGGAATCCTCCATGCTGGGCGAATTTTCAAAAGTCGACCGAGGACTGCAAAAGAAGATGCTCTCGCGGCGCGGGCTGGTCGCGGGGTTGCAGCGACGGCTGCTGCGCTCGCGCGACGAGGTCCCCGCCTGGGGCCAGATCGTCCGCCGGTCTTCCAATCAGATCCTGCGCTGAGGGCGCATGTTTACCCTGGTCAAGCTGGGCGTCTCGATGGTCGCCCTGCTCGCATTCGCCTGGTTCGGCATGACGGTCAAGCTCGGGTCGCACACGCTGTTCGAGCACCTGCACGCGATCGGTCAGACCAAGGAGTCGCAGGAGCTGATGGACGGCACGCGCGAGGCGGTACGGCACGGCGTCAGCACCGGCGGCGCGGCCGCCGCCGGCAACAAGGATGATCGCCCGCCGCCCGTGGCGCGGGACGCGGGCGCGCCGCTGGAACGGCTGTCGTCCTCCGAGCAGCGGCAGCTCAGGTACCTTCTAGATAAGGCGACCCACTAGGGTTGCCGCGGCGTCCTTTGGCGTAAGCTTGTTCGAATGCGCCGGAGGATCGATCTGATCGTCGCCTTTGCGGTGCTCGCCGCGCTGCCGCCGGGCGGCGCCGTCGCCGAGCGCGAGGTGCCGCTGTGGACCACCGCGCCCCGGCACAAGCCCGTCATCAGCGCGTCGGCGTTCGCGGACCTGGCCGAACGGGCGCGCGCCGCGGTCGTCCACGTGCGCGGCGAAGTGACCGAGGGCAGCGCCTCGGACGCGGATTCGGACACCAGCCGGACGTCGATCGGGACGGGGTTCATCATCAACCGCGACGGCTACGTCGTCACGAACGAGCACGTCATTCGCGGCGTCAGCGACCTGCGCGTCCGCCTCTTCGACGGGCGCGAGCTTCCCGCCTGCGTGGCCGGCGCCGATCCGCCCACCGACATCGCGCTGGTCAAGATCAAGCCGAAGGGCGGGACGCTGCCGGTGCTGCCGCTGGGCGATTCCGACGCCGTGCGCGTGGGCGAGCCGGTGATCGCGATCGGCAATCCGTTCGGGTTCAACCACAGCGTGACCGCCGGGATCGTGTCGGCGAAGGAACGCGTCGTCGACCGATCGACGCTGCGCGAGCCGAAGCAGCAGGACATGTACTCGTTCTTCATCCAGACCGACGCGTCGATCAACCTGGGCAATTCGGGCGGGCCGCTCATCGACGCGGGCGGCGCGGTGATCGGGGTCAGCGCGGCGTTCTGGGCCGGGCATCCGCTGCAGCCGGCGCAGGGGATCGGCTTCGCCATCCCGATCAACATGGCGAAGGCGCTGCTGCCGCGGCTGGCGCGCGACGGCAGCGCGCGGCGATCGTTCCTGGGCGTCGACGCGCAGCCGCTGGACGCGGCGCTGGAGTCGGCGCTGAAGCTGACGTCCGGGCGCGGCGCGCTCATCGCCAGCGTCGAGAAGGGATCGCCGGCGGAGGCCGCCGGGCTGGAGCCGGGCGACGTCGTGCTGTCCTGGAACGGCGGCGCCGTCGTTACCAGCGAGGACCTCAAGATCGACGCCCAGCTGGCCATTCCCGGATCGCACGTGAAGCTGGCGATCGTGCGGGACGGCAAGCGCATCGAACGCGACGTGGTGCTGCGCGCGGCGGCGCTGAAGAACGTGACGCCGCCGCACCCGGCCAGCTGCGCGCAGTCGCACGAGCCGTCGCTCGCCTCCGTGGAGGACTTCGACGTTCAGGAGGTGCCGCCGGCGCGCGCGAGCGGGCTTCCGGGCGGCCGCGGTGTGACGGTCACGCGCATCACCGATCACGGCTCCGCCGATCAGGCGGGGTTGAAGGTCGGCGACATCGTGCTCCGGATCGGCAAGGCCGCGGTGCGGACGCCGGCCGACGTCTCGACGGCGCTAGGCGGCTACAAGGCCGGCGACATGTTGCCGATGCTGGTGCGGCGCGCCGGCTTCGACTTCTGGATGGCATTCTCGCGGAGATAGGCATGGCCCTCGACGAAAAACGCTACCGCCACCTGCTGGACGACGCCTACGCGCGCGTCGATCGCGCCTTCGAGCACGTCGATCCCGACGTCGCGGAGGTCTCGATCTCGCAGGGGACGCTGACCATCACCTTCTTCGAGAAGCAGCGGTTGATGCTGACGCCGCAGCCGTCGCCGCGGCAGCTGTGGGTCGCGTTCCGCGACCGCGCCTGGCACTTCGACTGGGATGAGGCGAAGGGCAGCTGGTTCGACGACCGCGGCGAAGGGATCGAGCTTTACGGTCTGATCGAAACGACGACCGCGGAGACCGGCAAGGTTTCGGTTCGCATCGAACGCAGCTGACTCAGTCGGGCCAGAACAGCATCGTGCCTGCCTTCTGGTCGGCGGCGGCGTCGGGGGCCGCGCGGTAGCGCTCGAGATCGCGCGAGAGCGTACGGACGACGGTCTCGTTGGTGTTCTCCGGAAGCCGCGACACCGCCGCGAGCTCCAGGGCGGCGGCGCGTCCTCGGTCGCCGCTCCGGAACGTGGCTGCGGCCAATGTGTGGAGGCACGACCAGCAGCTCGGATCCAGCTCGCAGGCCTTCGCGGCGGGGCCGATGGCCCGCGCCACGCCGGTCTTGATGAGGTGATAGATGGCGACGGCGTCGTGCTCCCTGGCGGTGACGGCGATCTTGCCGAGGCGCTCGAAGGCGTCGGCGGCGAGCTTGTCGCGCTCGGCGGCCGGCCAGGTGGTCCCCGTCTTGTCGTCGAGGTAGAGCATCGCGAGCGCCAGCTGCGCCGCCGCGTGCGAGGGCGCCAGCGCGAGCGCCCGTTGCAGGTGACGCTCGGCCTCGCGCCCCCGCCGCAGCAGCGTCTCGCGGCGCGCCGTCCAGAACAGGACGGTGGGATCGTCCGGCGCCAGGGTGGCGGCACGCTCCAGGCGCTCGGCGGCGCGCTCGGCGTTGGCGCCCAGAAACCCATCGAGCTGCGCCCACAGAACGAGCACCTCCGCCTCCGCCATCGCCCGTCTGTCCAGGCGACCGACGGCCGGCGCCGCGCCCTCGTGGTGCTCGCGCCACGGAATCGGCTTGCGCAGGTACTGGGCGAAGGCGCGATCCACGTCGGCCGCTCGTTCATCGAGCGCGTCGAGCGCGTCGGCCAGCGCGCCGTTCTGGCGGTGTTCCTGCAGCGCGCGCGTCAGCGACGCGCCGAGCGGATCGGTCATCAGCATGTGCACCAGCACCCAGGCCGCGGCGTAATTGCGCTTCATGGTCTCCTTGCTCTGGAACGACGTCGGCTGCTTTCCGGCGAGACGCGTTCCATAGAAGCTGCCGCGATCGAACTGCATGAGCGCGGAGGGACGCGGCAGGTCCTCGAACGCCAGCAGCCCGCCCTGGAACACGATGTGGTTCGGATCCGAGCGCACGCTCCCCGACGCGAACCCGTAGCGCGGATCGGTTTCGCCCACGACGGGCCGGTCGACCTCGCCGCGCACCGTCGAGTAGTACTGCGCGATCCCCTCATTCAGCCACACGGGCATCGCCGGCTGCGCGACGTGGTTGAACCTGTGCGTGAGCTCGTGCGCGAACAGGATGCGGTTCTCCGGCGACAGACCGCCGTAAATCAGCATCGTCGGTGTCGGCTCCTGGTCATTCGGCAGCTGGGCCATGTACTGGCCCGACAGCGGCGGAGGCCGAAATTCGCGGAACTCCTCCTCGCTGCGGAACGCGATCACCTGCGTCTCGAAATCTGGAACGGTGTCGTTGCCGAACACCACTCGACCGAGCCGCGCGTACCCTTGCTCGAACGCGCGAACGACCCCGTCCCCCTCCTCGGCAGCGAGGTCGGTCATCAGGTGGAAGTGCTTCGATCGGAGGTCCACCCACTGCGCGCCGCTTTGGGACGGCGCCTTCAGCGCCTCCCCGCGAACGATGCAACCGGTTTCGGCGAACGCGACCAGCGCGAGCAACAAGGCCAAGCCACGAGGTCCCGATCCGACGATCTGCATGATTGCGCCGCCCCATTTTGCAATTTGCGCTCCGAGGTGCCAACGAAAGACCGCCGCGCGCGTCCGCGCGCTCAGTCGGCGACCCAGGCGCGTCGCAGCTTGCCGGCGAGGTACGGGAGCCAGCCGCGGTACACGAACAGCTGGCGGGCCCAGCGGGCGAGGGCGCGCACGCGGCTGCGGAACAGCAGGCGGGCGAGCCTTCCGGCGTCGCGGGCGCGGACGGCGGCGGGCCGCTGGTCGACCAGACAGTCGCCCACGACGTCGATGCCGCGCGCGCGCGCGGCGGACGCGAGCTGCGCGCCGTAACGCGCGCGGTAGTCGTGGGCGAACGCGCGGTAGCGCGCCGCGAGCTGGGCGGCGGTCTCGGGCCGCGGCTCGGCCCGGTAGGAGAGGGCGAAGCAACGCCGGCTTGCCTGCTCGAGCGAGATGACGCGCGGGAGGGCCAGCGTCGTCGCCATCGCCATCACGTCGGTGGCCTCCGCGAGCAAGGCGCCTGCGTCGGCGCGGGCGCGCGCATCACGCGCGTAGAGCAGGCGCGTCTGCTTGGCGAGCCGTCCCGCCAGCGACAGGTCGTCGGGGCGCGCGAGGGCGGCGCGCGCCGCCGCGAACGAGATGACGTTCACCTTCGCGAGCGTGGCGGCCGCGTCCGGCTCGCGTAGCGCGAACGTGACCGGGGGAAGAACGCGCGCGAGCCGGCGGACCAGCGGCCCGGCCTGAAACGACGCGACCGCCGCGCCGACGTCGTCCACGATCGCGATCAGATCGGGAATGCTCGTCCGTTTGCGCGTCGCGGGCGACAGCGTGCTGCCGAACAGCAGGACCGCGCGCAGGCCCGGTACCACGCGGGCCAGCGGGGACGTCACAGCACCCGGATCGCTCACGCCGCCTCCTCGTCCGCTGTCGCGGCGGCCAGCCGCAGGCGCGTCGTCGGCGCTTCGTCCAGCTGCTCGACCGGCCGGGGCAGGATCATCTCCAGCCCGCCCGCCTCGCACTCGAGCCGCAGCGGCGTGGCGCTGTCGGGAAGCTCGCCGTCCAGCGCCGCCCGCGTCCCACCGGCGAGATCTTCGATCGTCACCCACGGACTCTGGGCCAGCGTCACCCGCGGCAAGCCGGCGTGCGTGCCGCGCAGGATGTGCGCGAACTTCGAGAGCAGCGAGATCCGTCCGCTGCGCGCGACGATGCAGAGATCCAGCGCGCCGTCCGTGACGCTGGCGCCGGGGCTGATCAGGAACCCGCCCCCGTAGCCGCGCGTGTTCGTGACGGCGGCGAACATCACCTCGTCCTCGAACGACCCGCCCTGCCAGGTGATGCGCAGCGGACGCGGGCGGTAGGTGAACAGCGCCCACAACGCGGCCACCACGTTCAGCGCCTTGCAGCGGGGCAGGCCGGAGTTGTGGACGACGTCCAACGCCACCTCGTCGAGGCCCACCGAGGCGACGCAGCAGTAGCGCGCGCCGGTGGCGCCGATGCGGCCGACGTCCACCCTGCGCGCCACGCCTTCCGTCAGCAGCGCCAGCGCCGCGGTCGGGTTGCGGGGCAGGCCCAGGTCGACGGCGAAATCGTTGCCCGATCCGATCGGGATCACCCCGAACGGGATCCGGTTCGGGCTGGCGAGCGCGGCCAGCGCGTTGCGCACGCTGCCGTCGCCGCCTGCGACGGCGACCGCCTCGTATTCACCGGGGCCGGCGGCGTCGGCCTCGGCGACCAGATCGCGCAGGTGCGTGGCCGAGCGGCTCACCACCCACTCGAGCGGCGCCGGCGACGGCATGGTCGCGAGATCGCGCAGCAGGCGCGGGCCGCGTCCGGAGCGCGCGCTCGGGTTGACGACGACGCGGATGCGGCGGCGGCTGGTCATGCCGCGACCGCCAACGTTGACCGTTTCTCGCGCGACCACCACCAGTCGAGGGAAACCGGCTTCCGTTCGCGCGACCCGAACAGGAAGGGCCGGTCGGCGCGCAGCTTGTGGAGAATCTTGCGGCGCAGCGGCGGGCCCGCCTCACCCAGGATCGGGGCGAGCTGCCGCGCCTGATACCAGGCGGTCACGAAGAACGACCAGCGGAACAGAAAGGCGAAGCAGCGCGCCTTCAGCCGCCCCAGCGTGCCGCTGCGGGCGAGCTGGCGCGCGAGCAGCTCGCGGTGCAGGCGGATATGGCGGGCCTCGTCGCGCAGCAGGCGGCGCAGCAGATCGCGCGCGGCGCGGTCGTGCACGCGCGCCGCCATCGCGCCGTAGAAGCAGCCGGCAATGATCTCGACGTGATAGAACTGGATCAGCAGCGTCGTGCGCGCGCTGATCTTGCGGAACACCTTCTGGATCCAGAACGGTTGTCCTTTCGGTAGCTTGCGGCGCGCCAGCTCGGCGTCGAGGATGCGCGCGTGGCTGTCCTCCTCGCGCGCGTAAGAAAGGAGGAGGGCGCGCTCCTCGTCGTCGGTCGGGTGCTGCAGCAGCTTGTCCACGACCGGCGTCGCCTCGTCCTCCGCGAAGAACGATGACGCGAGAAAGTTCGCCAGCAGGTGGTCCTTCGTTGCCGTGCTGTTCACGTCACGGTCCTGACGGTCGATCGCCATGGGCCGCGATATTCGCAAGCGCTGTGCCTGCCCATTCACGGCGCAACCGCGCGCCCACGGCGTCAGGTCTTCATCGCCGCGTCGAGGAATCACCGATCTGAAGTGGGCGCGACACGTTGAAAACGCGCGTGCGCGACGCGCGTTTGCTGGCGTTCGCCTTGCACCGATCGGCGCGGATGCTCGAAACGCCGCTCGCCTTCAACAACCCCGAGCTGCGCAGGTTGATGCGACTGTGCAAACTGGAGCACACGTTTGTGCACGGCGACGGTGTCTGGCTGACCGACGAGGACGGTCGCCGGTATCTCGACGCGTACGCCCAGTACGGCGCCGTCGCGCTCGGTCACGCGGCCCCGGAGGTGACGGCGGCCGTGCGCGCCGCGCTGGACGCGCGTGTCCCGGCGATGGTGCAGCCTTACCTGGCCGCGCAGGCCGAGGCGCTGGGTGACGCGCTGGCGGCGGTGGCGCCCGGGCACCCGCGGCGCTGTGTGTTCGCGAGCTCCGGCGCCGAGGCGGTCGAAGCGGCGCTGAAGCTGGTTCGCGCGCGCAGCGGGCGATCGCTGGTGCTGGCGGCGACCGGCGCGTACCACGGCAAGACGCTGGGTGCGCTGGCGCTGACCGGCCGCGAGCACGCGGAGGGGTTCGGTCCGCTGGTGCCGGGCGTCGACCATGTCCCGTTCGGCGACGCCGACGCGCTGGAAGCGCGGCTCGCGCGCGCGCCGGGCCCGATCGCGGCGCTGTTCCTCGAGCCGATCCAGGGCGAGGGCGGCGTGATCGTCCCGCCGCCGGGATACCTCGCGCGGGCGCGCGAGCTGTGCACCCGCCACGGCGTCGCGCTGGTGCTCGACGAGATCCAGACGGGCCTCGGCCGCACCGGCCGGCTGTTCGCGTGCGAGCACGAAGCGGTCACGCCCGACGTCCTTCTGATCGGCAAGGGGCTGGGCGGCGGGTTGTTCCCGCTGGCCGCCTGCCTGATCGCCGACGACTGGTGGGACGAACGATTCGCGCTCGGCCATTCGTCGACGTTCGCGAACAACAACGTCGCGGCGGCGGTGGGTGGCGCCGTGCTGCGCGCGCTGGCGGGCGATGGAGACACGCCCGGACTGGTCGCCCGGGCGGCGGCGCGCGGCGAGCGCCTGGGCGCGGGGCTCCGGCGCCTGGCGGCCCGATACCCGCGCGTGGTGGCGGAAGCGCGCGGGCGCGGTCTGCTGTGGGCGCTGCAGCTGCGGCCCGCCGACGAGGCGCAGGGGCTGCTGCTCGGCTACCTGCAGCACCAGGGGCTTTACGCGTACGCGGCGGCGGCGGTGCTGGCGGAGCAGAGCTCGGTGCTGGCGCTGCCGACGCTGGGCAGCGACAACGTGCTTCGCATCGCGCCGCCGCTGGTGGTGTCCGACGAGGAGATCGACCTGATCGTCGACGGCATCGAATCCATGTGCGGCAAGCTGGCGCGCAATCCCTGCGAGACCATCGTCCGGAACATGGGCTGGCTGCGCGGCGCGGACCAGGACGACGGCGGCGCCGCCGCGCGCGCGAGCCGGCCGCCGCGCACGCCGGCTCCGATGCCGCCGCCGCGCGTGGGCGCGCGCGGCGATCACCGCCGCTGGGCTTTCCTGATCCACTACACGCGGCCCGAGGACGTGTGGGTGACGGAGCCGGGCCTAGCGCGGCTCTCCGATGCGGAGCTGTCGTGTTTCTGCGCGCACGTCGGCGAGCTGCCGGCCGGGCTCTGCCTGCGGACCGCGGTGCTGCGATCGCCGACCGGCGCCGAAGCGGACGGTCTGATCATCGCGCTGCCGCTGCTGGCCGAAGAGATGATGCGCCGTGGCCGCCGGGCGATGGCGCCGGCGATCGCCAGCGCGGTCGATCTGGCCGTCGGCCTGGGCGCCGAGGTGGTGGGCCTGGGCGGGTTCACCGCGCCGCTGTCGGACCGCGGCGCGGCCGTCACCGGGCGGGGCGCGCCGATCACGACCGGCAACGCGCTGACCGCCGCCGCCGCGTTCGAGGCGGCGCGGGGCGAGGCGTCGGCGCGCGGCCTGGCGATCTCCGACGCGCGCGTCGCCGTGCTGGGCGCGCGCGGGTCGGTGGGCGCGTTGATGGCGCGGCTGGCGGCGCGCGAGCGGCCGCGGCAGCTCGTGCTGATCGGAAGCCCGCACGGAGATCCCGCCCCGCTCGCGGCGCTGGCGCGCGATCTCGCCGCCCTGGGCGTGAACGTGGTGGCCAGCGCCGACGCGGCGCTGGTCGGCGGTTGTGAGCTGGTGCTGTCCGCGACCGGCGCGGCGCGACCCGTGCTCGACGCGCTGCCGCTGGCGGCCGGGACGATCGTCTGCGACGTCGCCCGCCCCCACGATGCGGGACCGGTGGTGCGCGGGCGCGCCGATGTCACGGTGATCGACGGCGGCCTGATCGCGCTGCCCGATCGCGCGCTCACGTTCGGCCCGGGCAACCTTCAGGGCCTGCCGCCCGGGATCGCGCTCGCCTGTCTGTCGGAGACGATCCTTCACGCGCTCGAGGGGACGCGCACCGACTTCGGCGTCGGCAACGACGTTCCCGTCGAGCACGCGGACCGCGCGCTGGCGATCTGCCGCCGTCACGGGTTCCAGGTGGCGCCGCCCGGCGCCGTCCGGCTGGGCGGCGAGCGCGCCCAGGGCGGAGGGGCACGATGACCGTCGCCGTCGCGCAACAGGGGGGTCAGGGCCGCCTGGAGGAGGCGCTCGCGTGTTTCCTCGAGGCGTATCAGGCGCGGCCCGAGCTGGTCGCCGAGCAGCGCGGCTGGAGCCCGGTGATCGCGCTCGCCGCCAGCGACACGGGCGCGCGGGCGGTGGTGTCGCTGGAGGACGGCCGCGTCGCGCGTGTGGGCGGCGCGGCGCAATCCGCGACGCTGGAGGTGACGGCCGATCTCGACATCCTGTGCGACGTGCTGATGCTGCGTCGCGATCCGAACGAGCCGTACCTGTTCGGTGAGCTGTCGGTGCAGGGCGCGGAGGCCGACTTCGTGCGCCTCGACTACATCGTGAGCCGGCTATGCCCAACGTGAATGCGCCGAACGCGCAGCGGCCCGGCCCCATCACGCTGGTCGCCACCGGCTGCGGCACCGCGATCGCCTGCGTCTGCGCGCTGGGCCTGGGGGAGATCGAGCGGCGGCTGGGCGGCCTGTGGTCGGTGGTCGCCGTCGTCGTCGCGGCGCTGCTGTGCGCCGGGCTGGCGCGCGCGCTCGCGCGACTCACCGCGGTGGTCCCGAGCGGCGCCGGATTGCTCGCGTTTCTGTCGCGCGGCCTGGGCCGTCGCTGGGCCCTGGTGCTGATGTTGCCGTACGTGGCGCTGGTGCTGGCGCTGGTGGCGGTGGAGGCGCGCATCGTCGGCGCCGTGAGCGCGCGCCTGTTCGCGATTCCGCCCGCGGTGGGGGCGCTGGCGTTCGTGGTGTTCACCTGGGCGGTCGCGCGCAGCGGCGTCCGACCGGGCCTGCGCGCGCAGGCGGTGGCGACGGCCGCGCTGGTGATCGGGTTCTCCGCGCTCGCGATCGGCAGCATTGTCGCGGCGGCCCGCCAGCCCGGATTCGTGGCGCACCTGCTGCCCGCGACGCCGTCCTTCATGGCGATGCTGGGTGGGATCGGCCAGGCGCTGTTCCTGTTCATGGGCTTCGAGCTGGTCACGAACCAGGTCGAGCTGGTGCGCTCGCCCGGCGTGATCGCGTCGGCGCTGTCGCGCAGCGTCCACCTGCTCGCGGTGTTCTACGCGCTGGCGGCGCTGGGCTTCTCGACGCTGGCGCCGGAGGCAGCGAGCGCCAGCGTCGGCATCGCCGACGACAGGTGGCTGACGCCGCAGCTCGGGCTCGGTGCGGCCGGCGGCAGCCCGCTCGGCGCCGCCGCGATCGGGATCCTCTGCCTGCTCGCCTCGTTCACGTCGTTCAACGGCGCGCTGCTGACGCTGTCCCGGCTGGTCTACGCCCTCGCGTCGCAAGGAATGTTGCCTCGCCGCCTCGCCCGCATGGACGCGCGCCGCATGGTTCCCCCCGACGCGCTCGCCGCCCTGCTCGCCGCGGTCGCCGCGTTGACGTTCCTGCTGTCGACGCGCGCGCTCATCAATGCCGTGCTCGCCGGCTCGGCCGCCGCCGCCGGGCTGGTCTGGGCGGCGGCGGTCGCCGTGCGGGAGCGCCCGCCCTTCGTCGAGCCGGGGCGCCCGCGCGGCCGGCAGATCGCGGCGCTCGCGCTCGCATCGCTGTTCCTGGTCTTCGGCGTCAGCGCGCTCGCCGAAGGATTCGCCGCGCCGTCCGCACCCGCGCACGTGGAGGTCGCCGTTGCCCATTGACATGAGTGTCTCGCGCTGGACCCGCGACGTCGCGGTCACCCAGTGGAACCGCGACGACGGCGCGCTCGCGTCGATCGGAAGCGCGCTGCCTGCGCCGATCGCCGGCGAGCGCGCGCTCGGCGAGGTTCACCGCCTCGACCTGTCGCTGTTCGTCGTGTTCGAGGAGGTCGCGCTCAGGGTCTCGGGCGCGCTGGCCCGCAGCGCGCCGTCGCCCGAGGCGCTCGCCTTCACGGCGCAGCAGACGCTGGACGAAGCGCGCCACCACGAGATCTTCGCCCGCCGCCTCGCGCTGACGACGGCGGCCTGGGGAACGCAGGCCAGCGGCGACGACATCCTGATCCCGCCGCTGCGCAAGTTCATCGACCTCTGCTACGAGGTCGCCGACCGGGGCGCGTTCGTCGACGGTCTGGTGCTGACCAACCTGGTCCTGGAAGGGATGGCGTATCCGCTTTACGGGTACGAGGAGCGCTACTGGAAGCCGGTCGATCCGTACCTGGCGCGCCTGATCGCCAGCGCGTTCGCCGACGAGACCCGGCACGTCGCGTTCGGCGCGGCGCTGGTGACCAAGGCGCTGGACGACGATCGCGCGGCGCGGGCGCGCGTCCAGCGGCTGACGCACGACGCGCGGCGCGTGATGGGCGAGGTGTTCGACTACTACGTCCGCAAGTTCGTGAAGCTGTTCGACGCGGTCGCGCGGCGCCACCGGTCGCTGTTCGCGGACGCCGAGCTGGAACCGGGCCGGCGGCTCGCCGACACACCCTACGAAGACCAGATCGCCAGCATCCGGCATCGCATCGACACGGAGCACGCCCGCTTGCTCGGGCGCGCGGGCCTGGAGGACGCATGCGCTGGTTGACCCGCCTCGAATACCTGGCGCTGATGACCGCGTCGGGGCTGGTGATGCTGCTGCACGCGGGCGACGTGCACTGGGGCCGCGCCGTCGTCGCGTTCGCGGCGATCGATCTGATCGGCTACATCCCGGGGGCGCGCGCCTTCCGCCGGGCGGGGAAGGGCCGCATCTCGCCCGTCTATCACCACCTCTACAACGTCACGCACAACTTCCTCACCGCCGCGGCGGTCACGGCGCTGTGGGCGATCGCGGGCGGCGGGCTCGAGTGGGCGATGCTCGCGATTCCGCTTCACCTGGCGGGCGATCGCGGGATCTTCGGCAACGGCTTCAAGCCCGTGGCGCGGCCGTTCGAGGAGGCGCACCCCGCCGAGACGCACGGAGCGGCGGAGGCGGTGGCCCGATGACCGCGCCGCTGACCGTGGCCGCGCACGCGGATCGCCTCGCGCTGGCCGATCACATCGATCACCCGTCGGGCTTCCTGGCGCTGTCGCCGCGCAACCTGCGTTTCCAGGTTCCGGGCCAGCCGGGCTTCATCGCCTTCCGGCGCCAGGGGCGCTACCGGCTGGTCCCGGGCGGCGTGCACGCGCCGGATGAAAGCCGGGGCGAGTTGCTCGAGGCGTTCCTGCGCGACGCCGCGCTCGATCGCGAGCAGGTCGTCGCGCTGCAGGTGCGGGCCCGCGACGTGGCGCTGTTCCGCCGCAACGGCTTCCGGGTGAACGCGTTCGGGTCCACGTTCGCGCTGGGGCTGCAGAAATTCAGCTTCGCGGGGACGAAGCGGATGAAGCTGCGCAACCGGATCAAGCGCGCGCGCGACGCGGGCGTCACCGTCGTCGAGCTGGGCCGCGACCGCGCCTGTCCGCCGGGCGTGTGGCGGCAGCTGGGCGACATCAGCCGCGCCTGGCTGGCGACGAAGGGCGGGCACGAGCTGGATCTCCTGATCGGCGAGATGGGCGAGCCCGGCGATCCGGAACGGCGCGTGTTCGTGGCGCTGGACCGCGCCGAGCAGCCGCTGGGGTTCATCACCTACGTCCCCGTGTGGGGCGAACGGCCGGGCGTGCTGCACGATCTGACCCGCCGCTCGCCGGACGCGCCGTCCGGCGTGATGGAGCTGATCAACGCCGTCGCGCTGGCGCGCTTCCAGGCCGAGTCGATCCGCTTCCTTCACTTCGGCTTCACGCCGTTCCTGGTCGGGATGGGCGGCGCGGCGGTCGAGCCGCCCGATCACTGGCTGGTGCCGCGCATCGTCCGCTTCGTCGGCCGCTGGGGCAGCGCGATCTATCCGGCGCGCACGCAGCTTCAGTACAAGCAGAAGTGGGCGCCCGAGATCGTCGAGACCGAGTACATCGCCTTCCAGAACGTTTCGCTGGGCGCGCTGTGGGCGCTGCTGATCGCCACGCGGTCGCTTGTGCTGCCGTGGCGGCGGGCGCTCTCCCCGGGGGAGGCCACATGAGAGACCACGACGCCATCGTCATCGGCGCCGGCGTGGGCGGCGCGGCGCTGACGCTGGCGCTGGCGCGGGCCGGGCTGCGCGTGCTGCTGGTCGAGCGGCGCTCCGGCCCCGGCAACATCAACCGCGGCGACAGCTTGCTCCCGGCGGTCACGCGCCATCTCGCGGACTGGGGCGTGCTCGACCGCGTGCGCGCCGCGGGCGCCGCGCCGGTGGCGAAGATGCGCGTGCATCACCTGACGCGCGGCCTGCTGATGGAAGCGCCGCTGGGTGATCCGGCGGGTCACCCGTACCTGGTGCTTCCCCACCCGGAGATCGAGCGCGCGCTCACCGAGGAGGCGCGCGCCACCGGCCGCGTGACCGTTCGCTACCGCACGCGCCTGACGAATCTGATCGAAGAGCACGGGCGCGTGATCGGCGTCGAGCTGGCGGAGCGCGAGGGGGGCAGCGTCGCGCGCGAGACCGCGCGCCTCGTGATCGGCGCCGACGGGTCGTCGTCGCAGCTGCGGGCCGCGCTGGGCATCGAGCTGCCGCTGGCACCGTATCCGGCGGGCTACTTCATCATCGACTTCGAGCGGCCGCGCGATTGGGAAGAAGCGATGAACCTGCACCTCCACCCCGACGGCGGCGTGATGGTCGTGCCGCAGCGGCCGGGCGTGGTCGGCGTCGCGGCGCTGGTGCACGGGCCGCAGATGGATCTGTTCCGGGCGGGCGCGCTGGACGACAAGGTCGCCGCGATCCGCGCGCGCTGTCCGGCGCTCGCGTCCGTCGCGCCGCTGCCGCGCAATGCCCACCTCTACGCGCTGTCGCGCGGACACGCCGCCCACTACTTCGCGCGGGGCGCGGTGATGATCGGCGACGCCGTCCACGTCACCAACCCGACGGCCGGGCAGGGGATGACGATGGCGATCGAGGACGCCGCTGCGCTGGTGCGCCACGCGGCGCCCGCGATCGCCGCCAGCGCCGACGAGGCGACGGTCGACGCCGCGCTCGCCGCGTACGAACGGGAGCGCCGGCCCATCAACGAGGGGCTACTCGGCTGGTCGCACTTCATGGGTCGGTTCTTCGCGATGCGCGGGATGATCGGCACCGAGGTGCGCGCCCGCGTGTTCGCGTTTGGCGGCAACCCGATCGGGCAGTGGATCCAGCGGCGCGTCTGGAGCCGGGTGGCCACGCGCCCGGTGGTGGCCCCGCCGGCGTCGCTGGTGATGGAGCCGCAATCATGAGCGCATCCGCGGTCAGACACGCAATCGTGCCGGCGCCGGCGCCGGCGCCCGCGCCGAACGCGAGCCGCTGGATCCTCTCGCCGCTCTCGGATCTGATCTGGTTCCAGGGGTCGGTGCTGGCGGGGGTCGCGCTGCTCGTGTTCTTCGCGCTCGCGCCGCCCATCGCCGCGGCGCCGAACGCGGCGCAGCCGGCGCTGCTCGCGCTGTTGCTCTGGGGGATCTTGTTCGACGGCACCCACGTCGTCGGAACGTACGCGCGCAGCTACCTCGCGCCCGAGCCGGGCGCGCGTGCCGGTCTGCCCGGCTTCTGGTCGCTGGCCATGTTCGCGGTCGGACCGGCCGCCGCGGTCGCCGACTGGGCGGCGAGCGGCGTGGTGTTCCCGTACTTCCTGCAGGCGGCGCTGCTCTGGGCCTACTACCACCTGGTGCGCCAGCACTGGGGCTTCGTCGCGCTTTACCGCCGGCGCGCGCCGGACGATCCGACGCCGGTCCGTCTCGACGAGGCGTTCCTCTGGCTCGGCTGCCTGTATCCGTTCGTCCGTTTCTCGCTGACGCCGGCGTTCGCGACGACGGGATTGCCGCAGCTGCTGCCCGTGGCGGCGATGGCGCCCGTCCGCCACGTGCTCGACGGCGCGGTCGCGCTGGCCGCGGTCGCGCTCGGCGCTGCCTGGATCAAGCGCGGGGGAGCGCGGACCCTCGGCCCCAAGCACGCGTTCGTCGCCATCGTGATCGCGTTCCACCTCGCCACGTTCGCGTACCTGTCGAACCTGCTCGAGATCACCGCGACGCTGACGATCTTCCACAACCTGCAGTACCACCGCATCGTCTGGCAGCACGAGGCGGGCAAGGGACGGCGCCCGCTGGGCGGTCTGGTTCCGTACCTCGCGGCCGGCCTGGCGCTGGGCGTGGTCTGGTACGGGCCGCGCGTGATGGGCGCGCACCTGGCGGGTCCGGGGCTGCTGCGCAACGTGATCCTGGGCGTCGCGTGGGGCGTCGCCTTTCACCACTACCTGGTCGACGCGCGGATCTGGCGGCTGCGCCGCGCGCCGGCGGTCGCGCAGGCGATCGACGGCGGCGCCGTCCGGCCGGCGCCGTCGCCAAGACCAGGGCCAAGACCAGGCCAATGAACAGCGCGCCGTTCTGGCTCGACGCGGGCGCGATCGCCGGCCTCGAGTTTCCCGCCGGCGACACCATCGACGCGGACGTTGCCGTCGTGGGCGGTGGCTTGACCGGGCTGTCGGCGGCGTACCACCTGGCGGCGGCGCGGCCCGGCGCGCGCGTGGTCCTGCTCGAGGCCGACAACCTGGGCGGCGGCGCGAGCGGCCGCAACACCGGCATGCTCGGGCCCGGCGTCGGACAGAGCCTGCCCGCGCTGGCCGCGCGCCTCGGCCGCGCGCCGGCGGCGGCGCTGTATCGCGCGACGCTGGAGGCGGTCAGCGACGTGCGGTCGCTGTGCGGGCGCGAGGGGATCGCCTGCGATCTGCAGATGACCGGGCAGCTGCTGCGCGCGCGCTCGCGCGGCGATCGGCGCCGCCTCGGCCGGCAGGCGGCGCTGATGGCGGAGCTGGAGCTGCCGTTCGAACGCCTCGACGATGAAGCGACCGCGCGGCGGCTGCGGCTTTCGCCCGCGCCCGGCGACGACGGCGACGGTCCCGCGGCGCTGCGCTTCGCGCACGCGGGCCTGCTTCACCCGGGCAAGCTGGTCGCGGGCCTCGCTTCGGCGGCCACCGCGCGCGGCGCCACGCTGTACACGCGGGCGCGCGTGGCCGCGATCGGCGGGCCGGGCGGCGGCCGGCGCGCGACGGTCTCCCTGGCGGGCGGCGGCACCGTCGTCGCGGACGACGTCGTGGCGGCCACGGCCGGTTACACCGCCGGGCTGGGCATGCTGCGCGGGCGTGTGCTGCCGGTGCATCTGCAGGCGCTCGCCACGGCGCCGCTGCCGGCCGAGGCGTTCGCGGCGCTGGGCTGGCGCGGGCGGGAAGGCGTCGTCGAAGCGCGCCGCATCTTCAACTACTTCCGGCTGACCGCCGACGACCGCCTGGTGTTCGGCGGCGCCGCCCCTCGTTACCACTGGGGCGGCCGCCCGCCCGCCGGCGACGCCGCACGCATGGCGGAATCGCTGCGCCTCCGCCTCGCGTCGGTGTTTCCCTATGCCGCGGGCATCGACCGCCTGCCGGTGACGCACGCCTGGAACGGCGTCATCGGTTACACGCTGGACGCGCTGCCGGTGATCGGCCGGGATCGCGATCGGCCGGCGGTGCTGTACGCGCTCGGCTGGTGCGGCCACGGTCTGGCCCTGTCGGTCGCCTCGGGGGCCTGGATCGCGCGCCTGGTGTTCGAGCCGCGCCCCTTCGAACAAGGGCAGCCGTGGTTTCGCGACAGCTCGCCGCGCCTGGCCGGCGAGGCGGTGCGCTGGCTGTCGTTTCGCGCGGCGGTCGGGGCGATGGCGGTCCTGGATCGGGTGGCATGAACCGGCCAGCGTCGCCGGGT
>Ga0207651_10000105_pt1 | contig 36665 bp, 31 predicted proteins | sample KBSM23metaG_FD_184328 | JGI IMG/M metagenome (GOLD analysis project Ga0207651, IMG submission 184328) | Miscanthus rhizosphere microbial communities from Kellogg Biological Station, Michigan, USA - KBS M2-3 metaG (SPAdes) (version 2) | ecosystem: Host-associated > Plants > Roots > Rhizosphere >... | reverse complement strand
CCGGCCGTGATAAGTGTGGTGCTGCTCCCGCCAGCCTATTGGCTAGGGCGCCGCAGCCAGCTCGTAAGCCTGCACCGCAAACTTGAACGCGATGCGGCTAACTACAAAGAGCTATAGCCATGTTGTCGGCAGCATCCAGACGCTGGCAAGGGGTGTGTAGAGGTTGTTGAAAAGCCTGTGGATAACTTGTCAAGACTTTTTATAAGAAAATGCTTGCGCTTAGTGTTGCGGACGTGATATAAACAGAGATGTTATAAACAAAATAAATATAGAACTAATAAAAAAGGGAAAGAAATAAAAATGAAATCGTTACGATTTTTGGACAGGCGAGCTGGCTACAGCTTGGCTTCCGTAGGTTTGTTGCTGGGCATGGTGGCCCCAGCTGTTATCCCTGCACTTGCTTCAGCCGGCCAGCTGTCAAGCCGCAGCGTAGAGATGAGTAGTGCGGTGCCAAACGACACAGGCGTTAAGTACACACTTGCATTTACCCCTACAACCGCTTATGGGTCGGTGATTGTAGATTTTTGTGATGAATCGCCCATTATTGGAGAAAGTACGTGTACAACTCCAACAAGTTTTAGCGCGGCTAGCGCTACGGTAGCACAAACAACCGGTAGCATTGGTACGCTTACCACGACAGGCACAACTGCTGGGCACCTGGTCATTAAGGGGAGCTCCACTACAAGCGCTGCCTCAGCTTTTGAAATATCCGGTATTCATAACCCGAGTACCACGGGTACATTCTATGCGCGTATGTACACGTACCTAAGCAATACGCCGGACTATACTGATGTATCAACTCTAGGTACGACGGCAGACGAAGGTGGTGCTGCACTATCCACGACAGACACGATTGGCGTAACCGCAACTGTCAAAGAATCAATGACCTTCTGTGTGTCTGGTGTTGGTTCCACACACTCTGGCGATGCTATCGACACTACTAATGGCCCTAGTGGTGCTTGTGGTGTGGACGGCTCGTCTAACGCAACAGGCGTTTACACTCCTAACATAACGTTGGGTCATGGTACCCCGCTTACGTTAGATAGCTCTCAGGCAGACTCGGGTTATGACTGGCTACAGCTCTCTACTAACGCCGCAAACGGTGCAGTGGTTCGTCTGAAAGACACGACACCTGATAGCTGTGGCGGCTTGGAACGTGCTGGTGCTACCTCGTGTGATATTACTCCTATTGGTGCTACGGCCGCTGCAATCACGGGTGGTGTAGCGAGCTTTGGTATGCGCTTGAGCGGCGAGCAAAGTGCTCCTCATGCAGTTGCTACTTCTGCCGCTACATTGACCTCTGCCGCACCATACAATAATGGTACGAACTATGGCTTCGACAACACTACTTCTGGTAATACGGTTTCTGGAACCTACGGGAGTCAGGTAGTGAGTAGCGCGGGAGCTGTAGCCAACCGCAATATTCTCATGAATTTTGCTGCATCGGCTGCACCAACTACACCGGCAGGTGTTTACAAGGCCACGCTAAACCTTATAGCTACTGGTACTTACTAAGGTTCAGACAGCATAAATAGATGTAAGCTCCCACATTAGTGTGGGAGCTTTGTCTTAGAAAAGTAATATGCTTGCGTATTCTCTTTGTCGGCAGCTTAGCATCTGGTACTATACAAGTAACGAAATGAGGGTATACAGAAAAGTGAAGAAAGGTTTTTTACGCAGCGCGACATTGTTGGTAGGCGCCTCGTTGCTGTTAGTACAAATGGGTGGCAGTATAGTATCTGCCGCAACAAAGGCTCCGGCCACGACCCCAGCCGTGTCGGGTGATGCTAATAGTTATCGTATTACGCCGCTGCGGACCAATATAACGATCAGTCCTGGCGATAGTGGTCAGGTACAGATAGGCATTACTAACTTAACGAAAGCCACCGTAGCCCTGCAGCCTATTGAAAACGACTTTGTTGCGGCCGGTGAGACTGGTCAGCCCGCACTGATCATTGATCCTAACAGCTATGCACCCTCCCACAGTCTGAAGCGCTTCATGATAGCCCTGCAGAACATAACGCTGGCCGCTGGGCAAACACAGAACGTTACCGTTACCATTAAAGTACCCAAGACTGCCCAGGCTGGCGGCTATTTTGGCGCTTTGCGTTTTGCGCCGGCAACGCTTAATGGCCCTGCAGTGGCCGTCGGTTCGAGTGTTGCCTCGCTTATTTTGTTAGACGTTCCCGGTCCAGCTGTAGAGCAGCTGACTATGACTAATTTTGATATTCAGCAAAATGGAGGCAGTGCGACAAACTTCCGTACACCAGATAATCTTTCCTTGTTGCTGCGCTTCCAAAACAAGGGCAACCTGCAAGAAGCTCCCTTCGGACAAATTTATGTACAAAAGGGTAAGAAGAAGGTTGCCTACAGCTATAATTTTAACCAGACTGAGCCAAAAGATCAGATATTGCCCGATAGTGCTCGTCGCTGGACAATCCCGCTAAAGGGTCTGGGCAAGTTTGGTAAATACACTGTGGGAGCTATCTTTAGCTATGGCACTAAAGGCCAGACGATTGAGATCACCAAGACCGTTTGGATTGTTCCGACTGTTCTTATTGCATCAATAGCAGGTGGTATCGTGGTGCTTACTGCACTGGGCGTTGGTCTTTATATGTTCCTGCGGTCGTACAAGCGCAAGATATTGCGCTCCTCCCGCCGCCGCTACTAGGCTGACGGCTAGCCGCAAGTGCTGAAATTTGCTAAAATGGTGAGTTGATGACGAAGAAAGTATACGTTGGAATGTCCGGCGGAGTGGATAGCTCTGTTACGGCTGCCATGCTCAAAGAGCAGGGCTACGATGTCACGGGCGTATACATGAAAAACTGGAGCCAGGATTTGCCTGGTATGGTGTGTCCGTGGAAGCAAGATTACCAGGATGCAAAGCGGGTGGCAGTGCAGCTGGGTATTCCGTTTAAGATGTATGATTTTGAAACGGAGTATCGCCAAAAGGTGGTGGATTACATGCTGGCCGAATACCAGGCTGGCCGTACGCCCAACCCCGATATCATGTGCAACCAAGAGGTAAAGTTTAAGCTTTTTCTGGAAGCCTGTTTGGCGGACGGCGCAGACATGATTGCAACTGGCCACTATGCGAAAACACATGATGGCCAACTGCTAACGGCCGCCAATGTAGAGAAAGACCAAACCTACTTCCTGTATCGAGTTACCGAGGATGCACTTAAGCATAGTCTGATGCCAATTGGCGAATTTGCTACCAAGGCAGAGGTGCGTGCCAAAGCGGCTGAGTTGGGCCTAGCTACGGCCGAGAAGAAAGATAGTCAGGGCATTTGTTTTGTGGGCAAAGTCGGCATCAAAGATTTTCTGCTGCATGAGCTGGGTGAGCAGCCACATGGCCGCATCGTGGACCAAAACGGTGCGACGGTGGGTGAACATGACGGTGCTATCTTTTACACCATTGGCCAGCGGCATGGTTTGAGCGTGGGCGGTGGCCTGCCCTTTTACGTGGTGGGGAAAGATATGGTCAAGAACGAGGTGTATGTAACAACCGATTTGCAGGATGATCGGCTGTGGCATCACGATTTAAAACTTACGAGCCTGCACTGGATTAATGGTACACCTGAAACAGGTAGAATGTATCAGGTGCGTACCCGCTATCGGGCGCCACTCGTTGACTGCAATATCGAACTTAGCGACAAGGCGGCTGCCATGCACCTCAGCGAAGACATCCGTGCGATAACTCCTGGCCAATCGGCAGTTTTGTATGACGGCGACCTAGTAGTTGGCGGCGGCATTGTTATTTAGTTGGCGTGCTGCTGTAGCTTTGGTGAAACTATCACTCGATTGATCGGCAGGAAATCCGATATGGAGACACGTGTGTCTGGCTGGACCTGGATCAGGTAGTAGCCAATTGCTTCTTTGCTGGCGGTATCGAAGACCAGTACGCATTCAATGGAGGTTTGCCGCAAAGGGCCAATGGTAAACGTGTCTTTTTGGACGCCGCCGCTCGTGCCTTCGACCATCATTACGGAACCGGTGTTTTCATTGGTTTGTACTGGAGGTTGAAAGGTGTGGGTGTGTCCCGCGAGCGCGAAGCCGACATTGCCTTGGCTGGCTGCGAGCGTTAGCATCTCCGGCTCGTGCGCCACTATAACATCAGGGTGTTGAGCTTGTGCTACGACAGCTAATTCGTTAGCCGCATCGGCGATGCTTTGGCTGCCATGCTGGTGCATAGGTGTGCCCATAGTGCTTTGCATGGGGTCTGGTGCGCCGGTGACCTTTAGGCCGGCCAGATCAACCATTTTTCCTAAAGTTAAGACCGTAATGCCGTATTTGGCGGCAAAATCTTCCACAGGAGTTGAGCCGTGTCCATCGTCGCCGTTGTCGTGATTGCCGGGCGCTAGGAGTATTGGCTTTCCTTTCAGGGCATCTGCTTCGGCACTCACGCATTCTTCTTCGGCTGCACTGCCGCTCATGGTTATATCGCCGCTTTCAAAGGTGCCGTCTATGGTGAACCTCTCTTTTATGAGTCTATAGAGCTCGTTCATTCCGAGGTTGCAGTGGTTGTCAGAGATGCTTAGAACATATATCAGACCCTTATGGTCGAGCGGCGTGTTTTGAAACTTGGCGTTAAAGGTGTCTTGAAAGTGCATGGCTGCTTGCCGGTAGAAGGCGTCGTTGGTGTCTATGAACGCTTTCAGGCGGCCGCCACCTTGATCGACGGTCAACTGGAGCAGTAAGCCGTGCAAGCTGTAACCTTCAAAGGGCGTGCCCTGCAACACTGGGTCGGCTTCTGTGGATGCTAGCGTTTGAGTGGGGTGGGCGCTGTCGCCACAGGCAGCAGTTACTAGCAAGGAGCCGATGACTAGGGTACCCCACAGGCGCGCCAAAGAAATTTTGGGCGGTTCGATGGCATGCAGGAGCGCTGCTCGTTGTTCATCACTGACTGCCGCGCCGAGTGAATCTAGAGCTTGCAGTCCGGCGGCGTGCCTTTGCCCTTCGCGCTGCTTTCTATGGCCGGCAACACCCAAGAGCACTAGACTGCTGGGGGCAAACAGAGCAGCTCCTTCGGCACCGTTATGCCAGGCACGGGTTACGACGGTGTGAATTGCCGTGTTTTTAATGTGATCAGGATCGGCTAGGAGTTGCTCGTACTGGCGTGCTGCAGCACTAGCACTGCCAAGTGCGCTTTGGTTGGGGTCGGACTGCGACGGAATGCCTTCTAGGGTGATTCTTGCGCCGCCGAATTCCCAGCCCGTAGGCTTTTCGGCGGTTCCAAGCGGACCAAAGTTGATGACATCATCGGGGCTTGCGGTAAATTCGATACTTGCGTCATGGGGGCCGATCTTTATCTTAGTAGGCGTTTTGGCGGTATATACTCCGCCGGCAATGATGCCGCCAGCTAGAGCTAGCGCTCCCACGGCTACATACCGGCCAAAGCCATATGCTCGTTCCGTTTCGGTTGGTGGGCTGGGATCTAAAGGGAGTGACTCGGGTGCCATGAGTGGAAGAGTAGTATAGCAAAGATTTGGAGAATGTAGAAAGTTAACGAATAGCTAGAATTACTGGTGTGTTAGCAAAAAAGAAGCCGCCTATGCAGCTTCTTTTTAGAGGGTGATTGCATCGTTTATTTGTGTAGCTGCTGGTACCAATCAAGTGGCATGATGTTACTGCCTTGGTAGAAACTGTTTTTGGAGGCGCTTATAGCGCGGGCGGTGTCATATTCAGTTTTAAAGACACTCTGAACTTCGTTCACAGAAGCGAGCGGATCGGTTCCTTCCAACGTCTGTTGGTTTTTCGTTGCAAAAACAACATGGTCACCGGCCTGAAGGCTAGCTAACGTGGCGGCTGTACCTTGGTTATAAGCACTAAAGTTTTGGGCAAGTGTAAACGTCTTTTGCTGCGTTCCGTTAGTAGAGTGGTAAGCCAAGGTTAAGGTGTGGTCGCCAGTGCCTATCACCGTACCAGATGTCAGGCTGGAGCCTGCAAGGACTGGCTGGTTGTGGTAAAAGGCGGCCACCGCTTGGTATTCACATTCCACCAGAAGCTTCGCCTGAAGGTCTGACGCCGAAATGTGGGGATTGCCCAGAATTTCGAATTGGACATGGTGGCGATCTGTGCCGTTTATACCAGCTGGCAACGCACCCTGACATGCAGAGAGATCAACAGAGAGAACTGAACGCTGCTGTGTAACGGCAACGGACCCGTTAAACCAGTTAGTAAGCGCGTAGGCACTGGCGCCAGTGGTCACAACCACGGCTGCGGCAATGATGGCACCCGGTGCAGTGCGCAAAAAGTTGAGTGTTTTCATAGAAAATGGTTCCTTATATAGAGCTTGTATATGTTGTTTAGTTTGCAAGCGTCGCTTGGCAGTTAGGCTACGACGAAGTGTCGTCGCGGTAAAATCTGCCTGTAAGCTGCGACGTGGCTCCGAAGAAGTCGGAGCTGTATTTGAATTGGTATGGCTCATGAGAGTACCTCCTTTAGTTGCTTTCTGGCACGACTCATCCAGCTCTTGATAGAGCCGACCGATGTACCCATCTGCAGAGCAATTTCGCTGTAGCTTTTGCCCTGCCAATAGTGCATGGAAACGACGGTTCGATAATTGGTAGGCAGGGCGTCGACGGCCTCCCGTAACTCCTGATACATCGCCAAATCGATGGTGCCCGGAAGATCGCTCATAATGCGATCGAGCTCACCTTCATCCAAGCGGACCGTGCGTCGCTTACGCAAATGCGTGAGCGCTAGGTTAGTGGCAATTTTATACAGCCAAGTACTAAAGCGAAACTGGGGATTGTAGCGATCGAGATGCACAAAAGCTTCAATGAATGCTTCATGAGCAATATCTTCCGCCTCATCCTCGTCGTGGGTAAATCTGAAGCAGTGACGGTAGAGACCTTCTTTGTAACGGTCGATAAGAGCTGCATAAGTTTCTTCATCGCCGTCCAGTATTTGAGCGATAAGCTCTTGCTCGTTCTGTTTCATATCTAGGTATATGCCACTCAATGCTAAAAGGTTACACGCGCACGGCTTTTCTATATGGGTTAGCACAATTACTTCTTGGGCAATATAGCTTGTACTATAAAATAATTCCTGCTGTAGAGCATAGTAGGGTTACGGGTTGCGCAAAAATCACAGCACACGTGCTAAAATAAGGTGCATATGCTTGATAAGTTCAAGGGCCTCAAGGACGCTGCACTGAGCCGCGTACAAACGGCCAATAGCACCTCTGATACTAATCGTTATTTGGTCGCACTCGACATCGGTACTGAGTACGTGAAAGCGCTCGTGGGGCGCGTGGCTGAAGGCGAGATAGAAATCATCGGCGTGGGTCGGGCGCACCAGGGTCTGAGTGACATGCAGGCCGGCGCAGTTGCTGACATCGGCGCAGTAGTAGAAAACTGCGATAAAGCGCTTAACGACGCCGAGAAACAAGCAGGAGTAAGCGCCCGGGGCGCCATTATTGGTATTGCTGGTGAATTAGTTAAAGGCACCACGAGCACAGTACGGGTGGCGCGCAAACAACCCAACAAGGCCCTCGACCTCATGGAGATTGAGCGCATTATTAAGCTGGTCCAGCAACGGGCTGAAGCCAAGGCTAAGAAAGAACTTACATGGGAGCTGGGCGGCAAGGATATTGACGTACGCTTGGTTAACAGTGCTCTCGTTGGTATGGAAATCGATGGCTACCAAGTAACCAATCCGATTGGTTTTCAGGGACGCGATGTAGTCGTGCAGCTCTATACTGCCTTTGCGCCGCTGGTGCACATTGGTGCGCTGGAGCGCGTGGCCGAACAGCTCGATCTGGATCTGCTAGCAGTGGCAGCAGAGCCATTTGCAGTTGCCCGCAGTGTGATTGGTGATGACCAAACGAACACGATGAGCGCAGTACTGATGGACGTTGGCGGTGGCACGACCGACATTGCGGTCATAAACGACGGTGGTGTACAGGGCACCAAGATGTTTGGTATCGGTGGCCGAGCTTACACCCGCGGCATCGAGCGCGATTTGAATGTCGATTTTGAACTGGCTGAGAAGCTTAAGGTGAATCTGGACGGCGAACGTATTTCCGCCAAACAAAAGGCTGTCGTGGAACAGGCACTTAAAAAGACACTCGATGTTTGGATAAGTGGTGTTGAGCTGGGCCTGGGTGAATTCACTAAGCTTGACCATCTGCCGCACAAAATTTTGCTCTGCGGTGGTGGCTCAAGCCTCGATATGCTTATGGACCGTTTGCATGACAGTGATTGGTACACTCGGCTGCCGTTTACGCGTAAGCCTGTAGTGCAGCATATTCACCCTGATCAAGTGGTGGGCATAGCCGATCTTACGGGTGGCGTGAAAGACCACACCTTTATTACGGCTATGGGTCTACTCAGAGTTGGACTTGATACGGTACAATATAACGGTACGGGCGGGAACTCCGTCAAAGAAAAAATAGATAGGATTTTGCACGTATAGGTACACGTGCAGTAGGGTACGTTGACTGGCAACGCTAAGAATACATTATGGCTAAACTACAATCGCTGAACGGCACGACAGGCAAAGAGACAATTTATGTCGATGTTGATGACGAAATTACCGCCATCATCGACAAAGTTCAGGCTGCCAAGGGCAAAGTAATTGCCCTAGTCTTGCCTAAACGCGCACCGGTGTTACAAAGCATTGTGAACATGAAGCTGCTCAAGCGTACTGCCGAAAATGCCGACAAGAACCTAGTGCTTGTTACGAGCGAAGCTGGGTTGATGCCTCTGGCTGGTGCAGTTGGTCTACATGTGGCTAGTACCCCTACGAGCCGGCCGAGTGTGCCGAGTGCGCCGATGGTGCCTGGCGACGAAACCGAAGATGTTGACGAGCCGATTAAAATTGTTGACGGTAATACTGCCGAAGCGGATGATTTCAACCGTGATGCAGTGGCACACAAGTCAATCGGTGAGCTCGCTACGAGCGGGGCAGTGGGTAATACCACCGAAGACGATATTGATGAATCTATAGACATGTCCGAAGACACAGATGACGCAGTACCAAATGCCGCTGCACCCGTGCCCAAGCCAGCCAAGAACAAAAAGCTTAAGGTGCCTAATTTCGATAGTTTTCGCAAGAAGGTGGCGCTGGGTATTTTGGGACTGGCGATTCTTGTAGTGGCATGGATATACGCATTTATAGTTATGCCCAAGGCGACCGTTACCGTTCATACCGACACAAGCACCATTGCAACCAACTTAAGCCTCACGCTCGATACAACGGCAAAATCGCTCGATAGTACGAATAGCATTGTGCCCGCTAGTGCGCAAAGCCAGCAAAAGACGGCGACGCAGCAGGTTCCCGCCACTGGTCAGCAGAATAACGGCGCTAAGGCTACGGGTACTATTACAGTTGTCAACTGTGGCCCTAGTGACGAAACTATCTCAGCGGGTACAACATTTTCCGCTGCAAGCCATACTTTCGTAAACACCGATTCCACCGTCCATGTTCCCAGCAGTAATTTTGCATTTGGGGGTAAGTGTAAAAATGACGGCAAGGCTACCATAAATGTGACCGCGCTGAAAGGCGGCGCTGATTATAACCTCGCTGCACAGTCGTACAGTATCTCCGGTGGTTCGAGTTACCTAACTGCATCTGGCTCTCAGATGAGCGGCGGCACCGATAACATCACCAAGATTGTAACTCAAAGCGACATTGATGGAGCTACGAGCAAAATTACTTCCAGTGATAACGATAGTGTGAAGGCACAGCTTGTTTCGAGTGTCCAGTCCAAGGGTCTGCTCCCGGTACCCACAACGTTCCAAGCGGGCACACCGCAGGTAACTACTAGCGCCAAAGCGGGTGACGCGGCCGATAATGTAACCGTTACGGCTGTTACTACCTACACTATGTTTGCCGTACAAAAGTCAGACTTACAGCAGTTGGTTGATGCCAGTGTGAATAGTCAGCTCGATAAAGGCAAACAGGTGATTTTAGATGACGGCATCGCTAACGCCGAATTTACTGAAGCCAACCCGCCTGGCGATACCGGTGCGGTGGTATCTGTATCGACGAAATCGGTTGCAGGTCCACATATTGATACGACAAGTCTAAAAAAACAGCTTGTTGGTAAGAAGAGCGGTGATGTAAAGAGCTTCATAAAACAAACGCCAGGCGTTACGAGCGTTGATGTCAAATTCAGCCCACTCTGGGTTGGTTCGATACCTAAGAACGCTAGTAAGACGACCGTAACTATTGTAAAGGCGGGTAAATAGCCGGTGTGCTAGAGTTATGGCGTCACGGGAATACATATTGGCACTCGACTACGGCAATAAGCGTGTTGGTGTAGCCATTGCACATGTGATTGCTCGCTTGCCACGGCCGTTAACGACACTCGTCAATGACGAAACACTGTTTGATGAGGTGCGCAAACTCGTAAAACAAGAGGGGGCAGCCCGTGTGGTTGTAGGTCTGCCACGGAGTATGGATGGCAGTTATAGTGTACAAACAGAAGCGGCAGAAGCATTTGCCGAACAGTTGCGGGGTTTGCTCGATGTGCCAGTTGATATGGCCGACGAAACGCTAACGAGCGTTGATGCCGAGAGTGCGCTTGCAGGCCGTAAACATGCTAAGGCTGACATTGACGCACTGGCAGCAACGTTTATACTGGAGCGATACTTGGCTGATCATCCGGCAGGGGAGAATGTGTGATGTATAAGGTAGGGCTGAAGCAGCGGCGGTCGTGGCTCCGACGGGTTACGCTGGCAGGCGGCATCCTGCTGCTTGTATTAGTGATCGCAACTATAGCCGTATGGCGTTTTTATGAGCAGAACTTAAAGCCGGTCAGCGCGCATGGTTCGCCGCAGTCGATCACCATTGCCGCTGGATCTAGCCCAGCAACTATTGCCAATTTGTTGCATGATCGGGGTGTCATACGGAGCGCCTGGACGTTTGAAACCTATGTGCGTCATGAAGGCGTCGGGGAAGACTTGCAAGCGGGCACGTATTCGCTCAGTCCTGCCCAGAGCGTACCTGATATTGCCGCTCAAATAACCCACGGAAAAGTGACGACACAACTAGTTACTATCCTCCCCGGCCAGCGGCTTGAACAAATCAAGCAGGCGCTCATAAATGATGGTTTTAGCGAAGCTGATGTTACTGCCGCATTGCGAGCTAGCACGTACGAAAACAGTGCAGCCCTCGTCGACAAGCCCGGCGGTAACAGTCTAGAAGGTTACCTGTATCCTGACTCGTTCCAGCGGACGAGCACAACGAGTGCAGCAACCATTGTGCAGGAATCAATCGCCGAAATGCAGCGTCATCTGACGCCCAGTATACGAGCGGCTTTTGCTAAAGAAGGCATAAGCACTTACCAGGGTATAACGCTAGCTTCAATAGTTGAGAAAGAAGTTTCCAATCCAAGCGATCGCAGTCAGGTGGCACAGGTGTTTCTTAAACGATTGCAGGCTGGCATGATGCTTGGTAGTGATGTTACGGCCATCTATGGTTCGCGTTTGAATGGGCAGGGTGCGTCACTGAGTTATGACAGTCCATATAACACTCTCATACACACTGGTCTGCCGCCGACCCCTATTAGTAATGTGGATGAGAGCGCATTACAGGCAGTGGCTCATCCGGCAAACACCGATTGGCTCTACTTTGTTGCAGGTGATGACGGTGTCACGCATTTTTCAAACACGCTTCAGGAACATCAGGTGCTTACACAGCAGTATTGCCATAAGCTCTGTGGTAATGGTTAGCCTTGCACTCGGTGTGCTAAGCGGATGTATACAACAGGGGTGGTGATGTTGTACGGGCTTGCGGGTCAGGCTGGAAATTGATACCATTAGCACCGTAACGGTATGCCACCATTTGGCACTACGTTACTCTTTTGCGGCTACTACAAAGTAATAATTCCGGCACTGCTTGCAGTCCGGTCTCAACAGTAAGTAATAAACAGCAAAAGTTTGGCATCCAGAGGACGTTTGTGCGTTTCTACATGCCAGGAGTCATACCATAAGTACTATACCCACAGGGTCGGCAGCGGCCCGCATGATAAATCAGCGGCGCTTGCGCCTTAATAAGCTCGTGCAGAAATCATTGCAACGTAAAAGAGTGCGCAAGCGCTTGGTTCGCTATGGCCTGGTAACGGCAAATCTACTTGTACTGGGCGCGGTAGTGGCTTTTGTGGCTACGAGCTCGCACAGTAATCAGAGCGCAGCCGTGGGAGTATTAGCGGATACTACGGCAACAGCAAAGCCAGTTGATGGCTTAACGGCGTACGATATTGCAGCTAATGTCGCCCGAGTGGCTAGTTTGCCCGAAAGTACCGCCATAGCCAACCAGGCGCAAAGTGCACATGTAGCCGTGGCAGTAAGTGCCAGCGACACGAACATCGTTGCCAAGCCACAAATTGTTGCCACTGCGCTCAAAAGCCGTGAGGACATAAAAGTATATATTGTGCAGGCTGGTGACACGGTCACTGCTATTGCACAAAAGTTTGGTGTAACCTCCGATAGTATCAAATGGTCCAATAATCTATTAAGTGACACGGTAACAACCGGTAACAGGCTAACCATCCCGCCCGTAAATGGCATAGTGTATACCGTAAAATCGGGCGATACCGTGCAGAGCTTAGCCACGAAATACAAAGCGAATGTCGATCAGATTGTTGCATCGAACGACGCTGAAATTGCCGGTATAAATATAGGCGAACAGATCTTGATTCCAAACGGCCAGCTGCAAGTTTCTCGCGGTGGAGGTATTTATTTCACCAGCGGCTCCTTTACGCCGGCGTATGGCAGCAACGGCTACGACTATGGGTACTGTACCTACTACGCTGCGGCTCGCTCTGGTGCGCCAGGCAACTGGGGCAATGCCAATACCTGGGCGTACTACGCCGCGCTCAGCGGTTGGGTGGTAAGCTCGGTACCAAAGGTAGGGGCAATCGCCCAGACGTCGGCGGGGTATCTTGGCCATGTGGCTATCGTGGAGGCGGTGTCAGATGATGGTACGCAGATTATGTATAGCGATATGAATGGTCTTGAGGGCTGGGGTCGTGTTGGTAATACTGCAACTTCGGCTAATCCGACGGGGCACCCTTATTGGGTTCCGGTCTCCCACTTCCAGCACTACATCTACCGCTAGACTTTCCTAGAGCGCCCATTCTGAGCGAAACTATCCGTTCCTCACTCCGTCGTACTGCTAGTACGCCTCCGTTCCAGTACTTTATTTTCATCTCAAATTGCGCTGCCCTAGGAAAGCCTATTAGTAGCGGTTGCCCAGTACGCACACATTGCTTTGTTGGCAACTCCGCTACTCGTTCACCGTATTGTAATACGGTCCACTCCGTTGCTCATCGGCGCCTTGCACTGCATGCAACCTGGGCAGTCTTGCGTCCACTACTAATTTAGAACATAATTTTCCTGGTTTTGCCAGAGCTGATCTGGTATACTAGGTGTATATGAAATTTATCGACCACGTGATAATTGCAGTAAAAGCGGGTGATGGCGGCAATGGCCGGATGAGCTTTCGGCACGAAAAATATGTCGATAAGGGTGGCCCGGACGGTGGTGACGGTGGTAATGGTGGTGACATTGTTTTTGTGGCATCACGCAACCAAAACACCCTTGTAAGCTTTCGTTATCACCGCGAGCTGGTCGCAGAGGCAGGTGGGGATGGTGATAAGGTCCGTCGCCATGGCAAGAATGGCAAAGACTTACGAGTTGATGTGCCTGTTGGCACCATTGTAACCAATCAAGAAGGTCTGACGCTGGCAGATCTTACCGAGGACGGCCAGGAAGCAATCGTAGCGCAGGGTGGCCGCGGTGGCTTCGGTAACGCTCACTTTATAAGCAGTGTCCGTCAGGCGCCTAAATTCGCAGAAAAAGGCGAGGGTGGCGAAGCGGTTGAGCTTACTCTAGAACTGAAGCTGATTGCAGATGTCGGTTTAGTAGGCCTTCCAAACGCTGGCAAATCTACGCTACTGAGCGTGGTTAGTAATGCGCGCCCAGAGATTGCCGACTACCCATTTACCACACTGACACCAAACCTTGGTGTTGTGGACGTGAACCACGAGAGCAGCCTGTTGTTTGCCGACATCCCCGGACTCATCGAAGGCGCAGCCATGGGCAAGGGCTTGGGTGACGAGTTCCTGCGCCATGTAGAGCGCACGGCCGTACTACTGCATCTAGTTGATGTCACTGGCGATGACATTGCGGAGGACTACCAGACTATTCAAAACGAACTTAAAACATATCGTTCGAACTTGGCTGAAAAGCAGCAAATTGTGGTGCTGACTAAGACCGATCTGGTGTTGCCCGAGGAGCTGGACCAAAAGCGTGAGCAGCTCAAAGCGGTGCTGCCGGCTGACATGCAACTATTCGCAATTTCCTCGCAGGCCCACGAAAACCTGCAGCCGCTCCTGTATGCCGTAAGCGCCGTAGTAAGTGCTGAGCGCAGTCGCCAAGCCATCGAAGAACCCGAAGAAGAGTTGGTGCCGGTATTACGCTTGAAAGATCAGAGCAGCTGGCGAGTAAGTCGTGAGGGTGACACCTTTATGGTAAGCGGCAGTAAAATTGAACGCTTTGCTATTCGCACCGATTTTACGAACGAGGAAGCGGTCCGCCGTTTGCGCGTCATTATGCGCAAGCAAGGTATTATGCACGAACTAGTCAAGCAGGGTGCTAAACAGGGCAACACCGTCCGTATTGCCGGTGGTGAATTTATCTATTAATGCTGTAGCGTAGGCCGCAGATTGACGCGTACGTAGTAGTGTATAATCCCCGCGTGTTTCGCGCACACTGCCCACTTTCCGAAAGAGAGCGCACGAATGACCACATCCAGCCCTGCTATCGAGGGCCGGCAGCTTCCCGACGGGTTCACCCGGCGTCTGCAGCTATGGATTCCAAGGGCTGCCGACAACAAGCTGTATCGTCTACTTCGGACCGACCCCTATAATGCAGAAGTTTTCGACCGGCTCATCCACCACCACAGGAGGCTGCAGAGGAGTCCCGAGGGAGTGTGTGGCTTCTGTAAGCAGTCTCCAGCGACCATGTTTTGGGCGTTTCTGGTACAAGAGTACGTGCCAGACTATGCCGATGTCGTTTGTTTGAGGCGTTCATCGGGACGGGCATAAGGTACTCTGTGTGAGGCCGGGGCTGGGTTTGGCGATTGGGGTGGTCGACATGATGACTCCGCTTTGCCGAACCCGCCCTACTCACATAATTGCTTTACGAATGTAATTCGTACTGATGAGTCCAAAAGGACGAAAGCAAAGGTAAGGCTCAATTAGTGTATTTGGTGAAACTGGCTTTTCGGAAGACAGATGGTACACTTGAGCGTATGGCACAGAGTTTTTTCTGGTACGACTTAGAAACGTCGAGCATTAGTGCGCGTACGGGGCGGATCATGCAGTTTGCCGGCCAGCGGACTGATATAGACTTAAACCCGGTTGGTGAGCCGGTGAATCTGCTTGTTAAACTGAGCGAAGATATTCTGCCCGATCCAGATGCCATCATGATTACCGGCATTACACCTCAGTCAACCTTGCAGGATGGTTTGACCGAAGTAGAGTTTTTGCACTATTTCCACGAGGAAATTTCCACGCCTGACACCATTTTTGTAGGCTATAACACCGTGCGGTTTGATGACGAGTTTATGCGCTTTTTACACTACCGCAATTTTTACGATGCCTACGAATGGGAGTGGCAAGACGGCAAAAGTCGGTGGGACCTGCTGGATGTGGTACGTATGACGCGCGCGCTTCGTCCAGACGGCATCAACTGGCCTATGACTGATGATGGCAAACCAACAAATCGTCTTGAGCTTATAACAAAACTCAATGGGCTCGACCACGAACACGCCCACGACGCCTTAAATGATGTGCTAGCCAGCATTGCCGTGGCTAAGCTTATAAAAAGCAAACAGCCAAAGTTGTTTGACTATCTACTGAATCTTCGCGACAAAAAACTGGTAAAGCAATTTGTAGAACAAAATAAGACATTTTTATATAGCAGTGGCAAATATGCCAATGAAACCGAAAAAACATCGGCCGTGCAATTAATACGTGATGGTAGCTCGAAAGATGCAATTGTATACGACCTGCGCTTTGATCCTACTGAATTCGCAGAGCTCTCCCCGGAAGCGCTAATGGAACGGTGGCAGTATACGAAAGATCCCGATGCACCAACCCGTTTGCCGGCCAAGACCATGAAATACAACCGCTGCCCGGCACTGTCGCCGCTTGCTGTGCTGCAGGACGCAGGTGTACAGGAACGGCTGAAGGTAACACTCGAACAAGCAACCGCCAATCGTGCAAAACTACTAGCTATGCCAGAGCTAATTGCCAACATTAGTGCTGCGCGTGACCTCTTGGACGAGGAGCGGGCCGAGCATTGGAAGGGTGAAATGTCTGATGTTGACGCCGCTTTGTATGACGGCGGGTTTTTTAATGATAATGATAAGCGGCTGATGTCGGTTGTGCGGGCGGCTAAGCCGAGCGACCTAAGCAACCTCCGGAGTGACCTGCAGGATCAGCGCTTACGTGAGCTGCTGCCCCGTTACAAAGCTCGTAATTTCTCAAGTAGTTTAACCGATGAAGAACGTGCCGAGTGGGAACGGTATCGTTACCACGCGCTTATGGACGGCGGCTCGGAAAGCCCGCTGGCCAAATATATGCACAGGCTTGGAGAACTATCTGCAACCGAAGCCGGCAGCGAAAAACGTTACCTGCTCGAAGAGTTACAACTCTATGCCGAAAGCATTATGCCGGTATTTGAAACTGATCAATAAACCGGGCGAATCGGAGCGCAACCGCATAGTTGTATATGTTAGTACGATGATGCCAAAGTTGCCGTAAGAATGGCAAACCAGCTAATAGCACTGCGCCACATACCCAAAGCGTAAAGGTTATTTCAAGATGCGTCCCAGGGACTAATCCCAGTACGATAAAGTTTTGCATGTTTGCCCCTCAGCGTTATATATCTGAGTAGAAGTGTACGAGAAAACTTGACATAACTCAAGTAATATTTTATTAACGCTTATGCTTGCCGCGAAGCCGATTGAGCCTGTCGCGGTTGGTAAGTGCAATAAACAGGGCGATAAAAAACGCACTGATACCCAGTCCCATCTCCCACAGACTACCATGCCGTACTTCAAGAACAAACGTGACACCAAGAAGGCTAAGAGCAATGATGTCGTACAGCCACTCTAGCCATGTCCATCTGGGGAATAGAACAGCCACGAGCTTGCCCCCGTGTTTGATTACCCATATGCGGAGCTCTTTAGCCCAGAGGTTATTAATGGAGAGCAAACCCAAGCCGGCGACGATGAGCGGGATGCCACCCGGACCGGGCAACCAGCCGGTGGCAATGCCGGCCAGTATCAAAAGATACCCGGCCGCGTCAGTCAGGATGCGCTTGCCGTGGTGTTTCAGTAGATGCATGGTCTTCAGTATAACTGGTGCTACGCGGAGTTTGCTATGTGGCAAAATGTTCGGCAAAGACCTTGCCCATCTCATTATCGATCCCGTACTGTTGGAGAATGCTAGATATTATGCAGATAATATGTTATAATTATACGAATATGAGTTATGAGAGCAACGAAAACTTGAATTTTGCGCATATTCCCCAAGTCGATGCTTTGGTTGTTCCGCCCGTTGGGATAGAGGGGGAGGCTGAGCCTTTATTACCCTCCTCGCCACTGAGCGCGAATCCAACTCAACTACCTGGCTGGGATGGCGCGAAGCTGGATGCAATGCGACCTTTTATAGTTCGGGGTAACCCCATCAAGTACGAAGGACTTATTGGAGATGTTGCTAAGGCGGGAGATCCTACTACATACGATGCGATGCTGCGCAAGCAGCTCGGCGTAAGAAAGAGCATGGTGAGTATTGCTGAGGGGCGTATTGATTTTAAGCGTCGTCAAGTGGAAGAGGCCCTTGAGCGTGGTGCAGATCCGCCGCAATTTGACTTTGAAGGTGAGCAGCAACGCCTTGAGACGGCACAGCTCTCACTCGCGAATGTAGAAGACGAGGTCTGGGCTAAGTTTAACGAGGATGTTCTAGAAAAAACCGCTGCGTATCAAGACTACGTACGAAGCGCAACGGAAGCTGCTGCGGCAGTGTATGATGCTAATCCGGCCCTGGGGAGTAATGCTGAAACGCTAGCAGGAAATGTGGCAGATTTTCGTCAAATCTTTGACAGGCAAGTAGGCGCTGCAGCACTGTTGGTTCGCCTGGACACGCTCGAAACGCAAGCGCGCTTTGATGAAGGGCAGATGGCGGATAGATATCAAGATAGACCAGAGCACCCCTTTGGAATAGTGATGGATATGATTATGCCGTCACGCAAAGCAGAGCGGGAGCAAGGAGTGCGCAGAGGCTATCCAACGCTAGGTCAATATGCGCTGAAAAATACGCCAGAGGTTATAAGCCTGATTGAGCTCTGTGAGGCCACGGAAAGCAATCTTGCGCGGTCTGGCAATCAGCCCGCTACTGCTGAACTGGACGCAATCCGGGGGCTGGCCCAATGTGTGCTTGAAGCATTTACCGCCGACGCCGAGGCTTTCACGCAGCGTCTAGCTCAACAAGTCGTCTAGCAGAAGTGTGGGTGTGATGATAGCGCCTGCATAATTTGATGCTCCATCCGGTCCATTGGGATCACGATAGAATAAACTTGACTCGACACCCACAATGGCGCCGGTATTGCTATCAATGATGGGGCTGCCACTTGTGCCGCCAAGAGGTATTAATCCAGCAACCGCGATCCGGTCGGGCTGTGCTTGAGACACGATGCCGCTCTTCTGGTAGAGATACACTTCAGGCTGTCTGTTAAGGCCTGGACCCCAGGGGAGCAGGCTAGTCATCTGGAGTGTATCTCCCGGCTTTGGCATAGCGGTAGCTATATGATTGTTTGTGTCCGGCTCTGGGGGTAGTCCCGTTGGGGCGACGACAATCGCTATGTCTGCTGTAGGGTGGATGAATGAATCCGCAACTGTCACGGGCTCATTGGTGTAAGGATTAACAAACGTGTCGAACGCTTCTTTTACGACGTGTCTGGCGGTGATGTATATACCGCCCTTATCGATCTGCCAGGCGGTCGCGTAACCGCTTATATCTGCCGGATTACTACTCGTTCTGACTATACGGAGGGATTGCGGTATGGCATCTTGGGCGGTATCGACTCCGGCTCTACTGTTGCGCAACTCCTGGAGTACTTGGCGCAGGTAGTTTTTATTAGTCAGTACCTCAAGATATCGGTTGCTCGCCCGGGGCTCAATCTGAGCTCGAGGGTCGTAGGTCTTAATAAGCGACAGCTGGTCGCCAGTCCGTAGATCCAGTCGTATATACGTGTCGGAGTCTGGCGGCGATTTTGCGTCTTGGCGTGCGTTACCAACTGCGTAGCCTCCGACTGCAGCAATTGATAGGCTAGCAGCAGCTCCGCCAAGGAGGAGTGCCCGACGAGTTGGTGATTGCCGCCGGGCTTCGGGTGTGGGCGGTGATATCTCGCCATGCTGATGATTTGACATATGTGCAATATCATACTATTTTCCGAAACTGACATGCAATGGTTGTACGGTTGGGGCTAATGTTCGGGTTCACTATACTAGTACGTAATTGGCATCACGCAGGCTGATAACCTATAGCGGGAAGGAATACACTATCAAACGAACGGCATTTACCAAACATATTACGATCATGGTAGGTATGCTATTCATACAGTTTTCCATCTATTGGGTCGGGTATCAAGCGGTTCTAAGCTGTATTCATGGAATGGGTGGATGCGGCAAACTTGGCTCGCTGCGTTACTACTGTGGAGGTGGTATCGTACCGGGTACTTTCTTGGTTCTGCCCATCATGCTTGCATTTGTGCTGCCACCTATTGTAACTAAAGGTCTGATATCTGGCTTCGGGCGGTTGGTCTCATGGCGCAGGATCGGGTTTATATACCTTGCTGTGCAGCCTTTGACCTTCATAGCTTACACCGTGTTGGGTGTGCTATCCTTGCATCACCACGGCGTTTAGTGCGGACGGTCAACAGAGTCTGTCTCATGAGGCGTGCTTAAAATGGCATTCGCTCACTTAAGATAGTTCCAGAGCATGGAAAAATCTGCTCATAGCGGCTATAATTATGCAGTTGTAATGAATGACGAAATTGTAGTTAAGGGGGCCCGAGAGCACAACCTTAAGGACATCGATGTCACGATTCCACGTGGCAAGCTGGTAGTCATTACGGGTTTAAGCGGTTCGGGCAAATCAAGTCTGGCGTTCGACACTATTTATGCCGAAGGTCAGCGTCGCTATGTCGAAAGTTTGAGTGCTTATGCTCGGCAATTCCTAGGGCTGATGGAGAAGCCAGACGTGGATCAGATAGATGGTCTGAGCCCGGCGATTTCTATTGACCAAAAATCTACTAGTCGCAACCCACGTTCAACGGTAGCGACGGTGACCGAAATTTATGATTACTTGCGCCTATTGTTCGCGCGTATTGGTGTGCCACATTGTCCGGTCGACGGGCAGCCAGTAGTGCGCCAGACTACCCAGAACATTGTTGATCAAATTGCCAGTCTGCCTACTGGCGCTCGTTTGATGATCCTTGCACCTACGGTGGTCGACAAAAAGGGCGCGTTCGAGCACATTCCTGAGCAATATCAGCGGGCTGGCTTCGCGCGTGCTCGCATTGACGGAGTCGTGTATGCACTTGATGAATTCCCCGAACTTGATAAAGCCAAGCGTCACCGCATTGAAATTGTGGTGGACCGTTTAATAAATGACGACGAATCGCGCACCCGGTTGGCGCAAAGTGTTGAGCAGGCATTGGAAGTTGCCGAAGGTAGGGCGGCGGTACTCAATGCCGATACTGAGGAATTGACAACATACAGCCTTATGTATGCCTGCCCGGACCATCCCGAGGTTGCTATTCCTGAACTTGAACCGCGCAACTTCAGCTTTAACAGCCCGCATGGCGCCTGTCCAGTGTGTACTGGTCTGGGTAGCCGGCTGGAAGTCGACCCCGAATTGGTGGTGCCGAACGGCCGCCTTACAATCGCCGAAGGTGCTATTCGTCCATATAACCGCATCAATGTCGATAACTGGTATATCAAAAAGCTACAGGCGGTGGCTGATAAGTACGGATTTACCTTGCATGAACCAACCGCTCAGATAAGTGCCGAGAATATGCAGCGTATTTTGTATGGCACGGGCGATGAAACCTATCTTGTCCCTCTCGGTGGCGGCCGGGCATTTAATACCACGTACGAAGGTGTGATTCCAAATTTGGAACGCCGACACAAAGAAACCGACAGCGATTTTATGCGCCGGGATATCGAACGTTTTATGCAGGAAAAACCCTGCTATGCCTGCCATGGCCGTCGCTTAAAGCCAGAAGTGTTAGCCATTACCATCGGCGAAAAATCTATTATGGATATTTGTGAGCTGTCGATTGATGATGCAGTGGCACATATGCTATCACTCCAACTGAGTGATAGAGACATGCAGATTGCCCGTCTGGTGCTCAAAGAAATCACTGCTCGGCTGACATTCTTGCAGGATGTAGGTCTGAACTATCTCACGTTGCTTCGCTCCGCTACCACGCTCAGTGGCGGTGAGGCGCAGCGTATTCGCCTGGCGACGCAGATTGGTTCGGGCTTGATGGGCGTGCTATACGTGCTGGATGAGCCAAGCATTGGATTGCACCAGCGTGATAACGAGCGTCTGATACGCACGCTGAAGCATCTGCGTGACCTCGGTAACAGCGTAATTGTAGTGGAACACGACGAAGACACGATTCGCACCGCTGACTATCTACTCGATATAGGTCCGGGTGCTGGCATTCATGGTGGCCATGTGGTGGCAAGTGGTACTCCCGCTGAGGTTGAAGCGACACAGGCGAGTATTACTGGTCAGTACCTCAGGGGCACCAAAATCATCCCGGTGCCCAAAAAGCGCCGCAAGGGTAATGGCAAAAAAATTCGTATTGTGGGTGCTCGTGAAAACAACCTACAAAATGTAACGGTCGATATTCCGCTGGGTAATTTAGTGGTGGTGAGCGGGGTATCTGGCTCGGGTAAATCAAGCCTCATTAACGACATATTGGCTAAAGAATTGCAGGCCCGTTTGCACCGCGCAAACACCGTACCCGGCAAGCACGACGACATTGAAGGCATCAAGGAGCTGGATAAGGCAATTATTATCGACCAGAGTCCGATTGGCCGTACGCCACGCTCCAATCCTGCTACCTACACCGGCTTGTTTACGCCGATTCGTGAGTTGTTCGCTGGTACGCCCGAGGCTAAACTGCGTGGTTATAGTGCCGGCCGGTTTAGCTTTAATGTTAAGGGCGGGCGCTGCGAAAACTGTGCCGGTGATGGCATTATCAAGATTGAGATGCACTTTTTGCCTGATGTCTATGTGCCCTGCGAAGTTTGCCACGGTAAGCGCTATAACCGTGAAGCGCTCGAGATTCACTACAAAGGCAAGGACATTGCCGACGTGCTGGGTATGACCTGCGAACAGGCGCTTGAGTTTTTCGAGAACATTCCAGCCATTGCACGTAAATTGCAGACGCTTGTTGATGTCGGTCTTGGCTATATCAGCCTTGGGCAGCCGGCAACGCAGCTTTCGGGTGGTGAAGCACAGCGTATTAAGCTAGCTACTGAACTCAGTCGCCGGGCTACCGGTCGCACACTGTACATCTTGGATGAGCCAACCACAGGGCTGCACATGGCGGACGTCGATAAATTGTTGGGTGTGATGCATGCCCTGGTTGATGCCGGCAACAGTATGGTAGTGATTGAGCATAATCTGGATGTGGTCAAATCGGCTGACTGGCTGATAGACATGGGGCCTGAGGGTGGGTCTGGCGGTGGCCGCGTGCTAGCCGAAGGCACGCCCGAGCAGATCGCTAAGGTGGCCGAAAGTTATACCGGCCAATTCCTGAAACGGATGCTCTAGTGCGATAATTATATTCGATATTTAGAGTCGCACGCGGTAGTATGTAGCTAGGTTAAATAAAGGGGGTTCGTATGTTTAAAGCACAAGCAGCATTCAGCGGTATGTCGGTGGACGATCTTGATAAGGCGAAGCAATTTTACACGGAGACACTTGGCCTGGTGCTGGAAGACGAAACCATGGGTCTGCAGTTTAAGCTACCAAACGGCGGCGGCTTATTTATGTATCCGAAACCGGATCATCAACCTGCAACATTCACCGTCTTGAATTTTGTAGTCGAAGATATCGACGAAGCAGTTGATGGCTTAACCGCAAGCGGCGTTAGCTTTGAGCGCTACGACAACATGCCTGGTGGGCAAGACGAAAAGGGAATCGCTCGAGGACTCGCCGCTCATCAGGGCCCTGATATAGCTTGGTTTAAGGATCCGGCCGGCAACATACTGGCAGTACTGCAAGACAAGTAGTTCAACCTCTCAAAGGGTGTCAACCCAGGCTGTTATTTTTTGGTCAACAGCGCAACAACTTCTTCGCTTGGCCGTACGTCTCCAAAGCAGCGAAAGAATGTAGCTAGCTCAGCCTCGTGTAAACCGAACGATTGGCCGACCAGAGCGTCAGAGATCATAATGGCTTTGTAGTCTAGTGCGGTTGAATCCCGTGCTGAACTGCCGCAGCATACATTCGTTACGGCGCCAACGATCAGGACAGTGTCAATGTTTTTCGTCTGCAATTGTTCGTGGAGTGGGCAGTTTAAGGGGAAGAATGCGCTATGACCACGTTTTGTAACAAAAATGTCTTTGGCGTCAGTTTTGAGCTCGTGCCAAACTTTGGTAGCCTTGCCGTTTTGCTTGCCCTCTTCTTCGTACATTGCGGTAGTCGCTTCGCCAAAAATTGCCCGGAAATTCTCGCTGGCCTTTCCAATCGGCGTTGTTACCCATGCGACAATACCACCTGCGGCGCGCAGCGATGTGGCCAGCATATTAATTGGCGCAAAAATTGTGGGCATCGCTGTATCTTCCAACATGCGCTCTACAGTACCAACGTCTAAATCAATCACCACAAGTGCTGTTTTAGTGGGGACAATTGACTCATATGCATGGAGTCGCCCGCGGCGTGCTACAACTTTGTCTACGATCCGCTGATCAATACCGCTAGGATGCTCCACGCTCATAGAGGCTCCGGTCAATCTTCAATATGCTGCGAGTCCTGTGGTCGCTTCAGTTTTGCGCGAATAGCGGCGCGGACCTTAGGGTCGCGCAGTAAATGGAACAGAGCGGGCAAGGTGAATACTAATAAGATGCCCACAATGAGGGGCTCAATGTATTTATCGATGTGCGGGACCTTGCTGCCGATATAGTAGCCGAAGAGTGTGAAACTAATCGCCCAGGCGATATCGCCAATTGCGTTACAGACAAAAAATAGTCCACGGTTCATATTGGCGGCTCCGGCGCTAACCGGTGCAAAGGAGCGGATAATGGGGATGAAGTGCTCGATTAGCATTGCCCGGGCACCATATTTTTCGTAGAATTTCTCGGCTCGCATAATGTACTCTTTGCGGAAAATGATGCCGTCCTTCTTGCGAAACAAGCGTGGACCCAGGCTTTTGCCAATCTGAAAACCGGTGTTATCACCAGCAATAGAAGCAAGTGCCACTACGACTATCAGCGAAACGATAGACAGTTTGCCGGTAGCGGCCAGTACGCCGGCGCTTAAGAGCAAAGTATCGCCGGGGAAAAAGAGGCCAACCATCATGCCTGATTCGGCAAATACGATTGCGGCAATAAGGAGCAGGCCGCCTGTTTCAATAAGGTGTGTAACATTAAACATATGCCTTCCATTGTACCGCAGTTTCGCCGCACACAGGAAAAATGGTACAATATACGAAAACAAGGAGGTAACAACAGATATGTCTGATCAAATTACGCTTACGGTGGATACACGCGAGACGCTTGGCAAAGGTGTAAAACATTTGCGCCAGGACGGCATCGTGCCAGGTGTGATTCATGACCACGGCAGGGCTTCAGTGCATATTCAGGCGGAATATCAAGCGCTCCAAAAGGCCTACTTGGCAGCTGGCAAACATCACCCAGTCCTCGTTACAGTGGGTGGCAAAAAGTATACTACGCTGGTTAAGAACGTCACGTTCGATCCGCGGTACCATTCGATGGCACACGTGGTGTTTGGTGCGGTCAAGGCGAACGAAAAAGTCGATGCCGAAGTGCCAGTTCGCCCGGTATACAATGAAGGCAACGAGGCGAGTCCTGCAGAGCGCGCTGGTCTGATTGTGCTGACCCAGCTAACCACTGTAGAAGTGAAGGCTTTGCCAAAGGATCTGCCGGACGCACTGACGTACGACGCCGAAGAACTAGTGCAAATTGGTGACCAAGTAACCGTAGCCGATTTGCAGGTTCCGGCTGGTGTTCAGCTAGAAACCGAGCCAGAGCATGTACTGGCAACGGTATTCGAGCCAAGCGCTCTGGCTGCCGCCAACGACCAAGCAGGTGGCACTGCCATGAATGGCGATGAGTCGGATGTAGATGCCGAGCACGAAAGCGGTGCCGAGGCTGGCACGCAAGCTGGAGAGATTCGCCCAGGTGGTAAAGAGCAAAAAGAGTCTAAAGACGAAGGTCGAAACCCCGAAAAGCAATAGCTAACGCTGTAGTTTTGCTGCAAAAACCCACCTATGCAATGAGCATAGGTGGGTTTTTAAAAGAATAGTCAGTTATACTGAAGCTACCGCATGACACTCCGATTTTTTCACCCAAAGACTCTGCTCGATAAGTTCTATGAGATTGGCATCATCATCAAGGGTATTGATGGCGTACTCGAACTAATAGGCGGTATATTGTTGCTAAGCTTGAGCTCGGGAGTGATTCTGCACATTACCCATCATTTGGTGGATGCAGAGCTGGCGGAGAACCCACACAACTTTATTGCTGTTCACGTGCTGCATGCGGGTATGCAACTTGCACAGGGACATAATCTATTCGCAGCGCTGTTTTTGCTCATCCATGGCGGTGTCAAGGTTGGTTTAGTAACTGCCTTGCTACTAAACAAGCACTGGGCTTACCCCGTTGGTTTGGCTGTCTTGGGGCTGCTTTTGGTATACCAACTCTATCAGTTGGTGGTTGCTCCAACGTTTGGCATGGCAGCACTGAGTGTATTGGACGCGGTCATTATTTGGTTAATCTGGCGTGAGTGGCAACAGGTACAGGCAAAGCAACCTCCCGCTACTCCTCAATAAATCCACCACTTTGGTGCGCCCAGAGCTTGGCGTAGGTCCCGCCGCGCTCAAGTAGTTTTTTGTGGGTGCCGTCCTCTATGATTTTGCCGTTTTCGAGGACGAGTATGCGGTCCATTTTCTGGATGGTGCTTAAGCGGTGGGCGATGACCACGGCGGTCTTATCGTCCATAAGTTCCCAAAGGGCTTTTTGGATGAGCTTCTCGCTTTCGCTGTCGAGCGCACTCGTTGCTTCATCAAGCACAAGGATGGGGGCGTCTTTTAATATGGCTCGGGCGATGGCAATACGTTGCCTTTGGCCGCCGCTCAGCTTAACGCCACGTTCGCCAACCGGGGTATCATAACCCTCAGGCAGTTTGGTAATGAAATCGTGCGCGTAGGCTAGCTGAGCGGCCCTTTCAATCTCGGCCTGGCTGGAGGTGGTACTGCCGTATGAGATGTTATCCCGGATGCTGCGGTGAAACAGTAGCGGTTCCTGCGGTACGTACGCAATCGCCTGTCGTAAGCTGGTCTGCGTGACGCTGCGGATATCCTGACCGTCGATACTTATGGAGCCATCGGTTATGTCATCGAAGCGTAGCAGTAGGCGGGTAAGTGTGGATTTACCTCCACCACTATGCCCAACCAGGCCAATTTTTTCACCGGCGCGTATGTGCAGATTCAGGCCTTCAAAAATATTTTCAGCATGTGCTGAATCTGCGTAACTAAAGGTAACATTTGTGCAGTCAATTGCTCCCTGTTGCACAACTAGCGCTGTTGCATCAGGTGCGTCGGTAATCTCTGGCTCTTGTCCCATTATGACCGTCATAGGCGAGGCCTGCAGAAACGACTCCTCAATCTGCCGGGCCATGGTATTAATGGTGAAGAATCGGTTAATGAGTGTCAGGGTATAGGTGAAGGCAAAAATACCACCTGCCAGCAAAGTACGGTTGTGTGCGGTGAGTACGATGAGTCCGAACAAGAGGGCAACTTGCATAAAAAGCAGCAGGCCCATACGTTCATTCTCGTTAGTAACGGTACGCTGCCAGTCGGCAATCTTAGTGTTCTTAAGGGCTTCGTTCAGTGTGTGGTTGACGGCTTGCTCGCGACTTTCCTGGGCGAAGGTTTTGACCGTTATGGCATTAACGATGCTATCTGACACGTGCGATATCAGGCGCTTGTTGAGCTCGAGCCGCTTGGCCCGGAGGCCTGATCGGCGCCTCGTTTCGGTCAGTGTCCAGTAGAGTAGTATAGAGAGCAATATTGCCAGACCAAGACCGATCACCCAGTTGCTCAAAGATACCACCAAAAGACCGATTACTATGGTCAAGGCAAAGCTGCTGGCACTGATGAAGCCAGCACTAAAGAGCTGGCCGTAAGAACTCACGAAGTCAAGTGCATCGGACACGAGCTTGCCGCCGACTTGGTTGCTGTAAAAGCCAACGCTTCGTTGCATAAGAACTGCGAATGTTTGCTCGCTGAGCCGGGCAGTTGCCTTTGCTTGTAATGCCATACTGGCGCGAATGCCAACGATGTTGAGCGAGATACTAACCAGGGCGGCAGCTACAAAATAGCCAAAATACGCCCAAAGCTGGGGGCTGCGTACAATAATGTCGGCCAGTACCTTGCTCGCAAAAAACGGTGTAAAGATGCTGAGGCTGGCGCTGCTGATTGGTAGCAACAGTGACAGCCACGCTTCTTTTTTGTATTGTAGGCTCGCATCCAAGTACAAACGCAGCGTTTCGCGGACATGTAGTGAGTGTTTGGGTTCGGTTGTGCTCGCCATGTCTATGCTCCGTTTACTCCTCAATAAATCCACCCGATTGGTGTGCCCACAGTTTGGCGTAGGTACCATTGGGTTTGCTAATGAGTTCTTTGTGACTACCTTCTTCTACTATCTTACCTTTATCGAGCACAATAATGCGGTCCATTTTCTGGATGGTGCTTAAACGGTGAGCAATCACAATGGCGGTGCGTCCTTCCATAAGCTTCCAAAGAGCTGCTTGTATGAGCACTTCGCTTTCGCTGTCGAGCGCACTAGTGGCTTCATCCAGCGCCAAAATTGGTGCGTTTTTGAGCATAGCCCGGGCGATGGCAATGCGTTGCCTTTGGCCGCCGCTCAGCTTAACGCCACGTTCACCCACTAACGTCTCATAGCCATCAGGTAGGCTGATAATGAAATCGTGTGCACTGGCCATTTTGGCAGCCGCCTCAATGGCTTCTTGGCTTGCATTTGGTTCGCCGTAAGCGATGTTCTCGGCAATTGAGCGGTGGAACAACAGAGGTTCCTGTGGCACATAGGCTATGTGCTGACGTAGGTCTGCCTGGGTGATGCTGCGGATATCCTGGCCGTCGATGGTTATAGCACCGCTACGAATATCCGAAAAACGCAGTAGCAAGCGGGTCAGGGTGGTTTTACCGGAACCGCTATGGCCCACTAATCCAACCTTTTCGCCTGGTTTAATGTGCATATCCAAATGATTAAAGAGTGGCCTTTGGCCGCCGTCATGCCCGAAAGTGACGTCTTTGAACGTAATGCTACCGTGCAGTATCTTGGATGTTTCAGGCTTGCCAGGGTCGGTTATCTCAGGCTCCAGATCTAGTATTTGTACCATGTCGTAGGCGTCACCCATGATGCGGTTGTAATTGCGCCCAATCTGATTCGTCTCCCAAAGCTGCCGAGCTACTGTAAAGGTATAGGTAATTGCTAGGTATACAGTACCAGCGGCAATCAGATGATGTCCGGTAGCAATCAGAGCTGTTACCAGGGCCAGGCTATTTAACACCATAATCATGCTGGAGTAGCCAGTACTGACGCCCAGGAATCCGCGCATAGTTGCCAGGGAACGTTTACGCCATGTATCCACAGTGTCAACGTAAGCGGCGAGTTCGTCCTCTTCGCGGGCATAGCTTTTTACTGCGGCGATGTTAGTAATAGTATCGGCTAGTCGTCCGGTGGAAATAGTACTGGCTTGTGACTCAGCTGTGCTCAAGGCTGCCATCTTGCGTGTGCCATGCAGTACGAATAGCAAGAATGCGGTGGAAACAACGAGTAGGGCAAGTGCGTATTGCCAGAACAGATAGCCGAGTATCGTAATTGCCGCTACGATGCTGGTAATAACAGGAATTATCTGAAATACAATAGAATCATTGAACCGTTCATAGGCGCTAAATATTTTTGATACCTGTGACACAAGCGAACCACCAAAGCGATTGCTGTGAAACGATAGGCTTTGCGCAGTCAGGTGACGAAACAACTTGGTTACAAGGTCTTTTTGCCCCTGTGTTTCGAGCGTCCACACGCAGTACAGTGCTAGGCGCCAACCGATTACTTCGCCGTATAGCTGGGTGAATAAGTAAGCGACAATCAGTGGCGCGGTTTGACTGATGACTATTGTTTGGCCCGACTGCAATTTATTAAAGAACGTAGCAATTATGTACGGACCGACGAATGACGCTACCGTTACAGTCGTAATTGGCAGAACGATCACCAGCGCGAACCGCAGGGGATAGCGGGCGCTTATGCTCCAAAATAGCCGCAATGTTTTTGCGTTTACATCTTGTTTCGTTTTCATAGGTACGGCCCTCCTTGGCGCCGACCAATTTTAATGCCGCAGTCTGCTGTGCGCAGATATGGCAGTCCTAGATTAGTGAAATGAAATTAACTTTGCTGCCGGCTCACGCTGCCGGTTTGGTTTGATTACGAGAAAAGACGAGCGGAAAAGGCATAGGCCGTAGTCGCTGGTGGTATTCGATCTGTCATTGGGTGTTGCCCTTTCCTTTACGTTATTAACCTTTGCATTATAGCAAGTCTGGTCAATGGTAATAGGTCAAAATGCGTTGTAATAAAATCTACTTACGTGACTCATAATGCTGTCGGTCCTGCCCGCGGATTGTAAAATAATTATTACTATGTATACTTACTATTATGGATGCAACCCAATTGACCGTGCTTGGCATCGAACAAGCTAGCGGCCTTCCGGGCGTGTTGCTCTGGAATGTTTCTAAACTATGGCAAAGACAGGTTCATGCGGCGGTTGCGCCACTGGGCCTCTCTAGTACTAACGCCACCATTTTAGTTACTATTTTGCATCTGTCTTTGGACGGTGAGCGGATTTCGCAAGCAGTAGTGGCTGGTCTGTCAAATGTAGACATCATGACTACCTCGAACGCGCTCAGGACGCTCGAGAAAAAACAGTTCATAACGCGTACCATGGATACTGTCGATCGGCGAGCTAACGCACTGGTACTCACACCAGCCGGTCATACGGCGGCCACGGAGGCAGTGCATAGTATCGCTGCCGCGCACCAACAATTCTTCGATGTGATTGCAGATGATCGGGCCTACTTTTCCGAGTTGTTATCTCGACTTTTGCAGGCTCACGGCCCCGATAAATCAGTAGCTATCAATGATAAAACGTAAATAATAAGAGAGGATTGTATGAAAGAAATAGATTGGACCTTTGGTGGCCTCTGGCCCTACGAACCGAAATGGTTTGATACGTCGGACGGTAAGTTGCACTACATTGATGAGGGACCGAAAGATAAGCCGCCGGTAGTCTTTGTGCACGGCAACCCAGAGTGGAGCTTTCTATTTCGTCATGACATTGCAGCTGTGCTCAATGCGGGTCAGCGCGTTATCGCGGTTGATCATCTGGGATTTGGGCGATCGGACAAGCCTGGCGATGCGGCGCTATACAGTATTGAGCGTCACACGGAGCGACTTTCGCTAGTACTTGACTCGCTTAATCTGAAGGATGTAACGTTGGTGATTCACGACTGGGGCGGTCCAATCGGCTTGCCGTGGGCGGTACGACATCCGGACCAAGTTCGTGGTTTATGTGTCCTCAATAGTATCGGCACGCGGCCAGACGGTCCGACGCCAATGCCGCTGCCGCTTCGAGTGCTACGCTCACGCGGCGCTGGTGATGTGCTAGTGAAAGGCATGGGACTTTTTACTAAGGTTTTTATGTTTAAGGCTGGCGTAGTGCACCCGGAACATTTCACGCCTCAAATTAAGCAGGCCTACCTGGCGCCCCATCCAAACTGGAGTAGTCGCACGGGTGTCATGGCCTTCCCGCGGCAAATCCCACTTGTACCAACAGATCATCAGGCGCAGGCTTTAGGCTTTATTGAAGACGGTTTGCGCGAGCACTTTATTACTAAACCAGTGCAGATTATTTGGGCGATGAAAGACATTTCCTTCCAGCCGGCAGTGCTAAAGAAATGGCAGGAGCTCTTTCCGCATGCTAATACGGTTGTGCTGGAAAATGCCGGACACTTTGCCGAAGAAGATGAGCCGGAGCGCTGCGCCGAAGCAGTTCTGGCGTGTGCAACAGGAGAAGTCCAATAGCGGATGCGCTACGGTCCAAGGTTGTAGGCTAAAATGTATCGTCGTAAAAGCCACAAATAAGAGCTGGGGCAAAGTAAGTCAAAACCTCGCTTGCGCAATGTACGATATAGACACCTAATTTACTGTATCGCAAACTTGTGCTAAGATAAGACGTTATCGGTTCGCCGCTAACTTATGAGAAGGAGCTGATCGCTAGGCGACTGATTCCGGCACATTGAAAGGGACATCTGTCCAGCGAGTTTCGCGAACGACCCAAAGTGGGGAGAGAAAGATCATGTCTGACATCCAGACCGGCACCGACACTTCGTCCGAAGGGGGAGCATACGTGGCATACGACCTGACCGACAGGGGCTGCCAGGTCGGTGGCCACACGCTCTCGAGCGAGTGGCTCACCAACAACAAGCGCCAGTTCACCAAGGTGGCCGCGGACCTGACGCAGTATGTCGACACCCGGCCCTACCCGGCCGCCCTGATCGACCTCGAGCGGGTCTCGGACCTCATCGTCCGCATCGGCGGCGAGTGCTTCGAGCGGCAGACCGTCATCGACGTCTTCTACGCGGGGTTCGACGGCTTCGCGCGACGCGACGCGGCCATCCCGACCCAGGCGGACCCCAGTGGAGGCGAGCAGACGTCCGAGGCCGGCGAGGTCACCAAGACCGAGGCGGTTCCCGCCGAGGTGGAGACCGGCCCGATGGGAGGCTGGTTCTACGCCCTCCTCATGGTGCTCAGCGTGCCCTACCTCTTGCTCTTCGGTGTTACCCTGCAGGCCATGCACTTCCTGTGCGCTCCCGTGTACACCGTCAAGGACCTCGATCTCGCGATCGTGTTCGGGTCGCTCCCCGTGAGCATCCGCGTGGCCTTGTTCTTCTCGGGGGTGAACCTCAACCATCTGCGCCTGGATGACCTCGGCCGGCCTCGTACGGTGATCAACATCGTGGTCTGCCTGTTCGGAACGCTCTTCGGACTGTGTCTGCTGAGCGCCATCTGCGGATGACCGTCCGGTAGGGTTCGGGTGTAGAGCTGCGGCCGGCGCATGATGCGTCGGCCGCAGCGAGCCGAATCCACCACACACGCCCAGCAGCAGCTCCTTCTCAAAACAATCCTTTATATCGCTCCTATTGTCAGCCTTTGGGCTGCTAGGAAATATGCGTAAAATCTTTTATAATTAGCGTCGATGCAAAAAATATTGCTCTACTACAAATTTACCCCTATTGCCGATCCAGAAACGATGCGGCTGTGGCAGCGTACGCTCTGTGAAAAGCTGAACTTGAAGGGTCGTATCTTAATTAGCCCACATGGCATTAATGGCACGGTTGGCGGCGAACTCGATGATCTGAAGGCATACGTAAAAGAAACCAAGCAATTCGCTGGTTTCAAGGACACGACATTTAAGTGGAGTGACGGCGAACGCGATCATTTTCCAAAACTGCAAGTAAAAGTTCGCGACGAAATTGTGGCTTTTGACGCGGCTGACGAATTAAAAGTTGATGAAAAGGGTGTTGTGGGCGGCGGCAAACACCTAAAGCCCGAGCAGGTGCACGAATTAGTCGCCGAACGCGGTGATGATGTGGTGTTTTTTGATGGTCGCAATGCCTATGAAGCAAAAGTGGGCAAATTTAAGAATGCCGTTGTGCCTGATACGCGTACCAGCCGCGACTTTATCAGCGAGCTGGAAAGCGGCAAGTATGACGACCTAAAGAAAAAGCCGGTTGTTACCTATTGCACCGGTGGTATTCGCTGTGAAATCCTAAGTAGCCTTATGAAAAACCGCGGTTTTGAAGAGGTCTATCAAATGGACGGCGGCATCGTAAAGTACGGCGAAAAGTACGGCGATGATGGCCTGTGGGAAGGTAGTTTGTATGTGTTTGATGACCGCATGGGCATGGAGTTTTCTGACCACGCCAAAGTGATTGGCGAGTGCATCCACTGCGGCGGCAAAACCAGTAACTACGAAAACTGCGCTCTTAAAACTTGTAATGATCTGGTCTTGATCTGCGAAGATTGCAAACGAGACACGGCAAATCTCTACCACACCGCAGATTGTCGGCAGACTGCCAAGCTAGGCTCAGCTGCCAGTGCGTAGTTCTGGCTATGGAGATGCTGAATCGCATACTGCAAGTTGGCATATAGTCATGCTTTGTAGTTGCATAATGGTATTAAGCATATGACATATAAAGCGGAAATAATTCCAGAGCAACCCGCTGCGTCTGAGTATGTTCAGTCTGCCGGCGAGGCGGTTCTATGCGATACGTCGCATGACCTTGGAGCGGCAACAGCACCAGAAAATTTGACAGGAGCTACTGATACGCGGGCGCAGGCTATGCCGGGGTCGTACCGCGATGCGCTTAATGAAAGAGTGGGTCGGTGGACCGGCCGGACACGAGTGCAAGTTTTAGCGGATATGGCCATAGTGCGTGGCATGCAGCGACGGCGCCGCTTAAGGTAGCGGTATAATAGAAGTGTGAATAAAGCGCTAGAGAACAAGCTAAAAGACCTGCCTAAAGAGCCGGGTGTGTACTTTCACAAAAGTGCCGACGGTGAAATTATTTATGTAGGCAAAGCAGCAGTGCTGCGTAACCGCGTGCGCCAGTATTTTCAAGCGAGCCGCAACCGTGACCCTAAAACCGAAGCGCTGGTCGAAGAAATACACGACACCGACTGGATGGTAGTGGAGAGCGAACTGGAGGCGTTATTTTTGGAAGCGGAAATGATTCGGCGCTATATGCCACGCTACAACATCTTGCTGCGTGATGACAAAGCACTCAGCTATATCCGGATTGACTACGACAGTGACTATCCAACGGTTGGCACCACGCGTCGGCCTCTGGACGACGGCGCTCGGTATTTTGGGCCTTATTTTAGTACGTACGGAGTACGGCAAGCGCTCAAGTATTTGCGGCGGATTTTTCCGTTCGCCACACGGCGCGTTCCCGGGCAAAAGCGGGCAACGTTGCATTACCACCTCGGCCTTGATCCGGGTCTAGAAGAGGGCAAGACAAGCCTAGAAGATTACCGTAAAAATCTGCGTAAACTTATAGCAATCATCGAAGGCAAACGTACGGCTATTGTGCGTGAAGTAGAGGCCGATATGAAGCGCGCTGCCCGCAGCCAGGAATTCGAACAGGCGGCCCGGTATCGTAACCAGCTGTTTTTACTGCAAAACCTGGGCAAGCAGGTGATTTTTAGCGACAAAGAATTCCTGGACATTTCCAAAGATCAGGCGCTCAGCGGACTGGTGGAGCTGTTTGGGCTTGCCGCGTTCCCGCGCCGTATCGAAGGGTACGACATCAGCCATATGCAGGGCACAGACGTGGTTGCTAGCATGGTAGTGTTTACCAACGGCGTGAGCGACAAGAGTGAATACCGCAAGTTCAAAACGTCGCAGCGTAATGATGACGCACGTAACATGTACGAAACGCTGTTGCGCCGTCTGAGTGATAAAAACCTGCAAGCCTGGGGCAAACCGAACCTGATATTGATCGACGGTGGTATGCCGCAGATTACCGCAGCTGTGCAGGCGCAGCGCGAGCGCGGTACGGCTATTCCTATCATTGGTGTGGCGAAGCGCGAAGAGGAAATCATCATTATGATCGATGGCTCGCAGGTAACGGTGCCAGGGCTCTCGCCAGATGGTGAATACACGGCGTACGAAAAAAACGGGTTTGTTACTGTTAACTTACACCCGGGTCAGTTCAAATCTTCTGGTCACAGCCTGAACTTGCGCGGCTCGGGCAGGGTGTATCGCTACGACGATGTGGTGAAGTTGCTGCAACGTATTCGCGATGAGTCGCATCGCTTTGCAGTGTCGTATCATTCTACGCTCAGGGCAAAACGACAGACTGCCAGCGTACTTGATGATGTACCAACCATAGGCCCAGCAACGCGCAAGAAACTTATAAAAACATTTGGCAGCATGCAGGGTGTGTTGCAAGCCCGCGACGAGGAACTTGAAAAGGTGGTAGGCGCAAAGAAGGCTGCCATTCTGAAGCAGTATCTTCGCCCGCTCCGCAAAGCGCAAAAGCAGACTGCAGAATCACAAGTTCCAAACGATCAAGCATAAGCTACAATGTAAGGCATGACAGCGCGGACACATGATGTAGCAGCCGCTACGGCATTAGCGGTGGTTGTTTTAGCGGCAGCACCAGAGAGTCTGCGACTCTCGACGTTATTGGTAGCGTTGCTGGCAAACCAACTCGGTGGGATCGCACCGGATATCGATCAGCCCACCGCACCACTGTGGCGAAATTTGCCGGAAGGCCATTTTGTGGGCAAGCTCTTCGGTAAACTATTAGGCGGCCATCGGTTTTTGAGTCATTCGCTGCTGGGTATGGCGCTATTTGCATGGCTGGCAAACCTACTACTGCATGCCATGCAGCCTATTATGCCGCATATTGATATACACCTGGTATGGTATGCGTTTCTGATTGGCTACGGCAGCCACTTGGTCATGGACTCCCTGATGAAAGAAGGGGTGCCGTGGCTGCTGCCAATACCGATCAAGTTTGGGGCGCCACCACTGCGCAAGTTTCGAATAACGACCGGCAAGGCGATGGAAACACTGGTTGTGTTGCCGGTACTGCTTGCGGTGGATATCTGGCTGTTTGCAAGTCACTACGACCATTTTGCGAATATTTTAAGGCATATTGCGCGGTAGTTTCTGAGATAATTAGTTCGATCTGAAATCCGGGAAGGTATTCCGCGCAGCAAAAAACTTTCCAGCATGCAGAAGTGGGCGACTGATATACTTGCAGTATGCAGCAGCATATTGTTTGGGAAGGGGAGACTGTCTACGGCCGGTATCAAGTAGTTGATACGTTGTACGATGGACGGCCGGCGCGAGTGCTCTACAGCGGCGACAGGCGTGCAGCACAATCTGGTCTAGCAAAAGATGATCTGCCTGATCTGCTGTTCGACTATAATCAGCGGATGTTTGAGCTAGCGACAAATCTAGTACCGAGCACAATACTGCTGATTGGTGGTGGCGTGGGTACGCTGGTTACTGCGTTGCTGCAGGCATTGCCGGATGTCCGCATAGATATGGTCGAGCTGGACGAACAATTGACGCAGCTCGGATACGACTATTTTGATCTACCTGTAGATGAGCGCCTGAATATATTCCACACAGATGGACGTGCGTTTTTGCGCGAGCACGCTGCTTGCTACGACATGATTCTAGTGGATGCCTTTAACCATACAACGATCCCAAAAGACCTTAAGACTGT
>Ga0207651_10000097_pt1 | contig 38510 bp, 58 predicted proteins | sample KBSM23metaG_FD_184328 | JGI IMG/M metagenome (GOLD analysis project Ga0207651, IMG submission 184328) | Miscanthus rhizosphere microbial communities from Kellogg Biological Station, Michigan, USA - KBS M2-3 metaG (SPAdes) (version 2) | ecosystem: Host-associated > Plants > Roots > Rhizosphere >... | reverse complement strand
CTGGGGCTGGCCTATGCCGTCCTGCTGGCGGCGCCGCCGCCCACGCCACCAGGGGGCAGCCCCAACTTTGCCGCCACGCCCGCGTCGCGCGCCGACCCGCGGCCTTGAGCGACATAAAGGGGGTTAGGGCAGGCAAGCTAGCCCCTAGACAGCCTCGAACGGATGTCCGACAATTGCCGGACAAGCCAGATGCCGCCGCGCAGTCGGACTCGAATCGAGGTCAGGGTCACGCCCGAACTCCGGGCTTTGGTTGACCGTCTCGCCATCCGACTGCGAGTGAAGCCGAGCGAGGTCGTTCGTATTGCCCTCATTGGTTTGGCGCGCGAGCTTGGAGAACTTGACGCGGAAGGAGGGGCGCATGAGTAGGCAACCGAAGTCGGGCGACGTTGACGGCAGTCGGCAACAAGCAATCGCGGAGCTTTACGGTGGACAGATCTCGCACGTGCTGTTCAAGGAGACAATCCTTGACCTTGTGCCGGTGGATCGCATGTTCCGTGATCCTGAATACACGCGGCCGACCAATCCGCGGAAGGTGCAGCATATCGCCGGCAACTGGAACCCACTCCTCTGCCTCCCACTCATCGGGTCGTTACGTAACAACAGCGGTCGCACCGCCATTCTTGATGGTGGGCATCGCCACCAAGCGGCTATCAACCGTGGCGACCCGCCCGCCTTGCCCTGCCTGACCTTCATCGATCTGACGATTGAGCAGGAAGCAGCGTTGTTTCGCGACCTGAATCAGGAGCGGACACAGCCCACGCCCATCGATATCTTCCGTGCCTCGTGGCGCGCAGGCGATGCGCCAGCGATTGCCATCCGGCAGGCGTGCATTGCCGCAGGCTTCGATGTGGCCGTTGATGGACAGGGCAGCTGTCGCATCACCAGTGTTCCGTCCCTGTATGAGATGTACAACCGACTCGGGGTTCGAGCCATTCACGCGGTGCTGACCATCATCCGCGACGCATGGGGAAATGACGGTCAAGTACGCAAGGTCACCCACTCATGGATCATGCTGGGCGTCTTCGCGTTCTGGCTGCGCTATCGCGAAGCCCGTAACTTCGACCAGGCTCGTCTAGTGCGCCTGCTCCATACCAGTGACCCCGAAGTGGTGTTGGGGCGCTCTGAGCAGTACCGCACGAAGCGAACGGGACTGACCCCGCCCATGGCCGTAGGGAAGCATCTGTGGGTGACGTACAACACAGGGCTCCGCGGCGGGCAGCGACTGGCAGACTGGCAGGATCGAGTCGTACCGAGTCCCGCAGTCGCCCAACGCGCAGCCGAAGCGAAACGCGAAGCAGCTCGACGGCGCAAGGCGAAGACGGTATCAGCCTGAGCCTACAGTCGGTACGTCGCGGAGCATGTACCCGCCGCGGTTTGGTAGATCTAACTGCCGACATCAGACCGGTCGGCTAACTCTGGACTAGGCAGCGAGCTCGAGCACGGCGCCCCACTGATCGGCCATCGCCGCGGCGACGCCTTCCAGCGTGCGGCTACGGGCCTTCCAGCGGTCAGGACCAGGTGCCGCCCAGAACACGCGCGGCTCACGACCAGTGGACACGCTGGTCGCCATCAGCGGCGGCAGATTCTTGAGCCACAACAGTGTCGCCTTCGTCTCGCCGTGGCCAAACATCCACGGCTGAATCGTCTGCTGCGCCGGGCGCCAGTGTCGGTTCAGCCCGCGGGGGTTCTCGATGGCGATTCGCGGGATGGGCGCGTCGTAGAGCTGCTGCACGAATGCGACAGCTTCCTGTCGCGCGGATGACTCCCGATACCAGCGATCGCCAGCTCGGCAGAGGGCAGTGCACGGTGGGTGCGCCACCATCAGGTCCCAGCCCCACGTCATCACCTCGAGCACGTCGCCGAAAATGTGTGGCCCCTCGCGTTCGGTCGCCAGCAGATCGCACGACCACGCTTGATGCCCGCGGGCGCGGAAGGCGTCTCGGACTACGCCGGAGAATTCGCAGGCGACCAGGACCTTCATTGTTTGGTCGACATTACGGCACCTTAGAGGGAGCTAACCTGTCGTCGGGTCGCCGGCGCGGGCCTTTAGCTATGGTCAGTTACTGCCGCGCCGGCGGCCTGACTCTGACAAATTTTCATGACGGCTGAGCGCACCGCTGGCAGGCTGGCGGCATGCGCCGCCGGGGCCAATCCCTGGTCGAGTACGCCCTCCTGCTCGCGGCCGTGGGGCTGCTGGTCCTTGGCGGCGCTGGAACGGCCAGCCCGGCCCTCCACCGCTGGTTCGAGGGCCTCGCCGCGCGCATCGTGGCGGGCGTGTGATGCTCCGCGAGCCGCAGCGCCTGGGCGTCGCGGACTGCCCCCACGGTGGGCTGATCGGCTGTCGCCACTGCCTATGGCTGTTGGCTGAGGCGCGGCGGGCGTATCTGGCGAGCCGCAAGATCCGCCAGCATTGGGATGCTGGCCGCAGTGCCGCGCACCGGGCCGAAGTTGACGCCCGGCATGCCCTGGCCGAGTTACGCGCGTGGCGGGCTGACGGCGCGGATCGTGCTTTGTAGCTGAGCCCGGCCCTGGCGGCCCGCCCAACCCGAACCTTGTCCGGACACCAGTAGGGTCTCCGTAGGCGGGCTCGCCAGGGTGCCGGCCTACCATGCGCGACTGGCTCGGACCCCTGCTCGTGGTGCTCATCATTCTGCTCGCCTGCGGCGTGCTGGTTGTGCTCGCGCTGCGCTAAGCCTTGTCGTCGCCGTCGTCCTGCTCGGCGCGCACATCGGTGGTCGCCGCCACGTCAACGGCAGTCAGGGTGATCGCCAACCAAGAGAGGCCGAGGATGAACTGCGGCTCGTCCTTCGCCCAGGTCAGGGCTGAGACCGGCCACAGGATCAACGTCACCCCGATCAGGATGAAGGCGATGCGGCGGCGCCAGCGGGGACTCACAAGCAAAACTCGTCGATCAGCAGGCGCTCGCTCAAATAGCGCGCAAACAAGAGCCCGTCCAGCCAGCGTTGGTCAAGTAATGCCCGGTGCGCCGGACAGGAGCCATTGACGATCCCATCGTCACTTGAGCACGTGCAGTTGTGTGCAACCGCCTGCAGCAGGGCGACCTGTTCGGCGGCGTCGCCGTGCCAGAAGACCATCGTGGGGACCACGGCATACGCCTTTAGCGGTCCCGCGGGTCCAGACCGCTAGAGTCGCCAGCTTCGGGGAGCTGCACCGGCGGCAGCGACGGTAACTCATCCGGCAGGATGTCGCGGGGCTCAGGCGTCGGCGTCGCGGTCACGACCTGCAAGGGCAGGATCAACACCGACACGTAGCGCACCTCGGCTGGCTCGCGCGCCGCTTCCCTGGCCGGCGTCGGCGTGTCGCGCACGGGGCGCTCGAGCACGGCTTGGGTCGCCTGGGCCTCAGGCGTGCCGCCGCATCGCTCTGCCGGCGTCCAGTCGCGCTCAATGACACCGGGCACGTCGGGGACAGGTGGCGGCGCGGCAAGGCAGATCGGCGATCGGGCGCGCTCCGGCCCTGGCCTGAGCGTCGGGCGTTCGGGTAGCGTCGGAAGCACGGGAACATCCCCAGTTGGACGCGGCGTCGGCGTCGCCCGCGGGGCCGGCGTGTCTGTCGGCGCCAGCGTCGGGCGCAGGGTGGGCGTCTCCGTGGGCTCCGGCGGCGGCGTCTCGGTGGGCGTCGGCTCCGGGACCGGCGTCTCGGTGACCTCGAGCGGGGGCGTCGGGCACACCGCCGCGGCGTCAGGCAGGGGGCTGATGCACACGTCCTGGCCAGCAACGCGCAGCAGGATCAGGAGCCCGAGGGTGACGGCCAGCACGCCGTCCTCACTCCTCGACCTCGTCCTTACGGCGGCGCCGCCGCTGACCCCAGGCGCCCGTGGGCATCACGAACCACGTCCCCAGCACCACCCCGCAGACCAGGGCGACGCCCGCGTTGTACTCGGGGTGGGTCAGCACCAGGAAGAGCGCGGCGGCCAGGACGCTGATCGTGACGATGAGCTGGCACGCCAGGCGGGTGATCACCACCGACGCCGGCTCGTGCCACTCCTCGTTAGGAGCCTGCGTCACCCCCCTAGGGCACCAGGAAGGACGCCGCGAAGACGGCCAGCGCGAGCGGCACCAGACTCACCGAGCCAACAGCCACCCCGAACGCGGCGAGCACGAACATGATCACGGCGAGTAGGACCAGTATTTTCGAGACCGTCACATAGCCAGCCGGCATCAGCGATTCTCCTCAGACGTGAACGGCGCCGACGAGCACCAGGATCAGGAAGACCACCAGCAGCAGTCCGACCAGCCCCAGGCCCGGCCCGTAGTAGGCGTTGCCGCCGTAGCTGCCGCGGCCCGCCCAGCCGCCGAAGACCAGCAGCACGAGCAGAACGATCAGGATGATGCCGAGCGTGCTCACGCCACCGCCCCCGTAATAATCATGCCGTTCCACGACCCCCAGGTGCTGGCCTCGTAAGCGTCCATCTCCTGGCCGACACCCTTCCACGATGGCGCCGGGTTAGCCAGATAGAGCACGCCAGGGCCGAGCGCCCGCGCGCCCGAGTGGTGATACCAGCGGGCCCCATTGATCTGGAGCGGGTACTTGCCCGCGAGCTGCACCAGCGTATCGACGTTGAGATAGGACTGCCGCGCGGCCGTGTAGCCGAGCGCGTTGAACATCACCTCGAGGTCGTACATATCGGCCCGCGCCAGACCATAGTCAGGCGACACCGCCCCGTAATAGGTCGCCGCGCGCAGCGAGTCGACCACGTCCCACTCGTGCCACGGGCGCCCCAGCCGAAGATCCCCCAGACTGTTGAGCAACCAGGCCGACGAGGCGCAGCTACACGTCCAGTCCGCGGACTGGATAACCGCGGGCGTCCACGGGTCGTAGGCCGGCACGCTCGGCTCGGGCGGCTCGGGCTCGGGTGGGAGTTCGGGCCACAGGTTGGGCACCCAGATCGCCGGCGCCCAAACGGGATTATTCATTCGCGAGCTCGGCCCCGGTATCGGACGACCAGTTGATGACCGCGCCCGAGGCGAAGCCCTGCTGGATGCCCACAGGCGTCTCGATCTCAGGCGTGACCGGCACCCCCAGGTACTGCGGCGGGTCAGCCTGCTTGAGGCTGCGCCAGTACTTATAGATCGCGGAGTCAAAGTTGAACTGGTCAGGACCGATAACTGTCGCCCATAGCTTGTCGTCAATATACGAACCAACCATGGCTCAACCACCCCACGCTAAAATGTAAGAGAAAGGCCCCGGTGACGCGCTAACGTCCCGAGGCCAGACACCACGCGTTAGGAGCACGTGATGCCTCTCAAGTCTAAACGCGGTCACGAGCATACGGACATGACCGGCCAGCAGTTCGGACGTTTGTCCGTGCTGGAATTCGCTGAGATACGGGCGCGCGCCCACCGCAAGATGGCTTTCTGGCGATGCCAGTGTGCCTGCGGCACTGTGATTGTCACTGCTGGCGAATGGTTGCGAAGTGGCAGCACAAAGAGTTGCGGATGCATCACGCTCGAGCGACTCAAGGCCCGAGCCACTCACGGTAAATCGGGTACTCCCGAATTCAAGACTTGGGATGCCATGGTGCGGCGTTGTCATCGTCCCAATCACCCGAACTACCGGCACTATGGCGGGCGAGGAATCTCGGTCTGTGACCGCTGGCGTGCGTCGTTCCTCGACTTTCTTGCCGACATGGGATTGCGACCAAGTCCCGGCCACTCGATTGAGCGCATCAACAATGATGGAAACTACGAACCATCCAATTGCCGATGGGCAACTATGGCCGAACAGACAATGAACCGTCGTCACTGCGCCACTTGTACCTGCTTGTCTGGGAAATACTTGTAGATGGCGCTATCGGGATTGAACTGACCGGGACCGATCACGGTGCCCCACAGCGCGTGGTCGATGTAGCTACCGGCCATGATCAGCCACCGAACCGCGCCTCGATCCACGCCACGATGGCGTCCCGCAGCCGCCCGCTACTCGTGCCGATTTGCAGCGCCTTGAGCGCGGCGAGCTGGGGGTCACCCGCCGGCGTGCCGGGCGTATAGGCCGCCACGATCGGCTCGGCCTCCGACGGCAAGTCAATCGGCGTGCCCGCATCGTCACAGGTGAACAGCCGCGTCCCGTCAGGACACGGTGGATTCGGGGGCAGCGGCTGCGGGGGCCCACTCGGGGGCTGGGTAACGGACGGCCCCTGCAGGATCAGCCCATTCGGGACCGAGACGTTCTGGGCGTCCAACTCGGCTTGCAGCTCGTCCAGATTGATGACGCGGCCACTCACGTCGATCCCGACATCAGGCACTGTCGTGGTCATCGCTTCTGCTCCGTTACCCACAGCGTCGAATACAGCCCCGGACTGCAGGTGATCGTGCCTGAGCCACTGGCGTTGTAGACCGAGAGCAGCGCCGTATACGACGGCCCGGCCACGGGACTGGCATAGAAGACGCCACTGACCGTGATTGCCGCGTTGGCGACCCCGCTACAGTTGACCAGCCCCAGCGGATAACTCGTGCCGCCCGTGATTCCGGCCTGCACCTGAATCTGGCCATTCGCCACACTGTGCTGGAACACCGCCGACCATTCGATCCGCAGCAACCCACCTTCGGACAAGAAGGTGACCGAGATCGGGGTCGCGATATAGCCGCCCGTCGCCGCGGCGGAAAACGTGGGCGACGCAATGTAGCCGCCACGGTTGTGCGATACCGCCGCCAGGGCGATGTCGGCGGTCGCGATCGTGCCGTCGAGGATCTTCGCTGAGGTGATCGCCCCGTCGGCAATGTCGCCAGCGACGATCGTGCCGTCGGCGATCATGGCCGAGGTGATCTGGCCGGTGCCGATTGGCACCGCCAGTCCTTTGCCGCTGCTATGGTCGTGCGTCGACACCGCCGCGGCCAGGTTCTGGACATCTTCCTTTTTGAAGAGATCCGTCGCCGCCGTCGCCCGACTGAAGGTCGGGCCCGAGTAGTTCGGATCAGTTTCGATACGCGCCATAAGCCTGCCTCAGACCTCCGTCGTCACCGCGTGGTGTTGAATGGCTTTCACCGTCAGCGAGCCGCGCCACTGGCGCCCGACCTCGTCGAAGCTCTGCGAGATCGAATAGTCCGTGAACGACAGCTCCTGCACTGTCTCATCCGGCAGCGTGCAGCGCACCGCGCCGGCACTATCGACCGCCGCCTCGACGACCCGCTGAATCTGCCGCCGCCCAATCCGCAACGGGACCCCGTCACGGCGCACCAGCCCGTCCGAGCACAGGATCATCAGCTCGACCGTCATGTACCGCTGCGGGCGCAGCGCGTGCCCCACGGACACCGCCGAGACCAGTGGCGAGGCCGTCGCGGCCGTGTTGACGAGATGCACGCGGAACGCCGCCAGAACCGCGGTCGCATCGACGGGCAGCATCGCCGACTCGTAGGTCGAGTGGTCAAAGACGTTGGGGAACGCGGTCCAGCTCGCGGCCGATGGCTCGAGCTTGTAGTCGATGGTCACGTAGTTGGTGGCGTCGAGCCGCGGGCCGGTGACCGAGAAGTGGCGGATGCTCTTGGGCGAGGCGTGGTAGCCGCCGTGCCACAGGGGCATGTCGACCCAGGCGTCCCCAACATGGAAGCGGTACTGGCTGCAAGCCGCCGGATTGGGCACGCAGGGATTGATCAGCCAGCCGACGGTGCCGTCCGAAAAGCCGAGGTAGGTCCGCGTGTGACCCGTCGGCGCCCCAATCTTCGACACGTGCAGGGCCTGAATGGCCAGATTCGGAAACGGCACGCTCAGCGAGCCGTGCCAGGCATCGACGTGCGTGGTCTGACCGTCCTGCGTCGTCCACGCGCCGAACTTCGTCAGGTAGCCCGTCAGCGTGTCGGGGTTGAAGATCGCCGCATAGGCGAACATCGTCCCCAGGCCGACGAACGCGGTGACCTTGCCGCGCACGGGCGAGTCGTTGTTGACCAGCTTCTCGGGGCCGACCTGCTCGAGCGTCAGGTCCGGCCCGATCCGCGAGAACTGGGTGCCGTAGGCGGTGTACAGCGCATTCTCGAACTGGCCCCACGCCTTGCCATTGTTGGCATCGGGGGCGAAGCGCAGGAACGGAAAGAGCTGGTGATCGTCGCCGGCCTGGTCGATGGTATAGAGCCCGTCGGTCTTGGCGATGACCAGCGTGCCCGCGGCCGAGACCATCAGGGCCGTGATCAGCGCGCTCTTGTCGCCGGCGCGGAAGATCAGGCTGGTGTAGTTCGCTTCAACGGTCGGGTCAGCGTTGGTGTCGCACTTGCGCAACTGGTTCGTATCGTCGGCCCACCAGAACTCGCGGCCAATCGCCACGAACGCGAGCGCGGCAAACGTCGCCATCGGCGTCCAGGTCGTGCCGTTGCTCGAGTACTGCGCCGGCCCGCTCGAGAGCGCCACGAAAACCCGCTGCACGCCATCGAAGTTGCTGGTGAAGACGGCGACGTTGAGCACCGCCACGCCGGCGCCAAAGTCCTTCACCGAGGTCCACGTCGCGTCACTGTCGCGGCGCAGGATGTAGCGACCCTGGGCACAGTAGAGCGTGCTGCCGAGCTCGAAGAAGGCGCGCACGCCCGTCGTGGAGTCCCTGGCCGGCGGCGTCACGACGGTGAGCTCCGGGCCCTTGCACCACGGCCAGACCGACAGGTCGACAGCCTGCGCCGAGGCGTACCGAAAGTCCTGCCACTTCTCCTGGGTCCGCAGTCCCATGCCCAGGGCGAGCGACTCATAGGGCTCGTCGCGATCGCCGAGCGGCGACATGCCGGCATACGAGAAGTCCGGCGGCGTGACCTTCGAGATGTCCTCGGTCTTCGAGCTGCTCAGCATCGGCTGGTTCGGGCCGCGCGTGCCGAGCAGCAGACCGGTGTCGCCGATCTTGACGTGGTAGGGGAACGGCGAGCGGCGAGCACTGAAGATCGACATCAGCGGAACACCGGCCCGAAGTGGCGCACGTCGCGGAACGTCAGCGCCGGCGCCACCGCAGTGAAGTGCTGCCGCGAGCGGTCGGCGAACCACGCCGCGGCCGTCGCCTGGTCGCGCACGAGCCGCGCATTGGCGACCGGCTCGAGGATGTGGCCGAACCTGCGCCAGCCGACGGTCAGCGCGCTCGCGGCCAGCCAGTCGCGCTCGATCGGCGCCTCGTCGGTATCCAGCTCGAGCCCGACCTGCTCGCCGTAAACCCCACCGGCGGGGCGGCAGTGATCGTACGCCCGTTTGTAGCAGCGCAGGTAGAGCGTCTCGCCCGCGGCGAAGGTGCGCGTGCCCGTGTTGAAGTAGAACTCGCCGCCGTCGCGGTCGATCGTGCCGTAGACAATACGGTTGAACGGGTCGGTCTGATTGCGGTCTTCGTTCGCGGCGAGGACGCCAGCCTGACGCACATGGTTCGCGTCCTGCAGCCACGGCGCAATGGCCGACAGGCTGTGGCGGCTCGTATCGGCCAGCGGCACGCAGGCAATCTCAACCACCATCCAGCACTGTTTCAGTCCATCGTTGATGAGCTGGTGCAGGGTTGGCACGTCGAAGGGTCCCAGCACCTCGAACCGCTCGCCGATGCCAGCCGCGCCGAGGTCTTCCATGTCCTCGTACAGCAGCAGCTCCAGGCCCTCATACGTGAACGCCTCGAGGCTCTCGTAGTTCGAGCCGCCTGGCGCGGGAATGGGCGGCAGCGTCCAGGCCAGATCCGGCGTAATCGTCCCCGTCGGCGGGTCGTAGGTCATCACGTAGCGGTAGCGGTCCTCGGGCCGGGTGGCGTCGGGGCGAAACAGCGGCCGCTCGGTCAGCAGGTCGTTCTGCGGGATACCGGAGCGGATCGGATACGCGCTACACACCAGCTTCGTCGTGTCTGAGCCGCTGGTGGCGCGGACCACATACGACTCAGGCCCGATGTAGGGTCCCGATTCAACTGCAACGCTACGGCGGTACGCGGCGAGGCTAGGCATCGGGACACTCCACCCCGAAGGCGCCCAGTGCCGGCGCCGCGGGACTCCCGGCCGCCGCGAGCGGCGGCGCACTGCCCGCCGTGGTGACCAGCAACGGCGGGGCCGCCACCGTCGCGACGCTGGTCAAGAGCGCGCCGCCCGGTCGTGGCGCCGGGCTGAGTGGTGGCGCGGTGCGGATCAGCGCAGGCATCAGCGGGACTCCAGGGTGAGGACTACGCCAGACGAGGGGCGGGGCCGGCGCGGCTGGCGGAAAGCCAACACACGGGGTGAAAACAACCCCGCCGGGACTGATCCAGTCGGGATAGACGAGGACGGCGAGGCCGGGAAAGAAAACGGTTGGCCGATAGACCTGCTCAGCGGAGCCGATGGTCGCGGGCTGGAGCTGCTGCCCCAGGGCGGCAATGGTGACGACGGGGGCGTAGACCGCCGCGTCGCTGGCGATGGCATCTGGAGTGACCTGACCAGGAACGGGCAGACTGACGGTCGGCCCGTAGACCTGCGCCGCGGTGGCGATAGTTCCAGGCGAGACCTGGCCGGCAACCGGGACACTGACGGTCGGCGCGTAGACAGCCTCGCCGCTCGCAATGACGTTCGGGAGAACCCGCTGCCCAACCGTCGGGCCAAAGACAATCTCGCCACTGGCGATTGGGCCGGGGTTGACGGCCCCAGGCGTAGGAACGCTGACGGTTGGCTGCGGAACACTGGCCGCCGTGGCAATGGCATCCGGCAGAACTCGCTGGCTGACCGTTGGGCCAAAGACCTGCTCGGCGGAGCCAACGCTGGTTGGCCGAAGCTGGACGAGAACCGTAGGCGCGGAGACCAGCTCGCCACTCGGAATAGCGTTCGGCTGAACCTGCCCCGCAACCGGCAGACTGACCGTCGGCCCATAGACGTTCGCCGCGGTGGCAATCGTGTCGGGGAGGATCCGCTGGACGACGGTCGGGCCATAGACCTGCTCGAGCGTCCCGATGCCATTTGGCTGGACCTGACTGCGGACAACCGGGCCGTAGACCAGTTCGCCAGTGCCGATCGCATTCGGGCGGACCTGCTGAAGCGTCGGGAGGCTGACCGTTGGCCCATAGACGAGCTCGCCAGTGCCAACCGGATTCGGCTGGACGCGAAGTTGCGCAGTCGGCCCATAAACCTGCTCAGCGGTGCCAATGGCATTCGGTCGAGCCTGCTGAACGGTTGGAACACTGACCGTCGGTGGGTAAACCTGTTCGCCAGTGGCAATCGCATTTGGCCGAGCCTGAACCAGAACGCTCGGCTGATAGACCTGCTCCGCGGTGCCAATGGCGTTCGGCGCGACACTGCGGCACTCGAGCGTCTCGAGCTGGGCATACGTGAAAGCTTCAAGCTGCCCGTAGGTGTACGTCTCGAGACAGCCATACGTGCCACCCATCGCATGGCGCTAGAGCGTGAACAATCCCGATGCGTGGAAGATGACCTGGATGTCGGCCCCGTTCGGCACCACCGGTAGCCCCGTGCCCGTGTCGACCCAGGCAATCAGCCGCTGCAGCGTCGCCGCCACATCAGCCCCGCCCGTGACGGCACTAGCCTGGAAATAGAGCAGGCTATGGCTGCTGGCGTTGGCCGCCGGTGCGGTGAATGTGATGTCGGTCGCGTCCGCGGTGCCGCTGGTGCCCGTCTTGCCTGTCAGCGCCGCGGAGGTCGCGTGCAGCACGCCGCTCGCGGTGGTCACGTCGGAGACGAACTTGTGCGCGGCGTTGAAGGTATAGGAGCGGACCAGGGCGACCTTCATCACGGCGGTGTCCCAATCGATCTCGCCGAGCAGGAATCCCTCGCGGCCGGGGGAAAAAAGTGCGTTCGCGATGAATCTACCCTCCTTCCTTAGCCGCCATAGGTCAGGTCCTCGAGCGAGTTCGCCCCACCGGCCGCCTCGAGCGCCGCGACCCGCGCCAGCAGCGTCTGCCAGTCGTCGGGCAGCGTCACCGCCACCAGCGTGCCGTCATCCAGGCGGCAGCGGACGGTGACCCGCCCGGTGTGCGCTAGGAAGCCGTCGGTCTGCCCATTCCGTGAGACGACGAAGGTGTCAGCCAGCGTCAACGATTCTGACTCCGCGGCGTTTGATGACGATCGGCGCGCGGATGCCACCCTGGGATTCGCGGTTGTCGCGGGCGTGGACCGCGGCCTCGACATCCCGATACGCGCGGGCGTAGTCCTGCTCGCGGGTGATGCCCAGCTCGCGCATCCCCTCGCGTTGCGACAGGCCCAGGAAGCGAGCGCCGTCGATCACATCCGGCGTGCGCTCGTCGTCGCTCACCGCCGCGCCGGCTCCGCTTCGGGCTCGGGGATCTCGTCGCCTTCATCCTCGGGCTCGTCGTCTGGGCGCGGCGGCCGCGGTGGATTGGGCTGCGGCGGCGTAGGTGGATTGGGCTGGGTCATGGCTTGAGCTCCTCTAGAGCGTGGTGAAGGTTCCCTGCGGGGAGTAGGTCGTCAGGCCACCCGCGGACGCGCGGATGCGGTAGTAGTACAGTCGCGCGCTGGTCAGCCCGGTGAGCGGCTTGACCTGCGGTCCGCTGCCGCCGCCCTCGGTGTTGACCGAGCCGAAGGACATCGTCTGGCCGTACTCGACCTGGTTGGTGCCCGCGACATCGAGCGTGTAGTTGATCGTCGCGCCCGTCGTGGTGATGCCCGAGACCGAGATGGCGGTAATGCTCGGCGCGATGGTGTCGACGCGCGAGCCGTCCGGGGGGGTCGCCGCCGCGGCGTTCGGCGGCCAGCCCGCCGGCGGCGACGGCGTGTTCGTCTCGTTGCCCCGCCAGTCGACCGGCGTGTGCGTCCACAGGCCGCCGCTGGCGCCCACCTGGGAGGCGATGGAGCCGGCGTCGACGGGCATCAGCGCATCAACCGCGGCTTGCTGTACGCCGATGCGGGCCAATCCTTGTTCAGGGATTCGTGTTTGTCCGATTCGTGTTTCGTCTGCTCAACCGGATCGGACTCTTTGAAGTGCGTCCCCGGCGGTGGGGCGTACTGGTCCCGTGACACCGGCGGTGGCCCGCCGGCGCCGACCCACGGCAGGCCCTTACTCATCCTTCTTGTCCTTCTCCGCGCGCTCCCGCGCCTCACGCTGGCGACGCGCTTCCTGCTCGACCTGGGCCTTGTCGTTGGGGTCCCGTTCGGCGTGCTCGCCGCGCGCCCGCTGCCGCCGCTCCTCGGTCCGCCGGGCCTGCCACGCGACGATGTCCGGGATCTGCTCCGTCGCGCCCCGCTTGAAGCCCTTGCGCTCGTACGTCTCGGCGTTGCTCAGCGGCGCGATGAAGTCGGTCCCGTCGGGCTTCGTCCAGTGCACCCAGGCCGTGCTCGAGATGGGCGTATCCGGCCCACTGACGGCGTCCTCGTAGCGATTCGGTCGCAGCTTCAGGACCCACTCGGGTGAGACGCCGTCCGGCGGAAAGACGTACTCGCCGCGGGTCGCCCGCTCGCGCCAGTCAGGCGGGGTGGTCGGTCCTTCTTGCTGCGGATTCGGATTCGCGCGGGGTCGCTGTTCCGGTTGGGGCGGCTGGGGGTTGGCTCGTGGCTGGCTCATAGTGAACGTCCTCCTGCACGGCGGGCGGATCGGGGATCTGGGGTTCTTTTTCGACCGGGTCGGGATATGGCCCGAGCGGCGGATCGGGATACGGTCCCGGCGGCGGGTCGGTTTGCTCGGGGTGGTACGCCTGCTTCTCGGGCATCGGCTCGCTGTCGTCGCCCGGATTGGGGATCGCCTCGCGGCCGAGCCGCTGCTGCTCCTCGTACTCCCGCTGGCGCGCCACGTCGCCGGCCTGCGCGGGCGTCCGCGCCTGGGCGCGCTCGCGGGCGCGGGCCTGGTCGACCTCGTCCAGGTGCTCGGGCACGATCTGCCCCGGCACCCGCTCAGCGTCGCTGCGTTCGGTCATGCTCAGGCTCCCTGCGGCCGTGGTCCGGGCCGCCCGCGGCGCCGCTCGAGCTCCTCGATCGATGCCGTGGCCGTCGTCTCGACCCCGTCCAGCAGGCGCCGCTCGCGCGTGTCCGGCTGGTCGTCTTTGTGCTTGCCGACGATGACGCGGATGTTCTTGCCCGCCTCGTCTTTGACCTGCTGCAAGAAGTCGCGCAGCTCCTCGAGCGACATGATGTCGTAGTCGGTGTCGATGTTCAGCGCCGCGTCGCGGGCCTCAGCTCGTCGAATGGCGTTGACGATGGCCGCTTTCTCGCGCTGCTCCTGCAGAATCTTCGGGTACTCGTCCTGCATGTAGCGGGCGACTTCCGACTTCGCGTCGCCGCGCGACGGCTGCTCGGACAGGAGCTTGTAGCCCTTGTCCTCGTAGTACGCGCGGTTGTGCGGATCGCCCTGCAGCCAGACGACCGTGGCGTCCGGCTTCAGGTACAGACGCGGCGGATAGTTGTAGTTCTGGCCGCGCTGCGGTTGGGACGCCGCGGGCGGCGTCCGTTCCAGCAGGGTGTCCAGAAACGCATTGCCGCTGGTCGTCATCAGCTCGCTCCGAGAACCAGCACGCCCCAGAGATCGCGCATCTCCTGGTGGCCATAGATCACTTCCGAGGCCAGCTTCCAGGTGAAGAAGTCGATGTCGTAGAAGAGGTGCGTCTTGGGCGTGCGCTGCACGACCAGCGCAATCGCGTCGCGGTGGAAGATGGCGTTGTTGGCCTGGCCGGCGGCGGGCTTGACCAGGTTGGTGGTGACGAGCAGGTTCAGCCCGTACATGTCGCCGAGCATGCCGTTGCGAACGGGCTGGTCGCTGGTGCCGATGTACAGCGCATTGCTCCAGCGATCGAGGGCCAGCTTGGCGACCTTCTCGGCCGGCGTCATGACGAAGAAGCGGTCATCCTGCGGTACGTCAGCGTCGTCGAGGAGCTTGACCGCGGCGAGCACGTTGGCGTCCGTGACGGCCGTGCCGAGCGTGCCGACCGAGCGCGAGAAGCCGGCCAGATCGGTCGCCAGGACGGTGTCGATCTCCTTGGCGATGGCGTAGCCCAGTTTGCGCTGGTACTCGTTCTGCACATCGACCCGCGACTGGACCTTGACGATGTCTTCGATACCGACCGCGGCATAGGTCCACAGGTTGAGAGTGATCGTGACGGCGGTTTCCGCCACGGTCTCGTACGTGATCGCGGTGTTCTCGACCTTGGGCCGCGCCGCCAGGTTGCCGATGCTGGCGACCTTGACGCTCTTGCCGACCGACGCATCGTCCTCGAAACCACGGTTGACGGACCGGGCCAGGACGAGGTTGCTCTCGGACGCGCGCAGAACCTGCTTCGACCACACGTCGGGCGAGAAGATCCCGTTCGCGATCGTCTGGTCGACGAACTCAGATGCACCGGTAGCCACTGGCTAACCCCCTAATGTCGTGTCAGGGGGATGCCTCGAGTTGCCCTGTGGCGTACCCCCGGTTTTGGATGGCCGTTCTCATCAAACAGCCCCTCATATTCCTTGAGGGTCATCGCCGCGATCTGCTCGTCAGTCACTTCTCGGACGCGACCGGGGGTTCCACCTTCGCGCTCGGGGACTGGCTCGTCGCCGTTTACTTCCGTCAGGACCGACTTGCGGAGAGCAGACTCGCGGCGTTGGAGCTCTTTATCCACCTCGAGCTTGGTCCGTGCGTCGGCGATGAACTGGAGATACTCAGCAACCCCAGCGGCTTGCCCTTTGCCTTCGCCGAATGTTTTGCCCGCTACCTCTTTCTGTATCGATTCAGGTAACGATTGCTGGAACAATACGACACCGTCCATGAACGGTCCAGCCGCTTGCGCCGCGGCCTGCTGCGCAAGCCGGGACTGCAGCTCCTTCTGGGTCATTTCACCCAGCGCGTACAGGTCGTTGTTCTGGGCCGCCTCGAGCTTGGCCCGCTCCGCGGCGTCGCGTTCGCGCCGCTCGAGGATCTGCTTGGCCTGCAAGTCGGCCCGACTGCCGACCAGGCCGCTGATGACCTCGTCGCGCTCGAGCTGATCCTTCGGCAGGTTCTTGGCCAGCAGCTTGAAGGCTTCAGCTGGATCCTTCGCGTCGCGGACCTGGGCGAACCAATCGGGCGCCGGCTCGGGTGAGGCCGGTGTGGCGTCGGCCTCACCCGATTCGGGTGAGACGCCAGTGTCAGCAGGCTCAGCGGACGGTTCTGGCGCCGGCTCAGCCGGTTGCGGTGCTCGAGCGCGGCCGCCACGGCCGCGCGCTGGTGGGGCTGGCTGCGGCGTTTCCGCGGCAGCTTCCTGGGCCTGGGCTTCCTCGAGCAGGTCTGGATGAATTCCGCGGTCAGACATGGTCATGCGGCATACCGCCAGGTCGGGTGCCGCTCAAAGTTGCGACAGCCGAGAAAGGCGCGCCAGCGGAACTGCGCGCGGGCCGGGTACCAGCGAATGCGACGGTTCACTTCTTCGACTTGGGCTTGGGCTTGCCCGCCTGCCGCATGGCGATCGCCACGGCTTGCCGCTGGGGACGCCCGGCCCTCTTCTCGATTTTGATATTGGCGCTGATGCCCGCGGGCGTCTTCGCTTTCTTTCCGCCGATGAGTGGCATGGCTACCTCTTGACTGCCCCGAACGTGGTGGGCGCGGTGAACTGCGGCAGAGTCGCCTGAATCTGCTGGAACGCGTCCTTGGGATCGATCCCGTACTTCTCCTGCATGCCTTGCAAGACCATGTTCTGGGTGCTGGGCGCGGCGCGCAGAAACTCGGTGCTATTGAGCTTGTTGGGCGTCGGGATGCCCTGCATGACCTGGTTCATGCTGGCTGTGTTCGCCGACGGGTCGCGAATGTCGTCGACCATCTGCTGCAGGTAACCGAGCCCCCCCTGCGTGTTGCCGCCGGCCACGCCGACACCGGGCACCTGGTTCGGCGCCTGGAAGCCGGCCACCCCGCCGCCGCCAAGCAGTCGGTTCATCTGGCCGAGCGCCTGCTGCTGGCGGAACGGGTTGGCCTGCAAGGCCGCGGCGGAATTGATCATGCCCATCTGCTGGTTGTAGGCCTGGTCCTGCGCCGCGAGCGTTGACTGGCCCGCGGTGGGGGTGCCGTACATGCCGTACAGGCCGGCGTTCTGGGCCTGGGCGGCGAGCGTTGGCGCCCCCTGATACTGACCGGTCAGGCCCGACTCGGCGACGATGTAGTTCTGGTTGAACTGCCGGACGGCCTCAGTGAACTTCTTCTCGTCGAGGCCAAACGTGGCATTGAACTGGCGCACCGCCTCGTTGAACGCGTCCTTGTTGCCAGAGGCAATAGCCCCGAGGAGCGAGTTGATGCCGCTGGCGAGCTGCTGCGAGCCCTGCGCGCCGACCGTCGGCGCCGCGCCGCCACCTCCCCCGCTGACGGTCTGGCCGCTCGAGGGGTAGTACGCGCCCGAGGCGTCGACGATCGAGCCAGGGTTCGCGTCGCGGTACGCCTGGCGGCCCTCATAAGTCGAAAAATCTGCCATTGCTCGAGCCTCCTACAGCGCCACGGTGACCGGCGCGACGAACGGCTGATCCGGCGGCAGTCCACCGTTGCCGTAGTACCGGGTGCCGGCGTTCATGAACGGGGTCGCGCCGGCAATCATGGGTGCGCCGGTCGCCGACGGTTGGCCGTTGTTCCAGGGCAGCATCTGGCCCGCCGGCGCGGGTAGCTGCGGCGCCACCATCCCGTTGGCCTGCTGACTCTGGTTCGCCGCCTGCGTCGCGATCACTGCCGGGTGCGGTTGACCAGCCTGCTGCTGGTACCGCTCGAGCATCTGCGTCAGCACCCCGTAGGCCGCCTGGGCCTCGGGACTGCGCCCGTTCTGGGGATCAGCGGCGGTAACCATCCGCGCCGCCGCGTCGTACACCCCCTGGCCGCCGCCGAGCTCGGCCGTCCAGCCGCCGATACCGCCGATCAGCGCCTCGCCAAGGCCCGCCGGCGCGTTCATCAGGCCGCCGCCCATATTCCCCGAGCGTTGCCCACCGTTGGCTAGCCCGAGGACCTGGCCGAGCATGCCCTGCGCGGCCTGGACGCGCTGGTTGAGCATGCCCGCACCGGTCTGGGCGCCCTGGGTCCGCTGCGTCTGCTCGTTGGTGATGATGTTCTGAGCAGCGGTGGTGGCGGTGGTGTCCTGAGCGTTTTGCGCGGTCTGCGCCGAGGTCCGCGCGTTCATCAGGTTGACCGCGCCGGTGAGCATGTTCTTGGCGTCGTCCATGCTCAGCTCGCCCGCGTTGACCTTGAGGCCCGCCTGCTGCATCAGGTCGGCCATCGCCTGGCCGACCGGGACGCGGTTCTGATTGGGCACCCAGGCCACCGAGCCGTCGGGCTTCAGAATCGGGATGTTGGCCGCGGCAGCGTCCGCGGTGAGCTGCGTCCCCGGCTGCGGCGTGTAGTTCGGGTTTTCCTCTTTGCTGACGACGTTGCCCTTCTCGTCGAGCGAGATGCGCCAGCGATCGTTCTGGCCCGTGCCATAGACCGCGACCGGCTTCGCGTCCTTGTCTTTGACGAGGCCCTCGGTGGGGACGAACTTGCCCTCGACAACGGTGCCGCCCTGCTGCTTGCCGGGCTGGTCGGGGATGTCCTGCCAGATGATGTTGCTGGCGGCGGTAACCGTCGGCTTCTCGGGTTTGCCCTCGAGCAGCTTGGTCATCCGCTGGCCCTCGGGCTTGTTCGGGTCGTACTCGTAGCGCGCCCCGTCTGGGCCATCGAAGGTCGACTTCGCCTGTTGCGCCGACGGGTCTTTGCTCTTGGTCGCGACCACCGTGTACGAGCCGTCGGGCTTGATGTTCAGAAGCTGGTCGCCGAACTCCTTGAGCGTGCCCTCGGGCGACGACTTCGGGTCAGGTAGATCGGTCACCGCGCCAGTGCTCGGATCGCGGAGTTTGGCCGCTCGAGTGGTCGTATCGGTGGGGGGAATCAGGTTGCCCTGGGCATCGATCTTCTCGAGCTGGCCGGTCGGTGAGGGCAGCCGGTCAGCCGGCGTCAGCGGCTTGACGGCAGTCCCAGGGTCGATGATCTGGAAGTCCGAGCCACCCTGCTCCGTCGCGCGCGCCTGAAACTCGGTGCCATCCTTGAGCACGTAGCGGTAGGTCGGATTCGGATTGGGGATCTTGGCTGGATCGGACGGCAACCTGTTCGGGTCGGGGTTGTCGATTTGGGGATCGACGACGACGGGTTGGGACAGGTAGCCCCCATGCCGTTGGGCAATGGCATTGAGCTCATCTTTGGTCACTGATCAGCCTCCCCGTTGCATGCTGCGCTTGATTGAGGCCGCGTCCTGCCCCAGATACTCCCAGAACACCTTTGCCAACTCGCTCGGCCGCGACTCGATCGTCCGCGGATAGCCCTCGAGTCGCTGGCCGGTCACCGTCAGGAACCGGTTGGTCGTGTACGCCTCGACCCAGTCGCGCCGCCGCCGCCCGAACGGCAGGCTGCCCTTGACGAAGATCCGCAACCCGTCCCCGCCAGGACTGCGCTCGGTGTAACTGTGCAGCGTGTGCGCGATCTCCTCAGCCTCACGGCGATGGTCGCTGATGTGGTCGAGGTCGATGCCGACGATGCCCCAGCGCAAGCTTAGGGCGAAGCTGACGCCGTCCCAACTGCCATGCTGAAAGGTCGCGTAGGCCGTCTCGAACGGGCTCCAGGTCGATGACTCGGACGCCTCGGCCTGGGTGCCGTCGGGCTGGTACGGCGGCTTGCTGATCCGCCCCATCCGATCGGCTTCGTATCTCCAGACCGCCCAAGCATCTCTGAATCGGAGCTCCGACGGGATGTTGCCGCGGTCGACATCGAGCGGTCGCGGATGCCGCGGGATGGTGGGCTGATCGCTGAGCGCCGCGAGCCAGCGCGGGAGACGCGCGGTTGTCATGCGCCCCCCCGAAAGTCGCATTGTCGTCTTACCGGCGTCCGGTTATAAAGCGGCATGGCCCCTGTTGTTGATCTCGGCACCGCGCTGGGGCGCGTGCTCCTGGGCGTTGCCCTGCTCTGCCTGTCAGTGGTCGGCATGGTGGCATTCGCGTTCTGGTGGGGCAGCGCCGACGGCGTCATCGTCCTCATGCTCGGCCTGCTCGTTGCCTGCGTTGTCGGGGGCTCGCTCTACAAACGGCATCTCGACCGTCAAGACCGCGCCTGATCGCCATCACGGCGTGGTGACCGGCGCTCGGAACACCGGCTCCGCTTCCTGCGCCTGACGCGCTCGAGTCTGCTTCACGCGGCGATCCTGTTCCGCCGGCGGAATACTGCGCCAGACGAGCGCCGCGGCGTCGGCTCGAGCCGCTCCGATAGCCTGCCGCAGCGCGTCCTTCTGTTGCTCCTGCGTCTGCGATGACCAGCGCGGATTGTTGAGCAGCGCCTGCACGTTCTTCTCGACACGCTGACCGGCTTCGATGGTGTACTGCCGCTGCTCATCCGGGGTGATATTGACGGTGTACTGGCCCTGGGTGACGGTCTGCGGCGCATCGGGCACGCCGATGTTGTGGGTCGCCAGGGCGGTATCGACCGGTGTCGGCTCACCCGTGCCCGGTGACCTGGTCAACAAGGTTCCCACATCCGCGGGTCGCTGGAGCGGCCGGCCTGTCGTCGGGTCGATTCTCGACTGCGCAAACTGCGAGGCGCCGGGAATGCCGGCCGCGATCGCTTCGATGGGATTGCGCGGCTCGGCCACGGTCGGGTCGGTGGCACTCTCAATCGACCGGAGCTCACCACCGTAGGGGATCGCGCGTTGCGCAGTGGACAAGGCCGTCTGTCCGAGCGCCGAGCCCACGCCCCCGGTCTTCATCGCGTTGAACAGGCGGCCGACTGTCTGCAGATACCAGGCGTCGGCGATCGTCTCGCTCGTTCCGTCGAGGATGGCGAGCGCGGTTGACTGGGCCCGCTCTATCACGTCCTGCGACGGGTTCGGTTTGCTCATCTCATCGCTGATCTGCTCGGTGACGTTGGCAATCGCGCCCATCCGCACCCCAACTGGGCCGAGGCTGGCGTAAGGCAACCAGCGGCCACCGATACGAACGCTGTTGGGTTGCCAGATCGGGTTGCCATCGGCATCGCGCGCGTTCTGCAGCGCGGCTTTCTTCGCCGGATCCGACGGGCCATTGCCGGTGATATTGCCTTCCATCACCTGGGCGCCAATACCGACATTGACACTCTCGGCGAGGGCTGCGGAGCTTATGGCCCGCTGCCGCACACCCGGATCAGAGCTCCGAAGTTGCCTGAGCATCGTCAATTCGTTGACCACGGGCAGGCGTTGAATGCCCTTGGTCAGGATCACGTCAGGGATGTTCGAGAATGGGACCAGGACGTTCGTCACCGCCCCCAACACGCGGTCGCCTGGGGATGCATCCGGTGCCGTGAGCTGGCTGCGCCACTGCGACATCTTGCGCCCGATGCCGGTTCCGCCAACGGCGTAGACGGACTCTGCCGCAGCACGCTCGCCAGCGGTCATCAGTTGCCCGCCAAAGCGACTGATGAGCTCCTCCTGGGACAGGTCGGGGTGCGCCTTCATCAGCCGGGCCATTTCCGATGCTTGGGCGCCGGCGGAATTGAGTGAGCGCATGAACTCGTCGGTCGCTTCCATCCCGCGGAGGAACCCGATGCGCGCCGCCCCGGACTTGAGCACGTCCTGGCCCTCGTAGGCCGCCTGACCGACGACTTCGGTCGACGGCGCACGTGACGGGCGGATGCCTGTGCGGAACGTGGTGCCCATGTCGGCGAACGCATCGCCGAGGCCGAGGCCCATCGCCCGCAGGTCCGCGCCAGCGGCGCCGAGATTGCCCGTGAACGCGGTCACCACCGGCCGTTTGATCGTCTCGATGCCGCCACCGATGGCGTTGGTGACCATGCTCGGCACGGCGAACATGTTGTTCACCGAGGCGGCGATCTCACGATTCAGGCGCGACTCGGTGGCGTTGGGCATATCCGGGAGGCCAGGCTGGCCTGCTCGAGCACTCCGGCGAGATTCGGCCAGCGCCTCGTAGTCAATCGCCTTGGACGCGCGGGTGGCGGCTTGGGCGGGGTTGCCCAGGCCAGCCCCGGTAGCTGCGGCAGCTTGGCCGAGCTGGGTATTGCGCAGGTAGCGCGCGAGGTCCTCGTCGGTCACCGGGTCAGGAGCCGTCTGGTTGCGGGCGGCGTAGGCTGAGTTCGACTGCTCGAGCACCCGTCGCGCGGCCTCGATCTCGTTCGGCTTGGCCCGCTGGATGATCTCCTCGTCGCTCAGCAGCGCCGGTCCGCGGAGTGCACCGAGGACCTGGCCCGCGCCCGAGTCAGCGACTGCAGTGACGGCTTCAGCAAGACCACGACCGGCATCCGCTATCGGCTGGGTGACGGACTTCTCACCCGTCGTCGCCTGCTCGACCGCGCTATCGAGGAACCGCAGCCCGCCCGCGACCACCTCGTTCGCCTTCTGCCCCGCCCCCGCTGCGGCGTCGCCGATGATCTGCAACGGCTGCGGTGTCGCGACCTGCGCCGCCTGCTGGTCGGTCGTCCCACCCGCCGGCGGTGCGGTGAACCCCTGACTCGTGGTGATCGTGGACGCCGGCGTGGTCGGGTTGTCGGCCAGCAGTCCGCCCTGCACCGCCCCCATCCGGCTCGTCATCTCCTCGGGCGTCATCCACTCGCTGCCGCCCCGCAGGTCCAGCCCTGACCGGCCGACGTGGAACCGATTCGTCGCAGGATCCCAGTTGTCCGCGGTGAAGTAGTGCCCCGCGGTGCTGATGATGACCGGGTTACCACTGCGCGCCTCGTTGGCGAACGTGCCCCAGTCGGGACCGCTGACGAGCTTGGTGGGCACGCCCATCTTCTCGAGCAGCGCCTTCTCCGAGCCGATGCCGGCCATCCCCTGGCCCTGCGTCCAGCCCACTGTGGCCGCCATGTCCGTCGCCTCGCGTAGCGTCGGGTTCCGTCCGTAACGTTGCGCGAACCTGACCGCTGCGGCCGGCCCGCACGCCGCGGACGCCTCGGATGCGGTCAGCTGCGAGTCGCCGAACTGGCTGACCTGATTGAGCGTCCCTCGAGCAGCGTTGGCGACTGTGCTGACGACGTTGCCCGCAGCCTGACCGAGGTCACTGAGGTTTGGTCGCTGCCCCCCGAGGATGCGCTCGAGATACTGACGCGACTCCTGGTATGGCGTGCCGCGCTCGAGTTGCGCCACCGCGCCGCCGCCGCCGTTGTAGGCCACCAGAGCCTTGGCGTAGTCGCCGCCGTACTGCTTGAGGTGCGACTTCATCAGGTTGGCGGCGTAGTCGAGGCTCGCCATCGGGTCCGACGGATCGACGCCGGGGTGGTACTTCGGCACGATCTGGGCAATGCCGAGCGCGCCGGCGGGACTGCCCGCGTTGGGGTTGAAACCCGACTCCTGCTGGATCTGCGCGACGAACAGCTCGGGGTCGATCCCGGCACGGCGCGCGGCCTCGCGAGCGTAGTCCTGGTACGTGCCGCTAGCGGCGGTGCTAGAGCCCGGCGCAGCGCCACCGAGGCGCGCGGCCAGGTCGGGATCCTGCGCCGGCGCGGCGGCTGCCGGCTGCGGTGAGGGGGCGGGTGGACGGACCAGGCTGATGACATTCTGGCCGCTTTGACCAACAACCTGGGCGCCACTGCCCAGCGCGGTCATCCCCTGGCCCATGAGCTGCAGCGCGCCGCCACTCGCTTGCTGAACATGGTTGGCGAGCTCGTCCATGACGTTCGTGGGCGCTGCCGCGGCCGGCTCGAGAGGTGCGGCCGGCGGCGTGTAGGCGGGGAACGTCGGCATCTGCGCCGGCGGTGGGCCGCTGGATTCGAACATCCCCGCGGGCGCGTTCATGCTGGCCGGCGGCGGGCCCTCCTGAGCCAGCTCGGGTTGTGGCATCCGCGCCGGCGGTGGCTCGGGAGCGGCCTCGAGCAGCGCCGTTAGGTGGTCCTGCAATTCCTGCGGCGGCGCGGCGTTACCCGTCCCGAGCGGGTTGGTCAGGCTGTCGCTCGAGGTAGGTGCGCTGACCATCAAGCCCTGGAGGTGGTTGCGCAGCTCGTCGTCGTTGGCGCGCTCGAGGTCGGCGAGGAGAATCGTGCCCGGCATCTACGTCTTGACCTTGCGGAAAAACACGCTGCGGAACGTGCGGGCGCCCTTGAGCCGCGGCGCCCGCTTGGTGCGATTCTCGTCGCGCCAGTAGCCGTCGACGACCGTGCCGTCCTCTTTGCGGTAGCCCGGCACCCACACCCGCCCGGCCATCAGACGAGTCCTGGCGGCAGCGGCTGTCCGTTCGGCCCCAGGATCACCGGCGGGCCGGCTGGCACGGGTGGTGCAAGCGGCACCGTTGGGGTCGCCAGTGCGACAGGGGACGCTGGCATGGCCCCGCCCGGCGGCAGCATCGGGGGTGCGGCCTGCGATTGCTGCTGTTGGGTTATGCCTTGTGCCAGGGCGTTGGGCTGCACCACCGTGTGCGGCGGCCCCTGGCTCACCCCCAGCCGCTCAACGACCTTCAGGAACTGCTGCGGGTCGCGGCGCGCCTCGCGCTGCAGGAACTCGCGATCGTTCTTCTGGTACGCCTCGCGGTAGATGGCGTCGAGCCGACTGTTCGGCACACTGCCCAGGTCGGGCTGGTTGTCGACATCGCCGAAGATGTGCGGCGCGATCGCGCTCGAGTCCTTCTGGACTTCGTCAAACAACTCTGCCTGCAGCCGGATCAGCTCGCCCTCGGGCTGGCGGCTCCCGACGACGGGCATCTAGCCGACCCCAGGACCTGGCGGCAGTCCCTGCGGTGCGCCCGGCTGGTACGGCCCTGGAGTCCCTGGCGGCGTGGCGCCGGTTCCGTTCGGCGTGGCCGCCAGGGCAGCCAGATCGGGTACGGACGGCTGACCCGGCCCGCCGCCCTCGAAGACGCCCGGCCCACCCCCGCCCGGTGACGGGAGCTGCCCCTGCATGGCCATCTGCTCGGCCTCGCCGGCCTTCGCCAGCAGGTCGCCGCGGCCGGCGTTCATGAACACCTGGGCCATCAGGTACTGCTTGTACTGCGGGCTCGAGCGGATCTCGTCGCGCATGCGCGAGCGGCGGATCTCGTCAGGGTTATCCCCTAGGTACTGGACCGCCTCGTCGGCGCCCCAGGTGCCGTTGTTGAGCCGCTCGGTGGCCGTCCGCACCCGCAGCATCTCGTCCGTCGGCAGCTCGGACTGCACTTCCCAACGAACTTGCATCGGCCGCTCGAAGTCTTTCGGCCCGAGGCCGAGGTAGCCCGCCGCGTCCTTGTCGCCCCCTGAATAAAACACCCAGACCTTCTCGCCGGCGCGTTCGCGAACCAGCGTCCAGAGTTTTTCCGTCTGGCCCTCGAGCAACCGCTCGAGGTTGTGGCGGATCGGCCCGACGCGAGTGCGGGTGTAGCTCAGGATCTGGCTGATGGCGAAGCCGGCGCCCTCCATGCCCGAGAGGGTCGTTACGCGCGGTGACTCGAGCTGCATGATCGCGTTGTCGATCAGTTGCATGTGCCGCTCGAGCGTGTCCGGCGGCGGCATCGGCACGGTCTGCAACTGGCGGCCAGGGGCCAGGTTCAGGATCTCGCCGGGGTGCAGGTCCATCGGTTCCCGCGGCAGGCCGTCGCCCGTCCCGACGACCGCCGCGGGCGTGTCACCATAGGTCACCAGCGGCGGCAGCAGGTCTCTCGCCACGTAGTTCGCATGCAGCGCGCGTAGAAACGCCCGATATTTCACGAGCCACAGCTTGGTGTGGCCGATGCCCCAGCCCACCTTGCGGTTGCGCCAGTGGTTCATCGTCAGCCCCGGCGCGTAGTCGTAGGGCACGCCGAACGGGTACTTGTGCTTGAACTGCTTGACGATGTAGCCCGTCGGCGTCTGCTGGTGGTTCTTGCCGACCACCGCGTAGGTCACCCAGGTGTCGTCCCAGTGCTCGAGGAACTGGACCTTTTCGCGCAGCTCGTGCGTGCCCGCGACGCCGAGCTCCTCGGGGACGATGTTGCCGTCGCCGTCGCGATCCAGGTGGTAGCGGCGGAACGTGGAGCGGACCGTCCGCTCGCTGACCTCGAGGACCTCGCACAGGCGGCCGCCCGACCACTGCGGGTAGACCGTACGCGGATCGACGTACAGCCATTCGAACGGTGGGCCGGCCCGCTTCTTGGCGTCCTCGGTGGCCTTGTCGTAGTCGGTGTAGGCGTCGGTCTCGTCGCTGGCCTTCGGCTTGGGGACCTTGTAGCGCGCCTCCCACAGGTCGCTCGCCCACAACAGCTTGGTCCAGCCGCCGCCATCGTTCAGCGCGGCGTCGGTCACCTGGGCCATGGTGTCGGAGCCCGGCGAGCGCGTCCCGCAGCGCCACAGGGTCTCTTCGGTCCAGTGCTCGCGATCGGTGGCCAGGGTCTGCTGGGTGTCGCCCTCGCCGCCGGTGATGAACAGCTTGGGCCGCTCGAGCGTGAGGATCGCCGTCTGCTGCAGCGATTCCTCGGTCACGTCGGGGTCGCGCGGGTCGACGCTAACGAGCTGGTACTTGCGGTCTGACTCGGCGAGGGCGGGGACGCGCATCTCGCGGACTTCGCGGTACGCGTCCAGTTCGTTGTCCTGGTCGCGGTACTCGTCGCCGAGCTCGGTCTGGAGATCGAGCAGGTAGTGCGAGTCGGGAGCCTTGAGGGCGCGCTCAGCCACGGTTGCCGCGAGTGTAACGCCTAGGTCAATACAGGGTGAGTACCCAATCGACGCAACGCGCTTACGAGATCACGTCGCGCCGGCTTGCGTCCTCGTGCAGTCTGGCTTGGACCTCGGCTTCGACCCCGCGGCTGACCTCGAGGTCGAACGCGTCGTCCACCAGCACCTCGGCCAGGAGCCGCAGCGATTTGGCGTCGTCCTCGAGGTGCCGCGCCCAGATCTCGGCCCACTGCTCGTGCCGCCGCCCCACCTGGCGCAGATACGCCGCCGTGACGGCGAGCTGTCGCAAACACTCGAGCAGCGGGGTCATCAGTGCCGCCCGTGGGTATACGCCAGGATGTCGTGCATCGACGGCGGAAGCCCGCCGGGCCAAACCCCGATGCGCTCGAGTATCTCCGATGGTTCGAGCACGCGCGACAGCACCCACTCCTCTGGCGTCATCAGCAGCATTTCGAACGCTTGTTCGAGATAGCAGTCGCCGTAGACCTCCGGCTCCAACAGACTTCGGCTCATCACGCCGCTACTCAGTGCCGCCCGTTGGTGTTGTAGGCGTAGCTCGAGCGCCCCGTCGGCGCCCGTTCCCGCTGCGCTCCCAGGTAGGCCAATCCCAGCGCAATGACCGTGTCGTCGTGCTGCCCCGGCGGCGCGCCGTAGCGCAGCATCCCCGACGGCAGGACCTGGGCTTCGTAGCCGAGTAGCTCGGCTGTCTGGACCGGGTCCTCGAGCAGCGTCAGGTCGCCGCGCTCGATCGCCAGTCCGAGCGCCTGGACGAGCGCCGCCTTCGAGGCGTTGGTGGCGTCCCAGGCCCACACCGGCAGCGCCGGCCGCGGCTCGCCCAGGATGCGCGCGTAGCCCGTCTGCAAGCGTTCAACGAGCGGTCGGCCCATGCTGTTCTGCTCGGCCACGATCAGCACCGGCTTGTACGCCTCGCACCAGCGGTGGAGCCGTTCGGTCTGCAGCTCGTAGTCGATCTCGGAAAAGCGGTCGAGAGCGACCTGCTCGCCGAGGGTGGCGTCGATAACGCTGACGGCGGTGAAGTCGGAGACGCGCCCCCAGTCAACGCCGATGACGTGCTGGTGGCCGCGTTCCGGAGGCCGCGGCGCCAGACGCGACACTGCTTGTACGCCGCGGAACACGCCCCCGCCCTCGAGTTGCAGGAACTCAGCCAGATACTCCTGCGCCCAGGCGCGTTCGGGGAGGTCGTGCTTAGCCGCGGCGAGCTCCGTCGGCTGGATGTACGGGTTCACTGACGTGGGCATCGACCACGACGCCCACTCGGTTTGTAACGGGTCCTGGCCCTGCTGATACAGCGACCAGAAGTCGTTCAGGCCGCGCGGCGTGGACATGAACCAGGCGCCGCCAGCGAGATCGGTCAGCGTGGGCCGTAGCGCGAGCTGCCAGATCTCGAGCAGGTCGCGGACCATCGCCGCCTCGTCGACCACGATCAGGCCGTAGCGCCGGCCGCGAGCAGGGTTGGGATCGTCGAGCGACCAGCACTCGAGCACGCCGCCGCTGATCAGCTCGAGCCGATGGTCCTGCTCGGATTTATTACGGGTCACCGGCTCGAGCACGCTGCGGATCTCGCGCCAGAACTCGGCGAGGAGTTTGTACGTCGGCGCGAAGTAGCCCGCGGGCTGGCCGTGCAGGGCGACCTCGGTGAGCAGATCTTGAGCAAGGGTGCTCTTGCCCGCGCGGCGGCCGAGGGCGACGACGTTGAAACGCCTGGACTCGCCTTTGATACGCGCCTGGGTCGGGTGCAGACGCGGCAGCTGGATGCGAATCGTCGTCGTCACCCGGCTCGCTCTGGCAACGCTAGCGTGCGCTCGACGTACTCGACCTGGAGGACGGTCCGACCGTCAGTCTGGACCTTCTCAGTGGCCTTGTGCCCAAGAATCTCAAGCAGCCACCGGGCGGCGGCCAGCCTGACTGCATCAGTATCCGCATGCAGAATCAACCACCCGATCATGTCGATGGCTGGCAATTCCAGACTGCGCAGTCGCTCGTCGGCCTTGGCCAACGCTTGCGGCGACTTCCCACCGTGCATGTGACACACGTTCTGCCCATGCATCGCCCACCGTCCGCACTTGCCACCCGCGCGCGTCTTCTTACCGCACCGCTTCGATACCGTGGGGTCTGGCGTGAGCATGGGGTCAGTTTCGCCGCTCCGCAACCTGTTTGGTCAGCGCCAGGGCAGTGCAGCGCATGACCTGGGTCGCCCACCGCGCGACGACTGCCAGTGGCGCGCCGGCGTCGCGTAACTGGCGAATCTCATCAACTTGCCAGGCATGATGCCTGGGCAGCGTCCGCGGGGGTGTCATCCGCACGATCACCGGCCACGGCTCGGTCATGCGGCTGTCGCCCGGACGAACGCGAGCTGCGCTGCACGTCGTCTCGCGGCCAGCGCCACCGCCCAGGGCGTATCCAGTCGCCGCACATGGCGGGCGTAGCACGTTGAGCACAGACCCCGACCATGATGCGAGCTGTGCCTGCCTCCCCGCTCGATCGGTCGAACGCACTCACTACAGGCGTCGGTCATAGCTTGATCCGCTTGCTCGGTGGCGGGTCGCACACGTGCTCGTGGCCCCACCGTGCGCCGCACTCGGGGCAGTAGCCGTGGGTCGCGGGACAGGTGAGCTGATCCTGGGCGACCGCGACGCTGATCTCGCACATCCGCGTCCACGCCGCGTTCATCTGCGCCAGCCACTCCTCGGCCGTCCACTGGCGGCGAAACCTATCGATGGTCCCTGTGACGCGATTCAAGACGATGTACTCGAAGTCGGGGACGTAGCCCGTCTCGTCCCACGCCGCCCAGGTGTAGAGCAGCGGTTGCCACACCTCGGTCTGCGCCCGTTCGGCTGACCACTGGCCACGCGTCGTCTTGAAGTCGTACACGACATTTTCGTCTGGGTTGAACAGATCCATCGCCCCGACGATGGGCGCGCCGAGCTCGAGGTTGGTGTCGACGCTGAAACCCCGCTCGGGGATGCCGGTGATGTTGAGGTCACGGACCTTGTCGAGCATCGTCAGGCCCATGCCGGTGAGGCTGGGGTGCACCACCCGCCCGAGGCTGGCTGCTTCAGCCTTCCAAGCGGCACGGAAGGCGCGCTCGCCATCGCCGCCGTTGAATTGCTCCTCGAGCCCCATATGGACGGCCTTGCCGAAACAGAGGGCCTCAGTTGGCTCGAGCGCGACGCCGTCGACGTAGCGCGAGCGGAACTCGGCCGGGCATTGCTCGAAGAGCATGAAGCGGGTCGCCGACCAGTGCGGCATGACGATCTTCGGCATCAGCGGCGCTCAGCTCGTTTCGCCTCGCTGGCGATCCGTTTCCAGCCGCTCGGAGCCTGGTCGGCGGGGATCGAAAACCACGACCCATCCGCCGGATCGCGGACGTTCAACCACCCGCGCGCGCGGGCCCAGACGATGGTTGGCGGCCAGCAAAACAGTCCGGTCCCCCGGTCCCCCCTATATAGGGAGGAATCAGGGACCGGACTGTTCGGGTCAGTCATCGTCATCCTCAAACACCCGCTGGAAGTAGCGAAACGGATCGCCCGGTTTGCCCAGGCCGAGCTTCCTGACCAGCCCCTCGCGCACCAGCTCATTCAGCACCCGCCGCCGATCCTCGTCCTTGCCGCCGATGGTTTCCTTCAACTCGGTAGTGCTGAGCGCGTCGTCAGGATTGGTCGGCAAATTCGCCAGGATGTCGCGACGCAGGACCTGGTCGCGAACCACGTCGGCATCACCGAGCGCGGTATAGCTGTGCGGCTCCTGCGGGCCCAGTTCCACCAGCAGCTTGTCGGGCGTCTCCTCGAAACGGCTGATGCCCTCGAGCAACCGCTGGCGCTCCTTCCCGGCGGTGTTGGTGCCCATCAGGCGCTGCAGATGAATGACGATGTCGACCGCGCCGGCATAGGCCGAGCTGCCCCGCCCGCTGTCGCCGACCTCGCCGCCCGACTTGCGGTCGTGGCGTGACACCAGCACCGCCAACCCCGCTGCCGCCGCGGTTTGCAACGGCTCCATGACCAGCAGCGCCGTGCCGGCGCTGTTTTCAGCATCCCCGCGGATACCGCTGAACTGGCCGAGGGTGTCGACGATCAGCACCCGCGCGCCCACCTCGGCGGCGTGCGCCTGGGCCTGCGCCACGACGACATCCCACTTCAGCCCGATGGCCTTCGGCCACAGCAGCACGTGCAGGTCGTTTCGTCCGAGCAACCCGGCGCGGCGCAGGTTGCGCTTGAACGACGGCCCAGACTGCTCGGTCAGGTACACGATCGGCGAGTACGTGGTGGTCTGCCCGAGGAACGGCTCGCCCTCAAGGATGGCCCGCACCATCGCCAGCACCAGCGTCGTCTTGCCAGCTTGCTTAACTTTTCCGTCTAACTCTGTGATCAGGCCACCGCCGAGCAGGCCGTGGGCATGCCAGGTGATCTGCTCGTCTTCCATGACCGCGATCTCCGCGGCGGTCAGCCATTCCACCAGTCGCGGCCGGGCCGAATGCCCCGTGCCGTTGCGCCGGTCCGTCCCCTTCGCCGGGCTCTGCAGCACGATCCGCCGCGGCCCCTGTGACTGCACCGCGCGCGCGACGATGATGCGGTACCGCTCGCCGGCATCACGCCGGCTCGAGAACTTCGTCCAGCCGAGACTGGCATCCCGCTCAGCGAGCAGATCTTCGACGAAGTGCGGCGCGCAGCCCGCATCGAGCAGGACCACGGCCAGCGACCACAACGAATAGCTGCGGTCGATCTGCCCCGTCGCGGGGTTGGAGTCGAAGGTGCGCCCGTACCAGCGCTCGAGGCCCTCGCCGCGGAGGGCGACGGGTGGCTCGCCTGGCGTCCGCGCGACGGCCGCGGCACTGACCGGTGGCTTCTGTCGTGCGCGCAGCATCGCCAGCGCCCAGGCCGGCTGAGGCTCCATCGGCGGCGCGATCGGCAGCCCGTTGTCGGGCTCGAGCCAGGTGTAGTGCAGCAGGCTCTGGTGGCGACTCGGCGGCACCACCGCGTAGCCGGCGCTCAGCACGTCGTACTCGCCCGTCTGGGTCAGCCGATAGATCGGGCAGTCAGCCGTCCGCGCGTACAGGTGGTGCTCGTGCCCGGCCCCGCCACCCGAGGCGAAGGTCAGTGTCGGCGGCATGCCGCGGGCATCGAACTCGGCCCACCAGGCCAGGCTGTCGGGGGCGATGTCGACCAGTCCGGCGCGCGCGAGGTCGACGCCGAGGTTCGCGTGCGGCCACATCGTGAACCAGCGTGTGATCTTCGCCTCGTCGGTGGTCGCGTCCTCGAGCCCGTTCATCGTCCGCGGGTGCTTGCCCGTGTTCCGCCCGCAATCCGCCTTCTTCGGACAGTCGCAGACGCCCTGGTCGTCAGGGGTGTGGAGCGGCACGATGGGCCAACCGAGAGCGGCGTAGTGGAGGGCAGCCTCGAGCATCACGCGGCGAACGTGGCCTCGATCTCGGACCAGTCGCTCGGCCGCCACACCCTGGTATCGATGCCGCACGCGGCGAGCTCGGCGATGACCTGTTTCTGATACGGGCTGACCGGCCCGCGCTGCGTCTTCAACTCGCGAAGCATGAAGCGTCCCTTCCGGGGATGCCAGAACGCCCAATCGGGCCAGCCGTAGGCGTCCAGGCGATTGACACCCATGACCACCCCGAAACTCTTGCGCGTGTGATACCCACGCCAGCCGTGCAGCGCCGCGAGCAGAATGACCCGCTGCTCGAAACGCTCCTCGGTGAGGGCGCCGCGGCGCGCCGGCTGGCGACCTGGTCGACGGACACGGACTACCTTCGGCACGCGCGCGGCTGGATCATCCGCCGAGACTCACTTTCCGCCGCACGCGGCGCTGGACGGCGGCCGGTGTCGGTTCGCCGGTAATGACGCGCAGGCGATCTGCGGGTAGTCCTGTGACGCTGGCGTCGAACGTGCACTCGACCCCGCGCAAGAGCGTGATCGCACTCATCAGTCGACCAATCTCGTACGGGCTGAGCCCAGGGACACACTTCACCAGCAGATACGCCTGCTCGTCCATTTAGCCGTCGATGCGCCGCCGCGGCCGAGCAACGGGGATCGCCACCGGCTCGGCCTCGGGCTCCGGTTCAGCCTTCGCCCGCCGCGGCTTGTCGGGCCGCAGCAGGACGAGCTGCAGGCGCTCGTTGCCATCGGGCGTGACCTTGACCTCGAAGCTGCCGCGCGCGGTCTTGCCCACCAGTCCGTCGGCGAAGCCGTCGTCGATGAGCTGGTCGACCTCCTCGTCGGACATCTCGCGGCCCATGAACGCCTCGATGTAGCCGCGCCCCTTCGAGGTGCGGAAGGTGGAATCGCTGCTCCACGCCCACAGATCGAAGAGCTCGCCCGTGCGCGGGTTCTCGAACGCGGTGTCGTCGTCGCGGTAGATGTTCATCTTCCACACGATCGCCTGGGCACCCTTGCTGTCGGCGAACTGGCTGTCGCGTTCCTCGATCTCAAAGAGCTTGACGCGGTAACTGGTGGTGTCGTCGAAGTCGTCGTCAATGGACAGGCTGAAGCCCGAAGAACTGGGCCGTCTGGGCATGCTGGTCCTTCTTTCTTGAATGGCCGCAAGAGCGGCAGGGGCGGATAACGTCAGCGGTCCGCGCCAGCGAGCCGCAGCAGCTCGGCGCCGAGGCGCCAGCCGAGGTAGAACAGACCGCCGGTGAGCACCACGCCGCCCGCGACACCCCCGACGCCCGCGGCCAGGATGAGCGCGACCAGGAAGCGGTCGCCCCACGACATGCCCGCGGGTGGTCCGCCGGCGCGGGTGAGCGGGTGTCGTTCGGGCACGGGCCACTGGATGGCTTGCGGTGGCCTGGAGGAACCATTGATCGTCATCAGCACAGCCCCCGCGTAATGACCTCGAATTCGCGCGCACGGCCGACGCGCAACATCCAGGCGACGGCCTCACGATTTGCCGTGGCGTTGAACACCGAATAGCCCGCCTGACCTTGCGGCGTCGTGCGCCACGTGCTCGGCAGGAACTGGCCGAGGCCCGCCGCGCCGGAGCGCGGGTTGACGGCCATCGGGTTGCCGCGCGACTCGTAATGGATGACGCAGTCCACCCGTGGGTTGGAGGTTGCCGCCAGCGGCTGTGGCATGGGCTGCACCTGCAGCTCGCCGGCGGCAATCAAGTACTCGCGCGGCGCGAGGCCGGTCGAATTGACCGCGCCGGCCAGGTCAGTCGCGTCGACGCCCGCCTCGAGCGCCGCGGCCTCGAGGTCCTCGGCAGCGCGCACGCTCGCGGCACCGCCGAGAGCGACAGTCAGGCCGAGAACGGCCGCGACGGTCAGGCGCGCCACTAGCCGGGCACCTCATCGATGGCGTGCCGCCGCACCTGCTCGCCGAGCTGGTGGACCCGCTGCTCGACGCGGCTGATCTGGCCCGGCAGATCCTGAAACGTGACCATCGCCGCCACCGCCTCGCGCCAGCCGGCGTTGTAGAGGTACTCGGCCAGGCGGCGCGTGTCGCTGAGATCACCCAGCGTCATCTCCATGTAGCGGCGCAACGCCAACTCAACCTCGGGCGTGACTGTGACCGCGTCCACCACGGGCTAGGCCGCCGGCCGCCGGCGGCGCTCGAGTTGCGGATAGCGACGGTCGATGTGCTGCTCGGCGACGATGTTCAGATAGGCCAGGGCATCGCGACGGTCGGCTTCCGCCAGGGCGTGCAGCTTGCGCCAGCGCTCCTCATCAAACTCGAGCGGCCCCAGGCGGAAGGCGCGGGCCGACCGGGGCGCGGTGGTCTGGGTCATGGGCGGGCAGTCTGCCGTGTCCCAACGACAACTCAAAAGCGCAGACAATCCATCACTATTCTTAACCTGCCCGTGACCGTCCGCTACACTACCCAGTGATACCCTAGGCGACACTTAGCCATGCCGCAGTCAAACGGTACTGAGTCTGTTCGACAGATGACTCACAACGGATCATCTGGGGACGTGCTAGTGCCCAGTTTGAACTTCTATCGCCGCCGCCTCGCGTTATCCCAGGACAACCTGGCCGAAAAGGCGCACGTGGCGAAGTCCACCATCCGCCGCGGCGAGCAGGGCCTGCCCGTTCGGCCCTCCAGCGTCCGCAAGCTGGCGCGCGCGCTGAACGTCAAACCCTGGGAGCTGCAGCAACCCGCGCCGGACGCTTGAGCGTCCGCGAACACCCGTTCTAAAGTCCCGGCCGGCAGTAGGTAGGCACCCCGAAAACGATGGGTTATCATCCGGTTTCGGTGCCATGTGCGGCTGCGGCTAAACTGTCACAAAGACTGTCGCAAAGACTGCGCTTTTCAGTGATCTGATAGCTGCCGCACACTGCGCCGCATGCCAACGGGACAAGCGACGGTAGGAGTGGAGACACCGCCCGCTGCCCCATTCGCCAGGAGGGCGAGAGGGATGAGCAGCAATGTCGGGTAACGCAGAACGACCGCACGGCCACGTCAGGCCCGGTCGCCGGCCAGGGTTCAGTATGTCTGCTGAGGATGTGCTCGCAAAGGCTGAGGCGTACGAGCGCCGCACTCGCACACCCACGCTGGCCGAGTTCCTGCGCACGGAGAACATTCAAGCCAATGGGGTCCACCCGCGCGGGGCCCTGAGTCCGACGCAATTCCGCGTCTGGCGCCGGGGCTACGGCCTGGACTATCCGATGGTGCCGCTGACCGACGCCGAGGATCGCCGCCTGGTGGTCTTCTACATCGACGACCGACCGCCGCATCACGTGCGCTGGGTCGCTGGCAACATCGCCTCGGTCTTCGGCTATGAGCCTGCCCAGGTGCTGCAGGCGCCGTTTGCGGACCTGGTCTGCGGGCCGCAAGCCGCGACGGTCCACCATCTCTTTGCCGCCCCCCGCCGTGGCGCCGCGCATCATCGGACGCCGCCAACCCCGCTGTGCCTGATGCATCAGGATGGCCGCGAGCTGCACGTCCAGGTCCATGCCCACTACGGTCCCCGCAGCGGGGCCTGGTACACCACCGTCGCTGAGCTCGATTCGGCCGTTGAGGCCGACGACATCGAGCCACTTTTCAACGTCGAGCCGTATCTGGTTGCGCCGACGGCGCTGACCGTCAAACGCTCCCTCCGTGGGCATAGCGCCGGCCGTGCGACGGTCACCGGGCACGCCGCGAGCGGCAAGACTTTGACGTTCACACGTGAGGCCGCGCGGTGGTGGCTCGAGCACGCCGAGCGCCACCTGGGTCAGGACGAAAGCTGAGTCTGAAACTGCGCTATTGGCTGCGCTTTTGAGTGATTGTCGCTGGGCTGCACACTCAGCGACATGGCCGATCAGACCGATATCGTTCCCTGGGTCCGGCACCTCGGCACGGTCATCGACCGTCTCGCAGCGAAGTACGGGCTCATCCCCGATGCCAGCGCAGACTCGGCTGAGCCGCCGCATCCAGCACCACGTCCTGCACGAGCGCCGCGAGCAAGTCGTTCCACTCGGCCAACGTCAGATCAGCAAACGGCAGCTTAGCTGCCAGGCTGAGTTTGTCGCGCAAATAGTCTGTCGACGCTTGCGCGGTCTGCAGAATCTGGCGCCGATCGAGGACTTGCCGGCGCGCCTCTTCCTGCACCAGGCGCTCGTTCATGATCACGGCCCGCTGACGGTCGTAGACGCCTTTGCTGATCTCGCCGCCCTTCCAGTCGAGGTACAGCGTTTCCTCACGCCGCTCAAGCGCGTCGAGCGCCACGGCCGCCAACTCCAGCGTATGGGCGTCCTCCGCCGCTGTCCGGGCCTCTGACGCCGCTGCGGCGAGAATGTCGGCTTCGACCGCCGCAATGACTGCACCTGGATCGTTGATGGCCGCAATGAGCTGGTCGCGCACGACCGGCCATAACCGCCGGGTCGAGACGCCGGTCCGTAGCAGACACGGCGGATAGTCGGCACTGATGCTGATCCCCTGCTGCGCCGTGCGGGTGCACGTCAGATAGCCGAAGTCGGCGTCGCGCGTGCGGTACCGCTTCTGACGGAACCTCATCCGCCAACCGCACGGGCAGACAACCCGTCGCCGCAACGGATGCACGAGCGTGAACGGACGACCAGATCGTCGGGTCAGGCTGCTGGTGATGATCTCCTCGAGCCGTTGACCAGTTGGGCGAACGTCGCGCTCGCAGCCGCCGCGAGCGACACATTCCACGCGTTCGAGCTCGGACTCGTGAATCAGCGGCGGGCACCTCATCGGGACCGCGTCCGGGTTCGCCACCCGCCTGACCTGGAACAGTTCGCCGTTTCGCCGTTCCGTCTCGATTGTGAATCGCGCGAAGTCAAGCCGGCCCCACAGCGCTGGGTGGCGGAACATCGTCCGCACGCGCGCTAGCGTCCACTTCTGCGTCTGCCGCCGCGGCGCATGTGGCGCCTCAGCCGTCAGCCAGGCCGCGATCAGCCCCAGCCGTTCGCCGGCGTCATACCGACGGATCGCCTCGAGCACGTAGGCCGCCCGCTCGGGAACGATGAACGGATGGCGCTGGTCGTCGCGCTCAAGCCAGTAAGGCCGTTTGCCAGCGACCCACTGCCCGAGGGCTGACCGCGCCCGCCGCTGCTGGATCGACCGTCGCCGCGTGTTCTGTGCTTCGTTCGCGCTCATCTGCGCCCAGACCCCGATGTTCTCGAGGTCGACCGTCTTGGACACGCCGTCGACGCAATAGGTCGGCAGCTCGCGGTGGAACTCGACCACCGGCCAGGCCCCACTGATGCCGCGATACAGCCGCGTGTCGTCCCACACCAGGGCGCCTGTGTGTTCGCCCTTGTGCGCATCCTCAAAAAGCTGCTTGTACGCGCGGCGGTTGGGATCGAAACCCGTGCGCCAGTCGCGATAGATCTTGACCACCACCAGCGGCGGCGTCTGCCGCGCGGCCCAGGCGAAGGCGTCGTCTTCCTGCACCGAATGTGAGATGGACTCGGGGTCGTCGTCGGACAGGCGCGAGTAGATCGCGCGGCGCTGGGAGAACGGGGTCCCCGGATCGAAGGCGAGGGCAACGACCTCACTATGGTGCGGCTTCTTGCGTCGCGGCATGGTGCACATAGTGTAATGCAGTTCTGGAACTGCAAAAGAATATGTACACCAAAATCCTTGGCTTAGTGACCCCGTAGAGATACACTAGTGGAGTGACGAAAAGAGCGGGCTGGTGGCTTCAACACCGGCCCGCTCGAGGTCAACACCCTGGGTAAGAAGGGCATCGACCAATGAGCATTATGTTCCGCCGCGTCCGCGGCCGTGTTCCTGGCGAGATCTTCAGCGTCAACCCGAACGCCGTCGCCTGCTTGAAGCAGACGATGTCGAACAGCACCATCATCGAGATCAGCGATGTGCACGCGCTCGATTCCCGCGACCCGATCGAGGTCGTCGAGAAGCTCCTCGAGGGGCGCCTGCGCATCTGCACCAGGTGTCAGGGCATCATGGCCCAGGAGTACTCGCCGATGTGCGAGCCGTGCGCGCAGAAGCCCCTGCGCATGGTTGCCTGATGGGGCGCTGCTGGTGCGGCTGCCCGCGCGAGCTCGCGCACCTTCACCTGTGCGGCTGGGGCGGCTGGGTGTACGACCTGCTGAAAGGTCGGCGACGGGGCCATGTCCAGTAACGGTACGACCGCGCCGGCGACGTTCGAGGGACGCGTCGAGGCCGTCAACGAGCGCGGCATCAAAGTCGACGGCGACTGGTGGAACGTCTCGAAGTTCAAGCCCGTCGATCTGCCGGCGCGCGGTGCGTTTGTCCGCGCCACCGTCGACTTCAAAGGGTTCCTGACCTCGGTCACCGAGCTCGAGGGTGCGCCGGCGACACCCAACCTGTCACCAGCATCAAGTACGCGGCTCGAGGTCCTGCGAGCCGCGGCGGCGTTCCTCGGCGAGTTGAGTCACACCCGCCCCGAAGTACGCTCGGAGCACGTGCTCGCATTAGCCGACCGCTGGCTCGCCTGGGTCGAACGAGAGGAGTCGGATGCCAGTCCAGATTGAAATCCTGTTGCTCGCGCTGATCGCCACGCTTGTCGGCAGTGGCCTGGGGTTCATCGCCTACTACCTGGTCGGGGAGATCCGCGGCATCTGGGATGGCTGAGTTGACCGCGCGCGAGCGCATCATCACGGTCTTGATGGTGCTGGTGTTCCTGGGGCTGGC
>Ga0207651_10000096_pt1 | contig 38693 bp, 24 predicted proteins | sample KBSM23metaG_FD_184328 | JGI IMG/M metagenome (GOLD analysis project Ga0207651, IMG submission 184328) | Miscanthus rhizosphere microbial communities from Kellogg Biological Station, Michigan, USA - KBS M2-3 metaG (SPAdes) (version 2) | ecosystem: Host-associated > Plants > Roots > Rhizosphere >... | reverse complement strand
CTCGCCCGATGTGCTGCCCGCGATATTCGAGCTGTTCGCGCAGGGGGACAGCACCCAGGAGCGTGCGCAGAGCGGGCTGGGGATCGGTCTCACCCTGGTGCGCAGCTTCGTGGAGATGCACGGGGGTACGGTGACCGGCGAGAGCGAGGGCCTGGGGCGCGGCAGCCGGTTCACGGTGCGGCTGCCGCTGCTGGGGACGCCTGACCGCGACACCGCGCGGGAACGGCACGGCGTCTCCGCGGCCGCGGACGTCCGGCCTCGACGGATGCTCGTCGTCGACGACAATCCGGACGTCGCCGAGAGCCTGTCGGAGTGGCTGGGCGACGGCGGCCACGACGTGCGCGTCGCGCGAACGGGCGCGGCCGCGTTGCAGGAAGCGGAGGCGTTTCGGCCCGAGGTGCTGTTCATCGACGTCGGGCTACCGGACATGAGCGGGCACGACGTGGCGCGCAGGCTCCGTCAGCTGCCGGCCCTGAAGGACGCGGTCCTGGTCGCCGTGACGGGCTATGGGCAGCAGAGCGATCGCCGCCGGTCGCGGGAGGCCGGCTTCAACCACCACTGGATCAAGCCGCTGACCGTCGAGATGCTGGCGGACCTGCTGGCGGCGCTCGACGCCGGTGAATCTAATCGGGACCCTCAAAGGGTCCCGAACCCCCCGCGATGATACGCGGCGAGCAGAGCTCGCCGGCTCCTCACGCGACCGCGCGCGTCTCTACTTGATCGACAGCAGCTCGATGTCGAACACCAGCATGCCCTTGGGCGCGCCGGGCCGCGGCGAGTTGTCGTAGGCGAGGTTGCCGGGGATCCAGAAGCGCGTCTTCTCGCCGACGACCATCAGCTGCACGCCCTCGGTCCAGCCCGGGATCACGCCGTTGAGCGGAAAGCTGGCGGGCATGCCGCGCGCGACCGAGCTGTCGAACATCTTGCCGTCGGTCTGCCAGCCGGAGTAGTGCACCTCGACGGTGCTCTCGGCCTTCGGGTGTTCCTTGCCGGTGCCCTTCTTGAGGACGCGGTAGGCGATCCCGGACTTCGTCTTCTTGGCGCTCTTGGGCGGCGCGGCGACGTCCTCGGGCACCTTGGGCGCGCCGGTGATCCCGAGCAACTCGACGTCGAACACCAGCATGCCGGAGGGGCGCCCGCCGCCCGTGTTCTCGCCGTAGGCGAGGTTGGCGGGGATCCAGAAGCGGCGCTTCTCGCCGACGACCATCAGCTGCAGGCCCTCGGTCCAGCCCTTGATGACGTTGCCCAGCGGGAAGCGCGCCGGCTGTCCGCGCTTGACCGAGCTGTCGAACATCCTGCCGTCGGTCGTCCAGCCTGTGTAGTGCACCTGCACGCTGTCGGCGGCGGTCGGCTTCTCTTTGCCCTTTCCGGGCGTCAGCACCTTCGAGGCGAGGCCGCTCGCGGTCTTCTCCGCGTCGGCGGGTGCCGCCTTGACGTCGGCGGGCGCGGGGATGTCGTCGGGGTTCGGCGGCGGGGGCGTCGGCGGCGGGGGCGGCGTGGGCGGCGCGTTGGTCGCCGACGGTGCGGTCTCCTTCGGGGGCGCCTTGGTCGCGCTGCTGCGGTCGCACGCGCCGCCGGCACCGATCAAAAGCAACATCGACATCGACAAGCCCTGCAGGACGATCCCGACGATCCCACCGTGCGATTTGGTCATGGCGCCGCTCTACCATAGATTGGCCGCGCGATGGGTCTTCTCGACGAGTCCGGACTGGATCGCTTGCTGGATGCTGGATGCGCGAAGTGCGGCGCGCGCAGGCTGACGTTCGCCAGCTACGTCGACGGGCTGCTCCCGATCATGGGCGGGGAGCCGGTGGGAAAGCTGACCTGGGTCTACGACGGCGAGAAGTTCATCGACGGCGTTTACGAGGTGACGTGCGCGGACTGCAAGGAGGTCGTGTTCGCCGCCGCCGTCTGCCCGCGCTGTCATGCGCCCGGCGGTCTGGCGCGCGCGCTCGGCACGCCCAACCGCTGGCCGGTGCCTGCCGCCTGCCCGTCGTGCGACGACGAACAGCTGCGATACGTCGCGTTCGTCCCGGCGCGCATCGTCTACGAGGGCAAGCGCGCGGAAAAGGCGCGCACCTCGACCGAGCTGCACGAGGACGGGTTCCACGGCTACCGCGCGGACTGCCGCGACTGCGGCACCGTCGCGGAACGGCTCGACGCCTGCCCGCTGTGCGAGGCGCCGGCGCCGCTGCGGGTCCGCCCCGGCTAAAAGCTGATCTCCCTCTCCCGCTTGCGGGAGAGGGTCGGGGTGAGGGCCGCCGCTAGGCAGACGCGCTGGTGGCGGGCGGCTCGACGGTCGGCGCGTCGGCCCGGCGCAACGTCAGCACGAAGCGCGTCTCCGCGGCGTCGGCGTCGTGTTCCAGTCGGCCCCCGTGCGCCTCGGCGATTCCCTTCGAGACGCTCAGGCCGAGGCCGGTCCCCTTGCCGATCTCCTTGGTCGTGAAGAACGGCTCCATGATGCGCGCGCGCAGCTCCACGGGGACGCCGGGCCCACTATCGACGACCGAGATGTGGACCTCGTTGTCGTCGGCGACGGCGGCGACGCGGACGCGGCGCTCGGGCATGGCCTCGACGGCGTCGTGCGCGTTTCCCAGCAGGTTCAGCAGGACCTGCGCGATCTGGGCGCTCCGGCATTCGACGTACAGCGTGGGCGCGATCGGATCGACGACCAGCTGGATCGAATGCTGGCGAAAGCGCTGCGCGCACAGCTCGATCGTGTCATTCACGATGGCGGCCACGCTCTCCGGGCGCATCGGGTCATTCTCGGCGTCGCGCGCGAACGACCGCAGCGCATCGACGATGCGGCGGATGCGATCGACCGTCGTTTCGACGTCGCGCGCGACGCGGCGAACGATCTCCAGGTCCAGCACCCCCTTCGCCGCCAGCCGCTGCAGGCGATGCGCGCGCAACAGGATCGCCGCCAGCGGGTTGTTGATCTCGTGGCCGATGTTGCTGCTCATCTCGCCCAGGGCGGCCATCTTCGCGGAGTAGATCGACGCCTGGCGGGTCTGTTCCAGCTCGCGTTCGGCGCGCAGGCGTTCCTCGATGTCCCGCCGCAGCTGCTGCTCGGCCTGCGCGTTGGCGGCGCTGGTCTGGTAAAGGCTGAAGATCAGCGCGCCCAGAGCGACGACGGCCGAGTACGGGTAATACCCGGCGGCGGAGGCGGCCGCGGCCGGGTCCCGGAAATGCGCCAGAACGCCGGATTCGATGACCGCGAAGCAGGCGATGGACAGCGCGACGCCGGAGGCGAGCGGGATGCGATCCGTCAGATCGAACAGCGCGAACGGCATGGCGGCCAGCGCGATGAACACCATCTGCGCGCCCGACTCCGGTCCCAGCAGCGCGGCGTTGCCCAGCACGATCAGGTTCGAGAGGATCAGACAGAGCAGGCGCGACGCCAGCAGATGGCGGGCCCGGTTGAGCAGCGGGAACACCAGAAACGCGACGGCGCCGAAGATGTCCTCGGCGAGCATCCAGCGAGGCGCGTGCGACCAGTCGAACGGGATGCTGGCCAGCATCACGAACGATCCGAACAGCGACAGCCCGTTGGTGAGGCGGATCCGCTTCTTCAGCGGATCGGGGAGGGCGGGCGTGATGCCCAGTTCGAGGATCGGTCGCAAGAGTCGGAAGAAGCGATCAATCCGTGAAAGGAGTGTCGGCAAGGGGCGCGTCTGTTCGACGCTGCCGGAAAATCACGACTGCGGCAACCCCTTCCCGTGCTTGTGCTTGTGACGCAGCTCGGCCTCCTCGACCGAGTGCGAGCGGCGCAGGTCGACCTCTTTCTTGGCCATCTCGGACAGCCGGCAATAGAACTCGTGGAGGCGGACCAGGTCGGCTTCGCTCAGATCCTCGATGTCGATGAGGCGGTTGCTCGCGCCCGGAATCGCCGCGACGATCTCGTTCAGCTTCAGCTGGATCGCCAGCGAGTCCTTGTTCTGCGTGCGCTGGATCAGGAACACCATCAGGAACGTCACGATGGTGGTGCCGGTGTTGATGACCAGCTGCCAGGTGTCGGAGAAATGAAACAGCGGGCCGGTGATCAGCCAAATCAGGATCACGGCGGCCGCGACCGCGAACGCCCACGAGCTGCCCGTCCAGGCGGTGACGGCGTGAGACAGGCGTTCCAGCCTGCGTCCCAGATTCGACTTGGGACGCATCGCACGCGGGTACATCGCGCGCATGATACGCTGCTTTCCCGCGATGGGCGTGTTGCTGCAGGCGTTCTACTGGGATTGTCCGCGCGACGCGGGTGTGGAACACAAGTGGTGGCGGCACGTCACCGCGCGCCTCGACCAGTTGCGTGACGCCGGGTTCACGGCGTTGTGGCTTCCGCCGTGCAGCAAGGCGGCGAGCGCGACGTCGATGGGCTACGACCCGTTCGATTATTTCGATCTGGGCGAGTTCGATCAGCGCGGCGCCGTCGAGACGTGGTTCGGCAGCAAGGCGGATCTGGTCGCGCTCGTCGAGGCGGCGCACGCGCGCGGCATGCAGGTGTACGCGGACGCGGTCTACAACCACATGAGCGGCGGCGAGAACGAGTACAACCCGGACTACCGCCGCGACGGCTGGACGCGGTTTCGTCCCGCCAGCGGGCGCTACGAATTCGACTTCGCTTGCTTTCATCCCAGCCGGTTTCAGCGCGGCGACGGCGAGGCGTGGGGCGGGATGGCGGATCTCTGCCACCGGAACCCGCTGGTCTACGACGCCATCATGGCGCACACGAACATGCTCATCACCGAGATCGGGTTCGACGGCTTCCGGTTCGACTTCGTGAAGGGATACGGCGCGTGGATGATCCGGTCGATCCACGAGCGCCAGTACGTCTGCGGCCGCGGTCTGGTGTTTCCCTTCGGGGTGGGCGAGTCCTGGAGCTCGGACGGCGAGATCGACGCGTGGCTCGACGAGATCAACCGCTACACCGACAACCCGATGTCGGCGTTCGACTTCCCGCTGCGCTATCGACTGAAGGACATGTGCGACAGCTACGGGTATTCGCTGCGGCGGCTGGCCGAAGGCGGCACGGTGGCGGCCGAGCGGCCCGATCGCGCCGTCACGTTCGTCGACAACCACGATTTTCGCGGCGGAGATTCGCCGCCGATCATCAACGACAAGCTGATGGCGTACGCGTTCATCCTCACGCATCCGGGATACCCCTGCGTGTTCTGGAAGGACTACTTCGAGGACGCGCTGGGACAGCCGGGAAGCCCGCGCGGTATCGAGGCGCTGGTCGCGGCACACGAGCGCAGCGCGGGCGGCGACGCGATCGTCCGATACGTCGACGATGACCTGTACGTGATGGAGCGGGCCGGCTGGAAGGCGGCGACGGGACTGGTGTTCGTGCTGAACAACCGGGGCGATCGCTGGAACGGGACGTTCGTCGACACGACCCGCCCGAACACGGCGTACCGACCGATCGCCTGGAGCGGCCGCGACGGCGCGGCGCCCGAGCCGACCGGCACCGCTCCCGACGGCCGCGGCCAGTTCTGGGCCCCGCCCCGCGGTTACGCCGTCTACATCCCCGCGTAGGGTCTGGTCCCTTCTCCCCGTCGGCGGGGAGAAGGTTAGGATGAGGGGCCGATGGGAGGATCACCCCGCGCCATGGTGCTCGAGCACGCGGCGGCCGCGGCGTCCGGACCCCTTCGCTCCGTCGCGCGTGAACCGCCCGCGCCCGCCGAGGGGATGCTCCTGCTGCGTGTCGCCGCGTGCGGCGTCTGCCGCACGGACCTGCAGCTGTGCGAGGGCGATCTGGCGATGCGCAAGCGGCCGATCGTCCCCGGCCACCAGATCGTCGGGCGCGTCGAGGCCGTCGGCGCCGGCGTCACCGACTGGCGCGTCGGCGATCGCGCCGGCGTGGCGTGGCTGGCGGGCAGCGACGGCACCTGCGACAAGTGCCGTTCGGGGCGCGAGAACCTGTGCGAGCAGGCCGCGTTCACCGGCTGGGACGTCGACGGCGGCTACGCGACGCACGCGATCGCGCGCGCCGACTTCGCGCTGCGCCTCCCCGACGGGTTCGACGATCTCGCGGCGGCGCCGCTGCTGTGCGGCGGCGTGATCGGGTATCGATCGCTCAAGCGCAGCGCCATCCAGCCGGGCGGCCGGCTCGGGCTGTACGGCTTCGGCGCTTCGGCGCTGATCACGCTCCAGATCGCGCGGCACTGGGGCTGCCGGATCTTCGTCGCGACGCGGTCGCCGTCCGAGCAGGAGCGGGCGCGATCGCTGGGCGCGGAATGGACGGGCGCCACCGGCGACACGCCGCCCGAGCCGCTCGACGGCGCGATCACCTTCGCCCCGTCGGGCGACGTGGTGCGCGCCGCGCTGCGCGCCTGCGATCGCGGGGCGACCGTCGCGATCAACGCCATCCACCTCGATCGTCTCCCCGAGATGCCATACGAGGAGCTGTGGTGGGAGCGCCGCCTCGCCAGCGTCGCGAACTTCACCCGCGCCGACGCGACGGAGTTCCTGACCCTGGCGGCGCAGATCCCGGTGCGCACGTCGTTCGAGACGCACCCGCTCGACGACGCCAACGTCGCGCTGGCGCGCCTTGCGCGCGGCGAGGTGCGCGGCGCCGCCGTGCTCGTTCCCTAGTCGCTCCGCGCCGCAGGCGCGGTGTGCGACTATTGTTTTTTTCTGGTAGCCGCGATCCCGCGCTGCGCGCGGGGGCGGCTAACCTTTGATTCCCGGCAGGATCTGCCCGACGGTCGACAGGTCGTAATCGGTCGCCCACAGCGCGGGGTCGCGGCCGCTGGTGCTGGTCGAACCGTACCCGGCCTTGCCGCCGGTCTCGTAGTCGGCCGGCGCGAGGCCCATCGCCTGCATCGCGGTCACCAGGAACTGGTTGTGCGGGATGCCCTTGATGACGTTGCCGTCCTCCTGTGAGAAGTAGGCCTTGCCATCCCAGTCGATGTAGTCGAGGTACCGCCCGGGCTTGATGAAGCCGCCCGCGCTGCCCGCAAGCAGACAGGGGACGCTGTACCCGATGTGGTTGAAGCCCAGCTCGTTGCCCCAGTACACCAGCGAGTTGTCGAGGTAGGTCGTGCCGCCCATCTCGGTCACGTCCAGCTTCGCCAGCAGCTTCGCGAACACCTCGCTGGCGACCCAGGCGTTGATGCCCTTCAGCAGCCGGCGCGAGTTGGCGTTCGACCAGTCGTGCGCCAGACCGTGCCAGGTGCCGCCGCTCGCGTCTTCCGAATGGTAATAGCCGAGCTGGGCGGTGCTGGCCGAATCGGGGCTGGGGCCCAGCGCTTTGTGCACGCCGATCGTGATGACGCGCGTGCGATCGCACATCACCGCCGCCGTGACGATGTCCAGGAAGACATTCCACTTCGCAGTGATGTCGCCGGTGTTGAGGCTGGTGTTGTTCGCCATCGATGCCGGCGCCATCGGCGGCGTGCACGACATCATCGGCGTGCCCGACGGCGTCAGCTTGGCCTGTAGCTCCGACACCAGCGTCACGTAGCGATCGACAAGCTGCTTGTCGGTGCCCGAGAGGCGGCTGTTCGTCTTGAGGCGCGTGTATTCGCCGTACACACGATCGACCAGCAGCTTGTCGCGCATGGGAGGCGGCGTCGTCGTGCCGCCGCCGGTGAAGCCGGCGAACACGTCGTTGAACGCGTCCAGCGGGTTGGTGCGCGCCTTCAGCTGCTGGATCGCGCCGCCCTTCATGCCGAGGTCCGAATACGACATGGAATCCTGAACGCCCTGCGAGATGTGCAGGTAACGCAGGCCGGGCGTGGTCGGATACACCTTCGTCGAATACGCCATCACCTGATCGACGGTCGGGACGTCGGTCAGGCTGTCGGCGTCGCAAGGCGTGGCCGCCGTGCACGACGAGAAGTTGCCCAGCAGGCCGCCGTAGTTGTGGTTCACGGCCGGGAGGAAATCGAGACCGCGGATCAACGTCAGCTTGGGCAGGAATGGATTCAGCGCCGGGCCCAGGATGCCCGAGATTCCCGTCGACGTCTGGAAGTCCGTCAGCGGCGCCCAGGTGTAGTTCTTTCCGCTGACCAGCTTCTGCGTCAGCAGCGTGGTGCCGTCTGCCTTCGACCCCGAATACTTGCTGTTCTTCAGCTGGTAGCCGTTGCCGGCGAAGGTCGGGTACCACTCCTTGACCAGTTGCGTGCTGAACGTCTTGAGGACGATGAACCGTTTTGGCGGCGTGGCGGTCTGCCCGGCGGCGCGGCGCGGGACCAGCGACTCGAGGAAGGGAAGGGCGAGCACCGCGCCGCCCGCGCCCTTGAGGAACATCCGTCGCTGAACGTTCAATTTCTTCATGGCGCACCCACCTTGTGCCGGCGGAAGCTGGTGCTGGCCGCGATCCCGCGGAACGCCGCCGCCAGCGCCCCGCCCGACGTGAGGCTGCCGCGCATCGATTCGTACGCGCACGCGTCCGCGCTGTCGCGGGCGGGATCGCGGCGCATCGCATAGCGGAAGTAATTCGCCGACAGGCAGGCTTCGACCTTGCCGCTCTCGAGCATCCGCTGGTTCAGCTCCGCCGGCCCGCTGACCGCGCGCATGTCGCCCAGGATCACCTGCGGCACGGCGGTGGCGTCGATGGGTAGCGTCGCCAGCACGGCGCCCGTCTGCTCGTCGAGCACCTTCTCCATGGTGCGGAACCTCCCGAGCGCGTCGTAGGACTCCATCACGTAGCCGAGGTTGCTGAACGACGCGTGGCAGGTCTCGCACAGGCCGTTGCCCTCGACCTTGGCGGCGAACCGCTGGCGCGTCGTCAGCGTCGTGCTGACCGGCGGCGGATCCAGCGAGCCGGGCGGCAGGCTGTTGGCGTCGGGGCGGGGCAGGTTGTCGCACAGGATCGACCGCCGCAGGAACGAGCCCCGGTGAAACGGGTTGGTGGTCTCCAGGCTGGCGGCCAGCAGCGCGCCCCGCTGCAGGATGCCGCGGCGGCTGCCGTCGGTGAAGCGCGGGTAGTCGCCGCTGCCGCTCCACGCGGGCACCGCGTAAAGGTGAGCGAGGTCGGCGGACTTCGTGACCGACAGGTCCGACGTCATCAGGTCGGCGAACGTCCCCGCCTGCGTCCAGGTGTAAAGGTCGGTGAGATCGTGGACCTCGCGCACCATGTCGCCCCAGTGGTCGTGACCGGCGACGCCGACGTTCTCGCCCGTGGCCAGCGCCTTGAAGGCGGGGCGGTCGCTGGCGAAGCCGGTGAACGACTCGAACCGCATCCACTCGTTCCAGAACTGCCAGATCGTGTCGCGCGTGCGCGGATCGGCGAACACGCGATCCAGCTGCGTATTGAAGCCCGTGTCGGTGCCCAGCGAACTATCTCCTGTTGCTGCGGCCGCGCCCAGCAGCGCGTCGTCGGGCAGCGTCTGCCAGAACGTGTACGACAGGCGCGAGGCGATCTCGTACGGATCCAGCGCCAGGTAGTCGGTGCTTCCGGAGATCGGCGTGCCCGCCAGCTCCAGATGGTTCGCGAAGCGCGGCGACATCAACAGCATCACGACGACGTTGCGGATCGCCTCGGTGGCGTTGGCCGGCGCGGGCGACTTTCCGGTCGCGACGTCCTTCATCAGCGCGATCTCGTCGGCGTCCAGCGGGCGGCGGAAGGCGCGCTTGCCGAACGAGGCCAGGAAGGCGTCGAGGCAGCTGGCGGCCAGCGGTGACGTTCCGGCGCACGACCCGGCGAGCGACGTCAGGCGCTGGCTGGTGCTGGTCGCGGCGTTCGCGACGGCGGTGGCGACATTGAAGTAGCCCTGGATGTGGTCGCTGGAGATGCGCGCATCGAGGCCGCGGAACGCGACGGTGCTGTCGTCCGGAATCGCGGCGAGCATGGGCGCGACCTCGGTGGCGACGGCGGACAGGCCGCTGGCGGAGAGCAGGTCGCGGACCGTGTTGCGGTACTGGATCGTCGACAGCTTGAGCAGCGGCGTCGGCCCGGCCTCGCCGCCGTTCGACGGGCAGGTGCCGAAGGCGGCGGGCGTGGTCGGGATGGGCGTGGACGCGCCGGTGCCGGCGGTCGCGCCGGTGCCGCCCGCGCCGCTGCTGCCCGTGATCGTGCCGCTGCCACCGGCGCCCGTGCTGTGGTGCCCGCCGACGTTGCCATTGCAGGCGATCAGGCCCCAGGCGGCGGCAAACACGCCGGCCGCCACCAGCGCGCGGTGCCGCGGGCGACGCGACGCGCGATATGGCGGGACGGCGCGCATCCTGCCGAGTACGACCCCCGGGGCGGGCGAAACGGTCCACCAGATTCAGGCTCTGGCGATCTCACCCGGCGCCTGCGGGGGGCGGTCGGTCGGGGTGGGACGAAAGGCGGTCAGCGGATGATCATCTTGGCGACGATGCCGCTCTGATAGCTGAACGACGGGCTGCCTTCGCTCATGAGATACCCTCCGCGAAACGGCGTGGCGTCCACGTGTGCGCCGTTTATCCAGCCGTAGACGAAGAGCTCTCCATCGCTGCCGAGCTGCATTTGGGTCGGCACGTCGGAATAGGCCGACCAGATGTGACCGCCCGCGCGATCCAGCTCGAGGTGGAAGAGGTGCGGCTGCCCGTCGGGCGGTGGAGGCTGGCTGCCCGCCAGGGACAGGTCCCCGAAGCCGCTCACCAGCACGTTCCCATCGGGGAGCGGCACGATATTGAAAGCCTCGTCCGCGCCGAGCAGCGTCAGCCATCGGACCGTGCCGTCGGCGTTCAGGGCGGCTGCGAACGCGTCCGACTGATCAGCCGCCGCGATCGTGGCGGCCCCGGTGTCGATCACGCCGTTGAAGTACCCCGTCACGTATGCCGTCCCGTCGGCGGCGACCGAGACATCCTGCAGCCAGTGCGTGCCCTGGCCCCCGAGCACGGTCCGCCAGGACCAGCTGGAGCCGTCCGCGGCCAGCTTGGTCACCTGCAGATCCTGGTCGATCGGCGTGTAGGACGTGGTTCCGGGACCGGGGTCGGTGTCCACGGCGATCCCAAATTCACTCGCCACGATGTACCCGCCCGCCGGGTCGACGCGAACGCGCCCAGCGGGGATGTACGCCCGCCAGATCTCCTGTCCCGCCTGGTCGATCGCCCAGACGTACTGGCTGTCGGCGGCGACGAGATCCCCGGTGTCCGGGCGGACGTCGAAGTCGGACGCGTCCAGGTGGACATCCGGCGACTGGAGCTGTCCCGTGGCGGCATCGATGCGCCAGGCGTTCCTGATGGAATTTGTGTCGCCCAGCCCGAGGACGACGTTCGCACCGGCGGGGCGCGCCACCAGCACCATGGTCGGGTTCTTGTCCACGGGATTGGTCGGGGTGGTCGCCAGCGTCTCGCCCCAGAGGAACGTCTTGTCGCGCGTCAGGGCCGTCGCGAACGGCATCGCCAAGGTGGTCGCCGAGATCTTGTCGACGGCGTCCGTCGGATCGACGTCCATCTTGCCGACGAACATCCCGCTCACGAACAACCCGTTGCCGGTGTCGGCGACCACGTCGGCGCTGGAGCTGGTGTCGCACAGGTACCTCGCCGTCCAGGCGACACGCGGCAAGCAGTGGCCCTGGTAGCAGTTCGTCGTCGCGCAATCGCAATCCGACCCACACGCCGCGCCGAGCGGCGCCGTCCCGGTTCGCCCGCCGGGCGCGCAGGAGTCGCCGCCGCAGCCGGCGGAGGCCGTCAAGATCCCGGCGACGGCCGCGGCACTGTAGACGCGCGCACGCATGCGACGATCACTCGACCGGACCGAGGACGCCCTTGCTGGCGACCTTTCGCCGCGTCGCCATGACCGCGTCGCATCGACCACAGAGCGGCCGTTCCGCGGAACAGAGCGCGGGCGCGAAATCGATCGTGCTCAAATAACCGACGAGCTCCCCCAGGAGCGGGCGCGCGATCGGGGCGACCGACGCGAATTGTACCGACCTCGGAAAACTCACCACGTCGTCTGGGCGCAAGTGGGCCTGCAGCCCCCATCTGTCGCCGCTCACGAACGACAGATCGACCGTGAAGCGTCCTTGCGGCAGCTCCCAGCGGAACGCACGGCGTTCCGTCGGCATACCCGGCTCCTCGGTGCGCTCGGTCGGGCAAGCTCGGGCCCGAACGACGGGCTGGCCGTCTCTTTTGACCGAATAGACGTCGCAGCCGTCGCGATCCGGCCGACCGTCGATATCGAGCCTGAACGTTCCGTTCGGTGGTGCCTTCGCGGTGTAGTAGCACCAGGGCTCGAAAGGAACGGAGGCGCCTGCGGCCGTCATCGCCGGGAACGCGGATACCATCGCGCCCCGACCGAGGAGGTCGTCGTCCCGGAGCACCCTGTTTCTCTCGGCCAGGCCCTGCTGGATTGCAAAGCATTCGAGACACCCGACGTACGAGGTCCCGCGCTCGCACACGACGGGGTGTCGGACCGGCGTTCGGGCCACTTCCAGAATCTTCTCGGCGGTTTCGCGTCGGATGCTCTTGGCGGTCAGCTCGACGTAGGGCATCCATCCGCGGGCCGGGAAAACGATCTGACAGGCGAGATCGACCAACCGCTCGCCGCGTCCGCTGAAGTTGCAACCGAGGATTCCGTCACCGAGATCGGCGCGCGCCTTGAACGGCTTGCTCGGCGCCGGGGGTTGGCCCGCGCATACGCTCAGGCCGACGCCATCCCCGACCGTCGGCCCGAACTTGTAGACGCGACATTCGTCATCGGAGGCGTTCGTGACGCTCCAATCACTCGCGAACCGGAAGTCGAGTTTGTAGGCGCAGGGCGCCGACCGCGCCACCGCATCGACGCCTGCGTCAGGCACCATCGCGGGCGGGGGCGGACGATCGCCGCGCTTCTGGCAGGCCATCGCGAGCGCGAACAGCACGAACCAAGAGCCGCGGCCACCTCGCTCCATCGGGTCCTATTTTTTCGGCTTCGGCAACATCGGCCGCACTGTTTGGGGAGGCGGAGGGTCCTTCAAGAGCCTCAGGATCTGCGGCGTGTAGGGCCGTGCCGTTTCGGTTCGCTCGTTCTTCTCGGTCGTCATGATGTTGAAGGGATCCATGATCGTATGCAGCTTGAATTCATCATTCCCGAATCCGAGCAGGTGGCCAAATTCGTGCGGAGCCGTCCCGTCGCCTGCGCCCATCGTCAAGATGGCCTGGCCCTCATGTTTCGCGTTCGAGAACTTCGGCTCTTTGGGCCCTATCTCCCAGATTGAAGCGCTTCCCCGCTCCTCTCCTTTCGAAGCGCGCGGATTGAGGACTGTTACGACGTTGACGCCTTCCTTCTCCGCGAGCATCTGCTCACGCGTCAGTTGCTGAACCTTGGCCGTCACCTCGTACTCTCCGAACTTCCCTGACCAGGTCTGTTCGATCTCGGCCTTCCATTTCACGATCTGCGCGTCGACCTCGTTCTTGGATTTCGTGCTGTTGTCCTGGAAGTACGTCGGAATGACCACTTCCACCTTGTGTCCCGTGACGGTGATGCGGGCCCATCGTCCATCCGGATCGCGTACCACCATCGGGTTGTTCCAGGCGTACGTGTAGAGTCCGAGGTTCTTCGGCGAAATTCCACCGGGGCCCCGGCCGACGAAGCTGGAAAGGGCCGGGTCGGTGTTCTGCCAGACGGACGTGCGGGGATCGTAGTACCGGGCGCCGAAGTAATAGAGCCGCGTCTCGTCGAGCTCCTTGCCGCTGAACAGGTACGGTGTGCGCTCGAGGGTGGACGACTCTTCGATCCAGGTCTCGCCCGACGGGAAGAACTCGTCGTGCTGGAAGATGCGCGCACGCTGATCGGTGACGTAGTTGCTGCTGCCGAGCTGATCGGGATTGAAGAAGTAGATCGCCTGTTCGGTCGGCTTGCCCGTGCCGGACGACTGTTCCGGCTTGCTGGCGATGCGCGTGTCGCCGGCGAAGAAGTGCTTCGTCGCGACCTGTCCATTCTTGATGCTGTAGAACTGGTTGACGTAGATCGTCAGGCCGTTCTCGACGCGCTTGTGGGTGCGCGTGCCTTGGGCGTCGTAAAGGTAGCTGCTGTTGTGGCCGTCGTCGGAAAGGCTCGACAGTCGGTCTTCTTCATTCCAGGTCAGACCGCGACGCTGGCCGGTGTTGTCGTCGGTCCAGCCGGTCTGATTTCCGTCCGGGTCGTAGCTGTAGGTCTGCGTTCCAATGTGCGACGTGGCGTGCGGCCGGGGGCCGGCGTATTCGTAGGCCACGTCGTAGCTGGTCGGCTTTTGCGGCACGCTGGAGCCGGAGGGCTGGAAGACAGCGTCCGCCTGCGTCTTTCGACGGACGTTGCCGATCTCGTCGAACGAGGTGTCGAACGTGAACTTGCGATCCTTGTTCGGCGGGAACCGGTAGTCGCCGGTCGCGTGAACCAGCTGATAGAGATCGTCGTAACCGAACTGGAACGACGTCGGCCCTCCCATCTCATTCGAGGGAGGCACCGCGATGTTGTTGGCGAGCGTCAGCACGTTGCCGACCAGGTCATATCCGAAGTGCAACCGCTGAAGCGGCTTCGCGCCCGGTAAATCGGCGGCCACGTCGGAGAGACGGCGCGTCTGGGGATCGTACGTGTAGCGCGTCTCCACGCCATTTCCTTGAATCAGGCGCGCGCGTGACTCGAACTCGTCGTAGCCGAGGTGAGAGACGTAGACGTAGTTCGTTCCCGCCTTCGTTCCAGCCAAGGTCTTGATAGATCCGCCCGCGTCGTAACCGTACGTGACCTTCTCTCCGTCGGGATAGGTGAGGTCCAGCATCCGGCCGAAGCTGTCGTAGGTGAAGAGGGTCGTCGCCTGGTAGTCGAGCGTGTGAGGCTGGCTGGCGAACGTCTTGACCGTCTTCACAACCTCACCGAGCTCGCCATACGAGAGCTCCTCCACGCCGGATTCATCGGTCTGGGTCACGATCCGCCCGGCCCGCCCGAAGGGAGCGCCGAGCTCGCCGTACGTGTAGAGCACGGGATCGCTGGAGGGATAGTCGATGCGCAACAACCGGTCGCGATCGTATCGATAGCGGATCAGCTGGCCGTTCGCGCGAAGGTTAGCGGTCTCCTTGACGGCCATGTTGCCGCCAAGGTCGTAGCGGTATTCGGTGCGGCCCGCGTCGGGGCTGACGAGCGCCACCGTGTGGCCCACGCTGTCGTAGGTCACGCTCGTCACGTTCTCCTTCGGATCGCGGATGGTCGTGAGCTGATCCAGCGGATCGTACGCGTAGCGCGTGATGAGATCCTTCATCGCGCCACCGATCGTATTTCGCTCATGCACGGCGGTGATCCGTTCGTACGCGTCGCGGTAGTTGATCCGCATCTTCAGATTGGGATCGACGACGGTCGTCGCCAGAAACGATCGTCCGTCCAGCGTCGCACTCGCATAGAAAGTCCTGGTCGTCGCACCATCCGGTGTGACGACGGACGTCGGACGACCCAGGATGTCGGACGAGAAGTGTGTGACGTTGGGACCGATGTCGAATGCCAGGAACTGCGTCGCTGGTGCCGTCGAAAAGATCGGCTGGCCCCGCGCGCTGAGGCGGCCCCGCTCGTCGAACTGGACGCGGCCGCTCACGGTCATGCCGACGGCCGTGCTGGTTCCGGAGCCAAGGTCCTTCTCGATGTCCTTCTTGGTTTGAAGGACCCTGCTGAGCCCGTCGATGAACGTGACCGTTTCGATCGGATCGCCGGCACGCCGGATGTCTTTGTGACGGGTTTGTGCCCAGGCGGGAACGGGCGCCGCGCCAGCTTGAGTGCCGTACACGAACTCGATCGTGGGGTCACCGGTGGCGGGATCCTTGGGCCCGAAGATTTGAACGAGGCGGCCGAAATTGTCGTACTTGAACGACTCCTTCTGCCCGTTCACGTCCGTCATGTCATCCATGGCGCCGAACAGGAAGTTCGGCGTCGAGGTGGACGTCAGACCGAATGCATCCGTCGCGCTGACGTTGAACGCGTGGACCTGGTCGTCGAATTGGTAGGTGATCTTGACGCCGTTCGGATCGGTGAACGACTGCATGTTGCCGAAGGAGTCATACGCTATCGCGCTGGTCGCCGGGGTGGCGCCGCGTACGGCCCCGGTCACAGGGTCCTTCCCACCGAACACCGAGTCGGTCAGCGTCTCCATCGCCCCCGTGAGCGGGCTGTAGGTCGTGTTGCGCTGGCGCAGCAGCGCGCCGCCGGCGCTGGCCTTGACCTCGTCCGCCTTGACCACGAAAAGGCCCGGGATCTCTCGATACCCGACCGCATAAGCGACCTTGGTTCCACCGGCCGGATCGCTCAGCGTCATGGTGCGAATGTCGCCGCGGCCGGTATAGGTCATCGTCTCGATCCGCGTCGTGATCGCCTGGCTCGCGTCGGTCGTCGTGCCCTCGTAGGTGCTGAGCGCCCGGGACAGCATCGCCGGAAAGAAGGTGCCCGTCCGCGCGGGCAGCCCCAGCCCGGTCGGGTCGTCGTATGTCATCTCCTCGATGGTGAAGAGCATCCCGTCCCGATCCTTCTCGACCCTGCGCTGCTCGAGGCCCTTTCGATAGAAGTCTTCCGTGTGGAAGAAATGCTCGACGACGGACCGGTCCTCGCGCGTTTCAGTGACGTGCGCGTAGCCGTACTCCTCGCGTTCGTCCCGGTCGTAGAAACCGCTGCCGATCTTCACGGTCGCGGTCGGGCTCTGGCCGTCCGCCGCGTAGTCGAACGTTCGGACGTAGGGCGGCGTCTGCATGCCGTCGGAGACGCTGACAGACGCCATGACCCACTGGCTGTGCGGCATGTCGACCATCGGGGTCATGTCGCGCCGGACGGCGTTGCCCTCGCGCTTGTAGGCGATGTCGAACGAGCCTCCGAGCGGGCGGGTGACCCGGCGGAGCAGGTTCGTCTTCCCGATCTGATTCAGCTTCGCCCGCAGGTCCTGCCGATTCGGCCGGAAGACGCCCTTGCTCAACTTGAGGACCTGATCGGCCTTGCCGTCGCCGTCGACGTCTTCGAAGGTGAGCTCGGCGGAGTTGTTGCCGACGCCGATCGTCACGCCGATCTCGAGCATCAGGCAGCCGAAAAACAGGCTGATCCCGATCGCCGCACCGATGCCGACGTTGATGGTTCCGGTCTCCGAGAAGGCGAGGGCGTCATTGCCACCGTTGATTGCCTTGGTGATGTCCTTCTCGATCTGGACGTCCCAGGCCGGCAGCGTCCACTTCGTCTCCTCGTCGAAGTGATCACCGAGGTTCAGCTTCACGCGCAGGAAGTTCTCGCCCGGTTGCTTCGCGACGCGATCGGGAAGGCTGTCGCCATTGACGTCGATGAAATCCGTCAGCGTGCGGTTGACGCTGTAAGCGATACCGCCACCGATGCCGGCGTAGCCGATCTGCAGGTTGTTGGTCGTGTTGTCCTCGGCCCGAACCGCGGTTGTGTCGAGCGCAGGCAGCCCCGCCTGAAGTGCGCCGCCCAGCGTGCTGCCCGAGAACGCGTCGATCGGCGCGCTGGCCCCGATCTCCAGGTAGGTCTCGGGGCCGAACGTGCCGCCCAGGTTCAGTTGGACGGTGAACTGGGTCGGCGACGTCGCCCTGACGTGATCGGGAAGGCCGTCACCGTTCACATCGACGAACTCGACCTTGGTCGACGAAACGCCGTAGTTCTGGCCGAGCGACGGCAACAGCGACACCGCCGTCTTCACGGCGCCGCTGGCGCCCAGCTTGTCCGCCAGCGCGGACGCGCCCGAGCCGAACGCGATACCGAATCGGGAGTTGGCGGTGTCGATCTGGCGCGAGTCGCCGACCGTCATGCCGAGATCGGTCGCCGGGCCAAAGCCGGCGTCGCTCGAAAACTGCACCTGGTTGTCGCTGATCGAATCCGGCCGGCGGTCGCCGTTCAGGTCCATGAAGTCCAGCTCGCCCGTGGAGCCGCCCTGGGTCTGGCTCACCGAGCCGATCAGGCTCACGCCCAGTTCGGTGCTATTGCCCCGGCTACGCCGCAAGCCCGGCGCGTTGCCCACCTGCTGCGTATCGATGCCGCCGATACTGGACGGCTTCATCGAGCCGGGGGCCAGGTAGAAGTCGACGCCGCGCCCCAGCCAGAGCGGGCCGGGCACCTGCTGGACACGGTCGGGCAGCTTGCGGGCCAGGCTCGGTGTGTGCGCTGACAGCGGGTTGAACGGGACGTTGTTCTTGTCCTGCGGGTCGAGGAGCGTTTCGTCGAACGTCGCGCTCGAGTTCCACTCGGCGTACGACCAGCCACGGAAGCCGCCTGACAACCGGGTGTTCTGAGCAGCTGCCGCGTCGAAGACCTGGTTGACCGTCGCGGGATCGCTGCTCCCCGAACCGAGGTAACCGAGGGTCGGCTTCCAGGCGACGCGGGGCTCGGGTGGCTGGCCCGGCTGGAAGTCGAAGAGGTCGGCTGGCGTGCCGACCTTGACGAAGAACGTCAACTTGTCGCCGGCGACGACATTGAAGACGACAGGCGGTTCGGTCGTGAGGTCAGGGATCGAGATCGGCGACGTATCGGGGATGGCGGCCGTTCCCACCTCACGAGAGAACAGGCGCTGGCGCGTCGATTGGATCTGCAACTGGATCGACGACTGTGTGGACAGTTTCGAGAGCGTGCCGCCGAGCTCGAGCTGACCGGACGTCTGCACATCGAACGTCGTGAAGTTCGACGCCGAAGCGCCGGTGCTGGCGTCGTCGCGGATCTCGCTGAACGCGACGATCGTGTCCTCGGGAAGCCGCTGGGGCTCGGTTTCCCCGGGGAACTGTTCCAGATCGCAGAGCCGCGCGCCGCCGAGCAACGCGCAAGTTCCGACGTGCCGGCAGGTCGACTGCAGGGTCACCGCGTCGGGGCCGCAGATCAGGCTGTAGGCGACGCGCGGTCGCCAGTCGATCCACAGCGTGTCGACGTCGTGGGCGCTGAAATCACCGGCGAACAGCAGCTGGTCGCCGCTGAGCACGTCGACATTCCAGGTAATCGGCGTGGTTCCGACGGCCCCGTCGATGGTCTGCGACGCGACCGTCACCTGGTTTCGCAGCACGCGCACGGTGAACGGATTGCCCGCCTTCTGTCGGCCGACGTCGGCGGTGATCGTCACGGTCCCGTCGGCCGCGGCCGTGAACCCCGACGCGAGCGTGTCGGGCAAGCGGAAGTCGCCGTCTTGCTTGCCGTCGCCGTTGTTGTCGCTCGGATCGAGCGTGTACCGGTAGAGCGGCAAGTCGAAAGCGTCCACCGCTTGCAACTGCGTGTCGGTGAGCGGCGGGCACAGCCGCGGAAGCGTCGTCGGCGTCGGGCACAGGTCCCGGAACGTCACGGTGGGACTCCAGGCCGTCGTGTCGCCGGTGATGCTGCCGCCCGGGTCGAGCCGGAAATAAAGGCGGTCGCCCTTGAGGACGTGGACGACCAGCCCGGAGCCGCATGCGTTGAAGCTCGCCGGGCCGCACGCGCTGTCGCCCGGGTTGATCTGATGCCTCCACAGCTCTCGCGTCACCGGGCGCGGCGGGAATCCCTCGTCGTCGGTCTTGTTGACGGTGGCGATGACGCCATCGCCCGGATCGCTGCCGGCCGGAACCGCCACCAGCTGCGCGCCGCCGCTCACGATCACGTGGCCGGCGAACGGGGCAACCCAACGGATCAGCGGGCTGGTCTTGTGGAGCTCTCTGTTGAATGCCTGGCGTGTGGCGTCGTCGGGCAGGTCGTCGCTCAGCTGCTTGCCCGAGGCCGCGGGCGTGAGCGGCGCGCTTTGCGGCAATGCGCTGAAGGACCCGTCCTTGTTGAGAAGGACGTTGCTGCCGTCGTTCGACACCAGATCCGGCCATCCGTCGCCGTTGAAATCGACCAGCGCGCTGTGCTCGCTGGAAAAGTTCCACGAGAAGAAGGCTGTGGCCGATCCCAGCTCGCCGAAGCCGTGCGCGCCGAGCTGCACGCCCAGGTTCACGCGCGAAGAGCTCGCCAGCGGGCCCGCGAAACCGTAGGAACGCGTCGAAAACGATCCGGCGCTGCGGTCCTGGGACGCGAACCCGTTCAGCTGGGCGCTGCCGTCGTCCGAGACCAAGTCGGGAAGCCCGTCGCCGTTGATGTCGATGAACTGGCGGTTGCTGCTGTCGCCGCCGACCGAAACGCTGGCGCCGCCGCCCGCGTGCGGGTAGCAGGTCCCCGGTCCGACACCGGCGAAGGCATTGAAGCCTCCCTCGCCGTCCTCCCCTTCGGACAGGCCCGTGTCGCCCAGCGACGCCCACTGAGCGGGTGTGGCAAAACCCGCGACGACGCCGTCGGAGCCGACGTCCATGGCGACGTAGTCGAACGTGTGCTGCGCCAGCCGCCCCTGATCGGGCTTGTTGGCGTCGAACCCGCCCAGACCGGCCATCGACACCGAGGTGAGCAGCGTTTTTCCGAGGCTGCTGGAGACGGGGACGGACGCGTCGTCGTTGTAACCCAGCCGATAGCTGCGGATGATCTGCTGGTCGAACAGCACGTCGATCTGCTCGAGGCGCTCGCGCGTACGCACGTCGAACTTCGATCGGGCGCTGCTCATGATGTCGCGCCGCCGGTTGTCCTTGCTGGTAAAGACGACGTGGTAACGCGGCTCCAGCGCGGGCGTACCGACGTGGCCCGTGTAGTCGATCGTTGATAGATACGTCTGCACCCAGGGCAGGCCGGTCCCTGGACCCGGCGTTACGCCGGACATATGTCGATAGTGGTACGTGACTGTGTTGCCGAACGTGTCCTGGACGCGTTCGAGGTACCAGCGGAACGTGTTCTTCGCCCCGTCGGGCATCGCCAGGCGGCCGCAGTCTGACTGCGAGCTGCAATCCGACTGTCCGTAGACGAACTGAGTTCCCGCTTTGTCGGTGACGATGAAGTAATGGGTTGCTGCCGAACTGCCGAAGCGCTCGATCCGATCGAAACGGCCTTCCGCGCGGCGTGAATAGAACTGGCCGTCGGTTGTGGTGAGCGGCTGTCCGTCCAGCAGGTAAACGTCTTTACCGTCGTAGTTGGGCACGCCGAAACGGGTGTCGATCTCGATGGCGGAGACGGGCAGGGTCCACCCAACGCCCAGCCAGCCGTTGGCGGTCTCGCTCGAGTAGCTGAGCGCCAGCGAAGGGTGCATCCCGTGGCGGCCGGGCGGCAGCTTGATCGGGTAGCTCAAGTGAGCTGCGCCGTCCGAGCTCGCCTCGGGCGCCGTGATCAGGTCGATGCCGGCCGCCGGATCTCCCAGCTTGACGTCCTTCATCGAGTTCGGATTGAAGGACTGCGCCGTCGGGTGATCCGGCACGGCCAGCGTCGACGTGATGAAGTCCGTGAAGTGCGTCGTGGCGCTCTCGACTTTGCCCCGCCGCGGCGTCTCGAGACGCGCGATCGTGCGCCAGCGCGCGTCGCCTTCGTCGTAGTAGAAGGCGAACACGTCCCCGTCCTCCATGCCGGGCGGCAAGAGGTCGCGCTCGTACGGGAGGCTCACGCGGACCGGCTTCTTGAACGTCATGCCGTGCGGCCCGAACCGGTAGCCTTTGCGTTCGGGCATGACGTTGCTCATCACCTGCTCGACCGGCGCGAGCTGCGCCTCGAGCAGGGGACGGATGGTGACCTGGGTGTCCTTGTCGACCGCGCCAGCGGGAATGTCGAGCGTCGCGCCGCCGAAAGAGAGCGTCTTCGCCTCGCCGGCCTTGACGAGCACGCGGTAGGGCGCGCCGCGATCCTCGCGCGGACCATCGGTCGGGATCGACGTGTTGCCCGCGACCGCCGTGCCGCCAGTTTGGTCGAAGCACCCTTCGATCCGGACCTGACGGGCCGCGCGGGCGCCGTCGGGCGTGGAGAGGGCCAGGTCGATCGTCCAGGGCTTTCCCGGGGCGGACGCGTTGCCGGCTTCGGGAACGATGATTTCGAACGACCCGTCCGGACCGAGCGCGTCCGGTCGCGGCCGCCCGTTCACCTTCAGCGTGGCCCCCTGTGAATCGCGGGTGGTGAAGCCGCGCACGTAGGCGTTGTGGTCGACGCACTCGCCATGCAGCGGATAAACGAGCGTCAGGGCCTGGGGCCGTCCGACGGGCAGAGGGCTGCCCGTCACGCGGATCTCCGAGATCGAGCCAACGGCTTCACCAGCAGCGCGAACTGCGACATGCACGCTGTCGCTGGGCGGCAGCGCGTGATCGAGCGGGATCCGGTGCCACCCGGGGGACAGCTCGCTGAGGTCTACCGACGTTTTGCCGCTGCTTTTCCCCTGCGCGGTGCTGGCGAAAAGCGTTCCTGCGAATGCGGCTGGCAGATGGAAGGCGAGCTCCTGTGGCTGGGTCCGGCGGCCGAACTCGAGATCCAGGCCGCTGGCGTCGCTCGCGCCGCGCGCAGGTCGCGCGCGGACGGCCGTTTCGATCATCCCGTCCGTGGCGGCCAGGTCGCGCGAGACGGACTCGACGGTCGGCGTCGCCCGGCCGTCGTCGGAGACCGTGACGAGGCGCAGGTTGCGCACCTTGTATCCGGTCAGATAACTGGCGACCACGGGCAGAAAATGGATCTCGTTGCGGCCTGACCGGAGCCAGCGGGGCGAAATCTCCTCCACCTGGACGCCGGCGACTTGCTTGAGCACCGGCATTGCGCCGCCCCGGGACGGCAGTCCATTGATGCTGCGGATTGACTCGCTGAGGCGCTCGAGGCCCTCCAGCTCATAGACCAGGAAGGTCCGCCCCAGCTGGGTTGGATCCCGGTCGAGCTCGAAGCTCGCCGTCCCCTCCCAATCCAGCGTGCTCACCTTGTCCCCGACCACGATGATCTCTCGCGGCTCGGCGGAGATCGTGGCGGCACCGGGCGGGACGCCCCCGACCAGTTGATCCGCCAGCGATGCGTCCGGCAAGTTGGGCGACAGCGGCACCGCGCCCCAGAGCTCGATCTCGTCGAGGTGCGCGCCCGCCGGGGCGGACCGCCATTCCAGGACAACGGCGTCCGCGCGTACGGGGCCGGATGCGTCCAGGCGATTCCAGCGATCGGCGGACCCCGTGATGCGCCGATCGACGAGGCCGGCGATCGGGGCGGATTGGCCGTCCAGTTCAGCGCGCGCGCTGACCATTCCGCCGGGCGCACCCCAGATGCGAAGACCATCGATCTGCTGGGCGCCTGCGAGCTGGAACCGGAGCTCGACGGGCGTGTCGCCGGCCGATGGCAACGACGTGCGGGCATCGCCGTCAAGCAGCACCCTCGGATCAAGCGCCCACGGGACGCCGCCGCCCGGGAACGTCACCCGCGCGACGCGCAGGCGTCCGGGCACCATCTCGGCAGGCGGCGCCGCGGGCCGCGCCCCGCTGGCGGGCGTCGTCGGGATCGACGCGGGCGTCGGGCCGAAAGCGAACGCCTGCGAACCGACGCCGAGCGAACCGACGAGCAATCCGGCGGTGGCGCGAAAGAAAATTCCGCGACGCCAACTCGATAAGCGAACCATCCGACGCCTCCTTCGCGATGCGACTGCCCGATATGACTGCAGGGCGTTGATTTCGGAGCGCCGATTTTCCACCCGCGTCCGGGGGCCGTGTCTACCCAAAATTCTGCAAATCGAGCGCAGGTTGCGGAGACGTCGCGGTGCGAAAAGAAAAGTTGGCTGGATCCCTCACCGCAGTGATCTGGCTCAAACGATCGTCCCGGTGATTCGAATCGTTGGCAATCTCACGATCGCCCGCACGTTCGATCTTTCCTGCCTTAGGCCGACGGTCAGCCGAGCAGGCCCGGAATGGTCCCGGTCACTTCGCCTAGGGTCGTGCTGCTGATCCCGACGGCGTTCATGGCGGTGATCAGGATGTTGGCGGGGTGCTTGCCGGTGGCGGCCACGTGCAGGCCGCCCTTGAGGCCGCCGGCGCGGCCCGCGATCAGAGCGGCCATGTTCTCGGTGGAGTGCGTGCTGTTGGTCTTGCCCGTCGCCGTATCGAGGCCGTGGCCGCCCTCGTGCAGGAACACCAGCGCGACGTTGTCGAGCAGGCTGCCCGCGCCCTCGCTGGTGTCGCGCAGCTTCCCGATCAGGTAGGCGAAGTGCTTCATGTGCCAGGCGATCATCTTGCTGACCGCCAGCGTTCCCTTGCTGGCCGGATCGCCGTTGTGGCCGAGCTCGTGCAGGTCGCATTTCTGCCCGGTCAGGGCGTAAACGTTCATGTGCGACTGGAACATCGAGAACATCAGCGAAGCGACGCGGGTCAGGTCGCAGGTCAGCGCCATGTGGACCAGGTCGCAGAAGATCTTCGCGCGTTGCTCCTCGCCGCTGTAACCGAGGTTGGTCGTGTACGTGTTGTTGCCCCCCGAGTCGACGCCCTGGTTGCCGCCCAGCGCGGGATCCGTGCCGGGATCGGGCAGCTTCTGGCAGGTGGCGGTGCTGGTGGGCGGGACCGCGGAGATCTGCCGTTCCAGATCGCGGATCTCGTCGAAGTGACGCGACAGCCGCTGCTGGTCCGCCTTGCCGAGCCTGGGATTCGCCGTCAGCTTCTGCAGGTTCGTGCCGACAAGATCCAGCACGCTCTTGCGGCTGCGCAGCAGGAAGTCCTGCTTCGCGGCGGCGGCGGCGTCATTGGGCGGCGTGAAGTTGTTGAACAGGGCGTCGAACGCCATCTTCGGGCTGACCACCGGCTGGATGATCAGCGGTTTGCCGCCCGCCGGATTCGCCTTGTACGAGATCGATTCGCGGCCGTAGGGCGCCGACACGCTCAGGTACCACTCGACTTGCACGCGGTAGACCAGCGACTTGAACGGCGTGTTGCCGGCGATGGCCGCGGCGACGATCTGATCCGACGTCGGCCCGGCGGACGACGTATCCGACGGCGAGCGCATGCCCGACAGCAGCGGGCTGAGCGACGACACGTGGAAGTCGTCCCGGCGGCCGGCTGACGGCACGGAGCCACCGTTCGCCGTCGGGATCGAGATCCCCGAAACGACGCTGACGTCGGCCTGCACGGGCGCCAGCGGGGCGAGCGCGGACTTGAGGTCGTAGTTCGCGCCGACCGTGTTGGGCACGTAGTCGTTGTGCAGCGGATCGCCGTCGCCGCCCAGCGACTGACCGCCGAAGCAGACGACGTAGCGCTTCGGGATCGGCGTCGACTGCGCGTACGACGTCCCGTTGCGGTTGAACATGATGTCCAGCGCCGGCAGCGTGATCGCGGCGCCGCCCGCGCCCCGCAACATCGCTCGCCTCGTGAATGTGAGTCGCTTGGTCATCGCGTTCTCCTACGGCTCCAGCTGGCGGTGGATGAAGGCGGGATCGGCGATCACCTCGACGAGCAGCTTGTCGAACGCGCGCCCGTTCTGCTTGAAGCCGTCGGTCAGCTTCGCAAGCGTGGACGCGTCGCCGTCGCTCTCGCGCCGCCCCAGCGCCATGCGATACAGCTGCGTGACGAGGCAACTCTCCAGGTTGCCGCTGCCGGCGATCAGCTCCGCCAGCTCCGCCGGTCCGTTGAACGTCCCCAGCCCGGCTACCTCGCCGTCGCCCGAGATCGTGCACTGCGGGTTGTCCTTGTCAGCGGTGCGATACGCGCCGGTGCGGTCGTAGTTCTCCAGTCCGAACCCGATCGGATCCGTCTTGCTGTGGCACTCCGCGCAGCCGCCGCTGCGGTGGGCGGCGTAACGGTCGACCTTGCAATTGCTGGTGGTCGCCGCCGGCGGCTGATCGACCGCCACCGTCGGCGGCGGCGGCGCGATGGTCTGGCACAGCAGCCGGTTGCGCACGAACACGCCGCGCAGGGTGGGGCTGGTGTCGTCGAACTTCGCGCCCGCGGCCAGCAGGGTGCCGTGCGAAAGGATGCCCCGGCGCGGGCTGGAGCCGTACGGCACCCACGCGCCCGTCGCGCTGCCCGGCGCCGGTAGGCCGTAGTGGGTCGCGAGCATGTCGTTCACGAACGTCTCGGTGGCGTTGAACAGGTCGAAGTAGTCGCCGTGGCGTTCGAACAGCACGCGCTCGACCAGCGCGTCGGTCTCGGCGCGCATCGCGGTCGCCATGTCGGCCGCCAGGGGCAGCTGGTCGTACGCCAGCCAGAACGCGTGGAACTGCTTGACGCGCTCGATCCCGCGCGGGTCCCGAGCAGCTCCGCCGCGGCGGCGCGTCGCCCCGATTCCGTCGACAGCGCGCCCGCCGCCGCCATGTCCAGCAGGCCATCCGACGGCGTCGAGCCCCACAGGAAATACGACAGCCGCGCGCCGATCTCGTAATCGCCCAGGACGTAGAGACCGGTCTTGCCCGGAACCGCAGTGCCCGTCTCGACGCGGTAGAGGAAATTCGGATCCTGCAGGAAGGCGCGCAGCACCAGATCCACGCCGACATAGAAGTCGTTCGCCTCGACGGCGAAGGGCGACAGCCCCACGTAGCCCGCCACCTCCTCGTCCGTCAGGGGCCGGCGGAACGCGCGGCGCCCGAATGCGCGCACGAAGCTCTCGAGGCACGCCGTGTCGCCCGCGCCGGCCGGCGTGCAACCGATCAGCTTGCTGCGTTTCGTGGTGTCTGCGATGAGGCGCGCCGAGGCCCCGGCCGCCAGCGTCTCGGCGGCGGCGATCAGCGCGCCGGACACCTGCTGGGTGGAGAAGTCGTTGTCGAACGGATCGTTGACGTCCTCGGGCAGCGCGGCGAAACCGGGCCGCGTGTTGTCGCCCAGCAGGTCGGCGAGCGTGTTGTCGTATTCGATGCGCGACAGCCGGTGCAGGCCGGTGGGGCCGTACACCACCGCGCCCCCTGTCGTTCCGCCGCCGCCGCCACCGCCGCCACCGCCGTTGTTGCTGATCTTCCCGTTGCAGGCGGCGATCGCCGCCGCCATCAGCAGGACAGACGTGCCGCCCCGGATTCCCCGCCACCACACACGCAACTCGCCCCGCTGCTGCATGGGACCTCCTTGCTGATTGTTCCGAGGGGAATTCCAGGCTAACGCTGCCGCCAAAAGACCGGCAAACGGTTTCACACGCTGGTGCGCAATTGGCGACGCGACGCGCGTGGACGATGTGGGTGCGAAGCGGACCTCGTGTTCGAAACGTGTCTAGAATCTGGAACGACAGATGCGGATGAAACCGTTCGCCGGCCTCGCGGTGCTGGCCGCGTTCGCGCTTCCGGCGCGACGAGCTGGCGCCGAGACGGGCGGCGAGCTTTGGACCCTCAGTTCCGCCGTTTACGGCGTCGTCGGTTTCGCGATGCCGGTCGGTTTCGCGGGCATCGAAGGCGTGCATCGCTTCGGGTCAGTTTTCGAGATGTCCGCCGGGCTCGGGGCAGGTTTGAGCGCCGCTCTCGCCAAGTCGGGATCGCCACTGCAGTGGGCGGTGATGCCGCGCCTCCGCTTCGGGGCGAACGAGAGAAACACGTTCACGATGGGTGTCGGCGCGTCGGGCGGGAGCATCGGTGACATCCCGCTGTTCTGCGACGAGTACTGCGATCAGGAACGGGCGTCATACCCCACGCACTACTGGTTGTGGGCCAACTTCGAGGTCGGCGGCGAGCATTGGTGGCGCAATCATTTCGCTCTCCGGTACTTCGTCGGCTACGCGCAGGGCTGCCAGGCCGATAGCTGCAGCGGCTCGACGCTGGCGATTCCGTACTTCGGGATCGGGTTCGGGCGCGCGTTCTGACTGACGCGCGCGGCGGTGTCAGCCGAACGTCTCGCCGTTCCACCCCCACATCGCCCCGACAGCGTCGGCGAAGTCGATGTAGATGCGGTCGAACGGGACGTCGAGCGCGCGTGAGACCCGCGCGCAGATCTCCTGCGACAGCGTGGTCGTATCGTCCGGGCTCATCTTGCCGACGTTCTTGACCGCCACGAACGCGGCCGGCGCCCGATCGCCGCCGAAGGTCATGGGCAGGCCGGGCACCAGGCAGGTCATCACCCACCGTTCGGGCTTGCCGAAGCGCGCCGCGGCAAGCTTCGACAGCTCACCGAGCAACGTCTTGGCCCCGTCCGCCGGAGTGCCGGCGGACGTGAACACCTGGATCAGCGGCATTGGCTAGCAGCGGCGCCGTCGGCGCCGTCAGATCGACTGCAGGTACGTGATCAGATCCGAGAGCTCGTTCGACGACAGCCCCGCGGTGTTGCCGTGCTTGTTGCCGCCGCCGCACGCGGGGTCGCTGAAGCGGTCAGCCAGCGTCTTCGCGCAGCCGTTGTGCATGAACGGACCGCGGCTGCCGATGCCGACCAGCGACGGCACCTGGAACGCGCCGCCCGTCCCGACGTCAACGGTGGCGTTGTTCGTCATGCGAGCGCCCGCGTGGCACGAGGCGCAGGCGCCGCGCGTCGCATCGTTGAACAGGGCGCGGCCCCGATCGACGGCGGCCGTGTCGGTCGGAAGCGCGCGCGGCATGCGCGGCTGCCCGTCGATCCAGTTCACGAGGCCGTTGATCTGCTCGGCCGCCAGCTGCGGTCCCGACATGCGGCCCTGGAAGACGTCCGTCATCAGGCGGGTCATGTCGGTCTCCATGCCGTCCCAGTGGAACGGCGCCGTACCCATCAGGCCGCCCCCCTGCAGCGACTGTGTCCGGCGCTTGCCCTGACAGGTGAAGTTCCAGACCCGGCCGTCGTCGTTGCCTTCCGCGTGGCAGGACGCGCACGCCAGGAAGCCACCCGCATTGGAGTGGAAGATCAGGTGGCCGGTGTCGGCGCGGCTGGTGTTCGACAGCACGATGTTGCCACCGGTGCCGGGCAACGCGAGCATCGCCGGTTCGCGTGACTGCACGATCACCTGGCCCGCGCCGTCGAAGGCGACGGCGATCGGCTGGCCGACGACCTGGGGAACGGACGGATCCGGAAGACCGCAGGTGGCGCCGCCCTTCGAGGGCATCGAGCCCGTGGCGCCGGCGCTGCCGGTGGGCAAGGGCGTGCCACCGACGCCCGAGTTGCAGGGGCCGTGCGTTCCGTCGGGCATGCAGCCGACGACGTCATCCGTGACGCTGTCGGTGTCCGACACGAAGACCTGCGTCAGGCCCGGCGTGCTGCCGCCCGTAATGAGGTTCTGGTTGGTGGAGTTACCAGCCGAGACGAACGCGACCCGCTGCCCGTCGGGCGAGATCGCCATGTCGACCGCGAGCGTCAGGCCCGCCATCGCCGGACCGCTGCGCGTGCTGCCGTCCGCGGAGACCATCGTGACGGCGGGATGGACGATGCCGCTGCAGGCGTCCGGACCACCGTATCCGCCCACGACCGGCTGAACTTCCTCGTCGACGCCGCGCTGGTGCAGCATCATCACGCCGCTGCCGTCCGGCATTTCGGCCATGCGCCACGCGACGCCCGGCGTGTAACGCTGGCCGCCGCGAGCGGCCGTCGCGCGGAACGTCGGGAGCTTCACGGGCTCGGGGACCGACCCATCGGCGTTGACGGTCAGGACCTCCGCCGAGAGGAAGCGGCTGACACGCAGGCGCGACCCGTCGACGACGACGTCGCGAAGATCCTGCGCCAGGTTCAGGGTGCGGACCGCGCTGCCGCCCGCCGCCGGCAGGCTGACCAGCTCACCGCCGGAGCACGCGACGTGGACCAGGTCGGTCGCCGAATCGTAGGCGACGCCGCGGGGCGCGGCGCACACGGCGCGCCGCTGGAGAATCTGGCCCGAGAGCGTGTCGATGCTGACCAGCGCGCCGCCGTGGCGGAGGGCGACGTGGGCGCGGCCGGCGACGTCGGCGACGACGCGGCCGGGTTCGTCACCGGCGTTCAGCGCGACGGTCGCGCGCACCGACTTCGTCGAGAGATCGACGATGTAAACCTGATCGCGGTCCGGGTCGGCGGCCACCGCGGTGTGCCCGTCGGCGAGGATGCGGAGTGTGCCGCCGCTGATCGCCGGGGGCGGGGTCGGCGCCGCCACCGTTGCTCCATACTGCGGCGGGAACGGTGAGAAGAACCCTCCCGGCGTCGGCCCGCCGGCGAAGCCGCCGCTACCCGAGGCCATGTCGGGCGTGGCGCCGCACAGCGGGCTGGGCGTCACCGTGCCGACGTCGCCACCGCTTCCCGAGGGGGACGGCGGCTGCTGATCGGAGCAGCCTGCCGCGATGACCACGGCGAACAGGCCGGCGCAGACAGAACGGGACAAGCGACCGAGGGAGTGAGTCGTCATGATGGAATTTCTCCTCTGGAGGATCCTCTGTCAGGAAGTGCCAACAGCGCTAGACAAATGGGTCACAAAACCGTTGATTACATTAGATGTGTGACCGGCGCCGAACGAAGCAACGTTCGTGCCACGAATAAATTCTACGGCGGTGAAACAGATTCGCGAGGTTAGCCGCCGCAACCCGTCACGACGGTGCGCAAAGTCTGTCACGGATGTCCGGCCTCCGACGGTGACCTCAGAAAAACGAGGACCGTCACCGTCGGAGAATGAGTGACAGCTCGGTGGCGCCGCGGAGGGTTCCCTTGGTGATGCGGGGCGCCTGTGTTACGAGGGGGCCCATGAGAAACCTGATCGCGGTGACGTTGATGCTGGGTGCGGTGGCCGGGTGCGGGCGCTTCGGCGGCGCGCCGAAGACCGAAGAGGACAAGACGCTGTACGCCCTCGGCATGATCATCGGGAAGAACCTCCAGGATTTCAACCTGACGCCGCGAGAGCTGGACATCGTCAAGGCGGGGATGACCGACACGGTCCAGAAGAAGAAGACGGCCGTTGACCTGGAGGCCTACGGGCCCAAGGTCGACAAGCTTCACGGGGACCGCCGGCAGGCCCGCAGCCAGCTGGAGAAGAAGCAGGGTACAGCGGCCGTGGAGGCCGCGGCGCGCGAGCCGGGCGCCGTCAAGACCGCGTCGGGCGCGATCGTCCGCACAGTCAAGCCCGGAACGGGCGAGTCGCCGCAGCCGACGGACAAAGTACAGGTTCACTACACGGGCAAGCTGCTCGACGGCACGGTGTTCGACACGTCCCGCAAGGCGGGCGGCCAGCCCGCGACGTTCCCGCTCAACGGCGTGATCAAGTGCTGGGGCGAGGGTGTGGCGCAGATGAAGGTCGGGGGCACGGCCGTGCTCACCTGTCCGTCCGACACCGCCTACGGCGACGGCGGATCGCGGGGCATTCCGCCCAGCGCGACGCTGATCTTCGACGTCGAGCTTCTCAAGATCGAGAAGTGAGCCTCAATCGCCCGAGTAGCGGGCGACCAGCAGCGTGACGTCGTCGTCGCGGCGCGCGGCGAACGCGGCGACGGCGGCCAGGATGGCGTCGCGCACGGCGGCGGGCGCCCCGGCGCCGTGCTCTTCAATCAGCGCGATCAGGCGGTCGATGCCGAAGCGCGCGCCGCTGCCGTCGGCCGCGGTCGCTTCGGTCAGGCCGTCGGTGTAAAGCACGAGCAGGTCGCCGGACTGCAGGCGGGCCGTGCTGTCGACGGTGCCGGCGGTGATGTCGCGCTTGGCGCCCACCCACGCGCCCGGCGTCTCGACCCGTTCGCAACGGCCCGTCGCGACCCGGCGGATCAGCATCTCTTCGTGCGCGCCGGCGAACGTCAGGCTGCCGTCGCGGCGGTAGCGGATCAGCGTCAGCGTCGCGTGCTCGTGCTGCCCGAGGCGCGTGCGCACGTTCTCGACCAGCATCGTGTTCAGCGCCAGCAGCAAGTCGCGCGGCGCCGCGTCCGGCATCTTGCGCGCCAGGGCGCCGATCCCGCTTTGCATCATCAGCATCACCAGCCCGGTGCCGAGGCCGTGCCCGGCCACGTCGCCGATGCCGATCCAGCACCCGTCGTCGACGGGCACGACGTCATAGTAATCGCCGCCCACCTCGGTGGCGGCGTGCATCGCCGCGGCGATCTCCAGGCCGGGGACGGTCACGTCCTGCGGCAGGATCGACGTCTGGATGCGGGCCGCGATCTCCATTTCTTTTTCGAGGCGCTGGCGCTCGGCGGCTTGGCGGCGCGTGGCTTCCTCGACCAGGCGGGTGACCAGGTGCGCCCCCTCCAGCGCGCTCGAGACCTGCTCGGCTAGCGACTCGTAGACCATCCCCTCGCGCGGCCCCATCTCCAGCATCAGGATGCCGAGCGGTCGTTCGTGGAAGAACAGCGGCTCGACGACGATGGCCGCGCGCCGCGCCACCTTCTCGAGCAAGGCGGGCAACAGCTTGACCGTGGGCATCGTGGCGCCGGTCGCGGTTGCGGCGTCGGCGGCCGCGTCGCCGTCCAGCACCGGCTCGGCGTCGTAGGTCAGCACCAGGCGCGCGGGCGAATCGGCGGTGACGCCGCTGGAGTCGTCATACAGGGCCATCCAGGCGCTCGGGATCGCCAGGCGCGGCAACTGGTAGGCGATCGCGCCGGTCAGCGCGGTGACTTGCTGGGTGGCCAGCAGCGTGGCGCCGCTCTCGGTCAGCGCGTTCGCGAGCCGCTCGTTGTGCAAGCGATGCTGCGCCTGCGCGCGCTCGGCCAGGTCGCCGATCAGGATGCGGGCCTCGTGCCACAGGTCCTCGGCCTGCACCCAGCGAAGGTTCTCGTTGGGCAGCGCGGGCAGCAGCAGCTTGCGCAGCGCCGACACCGCGCCCTGGAACGCGCCCACGTCGTCGCCCGCCACCGCCACGCTGGTGAGCATCCGGTCCAGCGTCGACGCGAACAGGCCGGCGCCGGCGCCCCGCAGCTCCGCCTCGAACGCGTCGACCAGCTGCCGATCCCAGCCCTGCGGCAGCGAGGTGTCGGCGCCGTGGACGGCGCGCGCGATCTGGCGGGCGACGTCGTCGCCGTGCTCGACCAGCAAGTTCTCCAGCGGCGTCCGTGTCGGCGTGACGGTGCCGACGCGCCCCGGCCGCGTCAGCCCGGAGAGGCAGCCGCACGACAGCCGGACCACCAGCTCGGTCGCGGCGGTCGTTTGCGGCGCGACCTCGGCGCCGTCCAGCTGGGCCAGCACCAGCTCCATCGCGGCCTCGCCCTGCTGATACAGCGGCTGGCGCACCGTGGTCAGCGGCGGCGTCGAGAACCGGGCGTCCTCGATGTCGTCGAAGCCGACCACCGCCACGTCCGACGGAACCTGGAGGTCGCGCTCCTGCAGCGCGGGGATCGCGCCCAGCGCCATGTAGTCGTTCGCCGCCGCCAGCCCGTCGAACTGCACCTTGCGTTCGTCGACGAGCAACTCGATGGCGGCTTCGCCGGCGGCCTTCTCGAACGTCCCTTCGCAGACCAGGTTGGGATCGAACTCCAGACCGCGCTCTTGGAGCACGGCTCGGTAGATCTCGTAGCGGTGCTCCGCCTCGGCGTTCACGGCTGGTCCGCGGATGAAGGCGATGCGGCGGCAGCCATGGCGGACGACGAGGTGCTCGAGCGCCTGGCGCATGCCCGGGGTCTCGTCGACCAGCAGGCCGGGGACGGCGGGCGGCGCGATCGCGATGCTGGCCAGCGGCAGCGGCGCCAGGCGCGCGCACAGCTCGGCCACGGCGGCCGGGCCCAGGAAGTTTCCCAGCGCGCCGCCCAGGATGATGACGCCGTCCAGGCTGCGCTTGTCGCACAGGTCGAACACGAAATTGCGGTTGATGCCGTCGCTGCGCGGCGCGCCCAGCACGCCGCCCGCGAACACCACGATGTCCACGTCGCGGCGAAACGCGACCTCCGAAATGCCCGCCAGCAACGTGGTCTGGTAGGTCTTGCGCAGCGAATCGACCAGGACGCCGATGCGCGGCCGCCGGCCCTGCCTCAGCCGCGCCGCATCGCCCTGTTCTGGCCGCGGCACGCGGGTGGGACCGCTCTGGTCGCGCCAGCGCATTCCAACATTCGTATCACGGGCGCGGGTTGGGCGGGACTTCGGTTATCCTCTTCGTCGGTGAAGTCACTGCCAGTCAAACCCCGGTCCCGCCGGGCCATGGTCGTCTGGTACGTCGCGCTGATCCTGTCCATCTTCGGGACCGGCGCGCTGGTGGCCTATCGCGCCAGCCGCGAGGCGCAGGCGGAGAAGAAGCAGATCCTCGAAGGCGTCCGGCGTGTGTGCAAGCTGGCGACCGTCGAGGTGTCGCTGGCCGACTACGCGAAGAAGACGGTGCCGAAGTCGGTCGACCTGCCGTTCACCAAGGAGCCGGAGGCGTACCTGTTCTATGCCGGCATCGTGTCGGCGGGGTTCGATATCTGCGACGCGCAGACCGGGATCGTCGTCAATCACGCCGAGCGGCAGGTGCGCATCACGCTGCCGCCGCCGCGCATCCTGTCGATCGACATCCAGCGCTTCGAGACCATCAACGAGCAATCGGGGTTCCTGAACGCGATCTCGGTCGAGGATCGGAATCGCTGGTACAGCGAGGCGCGGTCCGCGCTGGAGCACGGGGCGCTGGCGATGGGCGCCCTGGACCGCGCGCAGATCCACGCGGAGGAGCTGTTCGAGGCGTTCGTGGCGCGGCACGGCTACGCGCTGGTGATCGGGAGCGGGCCGGTACGGCGGCCGACCGCTGCCCGCGAAACGACCAACGCCGGGGAAGCGGTGATGCCACGATGATGAAACGGGCGTCATGGGCCGCCCTGGCGGCGGTCCTTTGCGTTTCGGCGACCGGGCACGTGCTGGCGCGCGCCAAGGGCAAGCCGGCGGCCACGAAAGCGACGGACAAGGCGAAGGACAAGACCAAGGACAGGGACAAACCCGGCGGGCGCGAGCTGGAAGGTTCGTGCAGCGACAGCGACGGCGCGGCGCTGTGGTGGTCGCCGCTGGCGCCCGCGGTCGGCCAGCCGATGAAGATCATGGCGGTGGGCGACGGCGCGGCGGATCTGACCGTGACCGACCCGCACGGCGACGAGAAGGCGCTGACGACCGTGCGCCGCGACGGCCCCCCCACCAGCGTCACCGCGGAGTTCACCGCGACGCGCGCCGGCGCCCATCAGCTGATCTGGCGGAAGGGCGGCAAGCCGATCGCGTGCCGCAAGATCCCGGTCGAGGCGAAGCCCGCCGCGCCGGCGACGAAGCCGGGCGCGAGTGTCTGGGCGTCGGCGCACGCGTGGGACCGCCGCTACGAGAACCTGTACTCGGCGTGGATCGCGACGCTGTTCGACGCGCCCATCGATCAGTCGCTGGACTTCCGGCCGCTGCACCAGGCGCTGCGCGACCCGTCGCGCAACTTCCTCTACGGGTACCTCGGCCTGCGCGAGGATGATGCGAAGAACAAGGCGGCGATCTCGGCGACGCCGGACTGCGCCGACCTGCCGTACTTCCTGCGCGCGTACTTCTCGTGGAAGCTCGGGCTGCCGTTCGGGTTCCGGGACTGCGACCGCGGGACGGAATCGCGGCCGCCGCGCTGCACGACCTTCTACAGCAACGACGACGCGCCCACCGGGAAGGACACGCTGGCGGGCGTGAAGAGCTTCTTCCGTCAGCTCGCGAACCGCGTGCAGTCGGGCAGCGCGCGCACCGGCCTGGACGACGACGCCACCGACTACTATCCGGTGCCGCTGGAACGATCGGCGCTGCGGCCAGGGACGATCTACGCGGATCCGTACGGCCACGTGATGGTCGTCGTGAAGTGGGTCGACCAGACGGCCGACAAGGGCGGCCTGTTGCTGGCCGTCGATGGCCAGCCCGACACGTCGATCGGACGCAAGCGCTTCTGGGAGGGGACGTTCCTGTTCGCGAACGACGTCAAGAGCGCGGGGCCCGGGTTCAAGGCGTTTCGCCCGCTGGCGCGCGGCGCCGACGGCAAGCTGGAGCCGATCGCGAACGCGGCGATCGGCGGCAAGGGCGATCCGGCGCACGCGAAGTTCTCCGACGAACAGAAGAAGGTGTCGGCCGACGGCTTCTACGCGCGCATGGGCAAGCTGATCAACCCGTCGGGATTGGAAGCAGAGAAGGCGTACCGCGAGACGCTGGACGCGCTGGTCGAGCAGATGACCGTGCGGGTCGGCTCGGTCGACAACGGCGAGAAGTATCAGAAGGAGAAGGGGGCGGGGCAGACCATCCCGATGCCCGACGGCGCGAAGATCTTCGAGACCACCGGCCCGTGGGAGGACTACGCGACGCCGTCGCGCGACATGCGCCTGCTGATCGCGATGAACGTGCTGCTGTCGCTGCCCGATCGGATCGTCAAGCACCCGGAGCTGTTCAACCTGGCCGGCAAGAAGCCGGAGGCGGTGCGCGACGCGATCGCGAAGCTGCACGCCAGCACGGTCGGCACGCGCGGCATCACCTACACGCGCACCGACGGGACGCCGTGGAAGCTGACCGTCGCGGACCTGCTGGCGCGGCGCGCGGCGCTGGAGATCGCCTACAACCCGAACGACTGCGTCGAGCTGCGCTGGGGCGCCGCCGAAGGATCGCCCGAGGCCGCCACCTGCAAGCGCCGCCTTCCTCCCGAGCAAAAGACGAAGATGGCCGAGTACCGCGTCTGGTTCCACGAGGCCCGCCGCCCGTCGCGATGACGCGGGCGTGGCTGTGGCCTGCGCTCGCCTTGGCCGCATGCGCGGGGCCGAAGAGCGTCGGCACGTCGTGGGTGATGCAGCCGGCGGGCGCGGGCGCCTGTACGGCCGCAGAGACCGCGAACGGCAGTTGCTTCCTGATCGACGACTGGCAAGAGATGATGGTGCCGCCCGTCGTCGTGGGGCCGGGGCGCATCCTGGTCGTAACGCGCGCCGGCCTGCGCCGCGATCGCGCGCGGGCGCCCGCGGCGGATCCTTTCGTCATCGAGGAGATCACCCGGGCGGGTGAGCAACGGGTCGCTGACGGCTCCTGTCCGGGACGGCATCCGACGCTGTCGCAGGTGGTCGGTCTGGTCCGGTTGCCGTCGGGCGACATCGGTCTCGCTTGTCTCGAGGATGGAAAGCTCGAAGGTTGTGTTCCGGAGGAGCCGGTATGTGACGACTGGGAAGACCGCGAGGTTCCCGACGAGCTGGCGCCTTGCTCGCGTGGTCGTTCGTGCAACGCCGGATTCGTGCACTTCGGCGTGGTTGATCGCGCGCGCGGCGCGATCGTATGGCGCTGGCGCAAGCAGATCGAGTTCGGCCTCCAGGCGCAGGACGTCCACGTCGCCGCGGTGGGCGACCGCGTCGCGGCGTTGTACCGGGGGATCAATCCTCCCCACCTTGGTTGGAACGTCGTCTTCGGTCCGGACGACGCGCCGCGTGTCAGGCGCTCGGGCGACGTCGAGCTGGCCGACGTTCCGACGGCGGTGTTCAGCGCAGGCGGCGACCTAAAGGCGATCTTCAAGGCCGGCGGTCGCGCGCCGACGTATCGCGAGCTCACCATCGCGAAGGACGGTGCGACGTCCGTCGTCGATCTCGACCAGCGCGGGCGCGTGACGGCGAGCGAGCTGCGGGAGCCGTGCCTCGCGGAGGACGGCGACGGATCGCTGACCGTCTCGCTGCCTTACCCCGAGGAGGGCCGCGGTCCCGACGAGATGCCGTCGCCCGCGCGCCACGTGTTGACGCTTCGTTATCCGAACGCGATCGCTCCGCGCGGTCCGGACGTGTTTCCGACGGCGCGCGCATCGTGCGCGCCCTGGATTGTCGCGCTGGACGCCGATTCGTCCCGCGCGTCGTTCGACGCCGTCGGACCGATCATCGTGTACGCGATCGGCGGCGGCCCGAATCGTCCCCGAACTCTTCGCGTGGAACGCCGCGCGCGGTAAACCGGCGCCGCCCGGGAATAGCCGCCCGGAGCTCGCGGTTGGGCTGGCGATGGAGATGGTTGGTGACGCGCTCGAAGGCATCCTGCGCGTCGTGCGCGAGACGCGCGCGCCGCTGGTCGCCGCGCTGTGGGCGCTGGTCGCGTTCGTGGTGGCGGCGATCCTGATCCGGCGCCGGCAAGACAACTTCGGATGGAAGCTGGGCGCGTCGCTGCTGGCGTTCGGCGGCGCCGCAGGCGCGCTGTTGTGGTGGTCGCTGCAGCCCGGTGCGAGCTACTACTTCTTCGTCGACGAGGTCGCCCCGAAGAAACTGGCGATTCGCCTGCACCGCGCCCCGATCCGCGTCCACGGCAAGGTCGTCGTCGGTTCGCTGGAGCAACAGAAAGGGACGGACGTGTATCGCTTCTGGATGGAAGGGCGCGGCGAGCGGCCGAGCGCGGTGATCGAGGCGCACTACATCGGCAGGCTGCCGGATACCTTCCGATCGGGTAGCGAGATTGTCGCGACGGGAATGCTGAGCGACGACGGGAGCGTGAACGTCGAACGGGACGGCATCTTGACGATGTGCCCGGGCAAGTACGACGGCCCGGTGGCGCGATGATCGAAGAGGTGTTGCGAGACGCGCTCGATGCGGCGCGCGCGCCGGTGCCGCTGCCGCTGATCGCGATGTGGGCGGCGGTCGCCGTCGTCGCGGCGGTGATCGTGGTGCGCTTGCGCAACGGCGACTTCGGGTGGGGGCCGGGAGCTGCGCTGTTCGCGATCGGCGGCGCGTCGGTCGCCTTGCTTTGTGCGGTGGGACGGCCGCAGGGGGCAACGACCTACAAGTTCGTCGACCAGGTCGTCGCCGAGCAGCGGATGCTGCGCGCGTGTCGCGCGCACCTGCAGGTCCACGGCCGCGTGGTGCCCGGATCGATCGAACGCCGTCTCGGCACCGACCAGTACCGGTTCCGGCTGGAGAGCCGCTCCGATCGGCCGCCCGCGACGCTGGAGGTGCGCTACGACGGCCTCGTGCCCGACACGTTTCGCTCGGGCGCCGAGATCACCGCGAAGGGGACGCTGGTCCGCGACGGAAGCCTGGACGTCGAGCCCGACGGAATCATGGCGAAGTGTCCGACAATGATCTGGCCCTTGCCGGAGCCCGAGTGGAGGCCCGCCGAGCCGGGCCCGTGATACCGTGCGCGCATGGCCAAGTCAGCGTGTCCGGTTTCTAAGACCCAATTTCTTGAAAAGGCGGAGGCGGTCAAGATCGTCATCGGCACGTCGGAGCTGGTCGCCGACAAGCGCGAGTTCTCGACCGGATCGTTCGGCTGGTACTACAACGGCAAGATCACGATCACCGTCGACGGCAAGCCGCTGTCCGTGCAGTGCGGGATCAACTTGACTGTGG
>Ga0207651_10000089_pt1 | contig 40759 bp, 44 predicted proteins | sample KBSM23metaG_FD_184328 | JGI IMG/M metagenome (GOLD analysis project Ga0207651, IMG submission 184328) | Miscanthus rhizosphere microbial communities from Kellogg Biological Station, Michigan, USA - KBS M2-3 metaG (SPAdes) (version 2) | ecosystem: Host-associated > Plants > Roots > Rhizosphere >... | reverse complement strand
ACGTCGTCCGCATAGCTCCGCTACACGACGCCGGCATCACCATGAGACGCGAGCGTCCATGCCGAGATCTGTACTCTTGGGCGAAGATACCGTCTCATGCATGCCGAGGAGCTTCGCGCCGGTCGTGCCCGCTCACCCGGTGTCCCAAGTCAGCGAACGCACCATGCGTACACGATTTGTTCTCTTTTGTCAAGTCCGCCGTTTCCAATCCTCCCCCGCCAGGGGGAGGTGGCAGGCGCAGCCTGACGGAGGGGGAGGATGGAGGTCCTCTCTTCCACGAGCATCGCCTTCCGCCCTCTCCGCCCCCTCCCCCTGGCGGGGGAGGATTTATTGGCGCGCGGCGTCGGGACTGGAGTGCCGCGCCGCTGACGCTCCTCGCAATGACGCCTTTGCGTGCATGCCGTCATTGCGAGCCGTAGGCGAAGCAATCCAGATCGGCCGAAGAAAGGCCGCCTTCATTCCTCATCCGGGTAAGGGCCCTTGCCACCCTCGGCAATGAAGCGATCGATGCGTGCCGTCAGCACCGGCAAGGGCACCGATCCCAGCTCCAGCACCGCGTCGTGGAAAGCGCGGATGTTGAATTTCGGGCCCAATGCCGCCTCCGCTTTCGCGCGGCCCTGCCGGATCGCCATCTCGCCCAGATAATAAGACAAAGCCTGGCCGGGCCAGGAGATGTAGCGATCCACCTCGGTCTGGATCTCGTGGTCGGACAAAGCGGTATTGTCGTGGAGGAAGGCGAGCGCCTGCTCGCGCGTCCAGCCTTTATGATGGATGCCGGTATCGACCACCAGCCGCGCGGCGCGCCACATCTGGTAACTCAGCATCCCGAATCGCTCGTACGGGGACTGGTAGATACCCATCTCGTCACCAAGCCGTTCGCAATAGAGCGCCCATCCCTCGCCATAAGCCGAGATATAGATATTCTGGCGGAAGGGCGCGGCCGCTTTGTTCTCGGCCGCGAGCGGCATCTGGAACGCATGGCCGGGTGCGCTCTCGTGCAGCGTCAAGGCCGGCAATTGGTAGAGAGGGCGCGAAGGCAGGTCAGAAGTGTTGACCAGATATTGGCCCGGCCCGCCGCGTCCGGCGGTGTAGAAAGGCGCGATGTCGGCGGGCACCGGGACGATCGCGAAGCGGCGGCGGGGCAGGTGGCCGATGAACAGGCCGACCTTGCCGTCGACCAATTTGGCCGTCCAGGCGGCGCGGTCGAGCAAATCCTGCGGTGTTTTCGCGTAGAAGCGCGGATCGGTGCGGAGAAATTGGAGGAAGGCGGGGAGATCGCCCCGGAAGCCTGCCTGCTTCATCACATCGAGCATCTCGGCGCGGATCTTGCCGACCTCGGCGAGCCCGATCGCGTGAATCTGGTCCGGCGTCAGATCGACCGTGGCATAGGCCTTGATCTGTTGCGCATACCAGGCCTTGCCGTCGGGTAGCGACTCCGCCGCCAGGCTGATGCGCGCATGCGGGATATAGTCGCGCCGGAGATAGGACAAAAGCGTGCGATAGGCGGGGAGATCCTGCTGCTCGATCGCTGCCTTCGCCTCGGCACGCATCGCGGCCTGCGTGGCGGCGGGGATAGCCGCCGGCATTGCTTTGAACGGGAGATAAAGAACGCTCTCCTCTGCGGTCACGGCGCCGGCAGCCTGGGCTACCGCTTCGTCGCGACCCGCAAGAGTTACCTTCGGGGGGGTGAAGCCGCGTGCCTCGCCGCTGCGCATATTGGCGATCTGCTCGCCGAACCAGACCGGGATTTCGTGGAGCTGGTTGAGCCAGTTGCGATAATCGGCCTCGGTCCTGAACTGGCCGCGCGCGCTGTAGTTCAGGTCGCTCCAGAAGCTGCTGTCCGAATTGGCAGGCATCTCATAATCGCGCGACCGGAGGCTCGCGGCGCGCGTCTCGATGTCGAAGCGGTACACCGCATAATCGACCGCGACCGGGGCTGAGAGATCGGCTTGGTTGAGCGTATCGAGATCGGCCAGCACCTGCTGGAGATACGCCAGGCGTTTCGCCTGTGCGGCCGGGCGCACGTCCTGCAAATGCGGTGCGACGCTTTCGGCGTCCTCGCCCCCTCCGCCGTCGGCACGCGACCAGCCATATTCCCGCTCGCTGATCGCCTTGAACTTCTGGTCGTCCGGGCTTGCCGCAACTGCCTGGGCCGAGAGGCAGATCAGAAAAAGTGACAGCAGGCGCATTCGTGTCTCCGCAGCGGACATTGACTTGAAGCGGGCGCCGGCCCCAAGCGCAAGCCAATGCGCTTCTTCTCCGACAATGCAGCCCCGGTGCATCCAAGCGTCATGGCGGCGATGCAGGCAGCAGACGCGGTCGATACCGCTTATGACGGCGATGCGCTGAGCCGGGGACTGGACGCGCGCTTCTCGGCTTTGTTCGGGCGCGAGGTGAAGGTCTTGTGGGTGCCGACCGGCACTGCGGCGAACGCGCTCGCTTTGGCCGCGCTGTGCCCACCTTACGGCGGCGTGATCTGCCACCGCGATTCGCATGTGCAGAATGACGAATGCGGCGCGCCCGAATTCTACACACACGGCGCCAAATTGATCCTGGGCGAGGGCAAAGGTGCCAAGCTCACGGTGGAGGAGGTGGCGCGCGTCGCGGACGCGATCGCGAACGACGTCCACCGCGTCCAGCCGCATGCGCTGACCATCACCAACGCCACCGAATATGGCTGCGTCTATACGCCCGCCGAGGTGGCCGTGCTCGGTGCGCTTGCCCGGCAGCGCGGCTGGGGTTTCCATATGGATGGTGCGCGTTTCGCCAATGCGATCGTGACGCTGGGCTGCACGCCGGCCGAACTGGTCGAGGGCGTGGACGTGCTGAGCTTCGGCTTCGTCAAGAATGGCGGGCTTTCGGCCGAAGCGTTGGTCTTCTTCCGCTCCGATCTGGTCGAGGCGACCGAGCGGCGGCGCAAGCGCGCGGGGCATCTCCTGTCCAAGGGCCGCTATCTTGCGGCGCAGATCCACGCGATGCTCGACGGCGATCTATGGCTCGAGACGGCGCGCGCGGCGAATGCGGCGGCGCAGACGCTTGCCGAGGCCGCCAAGGGCCGGCTGATCAACCCCGTCGAGGCCAATGAGCTGTTCCTGTATATGAGCCCGCAAGAGGCTGCCGTGCTGCGCGCGCAAGGCTTCCAATTCTACGATTGGGCGGCGGGCGAGATCCGGCTGGTGACGCACTGGGCGAGCGTGCCGGCCGAGGTGGAGGCGCTTGCGCGCGCGATCGAAACATTGTGAGCGGCGCGCAACCTCTCGATACCGCCACGAAGGGGCGAGTGCTGGCGCCGTTCGCGATCGTGACGATGATCTGGGGGTCGACCTGGCTGGTCATCCACAGCCAGTTCGGACCGGTCCCGACCGAATGGTCGGTAGCGTATCGCTTCGCGATCGGCGCACTTTCGATGTTCGCAGTGGCGCTGTTGATGAAGGCTCCGCTTCGGATGCGTGCCGAGACCCATATACTCGCGGCAACGCTTGGCCTGACCATCTTCGCGATCAATTATAACGCCGTCTACGCGTCGGAATTGCACATCACATCGGGGCTGGTCGCGGTGATCTTCTCGCTGTTGGTGCCGCTCAACGCGATATTGGCGCGGGTTTTCCTGAAGCAGGATCTGTCGCGGCCCTTTCTGATCGGATCGGGTGTGGCGATGCTGGGCGTTGTCCTGCTCTTCGTCCACGAATGGCGATCGGTTGGGGGCAGTCCGCATGAAGTGACGCTGGGCATCGGGCTCGCTTTGCTGGCCGTCTCCTTCGCATCGATCGGCAATGTGCTTCAGGGCAGCCTGCGCGCCCGCGCGGTGCCGATGGCGACATTGCTGGCCTGGAGCATGACCTGGGGTTCGCTAGCCGATGCCGCTTTGGCCTGGGTCAGGACCGGCCCGCCCGTGTTCGACCTGCGGCCGTCCTATATCGCCGGCCTGCTCTATCTCGGCGTGATTGCCTCGGCGGTCGCCTTCACGCTCTACTTCAACCTGATCCGGCGGATCGGCGCGGCGCGCGGCGGCTATGTCAACGTCATGATCCCGGTGATCGCGATGGGATTTTCGACAGTGTTCGAACGCTATCGTTGGTCGATCGAGGCGGCGCTGGGCGGGCTGCTCGTGATCGCCGGACTGGCGCTCGCAATGCGCGCGCGGGGCGATGGATCCGCGCCGCGCAAAGCCTGACGGCGGCGTGATTTAGTTTCATCTGTTACTGATTCGGGGTGGTGCGGGCCCCGCGGGATGGCTTATCAGACACGCATGACCCAATATGATCTCACCGAGGACCAGCGCGCCATTCAGGAGATGGCGCAGCGCTTCACCGCTGACGCGATCACCCCGCACGCGGCCGAATGGGATGAGACGCACCATTTCCCGCGCGATGTCGTGAAGGCCGCTGCCGAGCTCGGCTTCGGCGCCATCTATGTGTCCGAGGAAGCCGGCGGCATCGGTCTCGGCCGGTTGGAGGCCGCTTTGATCATGGAGGCGATGGCCTATGGCTGTCCCTCGACCAGCGCCTTCATCTCGATCCACAATATGGCGTCGTGGATGATCGACACGTTCGGCTCGGCCGAATTGAAGGGCCGCTATCTGCCCGACATGGTAACCTGCGAACGGCTCGGCTCTTATTGCCTGACCGAGCCGGGTTCGGGCTCGGATGCCGCCGCGCTCAAGACCAAGGCCGTGCGCGATGGCGACCATTATGTCGTCACGGGCAGCAAGGCCTTCATCTCCGGCGGCGGCGTGAACGAGATTTACGTCACCATGGTCCGCACCGGCGCGGACGGGCCAAAGGGCATTTCCTGTCTCGTGATCGACAAGGACATGCCCGGCGTCAGCTTCGGTGCGAACGAGAAGAAATTGGGCTGGCGCTCGCAGCCGACCGCGCAGGTCAATTTCGACCAGGTGCGCGTGCCCGTCGCCAATCTGGTCGGCCAGGAAGGCGAAGGCTTCAGGATCGCGATGTCGGGCCTCGATGGCGGCCGGCTCAATATCGGCGCCTGCTCGCTCGGCGGTGCGCAGCGCTGCCTCGACGAGGCGATCGGTTATACGCGCGAGCGCCGCCAGTTCGGCCAGCGCATTGTCGATTTCCAGGCGACGCAATTCACGCTCGCCGACATGGAGACGGAGCTGCAGGCGGCGCGCACCATGCTCTATGCCGCCGCGGCCAAGGTGACGGCGGGTGCGCCCGACAAGACCAAGTTCGCGGCGATGGCCAAACGACTCGCGACCGACACCGGATCGGCGGTGGTCGACCGCGCGCTGCAGCTTCATGGCGGTTATGGCTACCTGCAGGATTATCCGGTCGAGCGCTTCTTCCGCGACCTGCGCGTCCATCGCATCCTGGAAGGGACGAACGAGATCATGCGCGTGATCATCGCGCGCGAGCTGCTTAGGCAATGACCGACGAAATATTGGCCTTCACCGAAGGCAAGGTCGGCCGCCTCCGGCTCAACCGCCCCAAGGCGATCCATGCGCTCAACGAGCCGATGTGCCGCGCCATGATGGAGGCGCTCGTGGCATGGCGTAACGACCCGAACGTGGAATTGGTGCTGCTCGACCATGCCGAGGGTCGCGGTTTCTGCGCGGGTGGCGATGTGCGCGCCGTGGCCGAAAGCGGCAAGGGCGACGGCGTCGCAGCGCGCGCGTTCTTCCACACCGAATATCAGCTCAACCACCTGCTCTTCACTTATGCCAAGCCGGTGGTGAGCTTCCTCGACGGAATCGTGATGGGCGGAGGCGTCGGGATTGGCATGCCGGCGAAATTTCGCGTCGCGACCGAACGGACGATATTTGCCATGCCGGAAGCGACGATCGGCCTGTTTCCCGACGTCGGCGGCGGCTGGTATCTATCGCGGCTGCCGGGCCGTCTCGGCCAATATCTCGCGTTGACTGCGGCGCGCCTCGACGGGGCGGACGCCAAAGCGATCGGCCTCGCCACGCATTACATCCCGTCCGACGCGTTGGAGGATGCGAAGGCGAAGCTGGTCGCCGATCCGCGTGACGTCGAAGCGATTCTCGATGCGGCATCCGTCACGCCGCCCGGGGCGCCGATCCTTACCCAGCGCGGTGAGATCGATCGCCTGTTCGCTGCCGATACGCTCGAGGAAATCCTCGCCTTGCTCGAGGCCGACAATGGCGAATGGGCGCAGAAGGCGCTCGCCGGCCTGCGAACCAAGTCGCCGCAATCGTGCAAGGTCGCGCTTCGCCTGCTGCGCGAGGGGGCCCGGCGAAACGATTTCGGGCAGGAAATGGAGGCCGAATATGGCCTTGCCGCGCACGTTTCGATGCGCCCCGATTTCATCGAGGGTGTGCGTGCGCTTCTGGTCGACAAGGACAATGCGCCGGTCTGGAATCCGGCGACGCCCGAAGGCGTGACCGAAACCATGCTCGACACCATCTTCGCAGCGCTGCCCGCCGACGAGGCGTGGCAGCCGCTCAGGCTCTGAGGAGGACCCGATGCCGGATTACGAAACCATCCTGATCGAGCGCCACGACGCGGTCACGCTCGTCCGCCTCAACCGCCCGCAGGCGCTGAACGCGCTCAACAGCCAGGTCCTGCGCGAGTTGATCGACGCGTTCGCCGCTTATGACGCCGATCCGGCGCAGCGCTGCCTGGTGCTGACCGGTAGCGAAAAGGCTTTCGCCGCAGGCGCGGACATCAAGGAGATGCAGGCGCAGGGCTTTGCCGACATGTATGGCAGCAACTTCTTCGCCGGATGGGAGAAGGTGACCGCAACGCGCAAACCCTGGTTCGCGGCGGTGTCGGGCTTCGCACTTGGCGGCGGGTGCGAGGTTGCGATGATGGCTGACTTCATCCTCGCCGCCGACAGCGCCAAATTCGGCCAGCCCGAGATCAAGCTTGGCGTTGGCCCGGGCATGGGCGGATCGCAGCGCCTCACCCGCGCGGTCGGCAAGGCCAAGGCGATGGATATGTGCCTGACGGGGCGGATGATGGGCGCGGAGGAAGCCGAGCGTTCTGGCCTGGTGTCGCGGATCGTGCCTGCCGCGAGCCTGATCGACGAGGCGCTCAAGATCGCCACCGAGATCGCCGCAATGCCGCCGCTGGCCGCGATCGCTGTCAAGGAGATGGTCAATTCCGCATTCGAAAGCGGGCTTGCGCAGGGCATCACTTTCGAACGCCGCCTGTTCCACGGCCTGTTCGGGACCGAGGATCAGAAGGAAGGTATGAGCGCTTTCGTCGAGAAACGTCCGGGCAACTGGACGGGGAAATGATGTTTTCTCGTCACCCCAGCGAAAGCTGGGGTCTCGGAAGGCCAGGCGGAATGTTACTTGCTGGGATGCCAGCTTTCGCTGGCATGACGAGCATTGGGAAGCGGAGAGCGTGTCGTGAAGATCGGTTTCATCGGGCTCGGCAATATGGGCGGCGGCATGGCCGCGAACCTCGTCAGGGCGGGGCATGATGTGCGGGCCTTCGATTTGGCCGAGGCGGCGCTGGCGCATGCGGTCGAGAACGGTTGTTCGCGCGTGGGCAGCGCGCCCGATGCGGCGGCGGATGCCGATGCGATCGTCACCATGCTGCCCGCGGGCAAGCATGTGCGGCAGGTCTACGCCGATTCGGTAATCGGTACGGCGACCGGCAGTGCCATCCTGATCGATTGCTCGACGATCGATGTCGCCAGCGCCAAGGCGGTCGCAGCGCAGGCCGCCGAGCAGGGCTATCAGATGGTCGATGCGCCGGTCTCGGGCGGGATCGCGGCGGCCAACGGCGGCACGCTTACCTTCATGGTCGGGGGCTCGGACGACGGTTTTGCCCGTGCCCAACCGATCCTGGCGGCGATGGGCAAAGCGGTGATCCATGCAGGACTAAGCGGCGCGGGCCAGGCGGCCAAGATCGCGAACAACATGCTGCTCGGCGCGACCATGGTCGCGACGTGCGAGGCCTTCCTGCTCGCGAAGAAACTCGGGCTCGACCTCCAGACCTTCTATGACATTTCGTCCAAGGCGAGCGGGCAGAGCTGGTCGATGACGAGCTATTGCCCGGTGCCGGGCGTCGGGCCGGAGACGCCCGCGGACCGCGACTATCAGGGAGGCTTCGCAGCGGCCTTGATGCTCAAGGATTTGAAGCTGGCGATGGCGGCCGCGCAGGATGCCGACGCGAGCGTGCCGATGGGCGCCGCGGCGGAAGCGCTCTACCAGGCTTTTGCGAATGGCGGCGGCGGTGGTCTCGATTTTTCCGCGATCATCCGGATGTTGGAGGGGGAGCGGGAGAAAAGCTAATTTCCTCCCGTTCGGCCTGAGCTTGTCGAAGGCCTGCCTTTTCTTTAACGCGCGAGAGCCGGCTGACTTCGTCCCAATCGCTGCGGATGAGCGCCATTTTCTTGGCCCGACTCCAGCCCTTGATTCGGCGTTCCGCCACGAGGGCCTCTTCGCGACTTGAGAAGCTTTCCGACCAGACCAGTTTCACGGGCATGTGATCCCTGACGAAACCTGGAGTTTCGCCCCTCTCATGCTGCGCCATGCGACGTTCAAGATCGTCGGTATGGCCGACGTAGAAAGCGCCGCCGTTGCAGTGGAGCATGTAAGTCCAGAAGCTCATGCGTGCATAAAGGAGGAAGGGCAGGCCTTCGACAAGCTCAGGCCGAACGGGAAGAGTGTGTCACCCCAGCGCCTTCTGCCGCCGCCTCTGCACCGAGGAGCCAAGCCCGATAGCCTCCCGATATTTGGCCACGGTGCGCCGCGCGATGTCGAAACCCTTCGCGTTGAGGATTTCCACCAGTTTGTCGTCCGACAGGATGTCGCTGCCTTCGTCGGCAATCAGCTTGGCGATGTGGCTCTTCACCGCTTCGGCCGAGACGCCCTCGCCGTCGGCGCCGGAGACGCCGCTGGTGAAGAAATATTTGAGCTCGAACAGCCCGCGTTCGCACGAAAGATATTTGTTCGAGGTGACTCGGCTCACGGTCGATTCGTGCATGCCGATCGCGTCGGCCACGGTGCGCAGCGTCAGCGGTTTCAAATGAGCCACGCCCTGCAGGAAGAAAGCCTCCTGCTGTTTCACGATCTCGGTCGCGACCTTGATGATCGTGCGTGCGCGCTGATCCAGAGCCTTGATCAGCCAGTTGGCGCTGGCGAGGCAGTCGGCCAGCCAGGCCTTGCCGCTCTTGTCCTGCGCGCCTTGCGCCAGTTCGGTATAATAACGGCGGTCGATCAGCAGGCGAGGCAGGGTCGCGTTATTGAGCTCGATCGCCCAGCCGCTTCGCGTCTTCGCGATGAAAATGTCGGGCGAGACGGGGGCCGCGCGCTCGCCACCGAATCTGAGGCCGGGCTTGGGATCGTAGGCGCGCAGCTCGCGGATCATGTCCGCGAAATCCTCTTCGTCGACCCCGCAGAGCCGGCGGAGTTGCGGAAGCTGGCCCTTGGCAAGCATTTCGAGATTGCCGAGCATCGTCGCCATCGCCGGATCGTAGCGATCGGCCTCCTTCGCCTGCAGCGCGAGGCATTCGCCAAGGTCGCGCGCGCCGACGCCGGTCGGATCGAAGCTCTGCACGATCCTGAGGATGCGTTCGAGATAAGCATCTTCAACGTCGAGCATCTCGGCCATTTCGGAGATCGGCGTCGTAAGATAGCCGGCCTCGTCGATCGCATCGATGATGCGCGCCGCGATCGCCAGTTCCTCGCCGTCCAGCACTTCGCCCGCCTGGGCGAGCAGATGGTCGATCAGACCGGGCGCGTCGGCCGCGAGCGCATCCATGTCTGGCCCGTCTTCGGGCGCCGCGCCGCCAATCCCGTCCATGCCGAGCTGGCCGCCCGAGCCGCCGGCCATGTCGGAGGGGCTGTCATGATGAAAGGTCTCGGCATCGTAATCGACATCGAGCGGGGCATCGGTCTGCGCGTCGCCTGCCTCGATCAGCCGGTCGGCGGTGACGGGCTCGACGTCCTCGCCGAAATCGTCGCCCGCATCGGTCTGCGCTTCCGCCTGTTGCGGCTCGCCGTCCTCCCCGCCCGCGGCGAGCAGCGGATTCTTCTCCAGTTCCTCGGCAATGACGCCTTCGAGCTCGAGGTTGGACAGCGCCAGCAGCTTGATCGCCTGCTGCAGCTGGGGCGTCATGACCAGCGACTGCGACTGGCGCAGATCGAGGCGGGGCGCGAGGCTCATAGGATGGTCATTTTGGGGTCAGAGCGCGAAGCTCTCCCCGAGGTAGAGGCGGCGCACATCCTCGTTCGCCACCAGCTCGGCCGGGCTGCCCTGGAAGAGCACGCGCCCATCGTAAATGATGCAGGCGCGGTCGACGATGTCGAGCGTCTCGCGGACATTGTGATCGGTGATCAATACGCCAATGTCGCGCCGCTTCAGATCCTTGACCAGGTCGCGAATGTCGGAGATCGAGATCGGGTCGATGCCCGCAAATGGCTCGTCGAGCAGCATGATCGAGGGTGAGGCGGCAAGCGCGCGCGCGATCTCGCAGCGCCGCCGTTCGCCGCCGGAGAGCGCCATCGCCGACGCGTCGCGCAGCCGCTCGAGATGGAATTCGCCGAGTAGTGCGTCGAGTCGAGCCTCGCGCGCCGCCTTGTCCGGCTCGGAGGTCTCGAGCACCGCCATGATGTTTTGCGCGACGGTAAGGCCGCGGAAGATCGAGGTCTCCTGCGGCAAATAGCCCAGGCCTAATATCGCGCGACGATACATGGGGAGCGCGGTCACGTCGTTGCCGTCTAGCAGGATGCGGCCTTCGTCCGGCTTCACCAGGCCCATCACCGAATAGAAACAGGTGGTCTTGCCCGCGCCGTTCGGGCCGAGCAGGCCGACCACTTCGCCGCGCGCGACGTCGAGGCTTACGTCGTGCAGTACCTGGCGTTTGTCATAGGCCTTGGCGATCGAGACGATCGACAGGCCGCACCCTTCCGCGTTGCGCGAGAGGCAGCTTTCGGGTTCGGCGATCGCAATGTCGGTCATGCTCGCTCTTTCATTCGCGTGATCCGGGTAGCGCAAGCTTACACGCCATGAAACGGCAAGTTTCTTGCATCAGGAGCAATTCGGCTGAATCCGGGATGAAGAGCGGCCGATTTTGCGCGAATTGTCGCGCGCTTGCGTCTATTTCGGCGGAGCCGCGCCAGCGGCGGGAGGGGGCGTGGTCGAAGCCTGGGCGCGCTTGGGCACAGTGAAATGACCCGTAACGCGGCCGCCATTGGCCGGGCTGAGGCCGCCACCGACCGCATTGCCGTCCACCGTCGCGCGGCCGCTGTTCATGTCGATCACGAGGCGCGCACCGTTCACCACGTTGGTGCCGCGCGTCAACGTCACGCCGCCGATCAGCGTGATCAGCTTGCGGTTGAGGTCATAGATGCCGAAATTGCCCTTGGCGCGCTCGGTCGGCGAGACCACGGTGACGCCGCCTGACGCGTCGATGCGCTGGATCTGCGGATCCTGACCGGGCTGAGTGGCGTGGGTGTAAGCGACGGTCATGCGCTGCGCATCCATCGTCATATCGCCCTGCACGGCATGGACGTTGCCCGACCAGATGGCGCGGTCGGCCCGGTCCTGAACCTCGATATGATTGGACGAGATGTCGATCGGGGCGTTGCTGTCATGCCCCTTCAGGGCGGAAAAACCCTGCTGCGCGAGCGCGGGGGCCGCGATCAGGACGAGCGCGAAAAGGGGCAGGGGTCGGATCATGGCGCGGCTCTGGCCCGGCGTTGAACGATATGCAAGCGTGCGCGCCCGTCGAGCCGCACGATGTGGCGTTCGAGGTCGGCGCTCATCCGGTCGGCGGAGAAATGGCCAAGCGGCATGTTTCCGACAACCGGCGCGCGGCTGTGCGCCATGCGCTCGTCCATATCCACGAACACGTCGCGCGTGGTGATGTGGTAGCCATCGGCGCTGTCGAGCTGCACCGGGCCGTCGATCGCGATATTCTGATTGTCCATGTCGTAACGGCCCTGATTCGCGCGAATCATCGCCGGGCCGCCCTGCAGCTGGATCGTCGCATCGAGCTGGGTGAGATGGACGATCGGATCGCGTGAGGTCGCTTGTACCGCGGAGGCCGCTTCGAGCGTGAAGGCTTCGCCCTTACTGTTCTCGCCACGATAGGTGGCGCGGGTCACGCGCATCCGCTCCTTGGCGACATCGACCCGGTCCTTCGACAATACGAAACTGATGTCGCGCCCGACCGTGAGCGGCGCCAGCGCGAGGAAAGCCGCGAGCACGCCGACTGCCATCGGCAGCAGGATGCGCAACGTCGCGATCAGCCGGTCATGACTGCTGCCGGCCGCCGCCCAGATGCGGCGTTCCTCGCGTTGCTGTTCGGCGAGCTGAGACACGGTCGCGCGCGCTCAGATATGGGCGAAGATATCGATTTCGGGCCAGCCGGCGAGATCGAGCTCGGCGCGTGCTGGCAGGAAATCGAAGCAGGCCTGTGCAAGTCCGGTGCGGTTCTCGCGAGCCAGCCGTTCGTCGAGCAGCGTCCGCAGCTGATGCAGGTAGCGGACGTCGGAGGCGGCATAGTCCTTTTGCGCGTCGCTTAGCTCGCTCGCGCCCCAGTCGGACGATTGCTGCTGTTTGGAGATTTCCTGCCCCAGCAATTCGCGCACAAGTTCTTTCAGTCCATGGCGGTCGGTATAGGTGCGGATAAGGCGTGACGCGGTCTTGGTGCAATAAACGGGCGCCGCTACCACATCCAGATAATGGCGGATGGCGGCGAGATCGAACCGCGCGAAATGATAGAGCTTCAGCCGGCCGGGATCGCCCAGGACCGCGCGCAGATTGGGCGCGGCGTAGCTGCTGCCGGGGCCGAAGCGGACGAGATGCTCATCGCCGCCGCCGTCCGAAATCTGGACGAGGCATAACCGGTCGCGAAGGGTATTGAGACCCATCGTCTCGGTATCGACCGCGACCGGCCCCGGAGCCAGCGCATCGGCGGGCAGATCTTCTTCATGCAAATAGACGCTCATAAAGGGCAGATAGGCGCGTGCGACGGAACGCTCAATGCCAACGATCGTTTCGGGGGTGCAATGCGGCAAAAGCACTCGCGGTCTGGACCAAACTACTATAAGGGCCGATCTTGGCTTGGCATGACCTGCTTCGCCGCAAGGTTCGCGAGTCGCCTGCCCGGCGTCCGTGGATGGAATGACAGGGGCGAATTCGGGAAGATTTTGACGGCATGAGTTTCGATCGTGGGCGGCGCGGGCAGCGCGGCGGCAAGGACAAGCGCGACGGCTTTGGCGAAGACAGCGGCGGCTTCGGCGGTGGCGATTTCGGCGGCGGTTTCGGTGGCGGTGGTGATCGCTTCGGCGGCGGCGGCGGCGGTTATCGCGGCGGTGGCGACCGCTTCGGCGGCGGCGGCGGCGGCAATTTCGGCGGCGGCGGCGATCGCTTCGGCGGCGGTGGCGGCGGCGGTGGCTATCGCGGCGGCGGCGGTGGCGGCTTCGGCGGCGGCGGCGGCGGCGGTCGCGGTATGCCCGCCCAGGTCATTGGCGAAGCCAAGGGCACCGTCAAATTCTTCAATGGTCAGAAGGGCTTCGGCTTCATCGTCCGTGACGATGGCGGCGAGGATGTGTTCGTGCACATCTCCGCGGTCGAGCAGGCCGGTCTCTCCGGCCTGGGCGAGGGCCAGACGCTTGCGTTCAGCCTGGTCGATCGTGGTGGCCGCGTCTCGGCGACCAATCTTCAGCTCGAAGGCGACGTGGTTCCGGTCAGCGAGGGCCGTGCGCCTGCCGCTCCTGGTGGCCCCGGCGGCGATCGTGGCGGCCCGCAGCGTCAGCTGACTGGCGAGCGCGCGAGCGGTGTGGTGAAGTTCTTCAACGCCATGAAGGGCTTCGGCTTCATCCAGCGCGATGACGGCCAGCCGGACGCCTTCGTGCATATTTCGGCGGTTGAGCGGGCGGGGATGCCGACGCTCAATGAGGGCGACCGGCTCGAGTTCGAACTCGAGGTGGACCGTCGCGGCAAATATGCCGCGGTCAATCTGGCCCCGTCGTCCGAAGGCTGATTCGCCAGCGAATCGCAGACAAGGCCCGGCCGCAGCCATGCGGTCGGGCTTTTTCTTGCCTGAAAGGACCGATTCGTTGGGGCGCATCCCGCGTTAAGCCGTCACGCTGTCCGGAGATTTGAAATGCGCCTACCCGCGATCCTCGGCGCTCTTGCTCTGGCCTTGCCGGCAGGGGCCGCCGCCATTCCCGCGCCGCATGTTCGCGCGCAGGGCTTCGATCAGCTCACCCAACCCCTCCCACTGCCCTATGACGAGAGCGCCGATGCCATGGCGGCGGTGAACAAGGCGCGCGCGCGCGCCAGGGCTGGCCGTAAATTACTGTTGATCGACCTCGGCGGCAATTGGTGCCTCGATTGCCGTATTCTCGCGGGAACGATCGACCTGCCAGAAGTCGGTGCCTTCGTCCGTCGCCACTATGAACTGGTCACGGTCGATGTTGGGCGGTTCGACAAGAATCTGAATGTTCCCGCGCGTTACGGCATCACCCAGCGGCTGGCGGGCGTTCCCGCCCTCCTCGTCGTGGATCCGCGTACCAACAAATTGCTCGATGCCGGTCACATCGCCGCGCTGGCGGACGCGCGCAGTATGACCCCGCAAGCGCTGGCCAACTGGCTCGCGCAATGGGCGCGATGACTTAGCCGATATCCAGCGGTGCGTACGGAGGTCGAACGGGGCTCCGTTCAAATATGGACGCGCTGATCCTCGGCGAGCGCCTCGTGCAGCGCATTGCGGATCGCGATCAAGGCGCCGACATCGGTAGGCGCAGCTGGCGCCGGGGCGGCCACGATCGTTGTCGGCGCCGGCTTGGGGAGCGCTTCCCCGCCGCCACCTTCAGCGAGCAGTTTCTGCACGCCGCGCATCGTATAGCCTTCGTGGTTGAGCAGGCGGTCGATTCGGCGTGCAAGCGCAACGTCGGCGGGCCGATAATAACGGCGGTTGCCCGCCCGCTGCAGCGGGCGAAGCTGAGGAAAGCGCGTCTCCCAGTAGCGCAGGATATGCTGGGGCAGGCCGAGCTCGGCCGCGACCTCCCCAATCGTACGAAATGCGCCCTCCGCCTTGCCAGACGGATCGGTCATTTCAGCCCGCGCGGACGATTCGGTCGCGCAGCGTCTGGCTGGCGCGGAAGGTCAGAACCCGGCGCGGCGCGATTGGAACCTCTACGCCGGACTTGGGATTACGACCGACCCGCTCCGCCTTGTCGCGCAACACGAAGGTGCCGAAACCGGAAATCTTGACGTTCTCACCCTCTGCGAGCGCCTCGCACATATGTTTGATCACCTGCTCGACCAGGCTGGCGCATTGCGAGCGCGGCAATCCGATTTCGCCGTGCAGAATCTCCGAAAGATCCGCGCGGGTCAGAGTATCCGCCGCCATCATGTCTGCTTCGGCCATGTTTTCCCCCCACGCCCGATCCCTTGAAGCGACAATTCTTAAACCAAATGGCGCCCAGAAAACAAGTCGTTGGACGAGAATTCGCGCAGTCTTTCTTGGCGGAGTGCCCAGTTCCGGTAAATGCCCGCGACTCGACCCTCGCTTAAGGTCACATCACCTGGGCTTTCAGCACGCCCGGATCAGTCGCGAGATCGGTCGTGGCGGCGAGGGGGGCGGACAGAGGCACGCGACGGCTGCCGCACAAGGAAAAGCATGGCGCATCCTCGCCTCCTTCGAACGGATTGCGTGGAAATATGCGCGAATCGGGCCGTCGCAAAGACATGGCCCCGGATCGCACCCGATCCGGATGCGACGCTCAGTAGCGTGCGACCGCGGCGCCCCAGGTGAAGCCGCCACCCATCGCCTCAAGCACGAGCAGGTCGCCGCGCTTGATGCGCCCGTCGCGCACGGCAACGTCCAGCGCGAGTGGAACCGACGCCGCGGAGGTGTTGGCATGTTCGTCGACGGTGATGATCACGCGGTCCGGCGAGAGGCCAAGCTTGCGTGCGGTCGCGTCGAGAATGCGGCGATTCGCCTGGTGCGGCACGACCCAGTCAACGTCGCTCACTGTCAGGCCGGCCTTGCCGATCGCCTCTTCAAGTACCGTAGCGAGGTTGGTCACTGCATGGCGGAAAACCTCGGATCCCTTCATGCGCAGCTTGCCGACCGTGCCGGTCGTGGAGGGCCCGCCATCGACGTAGAGCAATTGATTGTGGCGCCCGTCGGCATGAAGCGCGGTCGAAAGGACGCCGCGGTCGGTCGCGCGACCTGCGCCTTCCTCGGCCGTGAGCACGACCGCGCCTGCGCCATCCCCAAACAGCACGCAGGTCGCGCGATCCTCCCAGTCGAGGATGCGGCTGAACGTCTCCGCGCCGATCACCAGCGCATTGGTGCTGCCACCGCCGCGAATCATGCTCTCGGCCACCGAAAGTGCATAGAGAAAGCCTGAACAGACCGCCGCGACGTCGAACGCAACGCAATCGCGGATGCCGAGCGCATGCTGGACTTTGGTCGCGGTGGCCGGGAAGGTCTGATCGGGCGTGGCGGTGGCGAGCACGATCAGGTCGATCTCACCCGCGTTCATGCCGGCGGCATCGAGCGCCTTCTGTGCGGCCTCGGTCGCGAGCGTCGCGGTGGTCTCACCCTCGCCCGCGATATGACGCGCGCGGATCCCGGTGCGCTCGACGATCCATTCGTCCGACGTATCGACCGTCTGCGCCAGCTCGTCATTGGTGACGCGGCGCGAGGGCAGCGCCGATCCGGTGCCGGCGATGGTCGCGCGGCGCGTCATGCCGACGGCTCGGGCACGGTGATGGCGGCAAGATCGGCGGCGATGCGGTCGGTGAGTCGGCCGCGCGCGAGCTTGGTCGCGACCTCGATCGCATTGGCGAAGCCTTCGATCGAGGTGCTGCCATGGCTCTTAACGACGGTGCCGTTGAGGCCGAGGAAGACCGCGCCGTTGCGCATATTGGGATCCATGCCCTTGCGCAGCAGGGTAATCGCCGGTTTCGACAGCATGAAGCCGAATTTGGAGCGCAGCGAACTGGTGAAGGATCGGCGCAGCAGGTCGGCGATGAAGCGCGCTGTGCCTTCCGCCGTCTTGAGCGCGATATTGCCGGAAAAGCCGTCCGAGACGATCACATCGGTCTCGCCGCGGCCGAGGCTGCTGGCCTCGGCGAAGCCGTCGAAGCGCAAGGGCAGATGGTCGGCGGCGCGCAGCATCGCGGCGGCCTCGCGCAGGCTTTCCGTGCCTTTCAGCTCCTCCGTGCCGATATTGAGCAGGCGTACGGTCGGCAGCTCCGTATCGTGCAGGATGCGGGCATAGGCCGCGCCCATCACCGCGAACTGGAACAGGTTGCGGGCGTCGCACTCGGTATTGGCACCGAGATCAAGCATCACCAGATCATGCGCTCCCAGCGTGGGCAGCAGGGCCGCGAGCGCGGGGCGATCGATGCCAGGGATGGTGCGCAGCGCGATCTTGGCCATCGCCATCAGTGCGCCGGTATTGCCCGCCGAGATAGCGGCGTCGGCCCGGCCTTCTTTGACCGCATTGATCGCCATGCCCATCGAGGTGGTCTTGGCACGGCGAATCGCCTGGCTGGGCTTGTCTTCCCCGGTAATGGCGTCGGGTGTGTGAACGATGGTGACGTGATCGGCGAATTCGGGATGGCGCGCGCACTCCGCACGCACGACCGCTTCATCCCCGAACAGGGTAAAGCACAGGCCGGGATCCCGTTTCAAGGCAAGCGCGACGCCGGCGACCGCGATCGCCGGACCGCCGTCGCCCCCCATCGCATCGATCGCGAGACAGGGACCCAAGTTCAAACCCCCGCCTTTACCGCCAATTAGTTGCCGACCGGCAGAATCTCGCGACCGTTATAATGACCGCAATGGCCACAGAGATTGTGGGGCTGCTTCAGCTCGCCGCAATTCGGGCATTCCTGGAACGATTCGGCGCTCAGCGCATGGTGGCTGCGACGCATGTTCCGCTTGGACGGCGAGGTTTTTCTTTTAGGGACTGCCATCTCGGCACCTGTTCCATTTTGTAGACGATAAAGTCGGTAAAAAACGATAGGACGCGCTTCGCCGTTGGCCGGGGCGGCTTTTGAAGCCGCGGGCCTCCGGTTGGGCGCGTCGCGAAGGCGCTGCCCTATAGCGAATTCGGCCGAGGTTGCAAGGCCGTGGGGAGGAACGTCGATGCACATTGCCGCAGCACCACAGATCACCCTGATCATCGCCGCCGCGCTTGGCCTGCTCAACGTCTGGCTGGGTGCCCGCGTGGTCCGCGTGCGCGTCTCGCGCAAGGTCTCGCTTGGCTATGGCGAGGTGCCGGGCATGGAGGGGCGCTGCCGCGCGCATGCCAATTTCAACGAATATGTGCCGATGGCGCTCATTTTGATGGGCCTGATCGAGATGAATGTCGGCACGTCGCGTTGGCTGTGGGGAATCGGTGCCTTGCTGGTGGTAGCGCGCGTCCTCCATCCGTTTGGCATGGATCGACCGGCGCCTAATCCCTACCGCGCGGGCGGTGCGATTCTGACCTTCGTCAGCCTGCTGACGCTGGTCGGCTGGGCGATCGCAATTTCCTACGGGATCGCGCGCTAACGTTCTAGCTGCGCGCGAGTACCCGATCGCCCACGAACGGATTGTTGTGCCGCTCGTGGGCGAAGCTCGACATCGGGCCATGACCACAGATGAAGCTCGTCTCGTCGCCGAGCGGCCATAATTTGCCGGTGATCGAGGCGATCAGGTCGGCATGGTTGCCGCGCGGGAAATCGGTGCGGCCGATCGATCCCTGAAACAGCACGTCGCCGACCTGCGCCAGCTTCGAGTCCTTGTGGTGGAAGATGACGTGGCCCGGCGTGTGGCCGGGGCAGTGATAGACGTCGAGCACCAACTCCCCGACCGTGACCTGATCGCCGTCGACCAGCCAGCGATCGGGTTCGAACGGCATCGCGTCGATCCCGAAGCGGGGACCGTCCTCTTTCAATCCCGCGATCCAGAAGCGGTCTTCCTCATGCGGCCCCTCGATCGGCACGCCGAGATCCTTCGCCAGCGCCGCCGTGCCGCCGCAATGATCGGCATGACCATGGGTGACGAGCAATTTCTCGATCGTGACCCCCGCCTGAGCGGCGGCCGCTTTCAACCGCGGCAGCTCGCCGCCGACGTCGATGAAGGCGCCGCGCATCGTCTTCGTGCACCAGATCAGAGTGCAATTCTGTTGAAACGGCGTGACCGGGATGATTGCGGCGCGGAGCGGCGGTTGCGAAGCCATCCGTCAAGAATGCCGCCCGGTGTCTCCAGGAGCAAGCAGGGAAGAGGCTTCCGGCCGATTCAGGCGCGCCCAGTTGCCGCGACGTGCCCGAACGGGCAGAGCGCCGCCAATGCTTGTCGCCGGCGCCCCCTTCGTTCTGCTCGACGATGCTCGACCGGACGGCCCGCGCTTCCTGTACCGTGACCCCATCGATATCATCGAAGCGGTCCGGCCCAAGGACGTGGTGCCGGCGCTCGAACGGCTCCGCGCCGCGGTAGCCAAGGGCAAATTCGCGGCCGGCTGGTTGGCCTATGAAGCCGGCCATGCGCTGGAACCCAGGCTCGCGCCCCTGATGTGCACGAGCGGCGCGCTGCCGCTCTTGTGGTTCGGGCTGTTCGAGCGGACGGAGCAGGTCGACGCGGCGGCGTTGAGTGCCTTGCTCGGCGACGCGGCCGGTGCGTGGATCGGCGCCCCCCATCCTGGCATCGCGCGCGCCGATTATGCGAAAGCGCATGCCCGCGTGCAGCAATTGATCGCGGCGGGCGATATCTATCAGGCCAATCTGAGCTTCCGGGCCGATGTCACGATCCGGGGAAGCCCGCTCGCCGCTTACGCACGGCTGCGGCGCAATGCGCGCGCGGGCTGGGGCGGGATCGTGCATGACGGGCGCAACTGGCTTTTGTCGTTCTCGCCCGAGCTCTTTTTCAAGAGCGATGGGGCGCATGTTGAGGCGCGACCGATGAAGGGCACCGCGCCGCGCGGGGCGGATGCGGCGGAGGACGAGGCGCTGGCAGAAGCGCTCGCTGCCGACCCCAAGCAACGCGCCGAAAACCTGATGATCGTCGACCTGATCCGCAACGATCTGTCGCGGGTGGCAAAAGCAGGCAGCGTGGTCACGCCGACCTTGTTCGCGGTCGAGCGCTATCCCACCGTCCAGCAAATGATATCGTCGGTCGAGGCCGATCTCGCGCCCGGGCGCGACGCGGTCGATCTGATCCGGGCCTTGTTCCCTTGCGGTTCGGTCACCGGCGCGCCCAAGGTGCGCGCGATGGAGGTGATTGCGGAGGTGGAGGCCGACGCGCGGGGCCCTTATACCGGCGCGATCGGTGCGCTTGCTCCCGATGGCGGCGCGGCGTTCAACGTGGCAATCCGTACTTTGGTGATGGAGGAAGGACGGGATGGCGCGCGCATCGGTCTCGGCTCGGCGGTGGTGGCGGATTCAACCGTGGACGGCGAATGGCAGGAATGTCTCGCCAAGGGAGCATTTCTGACGATGGACCAGCCGCGCTTCGATCTGTTCGAGACGATGCGGTTCGAGCCCGACGAGGGCATCGTGCGGCTGGACGAACATATCGCCCGCCTCGGCGCGAGCGCCAAGGCGTTCGGCTTCGCGTTCGACCGGCATGAGATTCGCAACGAAATGCATGCCGCCACCTTTCGTCTGACCGCGCCGTACAGGATCAAATTGATGCTGGGAGAAAGCGGGGCGGTCGCGATCGAGGTCACCCCTATTCCGGAAAGTCCGTCGGAGCCCTTCGCGGTGAAGCTGGTGCCCCTGCCGGTCGACGCGCAGGACTTTCGCCTGCGCCACAAGACCAGCGACCGCGCTTTCTATGCCGCGGCGCGCGCCAAAGCGGGCAGCTTCGAGGTCGTCTTCGAACGGCCCGACGGGCTTTTGACCGAAGGCAGCTTCACCACCTTGTTTGTGCCGAAAAACGGGACATTGGTGACCCCGCCGCTGTCGCTCGGCCTGCTGCCCGGCATCCAGCGCGCGATGCTGCTCGAAAGCGGCGAGGCGGTCGAGGGCGAGCTTACCGCCGCCGACCTCGACGGCGAATTCTACCTCGCAAATGATCTGCGCGGGCTGATGAAGGCGTATCTGGGCTGAAGTTTGTTCTCTCACGCGGAAGCCGCACCGGCCCACGCCCCCACCCGGCCTCCCATAGAATATCCTGTTTGGGAGGCCGGGTGGGGGCGTGGGCCGGTGCGGCTAAGGTTCGGTGGATGCCGAACCGCACAATCAAAAGGCTCCGCTGCGACCTCGCCAAGCTTTTGCGGACTAAAGCCAGCTTACGGTTGATGGGGCCGGAACGAGCGGGCTATAGCGCCCGCGCCTTCTCTATCTTCGGCAGAAAGACCACATCGATGAGCCTCATCTCGGCCGCGCTCGGCCGCATCAGCCCTTCGCCCACGATCGCCATGACCGGCCGCGTGCTGGAACTGAAAGCGCAGGGCGTCGATGTGATTGGCCTGTCGGCAGGCGAGCCCGATTTCGACACGCCCGATTTCGTCAAGGAAGCGGCGATCGAGGCGATCCGCGCGGGCAAGACCAAATATACCAATGTCGACGGCACCGCCGAGCTGAAGGCGGCGATCGTCGCCAAGTTCAAGCGCGACAATGCGTTGAGCTACGAGCCCGGCCAGATCAGCGTGAATGTCGGCGGCAAGCACACCTTGTTCAACGCCTTGGTCGCCACGGTCGAGGCGGGTGACGAGGTGATCATCCCCGCGCCTTACTGGGTCTCCTATCCCGACATCGTCCAATATTGCGGCGGCACGCCGGTGATCGTCTCGGCGGGCGCGGCGCAGAATTACAAGATCCAGCCCGATCAGCTCGAGGCGGCGATCACGCCCCGCACCAAGTGGCTGATCCTGAACTCGCCGTCCAACCCTACCGGCGCGGCCTATACCGAGGCCGAATTGAAGGCGCTGGGCGAGGTGCTGCTGCGCCATCCGCATGTGTGGGTGATGGCGGACGATATGTACGAGCATATCGTCTATGGCGACTTCACCTTCACCACGATCGCGCAGGTCGTGCCCGAACTCTACGAGCGCACGCTGACGGTCAACGGCTGCTCCAAGGCTTATGCCATGACCGGCTGGCGCATCGGTTTCGCTGGCGGGCCGGTTCCGCTGATCAAGGCGATGGCCAAGCTCCAGTCGCAATCGACCTCTAACCCCTGCTCGATCGCACAGGCGGCGGCGACTGCGGCGCTGAACGGCCCGCAGGACTTCCTGGCCGACCGCAACGCCGCGTTCGAAAGGCGCCGCGACCTGGTCGTGTCGATGCTCAACCAGGTCAACGGCCTGCACTGCCCGCGTCCCGAAGGCGCCTTCTACGTCTATCCCGACGTGTCGGGCCTGATCGGCAAGCAGACGCCGGGCGGCAAGACGATCGACAGCGACGCGGCCCTGATCGACTATTTCCTCGACGACGTCCGCGTCGCGGCGGTGCACGGCGCGGCCTTCGGCCTCTCGCCCGCTTTCCGTATCAGCTACGCAACCTCGGAAGCGATCCTGACCGAAGCCTGCCAGCGCATCCAGACCGCCTGCGCAGCCTTGCGTTAGTCTGATCCGCTCATGCGGGCCGGTGCGGCGCTTCGTTACGAAAGCGTGTGCGTCAGCGTGATCTCGCAGTTCAGCACTTTCGAGATCGGGCAATTAGCCTTCGCGCCCGCCGCCACCGCGGCGAATCTGTCGGCATCGATTCCCGGTACCGACGCCTTCAACGTCAGGTCCGAACGCGTGACCTTGAAGCCTTCGTCATCCTTGTCGAGCGTGACCGCGGCTTCGGTCTCGAGCGTGCCGTCCGCAAAGCCCTCGCCCGCGAGCGCGAAGGACAAGGCCATGGTGAAGCAGCTCGCATGCGCCGCCGCGATCAGCTCCTCGGGATTGGTCCCCTTCTCGTCGCCGAAACGCGTGCCGAACCCGTAGGGCGTCTCCTCAAGCACGCCCGACTGGCTGGAGATATGGCCCTTTCCGGGCTTGCCCAGGCCTTCGTAACGGGCGGATGCTGTGCGCGTGACCATATTTTTCTCCCTCCGAGTAACCGACCCAACGTCTGTCCCGTATATTCGCTGCGCCCCTAACCATTCGGCCGCGCGCGCTTATATGATGTTCTCCATTCGGAGCAGAATGATGACCCGATTTGCCCCCCGCCTGTTTGCCGGTGCCGCCGCGCTCGGACTTGCATTTGCCTTAGTCTACGGAACCGCCGGTGCCGCCGCCGAGAGTGCGGTCCACGCGCCCGCGCCGATCGTGACGGTCGCGAGCACCGCCCATTCCGAGACCGCTATCTTCGCGGGCGGCTGCTTCTGGGGCGTGCAGGGCGTGTTCCAGCATGTGAAGGGCGTGAAGAGCGCGGTCTCCGGTTTCACCGGCGGCGGTGGCGACACCGCGCATTATGAGCGCGTGTCCGACGGCGACACCGGCCATGCCGAATCGGTGCGCGTCGTGTTCGATCCGAGCCAGGTCAGCTATGCCGATCTGCTACGCGTCTATTTCTCGGTCATCACCGATCCGACCCAGCTCAACCGCCAGGGCCCCGATACGGGCACCCAATATCGCTCCGCCCTGTTCCCGACGAGCGAGGCGCAGCGCAAGGTCGCCGCCGCCTATATCGATCAGCTGCGCAAGGCCAATCTCTGGAAGCAGCCGATCGTCACCCGGATCGAGCGCGCGCAGGCCTTCTATCCGGCCGAAGCCTATCACCAGGATTATCTGACGCTGCACCCGGACTCGGGCTATATTCGCTATAACGATCTACCCAAGGTCGCGGCGTTGAAGCAGATGTACCCGCAGCTCTGGCGCGAGAAGCCCGTGCTGGTCAACGCGACGCGGGGTTAAAGATCAAACCGTCATGCCGGACCTGTTCCGGCATCCACCCATCCACAGGGGAATCCCGCGTGGCTTAGTGGACCCCGGAACAAGTCCGGGGTGACGACGGAATGATTTGTAGGGCTAAGCCGCCAGCGGAAAGCGCAGCAGCCGATCCTCCACCGGCACCAGCGCCTGCGCCGCGCCCCCGCCGACCGCGCGGATGATCACCGGGTCGTGCGCGTCCATGCCGCCGGTCAGCGCGCCGAACGCGGGCAGGATCAGCTTGGTCCCGCTCGCGACGAAACAGCGCCGCGCGACATTCCGGCCGCGCACCGTCAGGTGAAGCTTGGGGTGGAAATGGCCTGACAATTCGGGGCGCATGTCCTTTGGGTCGGCCTCGTGGCGCAACACCAGGCCATCGACCTCGGCTTCCTCGACCACCTCGCCGCCGCAATGGTCGGTCAGCACCGAATCGTGATTGCCCGTGATCCACGTCCAGCGCGTGGCCGCGGTCAGCGCGATCAGCCTGTCCCGTGCGTCGGGCGAGAGCCTTTCGCATCCTTCCCTGTCGTGGAAGCTGTCGCCCAGGCACCAGATTTCGCGCGCGCCGGTCTTGCCCTGCAAGGCAGCGAGCTCGTTGAGCGTCGCGATCGAATCATAAGGCGGCAGCATCTGTCCGCCGCGCGCATACCAGCTCGCTTTTTCGAGATGGAGGTCCGCGACCAGCAGTGCCTCGCGCGCGGGCCAGAAGAGCGCGCCCGGGCCGAGCGCGGCCAATTCGACGCCGCAGAACGAAAAGCGAACCATGGCTTGCTATAGGCATGGCCGCCCACCCCGCGCAACCGGCGCGGGACAAGTCCCGCCGCGCGACTCTTGCCGAACAGGCCACGCTTCCCTTTTTGGCCTCCAGCCGCTAAGGGCGGCGCGCTTTTTCGTAAACATCGCAAGACTGAAGGATTTCGCTTGGCGAAAGAAGAACTGCTGGAAATGCGCGGTCAGGTGGTTGAGCTCCTGCCCAACGCCATGTTCCGCGTGAAGCTCGAAAACGATCATGAGATCCTGGGCCACACGGCCGGCAAGATGCGCAAGAACCGCATCCGCGTGCTGGTCGGCGACGAGGTTCTGGTCGAGCTGACCCCCTATGATCTGACCAAGGGCCGGATCACCTACCGCTTCAAGTGACCTGCCGCGTGCAGGTCATCCCGGCATCCGCCGGGCTCCAGTAAAAGGCCTGCGCGCATTGCGCCTGATCCTCGCTTCCGCCTCTCCGCGCCGTCACGATCTGCTGGCGCGAATCGGCGTCGAGGTCGCCGCGGTCGATCCCGCCGAGATCGACGAGACGCCGCTCCCCAACGAACGACCCGCTAACCATGCTCGCCGCATCGCTGCGGCCAAGGCCGCGATCGTGGCGCCACGCCATCCCGGCGCGGTCATCCTCGCCGGGGATACGGTGGTCGCGGCTGGGCGGCGCATCCTGCCCAAGGCGGCGGATGCTGCGGAAGTGCGCGCCTGCATGAGGTTGCTCGCGGGCCGCCGTCATCATGTGCTGAGTGCGGTCACCGTGATCGATGCGGCGGGCGTCGCGCGCTATCGTCTGTCCGACAGTGTCGTCGCCTTCGGCCCGCTCACGGACAGCGAGATCCAGGCCTATGCCGACAGCGGCGAAGGCGTGGGCAAGGCCGGCGGCTATGCGATCCAGGGCCGCGCCGAGGCGTTCGTACGCTATCTGTCGGGTAGCCATTCGGGCGTGGTCGGCCTGCCTTTGTTCGAAACGCGCGCCTTGTTGCGCTCCGCCGGGATCAGAATTGGCTGAGTGGCTCTACGAGGCCGGGATCGGCGAGACTCGCGCCGCTCTGGTCGAGGCCGGGCATATCCTGGAAATGCATGTCGAGCGCGACGACGAAACGGGCCTTCGCGTCGGCACGATTCGCCGCGCGCGGCTGACGCGCAAGGCGGACGGATCGGGGCGCGGGCTGGTGACGCTCGACGGCGCGATCGCGGCGCAGCTCCAGCCCGTGCCCGCCGGGCTGACCGAGGGCTCCGCGCTGATGGTCGAGGTGATCCGCGAAGCGCTGCGCGAGGGCGCGGAGACCAAGCCCCTGCGCGTGCGGGCCGCTGCGGCCGATGCTCAACCCGCCGACGGGCCGGAGCTGCGCGCGCGGATCGCGGCGACCGGACAGCCGGTGCGGACATGCGGGCCGCGCGACCTCGATGACCATGGCTGGTCCGAAGCGCTGGAGCAGGCGGCGAGCGGGATCGTGACCACGCCCGATGTGCTGCTGCGTCTCGCGCTGACCCCCGCCATGACGTTGATCGACGTCGACGGCGCGGGTGCGCCCGCCGACGTCGCGCTGGCCGGCGCGCGCGCCGCTGGTGAGGCGATACGGCGATTCGGCATCCAGGGGTCGATCGGAATCGATCTGCCGACGATCACGGACAAGGCCGGCCGCCAGGCGGCGGCCGCCGCGCTCGACATGGTGCTGCCGCAGCCGTTCGAACGGACCGCGGTCAACGGCTTCGGTTTCCTCCAGATCGTGCGGCGGCGCGAGCGCGCCTCGCTGATCGAGACGGTGCAGGCCGATCCCGTGCTGACCGCCGCGCTTGCCTTGTTGCGCCAGGCCGAACGCGCGACCGGGCACGGCGCGGTCACGCTCCAGGCGCATCCCGCGATCGCGGCGCGGATCGGCACCCGCCCCGATTGGCTGGACGCTCTTGCGCGCACGCTGGGTGCGCCGGTCAGCTTGCGGCCCGACGAACGGCTCGCCATATCCGCGGGCCATGCCAGCCGTGCCCAAAACTAACCGTTCCGCCTGCCCGCATTGCGGCAAGCCGATGACCCCGCAGCACAAGCCCTTCTGCAGCCAGGGCTGCCGCGACCGCGACCTGATCCAGTGGCTGTCGGACGGCTATCGCATCCCGGGACCGGCCGCCGAAGAGGATGAGCAAGATTCCGCTCCGAACGGCTAGACCTTGATCGGGTCAGGCTGATTTCAGCCTGATCCGTGAATCAAGGTCCCATTTGAAGGAGCCTGATTCACGCAATCGGCGAAAGCGCACAGCGCTTTCACCAAATTATGATCAGGCTCTGGACAGCTAGCGGAACCGGCCTCTATAGGCGCGCCTCCCAACGCTTCCGTGCCCAGGTAGCTCAGTTGGTAGAGCACGTGACTGAAAATCACGGTGTCGGCGGTTCGATTCCGTCCCTGGGCACCATCCTCCAGACATTTAGCTTCCGGACATTGGGGCGGCGTTACGGCGCCAGCTTAAAGAAGCGCACCGCGTTGTTGTAGAAGATGTCGCGCCTCTGATCCTCGGTCAGGAAGGCGGCGCTCTGAATGCCCTCGACCGCCAGCCCAATCCCGTCCGGCCAGAACATCTGATCCGATCCGAACATGATCCGATCCCCAAAGCCCGCCTCCACGAGCGTCTCGAGATAATGGTGGAAATGTAGGCGTGGCGACAGCCAGGCGAGCGCGCCGGTGTCGGCATAGACATTGGGATAGAGCTGCAGGATCGCCATCGTATCCTCAAGATAGGGCCAGCCGGCGTGCATCAGGTTGAGGCGCAGCTTGGGATGCCGGTTGAGCGCTTCCTCGACCAGCCCGGGGTTCCCGAAGCGGGCGCGCGCCGACGTGCAGCAAGGGTCGAAGGTCGTTGCGCTCGGCATCGTGCCGGTGTGGAGGGACACCGGTATGTCGAGCTCTTCGGCCAGAGCGAGGTAGGGCTCGTATTTGGGGTCGCTCAACGACAAGCCTGCATATTGCGGGGTCAGTTCCCCCAGAACCTGCAACTCGCCTTTCGCGTGAAGCGCGCGGAGTACATCCACGGGCGGGAGCGGAATCTCGTCCGACCCGCGCAGTCCGGCACCGATCAGAAAACGGTCGGGGTCGCGATCATGCCAGGCGATCGCGGCCTTGAGCCTGTCGCCGTCTCCCCCGCTGACGATGCCCTTCACGATCCCGCACCTTTTCATTTCGGCGATACAGGCGGCCATATGGTCGGCCCCGCTGGCAATGGGGCTCTTCAGGCCCGAAATCGGATTGACGATGGGATGCTCGAACAATGTCGCCGCCGGGTAGGCGTGCATATGGACGTCGATGATCGGCTTTTCCGGAAGCGCGCCGGACGCGACGAGCGCGCCCGGCGTCGCCAGCGTGACGGCGGCGCCGCCGCTCAGCTTGAGGAATGTCCTGCGTGCGATCTGCATGTGCGCCTCCGAGAGAGGGACGCCACGCGCCAATGCGCGGGCAGAGGTCCCGATTGCTGGTCGCTGCGAGGGTCGCCTCCGGATCAGCCGCGATCAACTACCTCCCAGGTCGTTGATCAGGCGACCGATACGTCATTAGGGTCCGGGCCATGGCGACGACGCACACCCCGAAGACCTATCCGCCTGTGGGTGTCCTCCTGCGCGAGTGGCGCTCCGCGCGGCGGATGAGCCAGTTGGACATGGCGCTGGAATGCGGCATGTCCGCGCGCCATCTCGGCTTCGTGGAGACGGGAAAGGCGCAGCCCTCGCGTGAGGCGGTGGGACGGTTTGCCGACGCCTTGTCGCTTCCGCTGCGCGAACGGAATGCACTCCTTCTCGCGGCGGGATTTGCGGGGCAGCATGCCGAGCGCGATCTTGCCGCCCCGGCGATGGCGCGGATGCGCGACGCGGTGGATCTGATCCTGGAACATCAGAATCCCTATCCGGCTTTCCTGCTGAACCGTCATTTCGACGTGCTTGCCGCGAACGACGCGGCCGTGCGCGTAAATCGGCTGGTCATGGGAGGACGCGAAAGCAAGCATGCAAACCTGCTCCGCCAGATATTCGACCCGGATGATTTCCGGGCGGTGATCGCGAACTGGACGGACGTTGCGACCGGCTTTCTGCGCCGGTTGCACGACCATCTCGCCGCCACCCCGGGCGATGAGAAAGGCCGGGCGCTGCTCGACGAATTGCTGCTTTATCCGGGGGTGCCGCAGGAATGGCGCTTTCGTCCGATCGACAGCGCGACCGAAGCGGTTCTGACGCTCGATTTCCGGAGCCCGCGGGGGAATCTGCGGTTTTTCGAAACGATCACCGCCTTTGCCGCGCCGCTGGATGTGACGCTGGACGAATTGCGGATCGACTGCGCGTTTCCGGTGGACCAGCTTACGGCCTTGATATGCGCTGAGCTGGCCGCGGGGGCGCCGCTCTAGATCGGGCCCCGGGGCGCGGCGTCACACGGTCCAGGTCGGATCGATCGGGTAGTTGAAGATCGGGGTGAAGGTCACGCCCACCGCCTCCATATCCCGGCGGCCATCGATGACCATCTCCTTCAGGCTGTCCAGCTGTGCCGCATGCTCCTCGGAGTCCCAGACACTGACCTGCACGATCGACCCCTTCGGCGAGACGCCCGCATAGAAACGCAGGAGCCCCGGCAGCCGCCTGAGCGCCGGGATTATATATTCGGATGTCTTCCTGCTCGCGGCATCGACCTCGGCGAACCGGCCCGGATCGAAGCTCGCGCGGGAGACGCGGACGATTGCGGTTGCCGGCAGCGATTCTGCCATCGTGATTCTTTCTGACATGGGAATCCTGTCTGGGACGGGCTTCAGAAGCGAATTTCGGGGACTTTATACCAATTGCAATAGTCGAATGTTCACCGAGCCGCCGGCACCTGTTTCGATCGGTCAGGCCAGGTCCGGTTCGGCGGGTTTGTGGCTCCGGCCGTGCGGTGCCATCGGTACAGGTTCTGCTGGATCGAGCGTGTTTCCCGTCGGTCCGCTAAGGTCGTTGGTAAGCCATTTCTTGGCCTTCCAGTCGAATTCCCAGTGATCGACCAGCTGGTTGCCCTTGGAAAAAGGTTCTTGAGGCCTGGGCACCTGGTAATAGTCGCCGACGACGCGGTCCGGCGTGACAGTCAGCACCAGGAAGCCGTGATGGTCGTCCATATAGGAGTGGAGCGTCACTTCCTGGCCATCGCTGCGATCCAGCACAACCGGCGGGATCATAGCCTGATGATTGACCTTCAGCACATGGTGGAGGTTGTGATAGCCGCCCGCGCCCGTGACGAGATAGGGCGTTACATCGCCGTTTGCGGCGGTGCGTGAGATCCGCTGATAATTGTGGACATGACCGGCAAGGATCATGTCGGGCGAGCGCCCAGCTTGCTCCGCGGCCGCATCGAGAATCTCGATCATCCGTTTGCTTCCCGAATGATGATCGTCGGCCGAATAAGGCGGATGATGAAGCGCCGTGAAGAGCGGTACGTCGGTGGGCAGGGATTTCAGCTCTTCCACATACCAGTCGATCTGCGGCTGCTTGATCTGGCCGCCTTCGGGTACGTTCGAATAGAGCCCGACAATATTGAAGAGGGGAGTCGTCAGCGTCCAAAAAACGTTGGGCTGGACCATTGCGGTGCGATGCGAGTCCAGCGCTTCCGGCAGATGTACCGCTTGAGGCGCGCAAAAATTCCGCATGAAGCCATCGAGCGATTTCGAACCATCGTCGTCGAGATTCTCGCCATCGTGATTACCTGCAACCGCGAAGATCGGCCGTGGGTAAAATTCATAAGGCTCGTAAAACTGCCGGTAATATTCGCTGATCTGGCCGTTGAAATAGACGCAATCGCCGGTGATGTAGAGGAAAGACGGGTTCACGCTCGCATCCGCCGACGGGTCGAAGCTCTTTTCCATGCCCTTGGCGACGAGTTCCTGCGGCACCGCGTCCTTGATCCCGCCCATGTCCCCGTTGAGATGAAAGGTGAGCCGCCGCTTGTCGGCGATCGTCTTCATTTCATCGGCGCCGAGAATAGTGTCGAGCGCCAGGCGGAAGGGCGGGCTCCCGGTCGGATCGGGAAGCGCGCGATATTTGACGTCGCGATGCTCGGCACCGGAATCGAGGCTGACCGGGAAATGACCGAGCAGGATCGGCCGGCGACGGCCAAATGTGTGATTGTCGGTCCCGCGATAATTGTCCTTCATGCTCGCCTCCCGTCGTCCAGCCGCACCCCACCGGTGCGGCTGGTCTCGGGTCCGGAAAATAGGGCGGAACCGCTATCCTTGCATGACAAATTGATGCCGAATCGGCACGATTAAATGGACATATCGGAGCGTGAGCCTGACGCACTTAACGGTCGTATGCCCGATGGGCTGTCGCCTTAGCCCGAAGCCCAAGGAACTTAGCCCTGCTCCAGGCTTTCCCGGTGTTCGGCCTCACCATCAAGGACGGTTATGAGCGGCACCGACCTGATGACCCATTCGAAGGTCATCCTTCATCCCGATCCCCGCCGTACCGTGGTCCGGCCATTCGAGCCCAGCGATCCGGACGGCTATGCGGTGGAAGGACAATCGCGCCCGCACAGGATCGCCGAGCGCATCCTGTCGCTCGACGAAGAGGCTCTCAAGGCCGAGCTGGAGCGGATCACGGCGTCGTTCACCGGCCGCCAGGATGATGTCGAGAAGATCCTCAAGCGGCGCTTCGAGGAAGAAGTGAGCGCACTTCACATTCCCGACGGCAACGGCTTTACCCACCTGCGCAAGCTCGTGATCGGCGGTTATTTCTGCGAGGAATTCTCGTTCGAATCGACCGCGCTTTTCAATCCGAGCATCGTGCTCAGCCACGATCAATCGGGGCTGGACGAAGGCACGGTCCGCTTCTTCATGTCATTGCGCGGGATCGGGGAGGGCCATGTCTCCTCGGTGACGTTCCGTACCGGCATCTGGACGCCTGCCAATGGCGAGATCGCGATCGACGATCCGCTCCCCGCCGGCATCCCGCCCCAGATCGAGCGCAGGGAAGGGGAGGAAGGCTGGGAAACGCTCTATCTGAGCACCGGCGGATCGAGCGACCTTTCGGAAACCGTGCTCTTCCCTTTCACGCCCGCGCAACGCCAAGGCATCGAGGATCTTCGGCTGTGCCCCTTCCGCGAGGATGACGGCCGGATCGCGCACCTCGGCACCTATACCGCCTTCAGCGGATCGGAGGCGCGGTCCGAATTTCTGCGCGTGAGCGATGATTTGCAGCATTTCGAGATGCATCCGCTCAAGGGCGCGGCGGCAAAGAGCAAGGGCATGGCGCTCTTCCCACGGCGGATCGGCGGCAAATATGCGATGCTGGGCCGCCAGGATAACGAGAACGTCTGGTATCTAACCTCGGACGATCTGCTCACCTGGGAGGATGGCGTAAAGATCATCCCCCCCAAATATCAGTGGGAATTCGTCCAGATGGGCAATTGCGGCTCGCCCCATGAGATTGACGAGGGCTGGCTGGTCATCACGCATGGCGTAGGGTCGGTGCGCAATTATTGCCTGGGCGCGAGCCTGCTCGACAAGGACGATCCGACCAGGCTGATCAAGCGGCTGGAATTGCCGCTCGTCCATCCCAGCCCCAAGGAGCGCGATGGCTATGTCCCCAATGTCGTCTACAGCTGCGGGTCGCTGATCCACGAGCGCACGCTCCTCCTGCCTTATGGCGTGGCGGACAGTTTCACGACTTTTGCGACCGTATTGGTCGATGATATTCTGGCGGCGATGGTCTAGCGCCTTCGCTTCGCCTACAGTGCGGCTCCGGCAGCGCGGGGGCGCCGGGAGGAGAGCCTGTTGATGAAAGTGCTGCGCGGGCTTTGGAAGCTCCTGGTCGGCGTCAAGGACGCGCTGGTTCTTCTCCTGCTGCTCCTGTTTTTCGGCATGCTTTATGCGGGGCTCACCGCGCGGCCCAATCCCAAGCTCGCCGCGAGCGGGGCCCTGCTGATCAAGCTCGATGGCTCTGTGGTGGAGCAACCCGAAGATGCCGATCCGCTCGCGATCGTCTCTGGCAACGGGCCGACCACCCGCGAATATCGCCTGCGCGACGTGATCCGCGCGATCCGCTTCGCGGCAACCGACCCCTCGGTGAAAGTGATCGTGCTCGATCTCGACAGTTTCACCGGCGGCGGTCAGGCGGCGATCGCCGCGATCGGTGCCGCGCTCGACGAGGTTCGCCATACCGGCAAGCCGGTCCTGGCTTATGCCACCGGCTATGCCGACGAAGGCTATCAACTGGCGGCGCATGCCAGTGAAGTCTGGCTCAATCCGATCGGCGCGGTCCTGATTGCCGGGCCGGGCGCGCCGCACCTTTATTATAAGGGGCTGCTCGACAAGCTGGGCATCACCACGCACGTCTATCGCGTCGGCAAGTTCAAGTCGGCGGTAGAGCCTTATATCCTGACCGGCCAGTCGCCCGAGGCGCGCCAGGCCAATAAGGCGCTGGCGGATTCGTTGTGGGAAACGTGGCAGCAGGATGTGAGGCAGGCGCGACCCAAGGCCAGGATCGCGGCTTATGCCGCCGATCCCAATGCCGCGCTGGTCGGCGCGGGCGGTGACAGCGCCAAGGCGGCCGAAGGTGCGGGTCTGGTCGATCATCTCGGGGATCGCATCGCGTTCGGCGAGCGGGTGACGACGCTTGCCGGCGCGGACGGTACCGGCGCGCCGGGCGGTTTCTCCGCGCTTCCGCTCGCCAATTATCTAGCGGCGCATCCCGAAGGCGATGGCGGCAAGGTCGGCGTGGTCACGATCGCGGGCGATATCGTGGACGGAAGGTCAGGGCCCGGCAGAGCGGCGAGCGAGACGATCGCGCGGCTGCTGACCGACGAACTCGGCAAACATCGCATCAAGGCTTTGGTGGTGCGCGTCGATTCGCCTGGCGGCTCGGTCACCGCCTCCGAACGGATCCGCAGCGCGATCCTTGCGGCCAAGGCGCAGAAAATGCCGGTGATCGTGTCGATGGGCTCGGTCGCGGCATCGGGCGGCTATTGGGTTTCGACCCCGGGCGACACGATCTTCGCCGAGCCTGCGACCATCACCGGATCGATCGGCGTGTTCGGCATCATCCCCACCTTCGCGGGCACGCTGCAGAAGATCGGCCTGTCGGCGGATGGAGTTGCGACCACGCCGCTGTCCGGCCAGCCCGACGTCTATCGCGGCACCAGCCCGCAATTCGATACGCTGATCCAGACCGGCATCACCAATATCTACGCCCGCTTCACCAGGCTTGTCGCGCAATCGCGCCACATGACTCCGGCCCGTGTCGACGAGATCGGACAGGGCCATGTCTGGGCGGGCGGTACCGCGCGCCAGATCGGGCTGGTCGATCGGTTCGGAACGCTGGACGACGCGATCGCCTTTGCCGCGAGCCGGGCGAACCTGACCGGCAGCGACGCGCGTCCGCGCTGGATCGAGCAACAACCCAACAGCTGGAAGGCCCTGCTGCGCGACTGGACGCAAAAGCGTGACGGCAACACCACCGACAGTGCGGTCGATCCTTGGACGCGGATCGCGCATCGCCCGCAGGACCTGCTCGCGCATGCCCTGGCGGATGCGCGCGCGCTGGCCTTCGGCCCCGCCATTCAGGTGCGATGCCTCGAATGCGGTGCGGCGGAGCCTGCCCCGGCGCAGGACAAGGCATCGTTGCTGGCGGTCATGGCCAGGCATCTCGGCTTCTAGCCAGGCCCTCTCGCGCTCGACCTGCAAACACTCTAGAGGCCCCCGCCTGATGGCGAAAATAGAAACTCCCCGCCCCATTCGCGGCACCCAGGACATGATCGGCGAGCAGGCCGAGCGCTTCACCCAGGTGGTCGAGACGTTCGAACGCGTGCGCAAACTCTACGGATTCGGCCGGATCGAGACGCCCGTGTTCGAGGCGACCGCGGTCTTTTCGCGCTCTTTGGGGGAGACGACCGACGTCGTTTCCAAGGAAATGTACTCGTTCGATGACCGTGGCGGAGACAGTTTGACGCTGCGTCCGGAGTTCACCGCGGGCATTGCGCGCGCCTATTTGACCGAGGGCTGGCAGCGTTTCTCGCCCTTGAAAGTCGCCACGCACGGCCCGCTTTTTCGCTACGAACGCCCGCAAAAGGGGCGTTTCCGGCAGTTCCATCAGCTCGATGCGGAGATCATCGGGGCGGGGGAACCGGCCGCCGATGTCGAGCTTCTGGCCTTTGCCGACCAGCTTTTGAACGAGCTCGGCGTTGCCGATGGCGTGACTTTGCAGCTCAATACGCTGGGGGACAGCGCCACGCGCGAGGCCTGGCGGCAGGCTCTGATCGCCCATTTCGAGGGCGCGCGGGATGCACTTTCGGAGGAAAGCGTCGATCGGCTCGCCAAGAATCCGCTGCGGATCCTCGATTCCAAGGACCCGCGCGACCGCCCGATCGCCGATTCCGCGCCAGAAATCGACGCGCACATGTCCTCCGAAGCGGGCGCATTCTTCGAAGCAGTGACGCGCGGACTGGACGCATCGGGGGTCAAATGGACCCGCAATGCGCGGCTGGTGCGGGGCCTCGATTATTACCGCCACACCGCGTTCGAGTTCGTCACCGACCGCCTTGGTGCGCAGGGCACCGTACTCGGCGGCGGCCGCTATGACGGGCTGATCGAGACGCTTGGCGGCGCGCATACGCCTGCCGTCGGCTGGGCCGCGGGGATCGAGCGGCTGGCGATGCTCCTCGAAACACCTGCGCAAAATCGCGGCTTTGTGGCCTTGGTGGTCGAGAATGACGCGGTGCAGGAAGACGGTGTCCGCACCGCCGCCGCGCTTCGCCGCGCGGGTATCGCGGTCGAAATCGTCGGCTCGGGCTCGCCACGCAAGCGTTATGACCGCGCCATGAAATTGTCGCCCGGCGCTATTCTCTCGCTGGATCAGCAGGATGGAGCGACCACCCGGCGATTCAAGGCGCTGGAGGGCAACGTTGGCGACGTCGAGAGCGTTCTCGTGACGCTCGCATGACCACGATCCCGCCCGACCGCATCCGCCAGATAGAGGCGCGCCGCGACGAATTGTCCGCCGCAATGACGCGCAGCGACCTTGCGCCGGACCAGTTCGTAAAGCTGTCCAAGGATTATGCCGAGCTGGAGCCGGTCGCCAATGCCGCGCACGACGTTCGCCGTCTGCGGCAGGAGCGGGACGCGCTGTCCTTCATGGTCGAGGAAGAGGCCGATCCGGAGCTGAAGGCGATGGCCGCGGACGAGCTGTCCGCCTTGCGCGCGCAACTGGAAATCGCCGACCGCAAACTCGCGCTCGCGCTTCTGCCCAAGGATGCGGCCGACGAACGATCGGCGATCCTCGAAATTCGCGCGGGCACGGGCGGGGACGAGGCGGCATTGTTCGCGGGCGATCTGTTCCGCATGTACCAGCGCTATGCGGACACGCAGGGCTGGCGGACCGAACTCATGTCGGCCTCGCCGGCGGAACTGGGGGGCTACAAGGAAGTGGTCGCCTCGATCACCGGGGCGGGCGTCTTCGCCAAGCTGAAGTTCGAAAGCGGCGTGCATCGCGTTCAGCGCGTACCGGCGACCGAAAGCGGCGGGCGCATCCATACGTCCGCGGCCACGGTCGCAGTGCTGCCCGAAGCTGAGGAGGTCGATGTCGCGATCGACGAGGCCAGGGATCTGCGGATCGACGTCTATCGTTCGTCCGGCCCAGGGGGCCAGTCGGTCAACACCACCGACAGTGCGGTCCGCATCACCCATTTGCCCACCGGGCTCGTCGTGATTCAGCAGGACGAGAAATCGCAGCACAAGAACAAGGCCAAGGCGCTCAAGGTGCTGCGGTCGCGGCTTTACGAGATGGAGCGCGAGCGGCTGGCGAGTGAACGCGCCGGCGCGCGCAAATCCATGGTAGGTTCAGGCGACCGGAGCGAACGTATCCGCACCTATAACTTCCCGCAGGGCCGCGTGACCGACCATCGCATCAACCTGACGCTGCACCGCCTGCCCGAGATTATCGAGGGCCAGATGGACGAATTGCTCGGCACGTTGATCGCGGAGGACGAGGCGAGCCGGCTGGCGCAGCTGTCGGAATAAGGACGCCGGGATGATCCCGCTTGTCCTGCTCGCCGCGGTCCTGCCGGCCCCCGCGTCCCAACCCAATTTCGCGAACGTGCTGCGCAATGTGCTTGGCGATTGCAGGACGCCTGCGGACGGTGCCGTGATCATCTGCGGCCGGCGCGATGGCGCTTCGCCCTATCGTCTGCCGCTGGAGGTGCGCGATCCCGGTTTTGATGTGAACGGCGCCGTCGACAGCGTGGCGCGCGAGCGGCACAAATTGATGGACGTCGGCGGCAGCGGCCCCGGCTCGTGCACCAATAGCGGCGCGGGCGGCTGGACGGGTTGCATGGTCAAGGGGTGGGAAGCTGCCGACCAGCAGCGCGGCTTTCGCTCCGCAGGCCGGTTCAAGAAGTGATCGCGCTCCTGTTCCTGGCCGCCGCAGCTGCCGGCCCGCCGACGGACAAGCCCAAGATGGGCCCGATCGAGAAAGAGCATAAGATCGTGGTCGATGCGGTGCGGGGCTGTCCGGAGGACGACGAGGAGGATGAGGTCGTGGTCTGCTCGCGCGACCGGGGCATTGCCGAGGGCTATCGTCTGCCCAAACTCGATCCGCGCTTCGCACTCAATACGCGCAAGAACGGACGCGGCGAACTGACCGACCCTGCTTTGGGCGCGGCCGGCGCGGGATCCTGCACGAATTCCGGGGCGGGCGGCTCGACCGGCTGCACTCTGCGCAACATCAAGAGCTGGGCGGAGGAGCGGAAACGCCAGAAAGCCGACGACCGCGCCTGGCAGACGCCGAATTGAACGCGCAGGCCGCGCTGGCCGGGGCGGCCCGCCGCCTGGCGGACATGAGCGAAACGCCCCGTCTCGACGCCGAATTGCTGATGGCGCACGCGCTCGGCGTGGATCGCGAGCGGCTATTGCTCGATCCGCCGCGCGGCGCGGTGCCGGCCTCGTTCGAAGCCTTGGTCGAACGGCGGCTTCGTCACGAGCCGGTTGCCTATATCGTCGGCCACCGGGCCTTCTGGACGATCGACCTAGCGGTCGCGCCGGGCGTGCTCATTCCCCGGCCGGACAGCGAAACGCTGATCGAGGCGGCGGTTGCGCATTTCGGCGGGCGTTCGCCCAAGCGGATCCTGGATATGGGCGTGGGATCGGGGGCCCTGCTGCTGGCGGCCTTGGCCGAATGGCCCGAGGCGACTGGACTGGGCGTCGATCAGAGCGAGCCCGCGCTCGAAATTGCGTACGCCAATGCCGGGCGGCTGGGGATGGCGGAACGGGCGCGGATCGAAAAAGGCAGTTGGGATGCGGCCTCGTCGGGAGAGTTCGACCTCGTTCTGTGCAATCCGCCTTATGTCGAAGAGGGCGCGGCACTTCCGCGCGACGTGGCGGACTATGAGCCGGCCTCGGCCCTTTATGCCGGGCCGGAGGGGCTGGACGATTATCGCCTGATCGCGCCCGCCTTGCGCCTGCCGCCCGGCGGGGCGGCCTGTATCGAAATCGGATCGGACCAGGCACGGGCGGTGAGAACTTTATTCGAACTCGCGGGTTTACATACCGAGATCAGGACGGATCTCGCGGGGCGCGACCGCTGCGTCGTCGTGACGCCTCGCGCGTGATTTCCCCTTGGAATCGCCAGAGGGAACGACTAAATAGGTGTCGGGATTGGGGCGTCGCGACAGAAGCAGACCCCCCTGTGCCACCCCCAAGGGCTAGGTCGCCGATAAGGCGTCTGGGCGGATGAGGCTCGGGAAGCCGCGCATGCTTTTTGCGCGCCCCGGCTGTCACACCTTGGAAGGGATTGGGCAATATATTCGCGGACGAGAGTCGTCCGGAATGACCTCCGGGAAAGGCCCGGATTGGAGTGGTCAACATTACCACCAGTGACGAGGATTAGACCAACTTGATGAACAACCGTCAGAACGGTCGCCGACGCGGCCGTGGGGGTCAGCAGGCGCGTAACGGTCAGCCGGGCGGTCCCGATCGTGGCAATCGTCTCGACAATCGGGCGCGCGGCAATGCCGCCCAGCTTCTTGAGAAATACAAGAATCTGGCGCGCGACGCGCAGATGCTGGGCGACCGCGTCAACACCGAATATTATCTTCAGTTCGCGGATCACTATTTCCGCGTCCTGAATGAGAATCGTGCGCGCTTCGAAGAGCAGCGCCCCCGTCAGCAAAACGACTTCCGCGAGGATTTCGGCGGCGACGAGGACGGCGGCGACGGCAACCAGCAGCAGGGCTATCAGGGTCAGCACGACCAAGGCGGCGAGGATGGCTGGGACGAGGGCGACCAGCCCCAGGCGGAGCAACAGCAGCGCGACCCGCGCCGCGAGCGCCAGGCCTATCGCAACGATGAGGATGGCGGGCGTGAGGATCGCGCCGACCGCCCGGAGCGGGCCGAACGTCCTGAACGCGCCGAGCGCTCGGCGCGTCCCGAGCGGGCGGAGCGGGCCAGCCGTGACGGTGCGCGTGATGGCGGTCGGGAGCGAGGCCGCCGCACCAATAGCAGCAACGGCAACGGCAACGGCAACGGCAATGGCGATTACGCCAATGGCAATGGCAACGGCTTCACCGCGCCGGATTTCATGAGCGAGCCGATTTCGCCTCGCTTCGAATTCCAGCCCGACGCCGACGATGCGCCGGCGGCCGAAGCGGCCGCGCCGGTCGAGGAAGCCGCGCCGAAGCCGCGCCGGCCTCGTGCACCCCGCCGCCCGCGCGGCGAAGGCACCGTCGAAGCCTGATAATGATCCGGGCCCTCTCCCTCTGCGGGGGGAGGGCCGCCGGGGCGCCTCTTTCCCGACATCGGGCCCGCGCCCGCCTCGCTGCTCCGCGCGCGCCACATTCTCCGCCCGTGATTTGAGGCCCCCTGGCCTCCGGGCCAACCGACACTCCGCTGCGGCTTTCTTTCCCGTCCCCGAAGTGGGATGATCGGACCCGACCCGATTCCATAAGGAGCGGGCGAGTTAAGGAGAGGCGGCATGACGCTCGCAACCATCCTCCAGCAGCGCTCGGGCGAAGTGATCCAGGTCACGCCCGACACTCCCGTAACAACCGTGATAGCGCTGCTTGCCGAACATCGGATCGGCGCCGTGCCCGTAGTTGAGGATGGGGCCGTCGTTGGCATCATGTCCGAACGGGACGTGATCTATTCACTCCGGCGCGACGGCGCCGCGATTCTCGATTGGCCGGTGACACGCGTGATGACGCAGCCGGTGATCACGGTCGAACCGTCGCTTTCCCCTCTGGCCGGCCTGTCGTTGATGACGCGGCGGCGAATCCGCCATCTGCCCGTGGTCGATGGGGGCCGGCTCGTGGGATTCATCTCGATCGGCGACCTGGTGAAGGCCAGAATCGAGCTGATCGAAAGCGAGGCGGAGGCGATGCGCGCCTACATTGCGAGCTGATTCTGTGGATAACCCATATGATTCGCGATGCTTAGGCGGATGGGCGCATCCCAGATCGGGTCAAGAAACGGCGGTTTTCCGCCAATTCCTTCCCCGCAAACGATGCTCCGCAACAAAATTGCAATTTAGCGGTTGACGGGCAGGGCGACCGACCATAGATAGCCCCTCGTCAACGGCGCTTCGCCACTGAGCGAAACGCGGTTTACCGCTACATCGGTAACACTCCTCCTCCTCTCCACAAGAGAGGGGATGGAAAGTTGCCGGTTGGCGGTTTGCTCTTTCTCATTGTTGGATTGATGAAGGGACATGTGGGCGGCGGCCCCGGGTCCGACGGCTTCAAGGCGTCGGGTGCTCGGTAAAATTATGCCGTTCCAATGAGTTCCACCGGAGTTCGCTCCGATGGGATATCATGTCCTAATACACACCATGTATTTGTGCAGGAACGGCTCCTTGAAAGCGGCCTAATGCGTTGCGGTTATTCCACCGCGGCGCGCTTGGTCGTTCAAAAACTTGAGAGTTTGATTCTGGCTCAGAACGAACGCTGGCGGCATGCCTAACACATGCAAGTCGAACGAGACCTTCGGGTCTAGTGGCGCACGGGTGCGTAACGCGTGGGAATCTGCCCTAGGGTACGGAATAACTCAGAGAAATTTGAGCTAATACCGTATGATGACGTAAGTCCAAAGATTTATCGCCCTGGGATGAGCCCGCGTAGGATTAGCTTGTTGGTGAGGTAAAGGCTCACCAAGGCGACGATCCTTAGCTGGTCTGAGAGGATGATCAGCCACACTGGGACTGAGACACGGCCCAGACTCCTACGGGAGGCAGCAGTGGGGAATATTGGACAATGGGCGAAAGCCTGATCC